>Ga0256914_1001392_pt1 | contig 21915 bp, 16 predicted proteins | sample HulkmetaG_FD_191571 | JGI IMG/M metagenome (GOLD analysis project Ga0256914, IMG submission 191571) | Hydrothermal chimney microbial communities from Main Endeavour vent field at the Juan de Fuca Ridge, Pacific Ocean - Hulk | ecosystem: Environmental > Aquatic > Marine > Hydrothermal vents ... | reverse complement strand
TGACGAGGACGCCCGGGGAGTGGCGACAGAATCATTCGCGCCATAAAACAATCCCAACACGAAAGCCCTGCACACCCTGCCGGTGCGACGGGACATCCCGGCCGAATCCGGGGCCCTACTTCTTCAGGGTCTCCGCCACGGCTTCCTTCAGCCCAGGCCTGGTGATCTCCTCCAGGCTGTAGAAGACACGCACATTGGGCTTCTCGATCTTGACGATCCGGGCCAGGTCGATGGGGGTGGCCACGACGACCACGTCGCAGGGGACAGCGTCCAGAGTCGCCTTCAGGTCCTGAAGCTGCTTCTCTCCGTATCCCATGGCGGGCACCAACTTCCCGATGTGGGGATACTTCTTCAAGGTCTCCTTCATCTCTCCCACGAACCAGGGCTTGGGATCGACGATCTCGGCGGCGCCGAACTTCTCCGCCGCGATGGTCCCCGCACCGTAGGTCATCCCCCCGTGGGTCAGAGTGGGGCCGTCCTCCACGACCACCACTTTCTTCCCCTTGATCGCATCCGGATCGGAAAGGGTCACCGGCGAATTGGCCTGGATCACCTTGGCGGAAGGGTTGTATTCCCTCGCGTTGGCCAGGACCTTCTCCACGTTTTTCGGATCTGCGGAATCCACCTTGTTCACCACCAGGACCTTGGCCCGAAGGAAGTTCTCCTTCCCCGGATAGTAGAGGAGTTCGTGGCCCGGCCTGTGGGGATCGAGCACGGTGATCCACAGGTCGGGCTTGAAGAAGGGAATGTCGTTGTTGCCTCCGTCCCAGAGAATCACGTCCGCCTCCTTCTCCGCCTCCCTCAAGATGGCCTCGTAGTCCACACCGGCGTAGACCACGTTCCCCCTTGCGATGTGGTGCTCGTACTCCTCCATCTCCTCGATCGTGCAATTCTGGGCCACCATGTCCTCGAAGGAGGCGAAGCGCTGGACCCTCTGCTTCACGAGGTCGCCGTAGGGCATGGGATGGCGCACCACCACGCAGGAAAGGCCCATCTCTTTCAGGATCTCCGAGACCCGCCTGGTGGTCTGGCTCTTCCCGCATCCTGTCCGGACGGCGCACACGGCGATGACCGGTTTCTCCGATGGGATCATGGCCTCCTCCACGGGGGCCGTCTCGAAAGAGGCGCCGGCATCCTTGGCGATCTTCTCCCTCTCCGCCACGTACTCGTAGGAAACGTCGCTGTAGGCGAAGATCACCTTGTCCACCTTCTCCCGCCGGATGATCTCCGGAAGCTCCTCTTCGGGAAGGATTGGGATTCCCTTGGGATAATCCGGACCCGCCAGGGTGGGCGGATAGATCCGGCCGTCGATGTGGGGAATCTGGGTAGCCGTGAAGGCCACGACCCGGACATTCTCGTTTCCGCGGAAACAAGTGTTGAAGACGTGGAAGTCCTTCCCCGCGGCTCCCATGATCACGATTCTCTCGGTCATGCCATCACCTCTGTTCGATGCCGTCCTTCCTCCCTGGGCTTCTTTTCCCCTTCATGCCTGAAGAAGACCCTAGGATAATGCCCGGGCGAACCCAAGGATTGCATCCGGGCCCAAGGGGGGAAGCTGTCCCCACGCCCGGACGACGGAAACGCGGGAACCCACAAAGAACCATGCGCCAGATTCTTCTCCTTTCGGCCCTTCCGGGGGTCTTCTTTCTCCCCCTGCCGGGAAAGGTCCAGCCTCCCGGGAGGACCGGTGCCGGCGGAAAAGACCTGAAGGCCATCCTGGCAGGCCACGCCCGGGACCTCATGGACGCCCTGGAAGGCCGGATCCGGGCCCTCCCCGGGGGAGACCCCAAGCTCGAGTCCCGCCTGGAAGCCATCCAGAGGGGGTTCCTGGAGAAGCTCCGGACCTGGCGCAAGGCCCACCCCGGCTCGCCCGACCTTCCCCGGGCCCTCTTCGAGGAAGGAAAGACCTGGTGGAGCCTGGGGGAGGACGAGAAGGCCTGCTCGGCCCTCGAGGCCCTCACTCCCCGGGGGCTCACCCCGGAGCAGCGCCTCCTGGCCGCCCAATGGCTGGTCCTCCTCTCCCGGCCCTCCCAGGCCCTCTCCCTGGTCCGGGGCCTGGAGAAGGAGGACCTCTCCTCCTTCCGGGAAAGGCTCCTCCTGGCGGCCATCCTCTCCCTGGCCCCGGGCAACGAGAAGGACGTCCTGGCACTCCTGGGGCTTCCAAGTGGAGAAGAAAGCCGGGAGGGCCGGGCAGAAGAGTTCCGGAAAGGTGCGGCCCGCCTCGAGAGGGCCCTCCCGGGCCTCCCCGCCCCCCTGGCCCGGTCGCTCGAAGCCCTCCTCTGGAGGGAAGAGCTCTCTCTCCTTCCCTCCTCTTCGCCCGAAGCGGCCCGACTCCGTACCCTCCTGGATGCCCTGGCCCTGAAACCGGGAGATCCCCTGCCCCGGGCGGCCTCGAAGGCCCTGGAAGGGCTGAGAAAGGAGGGGACCCCCTTTCTCCTCCTCTTCTTCCAGGCCCGGGCCCCCCTCTCTCTCCAGGTCCTCTCCCAGACCTCCCGCCTCCTTTCGAAGCTCCGGGAAAAGGGAGAGGACCTCTCCTGGAGGGCGGTCTCCCTGGACAAGCGCAGGCGGGACCTGGAGAAGATCCGTGGGAAGATTCCCAAGGGGGTGCCGGTCCTCCACGACGGCAGGGGCTGGGAAGGCCCCCTGGCCCGGGCCTTTGCCGTGGACCGGGTCCCCTACACGGTTCTCGTCGGACGGGACGGACGCATCCTGGCCCTGGGGTTGACGGGGCGGATGCTTTCCAGGAAGATCGAGGAAATCGCGGGAGGGGATTGAATGTGCCGAGCCGGATCCAAGGAAGGAGGCTCTTCGAAATAATGCGCAATTTAGCAATCATCGCCTTCGCCGCCCTTCTCCTCCAAGACCCCGCCCTCTCCGCCCAGGGGACCACCCCCAAGGATTCCCCGGGCGCCAAGGCCCTGGAGGCGGCGAAGAAGGCCCGGGACCGGGCCGTCGAGAAGCTCGGGATGAAGAACGGATCCTTCCGTTTCAAGGGCAAGTTCTCCCGGAAGGAGATCCTCGAGAAGCTCCGGGCCGTCATGGGCCGGTACAAGAAGATCCAGGAGAAATGGATCGAGGACCTGGAGAAACTCAACCGGACCTACGCTGCGGACCCGGCCATCAACCGGATCCGATGGGAACTCGGCAGAGCGTATCTAAGGCAGGGCAAGGGCAAGAAGGCCAGGGAGATCCTCGCCCTCCTCGGACCGACGGGCTTCGACCTGGACGAGCGGATGGAGATCATCCGGCTCCTCCTCAACTTCGACATGGAGAAGAAGGCGGGGGCGATGCTGACCGGCCTGGACATCTCCAAGATCAGGGAGGCCCGCCCCAGGCTCCTGGCCGCCGCCCTGGCCGCCGCCACGGGGAAGAAGGATGCCGCCATGGAGGGCCTGAAGGAGGAACTGGCCGAAATCGAGGACGGCGAGGAGATGTGGGACGTGGTGGACGACCTGGAGAGGAGGCTCCTCATCTTCCCGGCCGCCCTCTACCGCCCGACCCTGGCCCTTCTCTACGAGAAGGCCCTGGAACGCTTTCCCGCCTCGGACCCGGAAGGGAAGCGGAAGGCCCTCTTGAAAGGACTCTCCATCAGGATGGGAACCACGCCCCCCCCGCTGGAAGTGACCGACCTGAAGGGAAGGAAGCTTACCTGGGCGAGCCTCTCCGGGAAGGCGGTCCTCCTCTACTTCTGGGCCACATGGAAGCCCTCTTCACTGAAAAGGATGGAATCCCTGAAGAAGATCTACGGGAAATTCCACGGAAAGGGATTCGAGATCCTGGGCGTCTCCCTCGACAAGCCGCCCTCGGACGCGGCGGAATACGCGGCCAAGGCGAAGCTCCCCTGGATCCAGGTCTGCGACGGGAAGGCCTGGGAAGGCCCCCTGGTGAACATCTTCGCCGTAAAAGAACTCCCCTTCGCCGTCCTTATCGGCCCCAAGGGAAAGGTGGCGGGCCTGGACATCTACGGAAAAGACCTGGAGGCCCGCCTCATGGACCTCCTGGGCAAGTCCTAGGGAAAGCCCCCTTCCCCGCGGGTCTCGCCTCCGGACCCCGGGACCCGGGCCGACCTCGACCGGGGAAAGGGCACCTCAGCGGCCCTTTCCCTTCTCCCCCCGGGGAACGAGTTTCTCCAGGTCGGGGATCCTCTTCACGGCCCGCGCGACGTCCGGATCCTTCAACACTTCCGGTTTCTTCTTGGCGTATTGGGCGACGGCCTTGTAGAGCTTCAGGGCCTGGTCGTAACGCTTGAGCTTCTCCATGCAGTCGCCCAGGACGGCCAGGCAGGGGGCACCGGCCCCGCCTTGGGCCGCCTTGGCCAGGGGCTCCACGGCATCCTTCCACTTCCCCTGCCTGTGGAGGGAGAGCCCCAGGCCGTAGGCGGCGGCTGTATACTCCGGGAACTTGGCCAGGCACTTCCTGAAGAAGCCCTCGGCCCTCGAATAGGCCCGCTCCCGCCAGGCGATCCTGCCCAGGCCGAACAAAGGCTGCACGTATTTCCTGTCCAGCCGGAGGGCCTCCCTGTAGGCCCGGACGGCCTCGGAATTCCTCTTCTCCCGGGTCAGGATGTCCCCGGCAAGGCGGTGGAACGGGGCCAGGTTGGGAGCAAGGCGCATCCCCCGCCGGAGCAGGGAGAGGGCCCGGTCCGTCTTTCCCTGGGAAAGGAGCTTCCTTGCCGGGTCGTAGTACTTCCTGTAGATCCCGTGATCCCTCTTGAGCCTGGCCAGGTGCCGGTTCCACCGGGCGGCGAAGCGCCCGTCCCCCTGGATGTCCGTCCGGGCCAACCCGAAGGTCGGGATCTCCTTCCTGAGTTTCCTGATCCGGTCCTTTCCCGGAGGATGGGTGGAGAAGAGGGTCGACAAGAGCCCGGGCTCCGATCCGCCCAGCCGCATGAGGATCTCCTGGACCTCCACGGCGCACCGGGGATCCCAGCCGGCCCTCCAGGCGTAGTAGGCTCCCAACTTGTCGGCCTGGTATTCCTGGCTCCGGCTGTAGTGGAGGGAGAAGAGCTTGAAGCCCAGCACGGCCCCACCGGCCAGGTCCTCGCCCAGGGCCTCCCCAAGGACCCCCAGGCCAAGCCTGGCGACCATGTTGGTCGTGGCCCCCACGGCGGAGTGGCGGGCCGCCACGTGCCCCATCTCGTGGCCCATCACGGCGGCGAACTGCCCCTCGTTCTGGAGGAGGACCAGGAGCCCCCGGGTAACGAAGACGTGGCCGGGAATGGCGAAGGCGTTGGGAAGAGACGTATCCAGGATCCGAAAGTCCACCGGGAGGTTGGCCCTGTGGGAGACGGCGTGAAGCCTGAGGACGATCGTGCCCAGGTAGCGCTTCAACTCGGGATCCTGGTACTCGTGCTCGTAGCTGTAGACGATGGAGGGAAGGGCCTGGTCCCCCATCTGGAGCTCCTCCCGCTCCGAGACGAGGACGAATTGCTTGTGGCCCGTCACGGGGTTCGTGACGCAGGCCGCCGGGAGCAGGAGGAGAAGGACAGCGAAGAAGCTCCTCATCTCCCACCTCCCCCCGGAAGGACGTAGGAATCCCGGGAATCGAAAGGATCCTGGTAGTTCAGGTGGCTCTCCAACCGGGTCAGGGGCACCAGGCCCTTGGGCCTGGGAAGGAGGACCATGTCTTCACTCACCCCGCACCCTCCAAGAAGTGCGGAAAGGAGGGGGAAGGCCAAGAAGAACAGGAAAGAAGGAATCTTCTTCAGAGGACGTTTCATGGCTCTCTCCTTGAATCGGCCCCCGCATTGTAGGAAGGAAGGGCCCGGCCCGCCACGGAATCAAACCGAGGCCAGGGGGGGCCGGTCCTTCCGGGAGACCACCACCTGGAGCCCGGGCAGCTTCCCGGCGATGCGTTCCGCCAGGACGGGCAGGTAGCCCCTCTCCGTCTCGGTATGCCCGCAGAGGATCACCCCCCTCCCGGCGGCCAGGTGGGCCAGGACGGCGTGGTGGCTCATCTCCCCGGTCCAGACGACCTGGGCGTCCCTCGCATCCTGAAGGACCTGGTTGCCGGCGCCGGCGCAGAGGGCAACCCTCTCCACCCTCTCCATCCCCGGCGGGAAGGCCGCCCTCACCCGGCGCAGGCCCAGGTGTTTCTTGACCCGGCGGACCAGGGCCGCCGGTGAGAGGGGACGCCTCAATTCCACCATCCTCCCCTGGCCCGCCCCGGGAAGGGGCTTCCGCTCCAGAGGATAGACATCCCACGCGGGCTCCTCGTAGGGGTGCTCCTCGGCCAGGACCCGGGCCACCCGTGGGAGGAGGGAGGGGGGAAGGACCATCTCCAGGCGGACCTCCCGGACCCTTTCCAGGCGCCCCTTGGCCCCCACGACCGGGGAGGTCCCCTCCCCGCCGAAGAAAGTCCCCGTCCCTTCCAGGTTGAAGGAGCACTCCCGGTAGTCCCCGATCACCCCCGCACCGGCCCGGGCCAGGGCGGCCCGGAGGCCGTCGGCCCTCCCGGGGGGAACGAAGGTGACCAGCTTGAACTCCCCCGGGCCCAGGCAGGGGGAAAGGGGAGTGGTCTTCCCCGGCCCCAGGCCGGAAGCGAGCCAGTCGTTCACCCCGCCGGGAGCGGCGTCCAGGGCCGTGTGGGGAGAATAGACCGGGATCCCCGCCCGGATGGCCCGGATGAGGATACGCTCCTTGGGGTTCTCCCAGGAGAGAGTCGTCAGGGGATGGAAGAGGGGGGGATGATAGGCCAGGATCATCCCCGCCTTCCCGGCCAGGGCCTCCTCCAGGACCTCCTCGGTCAGGTCCACGGCCAGGAAGAGCCGCCGGACCCGGCCGCCCGGAGCGGGAGCCGCCAGGAGTCCCACCCGGTCCCACTCCTCGGCGAAACGCAGGGGGGCCAGCTCCTCCAGGACCGCCGCGATCCGGGTCCACTCCCAGGGGCCTCTCCCCCCGGCCCGGGCCTTCTCCTTGGAAGTCTCTCCAGCCATGACCTATCCCTCCTTAGTCCGATCCGGGGCGGCGGCCGCCCTGTTCCTCCGCCGGGGCCGGCCCCTTCCCGGCCCCAGGGAGGCCTCCACGGGACCCGGGAAGAGAGGGCCGCAGGGTGGGGCGGCCGCCCCCTCCGTCCCTGCGGCAAATCTTCTCCTTGAAGGAAAGGGAGGGGAAGGTTGGAATCCTCATTCTTCCGGGAAAAGTCTCCCGGCGGACTCTCCGGAACCCATCACCAGGGAGGCGAAAGACTATGGCTCTTGGAAACAGGCGGCGCGCGGTTCTCTGGGTGCTCCTTCTCCTGGGACTCTTCTCTTGTTCGAGCACCCCGGAAGGCGCGGGAAGCGAGGAAGCGATGGAAGCAGGCGGAACGGCGAAGGGCGGGGGGGAACAGGCCACGGCCGTGAAGGACCGTTCCCGGATCCCCGAGGAATACAAGTGGCGCCTGGAGGATATCTTCCCTTCCGAAAAGGAATGGAACCAGGCCTACGAGGACCTGAAGAAGGCCATCCCCACCATCCGCCAGTGGGAGGGCAAGCTCTGTGATTCCGCCGAGACCCTGAAGATGGTCCTGGACAAGGTGGACACCCTGTCGGAGACCTTCGAGCGGCTCTACGCCTACGCCTCCCTGAAGAGCGACCTGGACACCAGGGACAACCACGCCAGGGCACTCCTCCAGAAGGTGCGGGCCCTGGCGGTGCAATTCGGCGAGGCCACATCCTGGATCCAGCCAGAGATCCTGGCCCAGCCGGAGCAGGACCTGGAGACCTTGAGGTTCAATCCCATCCTCAAGACCTACCAGCACCAGTTGGACAACCTCTTCCGCCTGAAGAAGCACATCCTGGACAGGAAGACGGAGGAACTCCTCGCCCAGGCCGGCATGGTGCTGGGCGCCCCGGGGAACATCTACAACACCTTCAACGACGCCGAGTTCCCCAATCCCAAGGTGACCCTCCACGACGGAACCGTGGTCGAGCTCACCAAGCCCAACTACGTGAAGTACCGGGCCTCCACCAACAGGGAGGACCGGCGCAAAGTCTTCCAGGCCTTCTGGGGAGCCTACCAGTCCTTCAAGAACACCCTGGCCGCCACCTACGCCGCCAGGCTCCACGGGGACGACTTCATCAGGAAGGCCCGCAAGTACGACTCCTGCCTCGAGGCGGCCCTCTATCCCAAGAACCTTCCCGTCAAGCTCTACGAGAACCTGATCCAACGCATACACGAGGAGCTCCCCACCTTCCACAGGTATCTCAAGCTCCGCAAGCAACTCCTCGGGGTGGACCAGCTCCACTACTACGACATCTACGCCCCCATCGTGAAGCCCACCCACCAGAAGTACACCTTCGAGCAGGCCAAGAAGCTGGTCCTCGAGGCGGTGAAGCCCCTGGGGGATTCCTACCTGAAGGTCCTCCGCAAGGCCCTCTCGCCGGCGGCCCGCTGGGTGGACGTCTTTCCCACCAGGGCCAAGAGGAGCGGCGCCTATTCGGCCGGGATCTACGGGGTCCATCCCTTCGTGCTCCTCAACTTCACGGGCAACCTGGACTCGGTGAGCACCCTGGCCCACGAGCTGGGCCACTCCATGCACAGCTACCTCTCCAACACCACCCAGCCCCACGCAACGGCGGACTACGAGATCTTCGTCGCCGAGGTGGCGTCCACCTTCAACGAGTCCCTCCTCACCCACCTGCTCCTGGAGAAGGCCCGGAGCGACAGGGAGAAACTCTACATCCTCGGCGAGTGGATGGATAATTACCGCCAGACCGTATTCCGCCAGGCGATGTTCGCCGAGTTCGAGTGGAGGGCCCACCAGATGGTGGAGAGGGGCGAACCCGTCACGGCCGACGCCCTGAACGCCCTCTACCTCAAGCTCCTGCGCCTCTACCACGGCCACGCCGAGGGGATCATGAACATCGAGCCCCTCTACTCCGTGGAGTGGGCCTACATCCCCCACTTCTACAGGAGCTTCTACGTCTTCACCTACGTGACGGGCCTCATCTCCTCCACGGCCCTCTCCGAGAAGGTCCTCAAGGAGGGGGAAAAGGCCCGCAAGGCCTACCTCAACGCCCTCTCCATGGGTGGAAGCCGCTATCCCCTGGAGATCCTCCAGAGCGCCGGGGCGGACCTCCTCTCGCCGGAGCCCTACAAGATCGCCAACGGCGTCTTCGAGCGCAGGCTCAAGATGGCCGAGGAGATCGTGAAGCGCCTGAAGGAGAAGGGTGAACTCTAGGAGGAGACCCAAGGAAGAACCGGGCGGGGCGGGGGGGCACCCCGCCCCGCTCTCCAGGAGGATGCCGTGGCCGCAGGAGAACCCGCAGTCCTGAAGATCGGGGAGACCCGCCTGGAGGTCGTGGAAGGGGACATCACCCTCCAGGACGTGGACGCCGTGGTGAACGCCGCCAACAAGACCCTCCTGGGCGGAGGAGGCGTGGACGGCGCAATCCACCGGGCCGGCGGCCCCCGGATCCTGGAAGAGTGCAGGAAACTCGGCGGTTGCGAGACGGGCGACGCCAAGGCCACCACGGCGGGCCGTATGAAAGCCAAGCGGGTGATCCATACGGTAGGCCCTGTTTGGAGGGGCGGGCACAAGGGGGAGCCCGAGCTCCTCGCCTCCTGCCACCGCCGCTCCCTGGAGGTCGCCCGCCGGGAAGGCCTGAGAAAGGTGGCCTTCCCGGCCGTCTCCACGGGAGTCTACGGATTCCCCATGAAGGAGGCCTCCCGGATCGCCCTGGAAACCGTCGTGGAAGAGATCGAGAAGCATCCCGGAGCCTTCGACCTGGTCCGCTTCGTCCTCTTCGGAGAAGAGGCCCGGCGGATCTGGGCGGAGACCCTGAAGGAGATCGAGAGGAAACGAACCGACCCATGAAGAAGAAACCTTCCCCCAAGAAGCCGAAGGATTCCTCCCTTCCCGCGGCCGAGAACGCCGGCTGGCCCCACGATCTGGGCGACCTCTTCCGCCACCTGAGCACCATCTCGGTGGACCTGGACCAATACGAAGTGGAGGTCGAGTCCACCCATCCCATGGAAGGACTTCCCTTCGGATCCCTCACCCGGACCCTCTCCCGCACCCTGGACATCGACGAGCACCCCGGCCTGAGAAGGGCCGTGGAGAGCCTGGTCCGGGAAGTGAAGAAGGTCTTCGCCAAGGGCGACCCGGACTACAAGCCCGACCGCTGCGACCGGTGCATCCAGGCCGATTGCTGCTCCTTCGGCCGGATCTTCCTCACCAGGGCCGAGGCCCGGCGGATCCTGGACTTCCTGGGAAAGCCGGCCTCGTCCATGGGCCGCTACTTCGAAGAGGAGAAGGACCTGACCGGCACGTACGACCTGGTCTTCCGCCACACGGCAGGACACTGCGTCTTCCTCAAGAAGAAGAACGGCCTCATGCGGTGCACCATCTACCCCGTCCGCCCCCGGGTCTGCCGCGAATTCGACGCCGCCGTATGCGACGAGTGGAGCGAGATGCTCCCCTCGAGAAAAGGCGGAAAGATCGTCCGCAACGAGGACAAGTAGCCCCCCCTTCCGGAACCTTTCATACCGAACCTGGAGACGAGAACCAGACCATGCGAACCCTCACCCTTTCGAAAGCACTGGCAGCCTTGCTCCTCCTCCCAGGGCTTCCCGCCCGGAGCCAGCCTCCCCTCCAGCCCGCCGTCCGGGCCGGTAAGGGCTTCACCCGGGTCCTGGACCGGCAGGGCTTCACCCGGGAATTCCGGGTGGGCGAGCGGACCTTTCCCGTCCGGGACGAAGGATTCCTCCTCCGCCTCGAGGGCCGCCGGGCCCCCCTGACCGCCCGGGGGATGGAACCCGGCGGGGGCCGTGTCCTCCGGGGAGGCCTCTCCTTCAGCTTCCGCGGCAAGGGAGACCTGGCTCCCCTCACGGTCCGGGAGGTCTTCTTCTCTCCCGGCAGGGGGCTTCCCCTGATCCGGAAGACCCTGGAGATCTCCTGGAAGGGCGACTCCCCCGCCCCGATCGTGGAGGCCCTGGAGGTGGAGCGCTTCCGGATCCTCTCCCCCGGCGGAACCCCCCTCCCCCTGGAGTGGGGACGGGAGGAGAAGGGGGGCCCCAGGAGAGGCACGGGAATCCCCATCTTCGCGGGAAAACACTTCTTCCTCGGCCTGGAGCACCCGGCGGGGTGGAACCTCAGGAACCCGGGCGGCCTGGTGGTCCTCCGCCATCACCCCGCCAAGAAACCGCCCTTCGTCTCTTTTTCCGCCGTCACGGGTTGTTCCCCCGAAGGAAGGCCCCACCGCCTCTTCCGCTCCTACCTGGACACGATCCGCCGCAGGCCACCCGAGCCCTTCCCCCACTACAACTCCTGGTACGACATGGAGAGCACCCTCTCGGCCGAGGGGATCCTGGAGTCCGCCCGGGGATTCAAGAAGGCCCGGATCCCCATCGTCTCCATGGCCGTGGACGACATCTGGCAGGACAGGAAGTCCATCTGGCGGGCCAGGAAGGACACCTTTCCCGGCGGCATGCTCGCCCTGAGCAGGGAACTGGAGAAACTCGGTTTCCGCCTTGGCCTCTGGATGCCCCTTTGCGGATTCCACCTGGATACCACTTGGGGGGCGCAGCAGGGTTACGAGAAGGCACCGGAAGGTTCCTACTACCTCCTGGACGGGCCCAAGTACGTGGCCGCCTTGAAAAAGAGGATCCGCCACTTCATCCGGGACTGCCGGGTGGACTACTTCAAGATGGACTTCAACTTCCAGCTCGTCCGGGGGAAGACCCCGGCGGCCTTCGAGAAAGGCATCGAAGAGACCATCTCCCTGCTCCAGTACATGGCCTCCCTGGATCCCAAGGTTTTCCTGAACGTGACCTCCTTCGTCCACCTCTCCCCCTGGTGGCTCCAGTGGGCCGACTTCTGCTGGCTCGGAGGGGCCGACGTGGGTTACGACGCCCAGGTCCCGGCGATCCGGGGCAGGGACCGGGCCCTGACCTACCGGGACGAGCGGGTCTACAGGAACGTCCTCCACGGTTCCCCCGACTTCCCTCTCAACGCCCTCATGTTCCACGGGATCACCCACGGCAGGCTCTGCCTCCCGGGAGGCCCGGAGGAAGGGGCCGATTCCTTCCTGGACGCCTGCATCCTCTTCCTGGGAAGGGGGTGTATGCTCCAGGAGCTCTATGTGACGCCCTCCACCATGACGGGCCCCCTTTGGGCCGATCTCAGGGAATCCCTCCAGTGGTCCGCCCGCCAGAAGGACCTCCTGGCCGAGGCCCAGGCCTTCGGCGGAGAACCGGAGAAGGGGGAGGTCCTGGGCTACAGGGCCGCCCGTGGCGGCAGGGCTTTTCTCACCCTTCGCAACCCGACCCTTGAGACCAGGAAGGTGGAGATCCCCCTGGAGGAGATCTACACCCTCACGGGCACCCCTCCCCGGAGGGCCCTGGCGGCCACGCTCTACCCCAGGCGCAGGCGGGCCGTGAAGGTGACCCGGAAGGGCCGCCTCAGCTTCACCCTGGGGGCCCACGAAACCCTGGTGGCCGGGATCTGGCCCGAGGGGGAGGAGCCCGCCCAGGTGAAGGCCTGGCCCGAGGAGGTCCCCCTGCCCCCACCTTGCAGGCTCCAGGTGGTGAAGCCTTTCTCCGGGGGGGGAGGGACCTTCCTGGTCCGCCCCGCCCCGGGGTGCACATCCACCCTGGTGGTGGCCCAACGGACCCGCCGGGGCGGAAGGCGGGCCCCCACCGTCCGGATCTCCGGAAAGAAGGTGATCCTCCGGGACGTAGGCCAGAGAAGCGCCTGGTGGACGGGGGTGGTGGAACTCCCCGAAGCGGCCCAGGTCCGGGTCTCCGTGGAACCGGGCCTTCCTCCCCTGGGAGGCGAGGGGGAGATCCGCCTCTACCTCCTGAGTTCCCGCAGGGAGTTCAATCCCCTTCTTCCGGAAGCCCGCAAAGGCGACGACTACGGTCCGGTCCTCCCCGGAGCGGGACCCTTCCCGCCCGTCCTGGACTGTCCCGAGCGGATCCGGGGGATCCTGGCCTGGAAGGGGACCTTCTCTTCCCCCAAGGCCGCCTCGGCCTGGCCCGAAGGGGTTCCCAGGAAGCCTTCTTCCGTGAGCGCCCTCTACCTCGTCATGGACATCTTCGGCTCCAACCCGGGTCTCAAGAAGGAAGTCCTGGTGAACGGCAAACCCACGGCGCTCCTCCCCGCCAACCGGGGGAAGCTCGACGCCTGGGATCCCTGCCTGGTTCCCCTTCCGGGAGACCTGCTGGAGAAGGCCTTCGCCGGAGGACTCACCGTCCGGGTGAAGAACAACTCGGGAGACTACTTCAAGCTCCGGAATCCCAGGCTCTCCGTCCGGCTCAGGGACGGCAGGCTCGTCCTGGGCCCCCCCGCCAAGGGGGTCTGGACGGGCGTCGGGAAATGGGCCTTCTTCGAAGGCGAGGCCTTCAAGGACCACCTCTCCCCGGCCTGGCACCTGAAACTCCCCTGAGGGCTTCCCTCCTCCCCGGAGGAGGCCCCCCGGCGGGGGGAACCTCCTCCGGGATCCTCCCCCCGCCGAGAAGGCCTACTTCCCCTTCCCCGCCACCAGGGCACTGCGCCTCGCGGTGAAGGAGAAGACCACCTTCCCGTCGATATCGGCGATCCTGTAGGTCACCGTGGGATCGGGAAGGGTGGTGTCGAAGTCCACCACGCCGAAGGACTGCGCTGCGTTGAAGGAGAAGAGGGCCTTCTTCATGGTCTTGTGGACGTGCTGGTTCGTGAGCCTGGAACTCTCGAACTCGTAGAGCGGATACTCTCCCTCTCTCTCGATCTTCCACAGGTCCGACCGGTGCCGGTCCGCCGAAAGGAGGATCACTCCGTCGATTCCGTTCCGGGAGAGGAAGTCGAAGATCTCCTTGCGCTCCTCCCGGAAACCGTTCCAGGTGTCCCTGCTCTTTCCCTTGGCGAAGAAGGTCCAGGGCACCGAGGAGGCCAGGACCGTGAAGGCCGGATGCCGGGACCCGGCCGAAAGAAGGGTCTCGAAGAGCCACCTCTTCTGGGCGGGCCCCAGCATGGTGGAGGCCCCCTTCTCCCGCAGGGTCCTGTAGTAGCGGCAGTCCAGCATGACGAAGTGGACGTCTCCGGCACGGAAATCGAACCAGCACCCCGGCCGCCCATCTCCTCCCCCGTAGCAGGGATTGACCCAGTTGTCCCGGAAGAACTCGAAGACCTTCCGTTTCCAAGGAGGCGTATCCACCCCCGGGCCGGGAACGCAGTCGTTCGTGGCGAAATCGTGGTCGTCCCAGATCGCGAAGACCGGGACCCGGGAGACGAGACGGCGGAACTCGGGCCGGGACTGGCGGCGGTAGTAGTCGTAGTGCCAGATCGCCGGGATCCCCGGGGCGTCGATGTAGACGTTGTCGCCCAGGAGAAGCAAGGCCCGGGGCCGGAAGGAGAGGATGGTCCTCCAGACCCGCTCGTTGGAAGGGACGTAGCCCGCCCCCCCGCCGAAGACGATCCGGAACTTCCCTCCCTTCCCCCGGGCCGGGAAGGTCCGGAAGGAACGGACCTTCCCCCGCCGCCCCCCGATCTCGAGGGCGTAGAAATACTTGGTGCCGGGTTTCAACCCCTTCACCTCCAGGACGGCCGTATAGTCCCGTTCCTTCTTCGTCCGGCCCTCCGCGACGGCGGCGGGCACGAGGCCGGGCTTCTCCGAGACCAGGGCCCGCACCGCCGCCTCCCGGGCCGTTCGGACCCAGATCCGCACACTCCTGTCGGTCATGCTTCCCAGCATGGGCCCGTGGACCGGCCTGGTCCGGAAGGTCTCCAGGAGGTTCCGGACGAGCCCCGTCTCCGCCAGGGGCTCCAATCCCGTCAGGGTTCCCCCGGCGATCCGGCCCGGCGGGAGGCCGAGGTCGAGGGCCCTGGCCGCCGCCTCCAGGGCCGCGCCGATCCTGCCCCGGGCGGAGTAGGCCACGGCCAGCATGTACCAGGTCTCGGGATCGCCTGGATTCCCGGCGAGGAGCTTCCGGAGATAGGAGAGGGCCCGGTCGGTCCTCCCCTCCCGGATCCTCGCCAGGGCCCAGGGATGGAGCCGCTTGTATTCCCTCCGGCCCGGAGGTTCGGGGGAGTCCGGATAGCCCTGGGCCGGAAGAGCCCCTCCCAGAAGGAGCCAGAGAGAGAACCATGTCCCGGCGATCTTCATCTCGCCCCCCGTTCCTCCTGCTCCCCCTCCCCCTTCCCTTGATAGAATCAGGATGAGTCCAGGCTACCCGTCCCCGAGGGAGGTCACCATGCCGGCCAACCTTACGCCCCAGTATCTCAAGGCAGAAGAGGCCTACAAGGCGGCCAGGAGCCCCGAGGAGAAGCTGGCCTGCCTGGAGGAGATGCTCAAGGTCATCCCGAAGCACAAGGGCACGGAGAAGCTCCAGGCCGACATCAAGCGCAGGATCGCCGCCCTGAGAAAAGGGGAGAAGGGGAAGGGCAAGGCCGTCCGCCACGACCCCTTCCGGATCGACCGGGCCGGGGCCGGGAGGCTCGTTCTCCTGGGAGCGCCCAACACGGGGAAGAGCAGCATTCTCAAGGCCATGACCCGGGCCAAGGTGGAGGTCTCCCCCGCGCCCTTCACCACCCAGCTCCCCGTTCCCGGGATGCTCCCCTTCGAGGACGTCCAGATCCAGGTCCTGGACCTTCCCCCCATCACGGCCGATTACGTCCCGCCGGGCATGATGGAGGCGGTGCGCAACAGCGACGGGATCCTCCTCACGGCCGACCTGGGGAGCCCCGACGCCCTGGAGCAGGCGGAGCTCGCCATGGAGACCTGCAAGGCCCACAAGATCCTCCTCCATCCGCCCCTCTCCCCCCCCGAACTCCCGCCGGACGTCCACCCGGCCCTCCGGGTCCTCCCGGCCCTTCTCCTCGGAACCAAGGCGGACCTTCCCGGAGCGGAGGAAACGCGGGAGATCCTGGAGGACCTCCTGGAAGGAAAGTTGCCCCTCCTGCCCCTCTCCGCCGAGACGGGCCTGGGTCTGGAGGATTTCCGGACCCAGGCATTTCGAATGCTCGACGTGATCCGGGTCTACTCCAAGGAGCCGGGCAAGCCCGCCGACAGGGAGGCCCCCTTCGTCCTGAAACGGGGATCCACCGTCCTGGACCTGGCCGAGCGGATCCACAAGGACATCGCCGCCAACTTCAAGTTCGCCCGGGTCTGGGGGGCGGTCAAGCACGACGGGATCCAGGTTTCCCGGGACCACGTCCTGGCCGACCGGGACGTCGTGGAAATCCACGCCTGAAAGGACTCACCCCCCGGGCCGCGCCGCCTCCCCCTCCCGGTCGGCCGCAAGGAGCCTGGGGCTCATCTCTCCGCCGGCGGCACCCGCCTCGGAAGCGTATTTCTCTAGTTTCGCCGCCACGGCGGCGAAGAGGGTCCCCTCGGGGAACCGCCCGTCCACGCCCCGTTCTCCTGCAGGCACGCCCATGAGAATCCGGAAGACCTGGTCCAGGTTCCCGGCGGCGTGGACCTGGAACTTCCCGGCCCGGACCGCCTCCACGACCCGGGGGGCCAGCATCAGGTCCTCGGTGTTCGAGGCGGGAATCACGCACCCCTGGTTTCCCGTGAGGCCCCGCTCGGAGCAGAGCCGGAAGAAGCCCTCGATCTTCTCGTTCACTCCCCCGACGGGCTGGATCTCACCGTGCTGGTTCACCGAGCCGGTGACGGCGAAGCCCTGGTCGATGGGAATCCCCGAGAGTTCCGAGAGGAGGGCGCAGATCTCCGCCACCGAGGCGCTGTCGCCGTCCACGCCCGAGTAGCTCTGTTCGAAGCTCAGGCTCGCCGTCAGGGAGAGAGGCCGCTCCTGGGCGAAGACCCGCCGCATCCACCCTGCGATGATGAGCACACCCTTGTCGTAGATCCCCCCGGACAGGCGGGCCTCCCTCTCGATGTTGATGATGCCCACCCCGCCGGCCGAGGTGGAAGCGGTGATCCTGGTCGGTTTACCGAAGGAATGGTATCCCATCTGGTAGACCGAAAGCCCGTTCACCTGCCCCACCTTCTTACCCTCGGTGGAGACCAGGATCAGGTTTTCCCGCAACATCCGGAACACCCGGTCCTCCAGGCTCCGGTGCCGGGCCGCCCTTCCTTCCACGGCGGCCCGCACGTGGGCCCCCAGGATCCTCTTCCCTCCCTCCCGGGAGGCGTGGAAGTCGGCCTCCCTGAGGACGTCGGCGACCTCGTTGAACCTCGTGGAGATCCTGTCGCGCCGCCCGGCGTCCCTGACGGCGAACTCGGCGCAGGCCGCCAGGGCGGAGCGGTCCGGCGTCCGGAGCCCCTCCTTTTCGCAGATGCGCCTTGCCACCAGGGCGAAGTGGGCCAGGTTCTCCCCGGTCAGGGGCATGGAGGAATCGAAGTCCGCCAGGACCTTGAAGATCTTGCGGAAATCCGAATCGTTCATGTAGAGGAAATCGTAGACCCCGGGATCCCCGATGAGGATCACCTTGACCTGGATGTCCACGGGTCGGGGCTTGAGGGTCACCTGGCCGAAGCGGAAACCCTCGGGAGGAGGCTGGATCTCCAGGCGACCCGACTTGAGGGCCCTCTTCAGGTGGTCCCAGACACCCGACTCGGAGAGAAGGTCCTTGGCGGAGAGAAGGAGGTACCCCCCGTCGGCCCGGAGGAGCGAGCCCGGCACGATACTCCTGTGATCGGGGGGCCGCCGTTCCCGGCCGGGGCCGCCGGCCTCGATGGTGCCGAAGAGGTTGGTGAAAGTGGGGTAGTTCTCCACCACGACGGGACACCCCTTGTAACGGGAGCGGTCGATGAGCACGTTCACCGTATAGCGCGCGAGGACCGCCTCGAGTTCCTCCCTCCATTCCGAGGCCCCCTCACCTTCGCCGGCGGCCGTCCCGGGAGGAGGGGTGTTCTCGATGAAGTCCCGCTCCACCGCTTTCAGGAAGGAGAGGATGGAGGGCTCCTCCCGGAAGGTCTTCTTCAAGTCGGCCATGTGGCCCTCCAGGAGAAGCCTCAGGCAATCCCGGAAGAGTTCCTCCACGGCGTCCTGGGCCTTCCTGGCAAGATCCCTGGCGCCGCGGAGGACATCCTGGAGTTCCTCCCTCACTCCTTCGAGCCTCTCCAGGACATCCGCCCCTTCCTTCTTCGGGAGCCGCCCCTCCTCCACGGCACGCTCGATCTCCTCTTCCGGCACGGGCTTTCCATCCAGGAGAGGATAGACGGCGGGCCGTTGCAGGGGTCCCACGGGCACCTGGACCACGGCGAATCCCTCCTTTTCGATCCTCTCCTGGAACCCCTGGACCAGGTCCTTCTCCTTCCTGGCGAATTCCGCCGTGGCCTCCCGGCGCTTTTCCTCGAAGTCCGCTCCTTCCAGGAGGGCGGGCACCCGGTCCCGGAGGAAACGGACCAGGGAATCCATCTCCCGGGCCAGGACCACCCCCTTCCCGGCAGGCAGGGAAAGGAGCATGGGGCACTGGGGATCGTCGAAGTTGAAGACGTAGCACCGGTCCCGGGGCACGGCGCACCGTGGGGAGAGCTCCTCCAGGATCCTCTTCACCGTGGTGGTCCGGCCCGTCCCAGTGAGGCCCGAGACGAAGACGTTGTAGCCCGGGGCGTAGAGTTCCAGGCCCACCCTGAGGGCCTCCAGGGCACGCTCCTGGCCCACCGTCCCGGGAACGGACCGGGCCTTTCCTGCACGGCCAACGGAGGAGAGAGGGCAGTTCCAGCGGAGGTCCCTGGGGGAGAGGAGGGTCTCAGGTTTGGTTCGGGCCATGGAAAGCTCTTCCTGCAAAGGACTTGGAAACGGACCAAAAGCATACTCCGAACTCCCCCATCTTTCCCCTACAAGGCTCGCACAATCTTTACCTCTCTTCTCCCTATTGGAAATGGCCTCCCGGCGTCCCAAACAGCAGAATCGAGCATCTTTTCTGTCCCTCACCAGGGAGGATGCTCCCGAAACGCGCCGTCTCGACACAGAAAGGACGACGAATCATGACCGACTCCAACCTGAACCGCAGGGAATTCCTGGGTGTCGGCGCAGGCATCGCCGCCGCCGGTCTCCTGCCGTCCTTTTCCCCGGAGAAGGTCCTCCTGGGCCCATCCAGGAAATCCAAGGTCGTGGACGTCACCTGCCCGGACTGGATCGTGGAGACCGAGGAGGGCACCTCGGTCCGACCGGAAGTGGTGAAGCTCGTGATCCACGAAGGCCTGAAGCTCCTCACGGGAAAGAAGGAAGCCGACAAGGCCATGAAGGAATTCGTCTCGCCCAAGGAGACGGTGGCCTTGAAATTCAACGGCCTCTCCCGGGACTTCGCAGGGGTGAACCAGGCCATCCTGGACACCTTGACGGAACTCCTCCAGGAGTGCGGCGTGGAGAAGAAGCGGATCCTCGTGATGGAGGGGGCGGGTTGCAAGGTCTCGGGCTTCGGGAAACCCGACTACAAGAAGGTGAAGACCTATACGGTCCGCTATACCACAAAGGGCGGTAAGATCGGGAAGACCGAAACCAGCCTCACCCGGTGCGTGGAGACCCAGGCGGACTGCATCATCGACATCCCCGATCTCAAGAACCACGGGATCGCCGGCATAACGGGCGCCATGAAGAACCTGGCCTACGCAGGCCGCTCCATCATGACCCAGCCGGCCAAGTTCCACAGGGGGATGTGCGATCCCGCCATGGCGGAGATCAACAACCTCAAGCCTCTCAGGGAGAAAGTCCGGCTCATCCTCACCCAGGCCTTCAAGGGCGTCTTCGACAGGGGACCCAGCACGCGGAACAAGGGCTTCCACTTCCGCCACGACGGAATGCTCTTCGCCGTGGACCGTGTCGCCGTGGACCGTGTCCAGTGGGACCTGGTGAACGCCGCAAGAAAGGCCAGGCGCAAGAGGCCCATCCGGCGCGTCCCCTCCCTGGAGACGGCGGCCAAGCTCGGCCTGGGGACCAACGACCTGGGAAAGATCGACTGGGTGAAGAAGAAGCTGGCCGGAAAGGTCTGAACACCGCCGAAAAATGGAATTCCGGGGTTGAGAGAGACCCCGGTTTCGAGGAAGTGGTCGCCGCCATGAGGTGCGGCGAGAGCCTGGTCTGCGAGGCGGGGGCCATGAGCAGGATGAGCCCCGGCATGGAGGTCCGGGGCCGCCTGGGAGGAGGATTCCTCCGCGCCCTGGCCCGAAAGATCCTGGGAGGCGAGACCTTCTTCCTGGGGACCTTCACCTCTCCCGGTGTAGGTTTCCTGGCCCTGGCGCCGGACCGGCCCGGAACGATCCACCACAAGAGGCTCCAGGGAGAGACGCTGGTGCTCTCGGCAGGGTCCTTCCTGGCCTGCACCCCCGGAATCCGGATCCGGACACGGTTCCTGGGACTCAAGGGCCTCTTCACCGGCAAAGGGGCCTTCGCCCTCCACTGCTCGGGCGAAGGAGAACTCTTCTTCCACGCCTTCGGGGACCTCCTGGAGAAGGAAGTGGAAGGCCGGCTCACCGTGGACACGGGATACGCGGCGGCCTGGGAACCCTCCCTGGACTGGCGGGTGCGAGGCATGGGTAGTTTGAAATCCACCCTTTTCTCCGGCTAGGGGCTGGTCCTGGAATTCTCCGGCCGGGGCCGGATCTGGCTCCAGTCCCGCAACCCCCAGTCCCTCGCCAACCGGATCCACCCCTTCCGCCGCGTCCGCACCGAAACCAGAACCCCTGATACTGGGTGAACCGCCGGTTTCATTACCTTCCGATTTTGGTCGAAAATCCGCAACCCTCCCGTCCGACCCATCTTCTCCATGCGGCACATGCCGGCCGACCTCAATGGCCATGGATCCGCCCCATCCCGAAGCCATGGAGGAGCAAGGTGGGATCCCCTGTTGGCGGAGGTTGAAAAGGGCAGTATCGCGGCGATTTGAGGTTCAAGGGCGGGCCTTGGGGTGAAAACCGAGGGACCGGAGAATCTCCCTGATAAGCAGGACCTGGTTTTTCCTTCTGGGAGAAAGGGGAAGGAGCAGGAGCCGCTGCACACCGTTGATGAGATTCCTCTTCCAGGGACGGAAGGCAACCGGCATTTTCCTCAAAAGGATGCCCAGGGTCCAACCAACCTTGATTCAGGGGATCCCCAAGAGGGCGGCCATACGCTCCTTCCCATACCAGGAAGGGCCGCGGGAGTCGGTGCCAGTGCTGGGAGCACGAGGATCGCCTCTGCCTCCGGCCCCATTTCCGATGGGGTTCCCTCCTGGAGGAGACAAGCCTCCATCCACCCGAAGCCCCCGCCGGGGCGCCGGCGGAGGCCAGCTCACTCAGGTCCGGCCTGAAGCTCTCCCAGGCACCCAAGGGAGGGCTCACCTGTCCAATCCAGACCGACGTTTCTGACCAAAATGGAACCTGCGTTGAGCCTCCCTCCTTTCGGAGGAAATCTTCTCCCTAACCCCACCGAACAACCTAGCCTCCGACTCTTTCCAAAACCGTAAAACTAGGTGTCGGCTTAGCTCGATCTTGTGGCGTCCTCCTACAGGACCCCTTATGGTCCTTGGAGTGGCCCCTTGGGATGGGCCGGTCCTTGGCAAGGAGAGAGTGCTCCCGCATCAGGTGAAGCACCCTTTTCGGGCCAACACGAATCCCCTTGAAGCGCAGCCTGGCCCAGACCTTGCGGTATCCCTCGCCGGTCCAATGGGTTTCTTTGAGGACCTCCCGGATTTTGTCCACAAGGTCCTTGTCGGAGATCCTGGGCTTGGGACCTCGCTTCTTGGGTGGAGAAAGGCTTTGGGTGGCCCTGGCCCTCCTGAAATAGACGGTGGACCGGGGGATCTCCCAAGCCCTGCACACCCGGACTAGGCCATAAGGGATACCGGCGGAGACCGAGATGGCCCGGCTCATTTCCTCAGCCTCCTGGGCGTAGGGTGGAGCCCAGCCTCCATTCGATGGATCTTCTCATACAGGAGCTCCACCTCCATGGTGAGTTCCCCGACCTTGGACTTGAGCCGGGAGTTTTCCTCAAAGAGAGGGTCCCCCTTGCGGGATTTCAGGCCGGCTTCCCCGCTCCCCAGGAAGGCCTCCTTCCAAGAGGCCAGAGT
>Ga0256914_1001391_pt1 | contig 21947 bp, 23 predicted proteins | sample HulkmetaG_FD_191571 | JGI IMG/M metagenome (GOLD analysis project Ga0256914, IMG submission 191571) | Hydrothermal chimney microbial communities from Main Endeavour vent field at the Juan de Fuca Ridge, Pacific Ocean - Hulk | ecosystem: Environmental > Aquatic > Marine > Hydrothermal vents ... | reverse complement strand
AGAGTTCCTGATTCCTTAGTATTTCAATCGAGATATGTTACAATTCGGTGAGACAAACAGACTCATCCAGGGGCAGGGAAACGATGGAAAAGGAACTCTTCAGACCGCTTCTGCGGACGAACGATATCGCGCGGGAACTTTTCGAAGGGACGATCGGAAAACGGAAGGCGACCTATTTCGACTTCACCGCCACCGGCCTTGCCTACGAACCGATCGAATCGCGCATACGCCAACTGCTGGAGTATTACGCCAACACACACTCCAAAGAGGCCTTCCTGGCCGAAACGATGCAGCGCTGCTACGAAGCGGCCCGCCGGTCGCTCAAAACCTCCCTCGCCCTGGAGGAGGATTTTCTGCTCATCCCTTCCGGCTACGGGGCGACCGGGGCGATCAAGCGGTTTCAGGAGTTGATGGGGCTCTATATCCCCCCTGCCGTCTGCAAACGACTCGGAAGCAAACCGGAAGTGGAGCGCAAACCCCTGGTGATCGTCGGCCCCTATGAACACCACTCCAACGAGCTGGGGTTCAGAGAGTCGCTCTGCGACATCCACCGGGTCCCGCTGACAGACGATGGGTTTGTCGATCTCGACGACCTTGAAAAGGTTCTTCGAAAAAACCAGGGTCGGGAGATCGTCGGATCGTTCTGTATCGCCTCCAACGCCACCGGAATCATCACCCCCTATCGTGAAATCTCGGGGCTTCTTCGTCACTACGGAGCCATCGTCTGCTTCGACGCCGCGGCCACGTCTGCCTACATGAACATCCCGTCCGAACTCTTCGACGCCCTGTTTCTCTCGCCCCACAAGCTCCTCGGAGGTCCCGGGAGCTGCGGCCTCCTGGCGATCCGCAGGGAGCTGGTCGACACCTCCATCGCACCCACCTACCCAGGCGGCGGCACCGTCACCTATGTCAGCCGGAAGAGCCACCGCTTCCACGACGACGCGGAAGTACGGGAAGATGCGGGAACACCGGCGATTTTGCAGATCATCCGGGCGGCCCTGGCCTATCAGCTCAGAAACGAAATGGGCCTGGAGTGGATCGCCCGAAGGAAAAAGGAGCTCTACCGACACTTCGTCAGGCGGATACAAGAGAGCGGCCGGTTCGAGATACTCGCAAACCCCGAAGCCGAAAACATCGGCATCGTCTCTTTGATCCCGCGGGAAGCGGATCCCTACCGACTCTGCCGCATCCTTTCGCACCGTTACGCCATCGAGACGCGGGCCGGCTGCTCCTGTGCCGGCCCCTACGGACACGACCTCCTGGGCCTCGAAGATGACGAGCAGATGCTCCGGACACCCGGCTGGCTTCGTATCTCCATCCACCCTCTCCAGACTCAAGAGAGCCTCGATAAGCTCGTCGATGCCCTCGAGGCGTCAGTCGAAGCGGCAACGGGAGGGGCGAGCGCCCCGCACTCTCCATAGGTGTGGCACTCTTCGGTGGGCGAGAAGTCGAACACCCCGGCCAGATCCGGAATCTGATCGAGACCGTTTTTCAAACCGAACCCGACCCACCGTGCATGGGCCGGATCCAATGCAAGATGCCAGAGCCAAAGAGCGGGCAAGGGGTGCGGATACGGCTCACCTGCGAACCATCGCCTCCCCTGCCACGCGGCCGCTGGCGAAGGCGAAATGAAGGTTGTAGCCGCCCCGTCGCCCGACGACATCGAGCACCTCCCCCGCAAAATAGAGACCCGGCACGACCTTCGATGCCATCGTCGCCGCATCCACCTCTTCCGTCGCCACCCCGCCGCCGGCGGTCTCGGCGTGTCGAAAACCGTGGGTATCGATGACCGAGAAGCGCCAGTCGGCCATCGTGGCGGCCAGACGCCGGATATCCCTGGCCCCCATCTTCCCGCACAAAACCTCCCCATCCATCTTCAAAAACCGCAGCAGGGCCTCGGCCAGCCGTCTCGGTAGAAGGCCGCGAAGGATGGCCCGAAGCGGGCGGTGGGGAGCGTGGCGGATCAGCTTCTGAAGAAGAGCCACAATCCCCTGCCGGTCATATGCGGGCAGAAACCGGATGCCGACGGTGACGTTTCGGGTGCGACACAGGGCCTTCGAAGCCGCCGTGGAGAGATCGAGCACCCCGAAACCCGAGATGCCGTAGCGGGTGAAGAGGAGATCACCATCGCTTCTGGCTTCCACGGCTCCATCCACATAGAGCGTCAGGGCTGCGTCGATCTTCACTCCGGCCACCCTTTCGTGAAGCCGTCCGGGCAGGTGGAGCCCCACCAGGGTCGGGTAGAAATCGACTCTCCTGTGTCCCAGTGCCTCCGCCAGACGTACGCCGTCATCACAGCCGCCAAGCTGCGGTGCCGCAGGAGATCCTGTAGCGATCAGCACCCGATCGTAGAGAACCCGCCCGCCTTCCGAAACGACTCCGAGCCCACCGTCGGTCCGTTCGATCGCCGCGACTTCAGTCCCCCTCTTCACCTCCACCCCGCGACGTTGTACTTCGGCACGAAGCGCCTCGAAGACCGATCGGGCCTCGTCGCACATAGGATAGGCACGCCCGTCGGGTACGGTTCTGAGAGGGAGGCCGAGATCGAGGAAGAAGCGCTCCAGCTCGTCAAACCCGAAGCGCCGGAGTGCGGGTACGACGAAGGAGGGGTTCTCCCCCTCGTAGTCGCCCGCCGAGAGCGAGGTGTTGGATATGTTGCAGCGCCCGTTTCCCGAGGCGAGAATCTTCCTGCCCGCCTCCTCCTGTTTTTCATATAGATCTATATGAACATCGGGACGGGCCGCCGTGATCGCCGCCATGAGCCCGGCCGCTCCCCCTCCCACGATCGCGATACGCATCAGATGAACCTGAGGATCTCCTCCTCGATCTCCTCTTTGTCGATCACCGTATCGTGGATGACCGGTTTTTCGAAAAGTTCGGCGATCATCTTCGGCACCGGCACGCCATAGTGTTCACTGATCCATTCGAGCGCCTCCCTGTCGTGCCGGACCCTGTGGCCGAGAGCTTCGCAGACGGTGGGACTGAACTTCGTCCACTCCGCCGTCGAGTAGAGGATCGTCTTGAGGCTCTTTCTGCGAAGCTCCTCGTAGGCCTTGAAACAGGTGGCGGTATGGGGATCCATCACATACCCGCGCTTCGCATAGGAGGCGATCACCCGTCGCCCCTCCTCGTCGCTGCTGAAGGTCGCGTCGAAATCCTCTCTGAGCATCTCGAGCTCCTCGGGGCTGAGTTGATAGCGATTTTCGTGTGCCAGCTGATCCATCAGCTCCCCGGTCCGCTCGGGGCCGAATTTATCGAAGAGTACACGCTCGACATTGGATGACTTGAGGATATCCATCGCCGGGGAATCGGTCCGTACGAGCGACTTCTCCGTCAAGTCGTAGGAACCTTTGGTGATCAGCTCGGTGAGGATATTGTTGATGTTGGAGGCGATGAGGATCTTCTCCACCGGCAGCCCCATCCTCTTGGCGTAGTATCCTCCGAGGGCGTTGCCGAAGTTTCCGCTGGGAACCACAAGGTAGACCGGCTCGCCCATCGAGATCTCTCCCCGCTCCACGAGCCTGAGATAGCTGTGGATATGGTAGACGATCTGAAAGATGATACGGCCGAAGTTGACCGAGTTGGCGGCCGAGAGCTCGGTGTGGCTCTCCTTGAGTTTCGCTCCGAAACTCTCGCTGGCCAGGAGATTTTTCAGCGCCGTCTGCGCATCGTCGAAATTGCCACGGATGCCGATCACCTTCTCGTTTGAAGCCTCTTCGGTCACCATCTGGAGCCGCTGCACGTCGCTCGTACCCCCCTCGGGATAGAGACATGCGACCTTGATATTGGGAGCGTCTTTGAACGTCTCGAGCGTCGCCGGACCGGTATCGCCACTGGTCGCCGCCATGATCAGATACTTTTCGCCCCGCTTTTGGGCCAGTCTGGAGAGAATATAGCCGAAAGGCTGCAGCGCCATATCCTTGAAAGCGCGCGTCGGCCCGTGCCACAGCTCGCTGACGAACGCATCCTCCTCCACTTTGCTCAGCGGTACGGGATCCTGCGGATCGTCGAATGCGTCGTAGCGGTCGAGAGCGGCACTCAGATCGGCTTCGTCGATATCGACATCGAATTTCGCGAAAAGCGCCTTGCAAAGCTCCTTGTAGTGTCGGCCCTCAAGCTCCTTGAAAAAGCCAAGATCGAGCTGAGGAAGGGCTTTGGGCACATAGAGACCGCCAAAGCTGGCACTGGGGTTCAAAATGGCGTGGGAGAAAGAGACTTCGGCCGGTCTGGAACCGTCGTTGCCCCGGGTTTCGATGAACGTCATGACGCGATATCCTGTTTTTTAGGGCCGATTATATCCAAAAGGAGGTTTCAGGCGGCTGAGAGAACACCGCGGCAAAACACCCCGGATCGAACCTCTCTACGACTCCACGCTCTGCGAGATCCATCTCAAATAGGCGTCGCTCCCTTCGTCGATCTTGATGACGACGAACTCCGGAACCTCGTAACTATGGTGTCTCTTGACCGTTTTTTCGAGTTTGGGCAACGACTCTTTCGTGGTCTTGACAACCAAAAGGGTCTCTTTCTCCACCATCACCTTCCCTTCCCACCGGTAGACGGAGCGGATCTTCGGCAGGATGTTGACGCAGGCGGCCAGCCGCTTTTGCACCACTTTCTGGGCGATCCGTTCGGCTTCGGCCATCGAGGATGCGGTGACCAGTACCAGCCGATACCTACTCACACCCCACCCCCATCTGCGGTGCGTCGTACCCTTCCGGCTCGTCGGTGTAGACGTTGACATCCCACGCCCGGGCCGCCCCCTCTTCGGAAAGACAGTGGGTTTCGAAAAAGTCCCGGATGGCCTTGCGGTTGCAGTGGGCTTCGAAACTCTCGAGGTCGGCCCAGATCTCGTTGAAGACGATGGGGTAGGCCACGCTCCCCCCGGCACACCGGTTTTCGATACGCCGGGTGACGATGTACTGCAGGCATCCATCCTCTCTCAACGTATCGGGTTCGAGCGCCTTGAGCGCTTCGAAAAGCTCCGACTCTCTCCCCTCCCTGGGCTCGAACCGGGCGAGACAGTAGACTTTTTTCGACATCTTTTCTCCTTCGGTATCTCTCAATGCACGATCTGCGTGCCGATCCCTTCGCTTGTGAAAATTTCGAGCAGAATCGAGTGTTCGATCCGGCCGTCGATGATATGCGCCTTCTGCACCCCGCCATTGATCGCCTCCAGGCAGGCGTCGACCTTTGGAACCATCCCGCCGCTGATGACCCCCTCGTTCTTCAGGAGGTTGATCTTCTCCGTACCGAGGGTGCCGATCAGCTTTCCGTCTGCGTCCAGAACCCCCGGCGTATCGGTCAGAAAGACCACCTTGCTCGCCTTCAGCGCCACGGCGATCTTGCTCGCCGCCAGATCGGCGTTGATATTGAAGCCCGGTTCGCCGGGATCTTTGCTCGCCGCGATCGGGGCGATGACGGGAATGAAATCCTCGTTCATCAGGTTTTCGACCACCTCCGAATGGATCTCCTCGATCACCCCGGTATAGCCCCACTTGCTGCGGTCCTTGGCGCGGGCCTGGATGAAGTGTGCATCCTTTCCGCTGATCCCGATCGCCTTGGAGCCGTGGTCGTTGAGCGAGGAGACGATCTCTTTGTTCACCTCGCCGCTGAGCACCATCTCGACGATACGCATCGCCTCTTTGGTCGTCACCCGCTGCCCCTCCACGAACTCGGTATCGATCCCAAGATCGGCCAGAAGCCGGGTGATCTTCGGCCCCCCGCCGTGGACGATGACGGGACGAATTCCCACCAGGTGCATCAGGACGATATCCTGGGCGAACTTCTCTTTGAGCTGGGGAGACTTCTGCGCCGCCCCGCCAAATTTTATCACGATGGTCTGACCCGCGAACTTCCGAATGAACGGCAACGTATCGAGGAGTGTCCGGACCACTTGCATCTTCTTCTGCATTCTCTTCTCCATATCTGGAAACGTTGAAAAGAGTATATCGTGTCGGAAGTAAAAACGACATGAGACGCCACCCTACCCTCCAAGACGCAGCAGGCGGGTTGCGATCTGTGACGCCTCGTCCTTGTTGTGGGTGACGTAAAGAAGTGTGAATCCGAGCCGCTCCTGCAACTGTACGATCAGCCGCCGCAGCCGTATGTTGAGCGCCTCGTCCAGGCTCGAGAGAGGCTCGTCCATCAGTACAATTTTCGGTTCCAATACAAGAGCCCTGGCCAGCGCCACCCGCTGCCGTTCACCGCCGGAGAGGCTGGAGGGGCGCCGGTTCCGGTACCCCTCCAACCCCACTTCACGGAGCATCCGCTCCACCCGGACACCCCTTTCCCGCCTCGCGACGCCACGGACCCTGAGCCCGAACTCCAGATTGCCTGCCACGCTCATATGGGGCCAGAGCGCCAGATCCTGGAAAACCATACCGATCTGCCGATCCTTCGGTTCGACAAGGATCCTCCCATCGGCACTCACCACCTTGCCGGCGATCACGACCCGCCCCCTGTCGGGAGCTTCGAGCCCTGCGACAATCCTCAGAAGCGTCGTCTTGCCGCATCCGGAGGGTCCCACCACCACGAGCCGCTCCTTCGCCTCGACATGAAGCGAGAGATCCTCCAGAACGGGACGCCCGTCACGATACCTGTCGATACGATCGAGCACGATCATCGAACGACCCCACGCAGAAGAGTCCCCAGAAAAAGAAGCGGCACCAGTGTCAACACGACCGTCACCATACACAAGGCGGCGATCAGCTCCGGCGAACCGTTGGCCATCAGGGTGAAGATACGCACCGACAGGGTGTCGGCTCCGGGAGGGTAGAGTGTCATGGTGATCGCGGTGTCCCGCATACAGAAGAGATAGGCGACCAGCCATCCGGCCAGCAGACCGCGCCACGCCAGAGGGGCGACGATATAGAGGATCCGCTGCCCCCACGACGCCCCCACCAGTTGCGCCGCCTCCTCCATCGACGGGGGGATCAGGGCGAGCTGGGCCGCGGTGATGCGGGAGGGGAGCACGAGATATTTGGCCGCATACCCGAGCAGGATGATCAGAGGTGTCGAATAGACGAATCCACCCAGCGGAGTGTTCCACAGAGCAACGAGGGCGATCCCCACGACACTGCCCGGAAGGGCGAAGAGAAAGAGTGTCGTAGCGTCCACGATGCGCCACAGAGGCAGGGCACGTCTCCTCACGAGATACCCTGTGAAAAAACCGAGCACACTCAGCAGGGTCGCACCGGCAGCGGCAAAAAGGAGCGTGTGGCCGATACTCGAACCGGCCCTTTGGATCGCTTCGACATAGTTTGCCCATCCGCCCGCCTCCATCGCGAGCGCGGATGTCGGTACGACGGCCGTCAGGCCCACCCAAAGCGCGACCGAAAACGCTACGGGCCACCGGTATCGCCCCAGTGGCACCAGGGCCATCGGGATATCGGACGTTGGCGGCAGAGGTTCGCTGAAAAAGGTGAGTCGGACCCTCTCTTCCAGCAGCAGCAGTGCCAGCGCCACGACGACGATCGGAACGGCCGAAGCGGTCGCGGCGGAAAAGTCGTAGAAGGCGGAGAAGTGGGTGAAGCTCTCCACAACGTACAGGTCGTATCTCAGGTAGTTGGGGACGGTCAGCTCACCGAATGCGAGTAGAAAGACCAGCACCCCGGCGATCAGGAGCGCGGGTGCGACCAGCGGAAGCGTAATATGGCGCAGTACCGCCGGCCAGCCGGCCACCATACGGCCCGCCTCCTCGAAAGAGCGGGGTACCGAACGCAGAAGGGCCATCGTCAGAATGAGAGGAATCGGAAGATAGACACACGAGAGAATGAAGACGCAACCGTAGAGCCCGAAGAGATATCCGGACGCCACCTTCGCCGCCTCCTGGCCGAAAAGGTGTGCGAAGAGCCCCGTCGGTGCGAAAAGGTCGCTCCACCCGACCGCCCAGATATAGGGGGGAACCAGCAACGGTATCAGCAGAAGAAGCGTAAAGAGACGGCGCAGGGGCAGATCGCTCTTGCCAAGAACCATCCCCAGCAACAGGCCGGCCGGAAGAGTCACCGCCGTAACGAGAGAGGCCAGTATGGCACTTCTTTCAAAGAGGCGCCACTGCTGCGGCGTATCGAGTACGCGACGGTACGCCTCCAGCGTCAGATGACCGTCGATCGTAAAACTCTTCACCGCCAGCGCCAGAAGGGGTAGAAAGGTGACGACTCCCGAAACCGCCACCACCCACCACAGGTTTCGCCCCCTCTCCATCTCCTACAGACCCACCCACTCTTTCAAAAAAGGCTGGATCGCCACGAGCTTCTTCGCGACCTCGGCGTAGTCGACCCGCATCACCCGTATCTCTTCGATCGGGGTGAGCTCTTTTGGTATCGGCACCCCCTTGTGCAGCGGTATCTGGGCACAGTCGGCAAAAGCGAGCTTCCGTTCGGTCTCTTTGGAGAGGAGGTAGTCGATGAGCCGTTTCGCCGTTTTTGGATGGGGAGCACCCTTGATCAGCACCACCGCGTTGGGGACGATGAAACAGCCGATTCCTCCCTCCTCCTGGTCGGGGTAGACCATCCGTACAGCCCGCCCCTGGCGCATCCGGTTGATCACGTCGTCACTGTCGACGAGAGCGAAATCGAACCGACCCATCGCCACCAGGTCGGCACTCTCCCCGTTGCTCGTGGAGAGGGTAACGCCGTTTTTGTGCATCGCACGCATAAAGGCTTCAGCCCGCTCGTCACCCCAGTAGGCAAAGAGTGCCGCCATATGGGCCGTCGTCGTTCCAAAAAGGGGGTTGGCGATCACCGCCCGGCCCCTCCATCTTGGCTCGGTGTAGTCGAGGATCGAAACGGGAGGCTGCGTCACACGCCCGTTGACGACGAAAACACGTGCCCGCGCCGAAAATCCGCACCAATATCCGTCGGGGTCCTTGAAGTGGCTGGGAATCCCATCGCCGTTTTTGGAGCGGTAGGGGGCCGAGATTCCCTTCTGTTTGAGCACCTCCGCACGGATCGGTTCGTTGGCCCAGTAGACATCGGCACGGGGATTGCCCCGTTCGGCGATGAGCCGGTTCATCACCCCCGTGCTCTTCGACTCCTCCGTATCGTAGATCGCTTCGACACGAATGCCCGTCTCCTTTTCGAACGATTCGAGAACCGGCTCCGAAAAGACCCTGTCTTCCGAGACGTAGACCACCACCTTCGGAGCCGAGGCGAGATCGGGAAGCTTTCCACCCATCACCAGCCAGACGAGGGCGGCCAGGACGAGAGCACTCACGACGGCGACGATCGTCTCCTTCTTCACCATCGTACCACCTCGAAATCGTCAAACTGAGTCACCGCATCCGCTTTGGTCCAAAGACCCACGCCCCCCGCACGGGTATGGGTCCTGTCCTCTCCCGCAAGCATCCGTTTGCCATCCAGGTAGACCTCGTACCGGTCGCCACGCTGGACGATCTTCATTCTGTGCCACCCTTTCGGGAGTGCAACGTGCACTCCAGCGAGCATCACCCGCCTCCCGTCACGTAGATAGTAGACCCGCAAGTTCTTCTCCAGCGGATTGTAACGGGCGACATAGTAGTTGCGCGCATCGGCGATTCGCCATGCGATCCCTCCCCCCTGGTCCTCCTCTCCGCTGAGCGCTCTGAAAGCCACCTCCAGGGTACCGTTTTCCATCCTGACCCGGTCGGTCCAGCAGAGGTTGAAGACCGACCCGTATCCAAAAACCCCCCTGGCCGATCGAACCGGCCTTGTCATCTCGAGTACCTGGCTTGCGGAGGGGGCACTCGGCTCTTTGACCACCCGCCAAAGAGGTCTCCCCTTCGCATTGGTCGCCGCCGCTCTCCATCCCGGCGGCAGAGTGCCCGGAGCGCTCTTCTCGAAGCGCCACACCATTCCCTTTTCCTCTTTCGCATCCGCGACCGCCTGTACCGCGAGTCCCGCCGCCATCAGAAAGAGGGTCACCGCAATCCGGATCGTTCGACTCATCGTACACCTCCATTGAAGATATTGTACCACGTCCCTCTTACCCTTCGACAGAGCACGCACCATCCGATCCACCGGCTCCAGGGCTCCATCGGGCAGGTCCGATTTGAAAAGGTGGACGCGCAACGGATAAACCCCTCATGGCGCACGTCACACACCCGTTTCGCAAAAAACACCTTTTTGGGAATATCCGTAACATCGGAACACATGTAGGAAATCTCTTTTTTGGGAAAATCCCCTTTTTCCGATTGGTCCGCTGTCGTTTGAGGGAAACTTCTCTCAGGAGACAGACAACAAGAAAAGAAGCTATCAAAATCGCCGCACTCCCGACTCTTGCCACCGCCGCCACGGCCTACGACGAGTCGCTGATCGTCAACCGCGACGCATGAAACCGGCCGACCCCGAAAAACCGACCCGCCTATGCCCGAAATCCGCGTCGCGGAGAGTGACGCCAATGGGTTGACCCTCGTCGAGGTGGAGGCGGAACGGGGGAATCATCCACCCAGGTACCGGCAACCACTGGATCTACGAACTTCTTCTTTTCGCCGACGGCAGGAAAATCGGGTCGGTCACACTCGAACCGGGGATCTCCCGCGGCTCTCTCCACGAAGACCGGGAGTCGGGTGAGAGCTTGTTCATTGACCCCCCAAATCCGCCACCCGGCGGCGCCCGATATACTCTTCCACCCGCCCGTACACCCATTCATCCGGCACGATCTTAAGCTGTAAAAGCGCCATCTTGAAACCGTACCCTTCGAGCTTCACCGCATCCTTTTCGGTTGTGAGGATCTTCCGTACGCCGGCCCTTTTCATGGCCTGTCGGATCTCTTCGGGATCGAACCATGCATGGTCGGGAAGGATCAGCCGCCCGGCCACCTTCCCTTCGGGAAGATAGGGGTCGAGACGCCGGGGATTGGCGATGGCGGTCACCAAAAGCATCGGCTCGTCGTCGCACCCCTCGCAGGTCACCTCGCGGCGAAAATCGACCCCCTCTTTCAACAGCAGATCGGCCGCGGCCGCTTCGAAGGCGAACTCCCGAAAGGGGCCGGAAGGGAGCGGAAAGGGGTTGGGAAGATGGGACGGTTGAAGCAGGATGTCGAACTTTTCGATACCCACCTTCGAAAAACCGTCGTCGAGAAAGAGAGCCGAAGCACCCATTTCGGCCGCCTTTTCGATCGCCTCGATACGATCTTCGCTCACGAGGACCGTCGCGCCCGGAAGGGAGCGCGCCAGCAGCATCGCCTCGTCGCCGGAGCTCTCAACGTCGGCGACGATCTCTCCCCACCGGCTCACCACGACGAGTCCACGGCTCTTGCGACCATAGCCCCGCAAGACGACGGCGACTCCTGGAAAAGGTGAAGCGAGGGCGATCGTCACCGGCGTCTTGCCGCTGCCGCCGACGAGCAGGTTGCCGACACTGACCACCGGGATCGGCATCTTTTTCGGATGCGCCATTCGCCGACGAATCGACATCGCGACACCATAGGGTAGGGAAACGGGAAGCAGCAAAAACGCGACGATCCAGTGATACCACCGGGGGCGGTAGAAGAGATTTTCGAAAAAAGTGACAAAGAGGCGCATCAAATATGTTTTGACGCCACCTCTTTGACCATATCGCAGACATACTCCACGTCCGCGTCGCTCATGTTGTGGTAGATCGGGAGAGAGAGAACCTGCTGATAGGTCTGCAGCGCCGTCTGGAAGTCGTTGACCCGCAGGGAGTATTTCTGCTTGTAGTAGCTCATCAGGTGCAGGGGAATGTAGTGGAGACCGCAGTGGATTCCCCGCTCTTTGAGCGCCCGGGCGAAACCGTCTCGGTTGCGGTCGATACGGATGATGTAGAGCTGGTAGATGTGGTCGCGCTTTTTCACCGGGATCGAGATATGTTTGACGCCATCGAGCGCCTCGTCGTAGATCGCGGCAATCTTCTGCCGACGGGCGATCATCTTCTCGACCCGTCCGTACTGCGCGAGCGCATAGGCGGCATCGAGCGCACTGATGTCGTATTTCCACCCGATATCGACCACGTCGTAGATATATTCGAGGTTGCCGTATTTGTCCCACCCGGACGATTCGATGGCGTGGTTGCGCAGCAGCATCCCCCTTCCATAGAGATCGTCGTCTTCACAGAGCATCATCCCGGCGTTGGCCACCGAGTTTTTCATGTGGGGCGAGAAGCTGAAGCAGGTGATGTCGGCCCCCGTCGCACCGATCGGATCACCGTTGTAGGTACCGCCCATGGCGTCGCTGGCATCCTCGACGATCCTGATGCCGTAGTGGCGTGCGATCTCGTAGAGACGGTCGAGATCGGTCGGCTGGCCGGCGACGTGGTTGATGATGGCTCCTTTGAGCTTTTTGGATCTGTTCTCTTCGAGCACCTTTTCGAACGCCTCGAGATCGATATTGAAATCTTCCGCATCGATATCGACGAAGATCGGCTCCGCATCGAAATGGCGCACGACTTCGGGAACCGAAGGGAACGAGTTGACGGAGCAGATGATCTTGTCGCCCCGCTTGAGGTCCATGGCACACATCGAGAGGTGCAGTGCCGACGTACCACTGTTGGTGGAGATCGCGTAGGTCGCTCCCGTACGCTTCGTAAAAGCCGACTCCAGCGCTTCGGCTTTCGAAAGGTCGTCGAGGTCGAGAACCTGCTCGATCTGCTCCCGTTCGGCCGCGCTTATATCCGGTTTGAAAAAGGGGATCTCACGTGCCATCGCATCGCTCCTGTCAATCATAAAAATCGTTGCTTCATATTACTGAAACAACTATTAAACAAAGCTTTTATATTTAGTTAATGAATGTAAGGCAGACTTCTTTGAGAGAGTTCTCATTCACACTCGTTCGCACCCAGCCGCTTCAGTTCGCTACAGCTGAAACCGGCCTCCCTTCGGGCATCGACGTTGAGATCTCTCTGTCTGCCGTCGGTACCGGGATAGTACCGCCGCAGTATCGAAAAGTAGAGCTCCTCCGGATCCTCTCCGTCACCGGCGGCATATTTGAACCAGCGATCCCCCTTGGCGACATGCTCCACCTCCTCTTCGAGTATGACCTCGAGGGCTTCGACGATCCGCTCCGTCATCGGCGTGGAAGGATACTGCCTCAGCTTCGCGACGATCTTCGGGTTGGCGTCGAGGCCGCCGGCCTCCAGGTAGCGCGGAACTACAGCCATGCGATGCAGCAGCTCCCCCGCGCTCTTCCGCCCGGCGTCGAAAAGCGCCGTATGGACCGGATAGTCGCCATAGCGTACACCGAGACTCTCCATCAGCTCCTCGAGCATCCGGTAGTGCCGCACCTCGTCGTGGGCCACCTCGATCCAGTCGAAATAGTACTCCGGCGGCAGATGCCTGAACCGGTAGGCCGAATCGAGCGCCAGGTCGATGGCGCTGTATTCGATATGGGCGATCGCATGGAGCAGAACCCCCTGCCCTTCGGGCGTGTCGAACCGTTTGCGCTTCGGCAGTTGACGGGGCGGTACGATCCTGGCGAAAGAGGCGTAGGAGGGAGTCTCGAACCTCTCCACCGGCGATTCGTGGTCGAATGTAAGTCGTTTTTGCACCAAATTTGAGTACAATTGCTCCACCAGCGCCCCTTTCTTTGCGGGGTCGCTCTCTCTGAGAGCCTCTTTGGCCGAAGAGAAGAATTCCAACGTTTCCATAGCGCAGATTATAGAAGGATTTTGATTTCATGCAGATAAAAGCCAGACCGATGGGTCCCTACCAGACCAACTGCTACATCGTCAGCGAAGGGGGCGTAGACCTCATCGTCGATCCAGGCGTGGACGCGACCGAGTGGGTGGCAAGAAACGTCAAGAAACCGGTGGCCATTTTGAATACCCACGGCCACTTCGACCACGTCTGGAGCGACAGAGAGCTCAAAGAGCGCTTCGGCATCCCCATCTACTGCCCGAAAGGGGATACCTTCATGCTCGAAAAAGATCCTTTCGGGCAGGGAACACCCCCTTCGAAAGCGGATGTTGCGGTCGAGCCGGACGCCCGCTACACCATCGGCGGCATCGACGTCACCTTTCTGCACTTTCCGGGCCACACTCCCGGATGCAGCGCCATCGAAATCGGTGAGAACTGGTTTTGTGGAGACTTCCTTTTCAGGGGTTCGATCGGCCGGGTCGACTTCCCCTACTCCGATCCCGCGGCGATGAAAAGGAGTCTCGAGCGGGCTCTGGAATACCCCAAAAACGTCACCCTCTACCCGGGCCACGGCCCCAAATCGACGCTGGAGGCCGAAAAGCGCTCGATGCGATACTGGATCGGGATCCTCTAAGACCGATTTTCGGAAATCCCTCCGGACGGGAGAGGATCGAAAGAGCCGGAGTCGTGCGGAGGGATCCTCGGGAGATTCTCTACTCTTCATCCTTCAGGAGCTTCAGCTTCAACACGTGCCTCTCCAGTACGACAGCCATGAACTCCCCTTCGAAGACCTTGATATCCTCGAAGGTCCCGATGACGTGGATCTTCCGTTTTCTCGACTCCCTGTAGAGCTCTTTGGCTTCGAACACCACACGGTCGCCCACCTTCACCGGAGAGAGGAAGCGGCACTCGCTGCTCACCAGAACGACGTTGGGATCGTTGACGGCGGCCATGGCGGCGAAATCGGCGGCGGCGAAGGTGAACCCTCCGTGAATCAGCCCCATCTCGTCCACCGCCATCTGCCTGGTCGTCTCCAGTTCGACCTTCGCATACCCCTCCTGCAGTTCAAGAAGCATACCGCTGAGCGACTGGTCGATCCGCCGGTGCGTATTGAGCTCGACCTCTCCCTCTACCCGGTTCTCTTCCTCCCCGGCAGCGGGCCCGAGCCCCTCTTCTCTCTCTTCAGCCATCGTGTACCTCTACTTTCTGTAGGTTCGTATATAGACCCGCTTCGGCGCCGGATACCCCTCCACCGTCAGCTCCCGGTTTCGGGGATCCAGAAACTCCTCCAGGCTCTCACCGTCGATCCACTCCGTTTTGCGCTGCTCCCGCGGTTGCGTCTTCACCGTCTCCAACACCTCGAAGCGTTCGAAGCCCGCCCTTTTGCACCAGTGCTCCAGTGCCGTGACGGTCGGGACGAAGTGGACGTTCGATATCTTCGAATAGGTCGACTCCGGAACGAGACATATCGGCTCGTCGCCCTCGATCATGAAGGTATCGAGAATCAACTCGCCTCCCCGCTTCAACGAGCGCTTCAGCGACTTGAGGGCGACGATCGGATCGCTTCGGTGGTAGAGCACCCCAAGGCACAATACCGTATCAAACATATCGGTAAATCCCGCCATATGTTCAATACCGAGCATCTCGTAGCGCAGCCGTTCGCTCCGGATATAGCGATTCAGCAGCTCGAACTGCGAAAAAAAGAGCGGCGACGGATCGACCCCGAGCACAAAGGCGGGATCGAACTCGAGCATCCGGAACATGTAGTAGCCGTTGTTGCACCCGACATCGGCCACCCTCTTCCCCTCCAGGTCCAGGTAGGGGCGCAGGAGGTTGTACTTCAAAAAGCTGCGCCACTCGCTGTCGATACGTACGCCGAAGAGGTCGAACGGACCTTTCCGCCACGGCTTCATCATCCGAGCCACCCGTTCGATCTTCGCCCTCGCCGCCCCGTCCGCCTCGTCGCTTCGCAGGACGATCCAGTCGCCGAGCTCCACCTCCGGATGGCCGATATCCGGCAGTTCCGACATCGCTTCGCGCAGTGGTGCGATATTCTTCCATCCCAACCATGCACGGCGCTCTTCCATGATCGCATTCAAGTCCATAAAGGAGATTATAGTTTAAGTTGGCTAAAATTCCGCCACAGCATCGTACGGAGACAATGAAAAGATATGACACTACAGAAAAAAGCGACGATCGTCAGTTCGTCGGTTGCGGTTTCACTCGTCGTCATCAAACTGATCGTCGGAATCATCAGCGGTTCGGTCGCGGTACTGGCCTCCGCCATCGATTCGGGGCTCGACCTCGCGGTATCGCTCTTCAATCTCTTCGCCGTCACCAACGCCGAAAAGCCGGCCGACGAAAAGTTCAACTACGGCCGCGGCAAGATCGAGGCGATCGCAGCGGTCATCGAGGGGGTCATCATCACCGCGTCGGGCATCTACATCTTCTATGAAGCGATCCAGAAGATGCTCCATGCCGAGCCGGTAACCCACCTGGACATCTCCATCGGCGTCATGGCCGTCTCGTTGATTCTCACGGGCGCACTCGTCATGTTCCTCAACCATGTGGCCAACGTCACCCAGAGCATGGTCATCAAGTCCGACGCCCTCCACTACAAGACCGATCTCCTCAGCAACGGCGCCATCCTCGTCTCGCTGGTGGTCATCTACTTCACCGACTTCTTCCTCATCGACGCCATCCTCGGTATCATGATCGCCATCTACATCGTCTACTCGGCGTTCGAACTGATTCAGGAGGGTACGCTGGTGCTTCTGGATGCATCTCTCGACGACGAGATCGTCAAGAAGATCAGGGAGATCATCGAGTCGGATCCGGGAGTGACCGACTACCACTGGCTCAGGACCCGGAAAGCGGGCAACGACTACTTCGTCGACGTACACCTGGTCTTTACACCCGACATATCGCTGCTCGAAGCGCACCGTATCGGCGACAACGTCGAAGCGAAGATCAAGGAGATCGACCCGAAGGCCGACTGGCTCATCAACATCCATCTCGACCCCTACGACGACTCCGTCGTCAACGAGGAGGAGGATGTCCGGTTCGCGAAAAGCGAAACGAAGTAGCGCTACTGCTCACACTTGTCGATACCGAGCCTTCTCATCAGAATTTCGAAAAAATTTCCGCCATCTTTGTCGTAGTCGTCGTTGAACTCGATATAGAAGGCGTAGGGGGTCGCCCCCACCTTTTCGCTGTTTTCGTAGATGGCCGGATTGGCACCCGTCTCTTCGATCGTCTTCTCGATCGCCTCGACGATCCGATCTTTGAGCTCGGGGTGCTCCTTGAAAACCAGTTGCAGCCCCTCGTACCGCTCTTCTCGCCTGAAATAGGCTTTGATCTTTCCGCATAAATCTTCGACGGGTTTGGACATTGAAACGCTCCTATCTTGCATAGTTGATCGCCCGGGTCTCACGGATGACGTTGACCTTGATCTCTCCGGGATATTGTACACTTTTTTCGATCTCTTCCGAGATCTCCTTGCTCAAAAGGACGGCCTCGTCGTCGTTGATGAGCGAGGCGTTGACGATGACGCGCACCTCGCGGCCGGCGTTGATGGCGTAGGCGTGGTGTACACCCGGCTTGGCGGTGGCGATCTCTTCGATCTCCTTGACCCGCTTGAGGAAACTCTCGAGCACTTCACGCCGCGCCCCCGGACGGGCCGCGGAGAGGGTATCGGCCGCGCATACGGCGGCCGACTCGATCGTTTCGGGCTCTTCGTGGCCATGGTGGGCGTAGATGGCGTTGATGACGACCGGGTGCTCTTTGTAGCGTTTGCACACCTCCGCCCCCAGGTCGACATGACTTCCGGCATATTCGTGGGTCAGCGCCTTTCCGATATCGTGCAGGATCCCCGCCCGTTTCGCCAGCACGTCGTCACCCCCCATCTCCGCCGCCATGATACCGGCCAGGTAGGCGACCTCGAGCGAATGGCCCAGGGCGTTCTGCCCGTAACTGGCTCGGTACCGCAGCCTCCCGATGAGTTTCGTGAGCTCCGGGTGCATCGGCGAAAGCCCGAGATCGACGACGATCTGCTCACCCTCTTCGAGCACCTTCTGCTCGAACTCTTCGGTCACCTTCTCGTAGATCTCCTCGATGCGAGCCGGCTGGATCCGCCCATCTTCGATCAGAAGTTCGATCGTCCGTGTGGCGATGGCTCGCCGATAGAGGTTGAAACTGCTCAGGATGATCGCGCCGGGCGTGTCGTCGATGATGATATCGACCCCCAGCAGCATCTCGAGGGTCTTGATATTGCGACCCTCTTTGCCGATGATGCGCCCTTTGAGCTCGTCGTCGGGAAGGTGTACGACGTTGATGAGCCGCTCGGCGGCGAACTCCCCGGCGTAGCGTGTCGTCGCCTGTGCGAGGATATAGTTGGCTTTGCGCTTGGCTTCGATCTTCGCCTCGGTTTCGTACTTTCGCACGATATGGGCGATCTCCCCCCGGGCATCCTCCTCCGCCTCTTTGAGCACGAGCTCCCGCGCCTCCTGCCTCGTGAGACCGGAAGCGCGCTCGAGCACCTTCAGCGCCTCCTTGCGTTTCTGCTCGTACTCTCGCCTGAGCGTCTCGATCTGCCGGCGGACCGCTTCGAGCTCCGCCTTCGATCTCTTGAGCTCCTCCTTCTCTTCGGCCACCTGTTTCAGCTCGTTTTCGAGCCGGTAGGTGAGCGACTCCTCCCTCTTTTCAAGCTGTGCCATGCGGGTATTGAATTCGCTGTTGACCCGCTTGAGCTCCTCTTCATACTTCTGTTTGGCCTCCAGCTCCGCTTCGGCCACCTTGAGCTTCGCATTCTGCAGGACCACTTCGGCTTCGTGTTCGATCGCCTTCGCCTTGGCCCTCGCCTGCTCGACGTAGATCTCGTACTTCGAAGCGTCGACTTTTCGGGTTATGAAAAATGCTGCAACCCCGCTAACGGTTGCTGCGGCACCTCCTATCAAAATTTCTGTCAACATCGGTTTTCCCTCGGACTATAATATCTTCGGGGGTTATATAGATATCTGCCTGAACATCAAAACTGTCGGTTATCTTCTCTTTCGTATAGCATTTCGAAAGCTGCACAAACAGAGTCAGTGGCTTCTCTTCGAGTGATGCAAAAAACCTGTCGTACATCCCTTTTCCAAACCCTATGCGGCGCAGCCGTCCGTCAACCCCCACAACCGGAACGACGGCCAAATCTATTTTCGGCAGATAAAAATGTGAATTATTCGGTTCCTCGATACCAAAGCGCTTGCGGCGCAGAGGCAGTCTATATTGTACCAGTTTAAAACTTTCTCCTTCCATAAACGGAACGAATACCGTACACCTGCGCCGAAGATACCTCAAAAGCGGCCTTGGGTCCACCTCGTGCTCCATCGGAAGATAGAGAAGCACCGACCTCGGCATGTAGGCCCTGACGATGGCTTCAACCCGTTTCAGCACGATTCGGTTACGTACGATCCTCGAGGTTTTCGCTGCCCTCCGCAACCGTTCGAGACACACTTTGCGAAAAATCCGTTTGTCCAATTTTAAGCCCTGTTTGACTATAATGCCCCCATTCTATCCAAAGGTATATTTGATGTTTGTAAAACCTCTCTCCATCCTGCCCCTTCTGCTTTTCGCCCTCGTTGCGGTCGGCTGCGGCGAAAAGGGCGAAGAGCGGAACGTCGAGAAGAAGTCGCAAGAGAAGCCGGCGGTCTACCGGCTCGTGGACAGAAACGAGACGATCCACGTCACGTTGAAGGATGAAGGGTTGCAGTTCGATACGAAAGAGCCGGTGGTCCTGCTCAACTTTTTCGCCACCTGGTGTCCCCCCTGCAAGGCGGAGATCCCTCATCTTGTCAACCTCCAAAACCGCTTCGCCGACAAGATGAAAGTGGTGGCGGTCCTCGTGGAGGAGCATGTAGCGCCCCGGGTCGTCGAACGATTCAGATCCGAATACGCGATCAACTACTTCCTCTCCAGCGCCCCCGACAACATGAAGCTCGCCGCCGTCACCGCCGACATGCTCCACCAGCCCAAAAATTTCCCGATCCCGCTAATGGTGCTCTTCGTCGACGGCCGCTACTTCCGCCACTATGTCGGCATGGTGCCCGAAGAGATGCTCGAAAGCGACATCGAAGACGCCATCGAGGAGGCGAAAAAGTAATGTTCGGATTTTTGAAAAAGGGGCTCAAAAAGACGGTCGAGGCGATCCAGTCGACGGCACCCGCCAAACGCGACAGAATCGGCAAAGAGGAGCTCGAAGAGCTGCTGCTCGAAGCCGATGTGAGCTACGACCTGGTCGAGAAGATCGTCGATTCGCTCCCCGAAAAGGTCAACCGCACCCAGCTCTACAACACCCTCATATCTCTTTTCATCTACCGCGTCGACAAGATCGAACCGGAGGGGCAGAAGCCCTTCGTGGAGCTGATCGTCGGGGTCAACGGGGCGGGCAAGACCACGACGATCGCCAAACTGGCGCAGCGCTACAAAGGTGAAGGAAAAACCGTGCTGCTCGGTGCCGCCGACACATTCCGCGCCGCCGCGATCGAACAGCTCAAAACATGGGCCGAAAAGATCGACGTCCCCATCGTCTACACCAAACAGGGGCACGACCCCTCCGCCGTCGCCTTCGACGCCATCAGCTCCGCCAAAGCCAAAGGGATCGACCGTGTCATCATCGATACCGCCGGGCGCCTGCATACCCAGACCAACCTCGCCGAAGAGCTCAAAAAGATCGTCCGTGTCTGCCACAAGGCGATGGAGGGGGCGCCCCACCGGAAGATCCTCATCCTCGACGGCACCCAGGGCAACAGCGCCATCAACCAGGCCAGGGCCTTCAACGAGATGATCGAGATCGACGGCATCATCATCACCAAACTCGACGGCACAGCCAAGGGCGGTGCGCTCTTCAGCATCGCCGAGGAGCTCAAACTCCCCATCTACTTCGTCGGCGTGGGCGAAAAGGCCGAAGACCTGATCCCTTTCGATCCCAAGGAGTTCGTCGACACGATTCTCGATGCCATCTTCATCGAAGAGGAGAGAGAGAGCGTCCCCTCTTCCGGCAAAACGCATAACGTCGACCTGCACGCCCTCACCGACGCGCAGCGCAAAAAGCTCGAAGCGCTTCTGGATCGCGACGGCTTCGATCTGCTCTCCAAACACTTCGTCAGCGAACGCACCGGCGGGCAGACCTACCGTCTCAGGATCGATGAGAGTGCCGGAAAGATCGAAGTGCTCGGCAGCGACGGCGCCGTGCTGAAATCCTACAGTGCGGAAGATCTCGAGACAGATGGCTAAAAAGAAAACTCCGATCTACGAGTGTCAGGCGTGCGGTATGCAGAGCGCCAAATGGATGGGAAAGTGTCCAAACTGCGGCGCATGGGAGAGCTTCATCGAACTCTCCGCCGAACAGCGAAAGGTCCTCGACGAGATCTCGAAAGCGACGGCTTCCCCATCGAAAGCCCAGCCGATCACCCAGATCGAAGAGGAGGAGGTTTCACGCTTCACAAGCGGCGACAGCGAGCTCGACCTGGTGCTTGGAGGGGGCATCGTCCCCGGTTCGCTCGTGCTCATCGGCGGAAGTCCCGGCATCGGCAAATCGACCCTGCTGCTCAAAATCGGCGGCAACCTCGCCGCCCAGGGCAAAAAGGTGCTCTACGTCAGCGGCGAGGAGTCGGGCGGGCAGATCAAGATGCGGGCCAACCGCCTCGGCGCCGGTTTCGACACCCTCTACCTGCTGAGCGAGATACGCCTCGAAGCGGTCATGGGCGAAGTGGCGCGAAGCGGCTACGACCTCATCGTCATCGACTCCATCCAGACCCTCTACTCCGAAACCGTCCCATCGGCCCCCGGAAGCGTCACCCAGGTGCGCACCATCACCTTCGACCTGATGCGGCTGGCCAAAGAGAAGCAGATCCCCATCTTCATCATCGGCCACATCACCAAAGAGGGCTCCATCGCCGGCCCGAGGGTGCTCGAGCACATGGTCGACACCGTCCTCTACTTCGAAGGGGACGCCAGCAAAGAGATCCGGATGCTCCGCGCCTTCAAAAACCGCTTCGGCTCCACCAGCGAAGTGGGGATCTTCGAGATGACGCACGAGGGGCTCGTGAGCGCCAAAGATATCGCCTCCAAATTCTTCAGCCGGGGCAAGCCGCAGGCCGGAAGTGCCGTCACAGTCATCATGGAGGGCACCCGCCCCCTGGTCATCGAGGTGCAGGCGCTGGTGAGCGAAAGCGGCTACGGCAACCCCAAGCGCTCCACCACCGGCTTTGATGCCAGCCGCCTGACGATGCTGCTGGCACTCCTGGAAAAGAAGCTCGACCTCCCCTTCAACCAGTACGACGTCTTCGTCAACATCGCCGGCGGCATCAAGATCAACGAACCGGCCGCGGATCTGGCCA
>Ga0256914_1001390_pt1 | contig 21962 bp, 14 predicted proteins | sample HulkmetaG_FD_191571 | JGI IMG/M metagenome (GOLD analysis project Ga0256914, IMG submission 191571) | Hydrothermal chimney microbial communities from Main Endeavour vent field at the Juan de Fuca Ridge, Pacific Ocean - Hulk | ecosystem: Environmental > Aquatic > Marine > Hydrothermal vents ... | reverse complement strand
CCGGTCTTGATGGCGGCGCCGTTGCCCATGTTGTATTTGTGCGAGATCACCCGTGCCCCGCCCCGACGGGCCATTTCGGCGGTTCGATCGGTCGAGCAATCGTCCACCACGAGCACTTCGGCTTGGGGAAAAGCACGGCGCAGGCCGAAGACCACGTCGAAAATGGCGTCTTCTTCGTTATAGGCCGGCAGGATGATGGAAAGCTTCGTGCCGTCAGTGTTCATGGGGCTCCGGTTGAAACGGGCATGGAAAATCGTCAGCGGTTCGACAGCGTGATTTTGACCCATTTTCCAGTCCTGCGGGAATGGATTTCAGGGAACCAGCTCATGAAACGGCGGCGGTGTAGGCATCGTCCTACAGAGATTTCGGATTCCTCCGATGGCGTGGCGGTCCGAATGTGCCTAGACTGTTCTCGTCGGTTGCGGCGAGGGGGGACAGGAAGTTCCCCGGAAAGGGAGTTCCAGCGGTGGCCGATGAGCTTCGGCGGCAGGGAGGTCGCCGGAGCTTCTTTCGTTCGTCCGGCGGGTCTGCCGCTTCATGCCGTTTCAGTCACATGCCGAAGCCGAACTTTTCGTGCACGGTCACCCCGCTTTCACGAACGGGCCCCAGCGCCTCGGCGTAGGCGCGCAGCACCTGCAGCGACCAGAGGATGCGCTCGCGGTAGTAGCCGTCGGCGTCGGGGTCGTTGTCGGCGGGATCGGGATTGAGCACCCGCTCCACGTGGCGGACGATCACCTGTTCCGGGATGTAGAGGATGCGGTTGTTCTTGTAGCTGCTCATGCGCAGCTCGGCCACGGGGTAGGCGCCGCCGTCGCCGGCGGAGACGGTGACGATCAGCGCCGGTTTGTGCCCCACCTCCTGCTTGCCGACGATGAGGAAGAAGTTCTTGAGTCCCGCCGGCACCTGGCCGTGCCACTCGGGGGAGACCACCACGAAGCCGTCGCTCTCGCGCAGCAGTCGGCGCAGGGGGGCGAGGCGTTTCTCCCATGCCTCGTCGCCGTTCCAGATGCCTTCGTCCCACAGGGGGAGGGGATTGCCCTCCAGGCTGAACACCCCCGCCTCGTCGGCCAGCCCCTCTTCCAGCAGGGTGCGGCGGATGTGATCCGCCACCTTGCGGCTCTGGGAGTGGATTCGGTGACTGCCGCTGATGATGGTGATCTTCATAGAATGGCCTCTACTCCACCCAGCCGCGCCGATGCAGTTCCTGATGAATTCGCTGCGCTGTAGTGGTCAGTTTGGAAACGAAATCGTGAGCACGGTTGATGGCGGAGACGAGGATCTTTGTGTCTTCCATGTATTCGTGAACCATCTGATTCCGTAACGCACGTATTGCCATCCACTGGTCTGCCGATTCGATCCAACCGAAACGTTCAGCCTTGTCCAGGTTGTCGATCAGGGCCTGTCGCCTTTCGCCCAGTGAGGCGAGCAGCTGAGGGATCAGTTTGTCTCCAAGAGTGTCCTGCAGGCGGGAGAACCGGGACACGAAGGCATCCAGTCTTTCGGACAATTCGTAGTGCGTCTCCAGGTTGGCGGCACGTTCCAGCGTGAAAGGCTCGGCGAACAGCCTTTTGGTCGTCTCCTCGAGATGCCGGACTTCGCGTTGCACCACGCGATCCAAGAATCGGAGCCGTTCCCTTTGGTCTTCACGAATATTCACAGTACGACTCCAGTCTTCCTGGCCTGTTCATGAATGGGGAAGACTGCGAGGTTGGGGGCGGAGATGAGTACATCCACCTTTCTACCATCCATGATACGGGAGATGCCCGCTGCTAGTTGTGCTGCCAGCCATGCTGCATCATCGACATCATGGGGGAGCTGCACAAGCAGGTCCACGTCTCCACCGCGTTGTCGATCGTCGACACGGGAGCCGAACAGCAGGACCATCGCATCGTCGCCGGCGATCTCCCTGACCACGCCTCGAATGGCTTTTCGTTGTTCCTGGGACAAACGCATGGGTGAAATCGCCTGCTTTTATATCTGATCCCCCATGCAGGTGCCCACCCGCCGGGCACTGATCACCCACGGATGGTCCGGCGGCACCAGCTTTTTGTGGCCGGCCACCTCTTCCAAGGGGACGGGCACCGCCTCGTCGCCGCGGGCGGCCACCATGACACCGTACACCTCCTTTTCGATGAGGTCGGCACAGGCGGTGCCCAGGCGGGTGGCCAGCAGGCGGTCGGCCGCCGAGGGGGTGCCACCGCGCTGCAGGTGGCCGAGGATGGTGACGCGCGACTCCAGGCCGGTGAGCTGCTCCAGTTGGCTGGAGAGGAGCACCGTGTGGTTGGCGTAGTCCTGGGCCAGGCGGGCCAACTCCGCCTTGGCCTCCTTGCGCTCCTTCTTGGTGGCGGCGTGGGCCTTCTTTTCTTCGTAAGCCTTGACTACGCTGGCCGTCTCCTTGGGCAGCGCGCCTTCGGCCACCGCCACGATGGAGAAGTTCTTGCCGTTGCGCGAGCGTTGGCGGATGGCTTCGGCCACCACTTCCAGGTCGTACGGAATCTCCGGGATGAGGATCACGTCGGCGCCGCCGGCGATGCCGGCGCCCAGCGCCAACCAGCCGGCCCGGTGACCCATGATCTCCACCACGATGATGCGGTGGTGGCTGTGGGCGGTGGAGTGGAGCCGGTCGATGGCGTCGGTGGCGATGCCCAGGGCGGTATCGAAGCCGAAGGTGACATCGGTCTTGGCCACGTCGTTGTCGATGGTCTTGGGCAGGGTGATGACGTTGAGGCCCTTTTCCACCAACTTCATGGCGTTCTTCTGGGTGCCGCCGCCGCCGATGCAGACCAGGCAGTCGAGGTGGTTGGCGTGATAGTTCTCCACGATGACGTCGGTCATGTCCTGAACCTTGCCGCCGAACAGCATGCGGTGGGGCTTGTCGCGGCTGGTGCCCAGCATGGTGCCGCCTCGGGTGAGGACGCCGGAAAGCACGTCACCGTCCATGCGCTGAAAGCGGTTGTCCACCAGGCCGCGGAAGCCGTCCAGAAAGCCGATCATTTTCATTCCGTAATGGCCTTGGGCAGCTTTGCCGACGCCGCGGATGGCAGCGTTGAGACCAGGGGCGTCGCCCCCGGCGGTGAGGATGCCGATGTGCTTGGTCATGCCTGATACTCCCCTTGAAGCTGGTTCATTCTGGGACCGCCCCGCGGGGGCTGTCAATGCGCGCTCTTCCGTTGTGCTACCCTCTGAACGATCCTCCTCCCATCGCATCGTGATCATGCGTCTGTGCCATCTGTTCCTGATGCTGGCCGTCCTTTGTGGCCTTGCAACGGCGGCCGATGCACCCATTGCCGGTCCAGCACTACAGGCCGATCGCATCGAGAGCGAGCGGGCGCGGGTGGCGCAGGATCCCAACCTGTCGGACGCCGACCGCAAGGCCCTGCTGGAGCTGTACGACGAGGCCGCGCGCTGGCTGAAGCAGGCCGAGCATTTTCGGAGCCGGGCCCAGTCCTTCGCGCGCGCCCGCGCCGAGGCGCCGCGGGAGACCGCCGCCATCCGCAAAGGGCGCGCCTCCGAGCCGTCCGTGGTCCAGCTCGACCGTAAGCGATTGGCGCGCAAGTCTCTGGACGAGCTGGTGCAGTTGGTGGAGACGGAAAAGGCGGATCTTCTGGCGCGCGAAGCCCAGGTGGCGCAGCTGGAACAGGATCCGGCGCTCCAGAACGACCGGGCGGAAGCGGCCCGCGCCCGACTGGTGCAGGCACGCCAGGAGTTGGACGCCTTGCAACAGCAGTTGCAATCGGCGTCGGCGCCTCAGTCGGCGATGGACCGGGCCCGCCGCCTGCGTGATCGCGCCCACCTCCATGCGCTGCAGGAGGAGGTGAAAATGCTTGAGCAGGAGCTGCTTTCGCTGCCGGCCCGTCAGGCGTTGGCCGAAGCGCGCCTGGCCCAGGCCAGGCAACGGCTGCAGCTTTCGGAAGCCCGCGTCGAGCAGCTCGAAAAGTGGGTCAACGAAAGGCGCAAGGCCGAGGCGGAGAAGCTCAGTCGTACGGAGGAACGGGCGCGCCAGGCGCTGGAAGAGGGAAATCCGTTGCTCCAGGCGGTGGCCGAAGAGAACGCCCGCCTGGGCGACCGCCTGGCCCGGCTCACCGACCGGCTCAATCGGGTGACCACCGAAGACAACCTGGTTCGCAACCGGACCAAGGAGATCCGGGACACCTACAACGCCACCCGCCGCAAAGTGGAGGTGGCCGGATTGAAGGGGGCGTTGGGCCAGGTGTTGCTGGAGCAGCGTCAGCAGCTGCCCGATGTGCGCGAGTTGCGCCGTCAGATGAACCAGGTGCGCCGCCAGATCACGGAAGTGAGCCTCGAGCAGATCCACCAGCGCGAGGAGCTGCACCGATTGCAGGAGCAGGGCGTCCGGGTGCAGTGGCCCGATGGCCTTTCGGAAAAAGAGCGCCGCCGGCTGGAGCCCGAATTGCGCCGTTTGCAGCAACGGCGGTTGGAGTTGTTGCAAAAGCTGGTGGAGACCCAAGAGGATTACGTCCGCGCGCTGGCGGAGCAGGACGTGGCGCTGCAGGGGCTGGTTCAGGCGGTGGAGGAGTTCGACACCTACCTGTCCGAGCATCTTCTATGGGTGCGCAACACCCGTGCTTTGCGGCTGTCCGACCTCGAGGCGTTGCCGGCCGAGTTGGAACACCTTTTTCAGAGCGACCCCTGGTTGGCGTTGGGCCGCATGTTGGGCGAACGGGTGGGGCAGGCACCCCGCGCATTGCTGGTGCTTCTTTTGCTGGTGCTGGTCACTGCACTCCGGGGGCAGCTGAAGCGGGCCATCCTGGCCACCGGAGAACGCGCTGGACGGCCGGGCCAGGGCCGCTTCTTCGACACCCTCAAGGCGCTGGTCATGACCCTGGTGCTGGCCGGCTGGCCGGTGCTCTGGCTTCTCTTTTTGTGGTGGCAGCTCCGGGAGTTGGCGGACCACTCGCTCCATGCCCATGCGTTGGCCCAGGCCATCCTCTGGACCCTGGCGCCCTTCTATTCCCTGCGCGTTGGGCGGGTGCTGGCCATGAAAGGGGGGGTGCTCCAGGCCCATTTCCGTTGGCTGGACGAAAACCTGCGTAAGCTGCGCCGGGCTTTGGGGCATCTCATGTGGGTTTTCATACCTGCTTCCATGTTCACCGTGGTGGCGCGGCACTTGGTGCCCGAAGGCCTTGGGGCGGTGGTGGTGAAGCTCGATTTCATAGTGCTCGCCCTGTCTCTGAATTTTTTCATCTATCGGGTGTTCCATCCCGGTTCCGGCGTAGTGGCCGCCTATCTGCGCCAAAATCCCCAAGGTTATGCAGCGCGGCTGCGTTGGCTCTGGTTTCCGGTGATCATGGGCGCGCCTCTGGTGCTGCTGGGGCTCTCCCTCATGGGTTACGTCTATACCGGGGCCACCATTCTGCGGTATCTGATGAACTCTCTGTGGCTCATCGCGGCGCTGGTTGTGGCGCAGCAGCTCGCCGAGTTCTGGTTGTTGCTCACCCGCCGGCGGTTGGCCTACCAGGCGGCTTTGGAGCGGCGCCGGGCCTTGCAGACGCAGCGGGCGTCCGGTGAGGAGCGGGAGGCCGAAGGAGAAGAAGAGAAAGTGGACCTCGTGGCCCTGAGCCACGAAAGCCGGCGTCTGCTCAATGCCCTCTTGTTCATCGCGGGCGCGGTGGGGTTGTGGTTCATCTGGTCGCCCCTCTTTCCCGCCCTCTCCGTGCTGGACGACATCCCTCTGTGGCACAACACGGTCACGGTGGAGGGGCGCAGCGAACAGGTGGCGGTGACTTTGGGCGATCTTTTGTCCGTGGTCGCCATCCTGGTGGTCACCGTGGTGGCGGCGCGCAATCTGCCTTCGCTCATCGAGATCCTGCTGCTGCAATACCTCAAGATCACACCGGGCGGCCGTTACACCATCCGCACCCTCAGCGGTTATCTCATCGCCGGCCTGGGCATGGTGGCTTTGTTCAAGTCGGTGGGCGGCACCTGGGCCGAGATCCAATGGCTGGTGGCGGCGTTGGGGGTGGGCATCGGCTTCGGCCTTCAGGAGATCGTGGCCAATTTCATCAGCGGCCTCATCATCCTGTTCGAACGCCCCATCCGAGTGGGCGACTATGTGACCGTGGGCGATACCGACGGCACCGTCACCCGGATCCGCATTCGTGCCACCACCATCCTCACGCGGGATCGCAAAGAGCTTCTGGTCCCCAACAAGGAGTTCATCACCGGGCGTTTGCTCAATTGGACCCTCTCGGATCAGACCACCCGCTTGAAGCTGCTGCTGGGAATACGTTACGGCGCCGATGTCGAACTGGCCGAGAAGATCATGTTGGAAGCGGCACGGGCGCACCCTCGGGTGCTCGATGAACCGCCGCCCTGGGTCAATTTCCAGGATTTCGGCGACAACGCATTGGTGTTGGAACTGCGCTGCTTCATCGATTCCGCCGACTACCGCATCCAGGTCCTCAGCGATCTGCGCCATGCCATCGACCGTGGCTTCCGCGCCGCCGACATGGAGATTCCCTTCCCGCAACGGGACGTCCACCTCGACACCACCCGGCCGTTGCAGGTGCAGCTCGAGCCCGGTGCCTGAAGGTCGGGAACCTCCTCACACTTTGTGCGCTTTGCGTTGGGGCCGTGGCTGGATGCTGGGGTACAATTTCGCGTCGTGCGTGCCGTATCGACGGCGTTTCCGCTCCATATTCACAGGGATAAAGATCAATGAACGAATTGGATTCCTCTCCTGTCATCGGTGTCATCGGGTTGGGTTATGTGGGCCTGCCGCTGGCCATCGAGTTCGGGAAGAAATACCGCACCATCGGGCTGGACCTGAAAGAGGAAGTCATCGCCTGCTATCGGCAGGGGTATGACCCCACCGGTGAGGTGGCGTCCGATGGTTTCACTGCGGCCCAGGGCTTGGAGTTCACCACCGACAAGGAGGCATTGCGCGACGCGGACTACCTCATCGTGGCCGTGCCCACGCCGATCGACGAAGCCAACCAGCCCGATCTCACCCCGCTGGTGGGTGCCACCCACACCGCCGGCTCGGTGATGAAGAGAGGCGCCACGGTGGTGTTCGAGTCCACCGTCTATCCCGGGCTCACCGAGGAGATCTGCGTGCCCATCCTGGAACAGGAGTCGGGCATGAAGTGGAAGGAGGACTTCCATGTGGGCTATTCGCCCGAACGCATCAACCCGGGTGACAAGGTGCATACCCTCACCCGCATCGTAAAGGTGGTGTCGGGAGACGACGAGGCCTGCCTGGAGCGGGTTGCGGCGCTCTACGAGTCCATCATCGAAGCCGGCGTCTTCCGCGCCGCCTCCATCAAGGAGGCCGAGGCGGCCAAAGTGATCGAGAACACCCAGCGGGACCTGAACATCGCCCTGATCAACGAGCTGGCGATCATCTTCGACCGGCTCGGCATCGACACCCTCAACGTGTTGGAAGCGGCGGGATCCAAGTGGAATTTTCTCAACTTCCGTCCCGGCCTGGTGGGCGGCCACTGCATCGGCGTGGATCCGTATTACCTCACGCACAAGGCCGAAGCCGTGGGTTACAACCCTCAGGTGATCCTGGCCGGCCGGCGCATCAACGACAGCATGGGCAAGTTCGTGGCCGAGAAGACCATGAAGCTCATGCTCTCCAACAACCATCAGGTGAGCGACGCCCGGGTGGGTATCCTGGGGCTCACGTTCAAGGAGGATTGCCCCGATCTGCGCAACTCCAAGGTGGTGGACATCATTCGAGAACTGGGCGAGTACGGCATCACGCCCATGGTTTACGATCCGGTGGCCGATGCCGCCGAGGCCGAAGCCTATGTCGGCATGAAGCTCACGCCTCTGGAGGATTACCGTAACCTGGATGCCCTCATCATCGCCGTGCCACACGAGACCTTCCGTAACCGGCCTGTCGCCGAATATGTGGCCATGCTGGGCGACAAGGGCGTCCTCATCGACGTCAAATCCATGCTGGACAAAGACCAGATTCCCGAAGACGTGGTCTTCTGGCGGCTCTGACCATGTTGCGCTACCAGCAAGTCCAGGAGAGGCTCAGGCGCCACCCCGCCACTTGGCTCGTCACGGGGGTGGCGGGATTCATCGGTTCCAACCTCTTGGAAACCTTGTTGAAGCTCGATCAACGGGTGGTGGGGCTGGACAACTTCGCCACCGGTCACCGCCACAATCTCGACGAAGTGCAGAGTTTGGTGTCGCCCGAGCAATGGGCGCGGTTCACCTTCATCGAAGGGGACATCCGCGACTTTCACACCTGCGCCCGCGCCTGCGAAGGGGTGGATCATGTGCTTCATCAGGCGGCCTTGGGATCGGTGCCGCGTTCGCTGGAAGATCCTTTGACCACCAACGGCGCCAACATCGACGGCTTTCTCAACATGTTGGTGGCGGCCCGGGAGGCGGGCGTTCGCCGCTTCGTCTACGCCGCGTCCAGCTCCACCTACGGTGACCATCCTGATCTGCCCAAGGTGGAAGAGCGGATCGGCAATCCCCTTTCGCCTTATGCCGTCACCAAACTGGTGAATGAACTCTATGCCGGGGTGTTCGCCCGTTGTTATGGCTTCCGCACCATCGGCTTGAGGTATTTCAACATCTTCGGGCGACGGCAGGATCCCAATGGCGCTTACGCCGCTGTGATTCCCAAGTGGTTCGCCGGCCTGATCCGAGGCGAGACGGTCTATATCAACGGCGATGGCGAAACCAGCCGGGATTTCTGCTACATCGACAACTGCGTCCAGGCCAATCTGCTGGCCGCCACGGTGGAGGACGAGGCGGCTACCGATCAAGTTTACAACGTGGCCTTCGGCGCGCGCACCAGCCTCAATGAACTGTTTCGTCTGGTGAAGGCACGGGTGGCTCGACGCCATCCCGAAGCGGCCGGGGCGGAGCCGGTCCATCGCGATTTCCGGCCGGGTGACGTGCGCCACTCTCTGGCCGACATCGGCAAGGCACGCCGGCTGTTGGGTTACGAGCCGGCCTACTCCCTGGCCCAAGGGTTGGATGAAGCGGCCCAGTGGTATCTGGATCATCTGGGGTGAGCGAGGGGGCGCTCGTCCCGGCGTTCATGGATGCGCCACATCGGGTGCCAACACCGGTCTCATGCGCTTTCCCGCAACGTGATCGTGTGTGCGCTCTGCGATCACCCGAATGAGAAGCGGCGGATGGATTGGAAGCCCGTGAGGCGCTGCGCCAGCCAAGCCTTTGGGGTGTCGTGATCTCGACTGTGGGTCACCGCTGCCCGGTTGCATGATCATTCCAGTTGGGATTCCTTTCCTTCGTCACTCACCCAACATCGTCGTTCCCTCAACCTCGTGATTTCCACCGAAGGGAAGAATCTCCGGGCTCGAAATGAGACACCGCGAGATGTCTTGTTGCGCCCGAAACATGACAAGGGGGAGAGGTTCCGTTTGGAGCGCCGTGAAGTCCCTCAGCTGTAGGCGCTCCATAGAAGGCAAAGCCGGAGGCGCACCTCCGGCTTTGGATTCCAATGGCGGTTGTTCTCAGTTTACGCCTTTGAGCTTGTCCAGCAAGGCTCTGGCCTTGTCCCGATCCGGGAATGCTCTGCCTCCGGCGAGTGCAGACTCGAGTGTCTGTATCGCTTCGTCGTGGCGGCCCATGGCCTGCAGGATCTGAGCCTTGTGAAACAGTATGGAAGGCCGACCCGGTGCCGCTTCGAGCGCACGGTCAATCTGCCGAAGCGCCCGTTTCTTCTCCCCATTGGCCAGCAGCACCAGGGCGTAGGTATCCCGCACGTCGGCCGATTTAGGCGCCTTTTCGACGGCCCTTTCAATATGTGTCAACGCTTCTTGAGGATCCCTGTCTTTGAGGTACCAAGCCAGGTTGTTCAGGGCCACGATATGATCAGGGTTCACGGCCACCACTTTACGATAGATGGATATCGCATTGTCGATGTCGCCTTCGGAGATATAACTTAATGCAAGGGCCTCCATCGTCTTTACATCGTCGGGGTGTTCTTTCAACCAATCTTTTTGAAGCTCCAGTGCTTCTCTCTTTTGGCCCAGCGCGAGCTTGATGCGAACGATGCTCAGCAAGGTGTCGGCGTTCGGATCCTTCTCGTGGGCTCTTTCATAGAACTTCAGTGCTTCCTGTGGGTTGTTTTTGGCCATCAGAATGTGGCCTGACAACTTCAAGACTTTGGGGTCGTCCGGGGAAGCTTTCCGTAACGGCTCCAGTTCTCTTTCGGCTGCTTGAAGGTCCCTTTTCAGGAGCAGCAATCGAACCAGCGCCATTCGTGCGGCATGGTGGTTGGGGTTCAGCTCCAATGCCTTTTTGAGCGCGTCCTCGGTTTCCTTGACTTTTTTCAGCCCTGCCAAAGCCTGGGCCAGCAAGAAATGGGCTTCTGCGGAACGGGGGCGCTTTTTGACGAGCTGCTCCAAAGTCGGTTTGGCTTGCGCAAAAGCCTTTTGTGAAAGCTGGGTGCGTGCCATCAGCTCCAGCACGCGGGGTTGGGTTTTCTGTTTCTCGTCCAGTACGCCGAGCAGGCTCAGCGCTTGGTCTGGATTGCCCGTCGCCAAATAGTGACGCGCAAGGGTCAATCGGGGCTGAAGCGCCTTTGGGTGTGCTTCGATGGCCTGCTTCAGGTGTTGAACCATTTGCTCCGTCTTGCCTTCGGTCGCATCCAGGACGGAGAGCTTCAACAGCGTCTGCAGGTGGTTGGGCACATGCTTCAATATGCGCCGATAATACTGGCGCGCAGTAGAGATGTCCTTTTCCTTCAGCGCCAGCCGGGCCAACCCGTCGAGCAGCTTTGGATTGTCGGGGTCTTTCTCCAAGGCGGCCTTCAGTGCGTTTGCAGCCTCGTCAGTTCGCCCCATGGCTTCGTAAATCCGCCCCTTGAGCTCGAAGGGAACCGGGCTGTCCGGGTGTTTCCCTTGGAGTTCCTCGACAGCCTTCAGGGCGTCGTCAAAGCGCCTTTCATTGATATAGGTGGTGATGAGGAGTACTCCCGACTTCAGATCGTCGGGAGCGAGGATTGTGGCTTTTTTCAACGCCTCTGCGGCTTTTTCTTTATTGCCTTCCAGTAACAGGACCGCGCCGAGGCGCAACTGGGCTTCGGCCGATTCCGGTGTGAGGTCAGCGGCACGGCTGAGCAGTTCGGTGGCTTCTTCGATTTTTTTCTGTTGCAAGAGCGCAGAAGCAAGGATATTCAGCGCTTCGACGTCGTTTTGCAGTTGAACCACGACCGGGCGGATGAGCTTTTCCGCCTCTTGGGGGCGCTTGAGCTTGAGTTTGATCTTTGCACCCAGTTTTCGGCCCGCCACGTTTCCTGGGAACTGATTCAGGAACTGTTCGGCGTAACTGTCGGCTTGCTCAAGATTTCCTTTTTCCAGGTGGAGTGCCGCAAGGAAATAGTAAGCCAAAGGGTTGGCCCCGCCACTGGCGACGGCTTGCTCGAAAGCGGCTATGGCTTCGTCTTGCTCCTGTCGCCCGAGATGGACCAGGCCCTGAACATAGTTGGTGGCGCCGTGTTGAGGCGCCACTTTCTTGATTTTGTCCAAATCCTGTTGCGCCAGATCCAGCTTGTTGAGCTGAGCGCGGGCCAAAGCCCGTTGCAGATGGACGTTCAGGTCTTGGGGACGCAAGGACAAATATTTGGAATAAGCCGATTCGGCGCCTTCGAAGTCACGGGCATCCATCAGGACACTGGCGAGCAGCAGCCAACCGGCGGGATGTTCCGGATGCTGAGTCGTGAGCGCTTCGAGTCGTTTTCGAGCCGCTTTCTTGTCTCCTTGAGCATACAACAAGTGCGCCTGAGCGACTTGAACGTCCGGCAGGTCAGGCGCCGTGTCGAGTGCCTGCGCGATGAGCTTGGCCGCATCTTCTTTTTCGTTCTTGAGCAACAGCCCTCGTCCTTGCAAGGCGAGCACCCGGGCTTTCGCCGCACCTTCCAGCCCGGCGGTATCCAGCGCCATCAGTGCATCGACCTTCGCCAACTGCAGCAGGGTTTCTGCGAGCAGCGGCAGCACTTTTGCCTGCTCCACCCCCAGGTTCATCGCCCGTTGAAGCTCTTTTTCCGCCGAAGCGGGGTCCGACCTCAATAGGGAGACTTCGCCCAGAAGAAAACGGGCTTCGGCGTTCTTGCCGTTCTGGCGCAATGCGTTCTTCAGTTCGATGATGGCCGCCTGCAGCTTGCCTTCCTGCAGGTGCTGTTTCGCCTTGGCCACATATTCGGTGTCGGTCAGATTGGCATTACAGGCCGCCAGATAGGTGGCCACGAAAAAAAGAACGGAGATTCGAAACAGTCGGTTCATGGTGATGGACAGGCCCTTGGGTTGCATGAGGATCGGATCCTGCAGGCAGGACGGTACCATTATGGCTCGGATTCACCGAGCTCCTTTTCGGAAGAGTACCACCTCCACCGTCTGCATGAGGATGAGCAGATCGAAAAAGAGGGAGGCGTTCTTGATGTAGTAGAGATCGTACTGCAGCTTCTGCATGGCGTCCCGGTCGGAGGAGCCGTAGGGATAGGAGAGCTGGGCCCATCCGGTGAGGCCCGGCTTCACCCGGTGGCGCTCACGATACAATGGATTGAGCTGGACCAGATGCTCCACGAACTGGGGGCGTTCCGGCCGGGGGCCGACCAAGCTCATGTCGCCCCGCAATACGTTCCACAACTGAGGAATTTCGTCGATGCGGTATTTGCGGATGAACGCGCCGGTGCGGGTCACCCGAGGATCCTCCTTTTGCGCCCAGCGCGCTTTACCATCCGCTTCGGCGTCCGGCCGCATGCTGCGGAACTTGATCACTTCGAAAGGTTCGCCGTTGAGGCCCACGCGCTCTTGGCGGTAGAAGATGCCACCCTTACCACGATCTTCCAGCCAAATGGCCAGTGCGGTGAACAGTGAGATGGGTGAGGAGAGGATCAGCAGCACCAGGCTCACGGCCATGTCGAAGCTCCGCTTGAGGATGTCGCGCGCCAGGTTGCGCTTGAAGCCGCGGGCATGAATGAGCCAACCGGGTTGTACGAGATCCAGATGGATCAAGGCCATTTCGCGTTCGAAGAAATCGATGGCGTCGATGACCTCGATGCCGCTCATCCGGCAATCCAGCAATTCGTCGATGGGCAGTTTTTGACGACGATCGTCCACCGCGATGACGATTTCGTCCACGTTCCTGGAGAGAGAGTAGTCGCAGAAACCCTCCTTCGCCGTCACCACCCGGGCCGGATCCACATGCACGGCCTCGCAAGAGCGGGGCGCCAGGAAGCCCACCAGATGAAAACCCCGCTTGTCCGCCCGGCGGCGCAGCCGGTCGATGTGGCGTGCCCGTTTCCCAGTGCCCAGCACCAGGGTGCGCCTCAGCAGCACTTTGCCATCGATGTAACGGTAGAAAAGGATGCGGGTCACCGCGAGCAGGGGCAAAGCGGTGCCCAGAAACACCAGATGGCGTTTGAGGTCCCAGAGGTTGTTGGTATTGATCTGGTAATAGGCCCAAAGGACCAGGGAGGCGAGGAAGAAGGCCGAAAGCATGCGGAAGGCGATGCCCATGGCCTGCTCCCGTTGACGGGTGTCGTACAGCCCCAGTGCCACCATGGCCATGAGCGAGAGAACCGAAGCGAGCAGCGTCTCCCGCAAGGGCACGGGCACGTCAGCCGGGTAGAGCCAAGGCACGGCCGCCTTCAAGGTGAAATGGCTCGCCACGGTGACGAGCAGGAGTTCCACCGCCAGCAACAGCAGGAACTGAGCGTGCACATAGTGTCCGAACAGCTGGAATTTTCCTTTGCAGCAGTGGAACCGGGGCAAGGTGCGCTCTCCAATGGCGAAAGACGGTCCGACCTTCTCGGCGGGCCTGCGGTGGATGTGTTCGGGCACCGTTTCGGACTGGCTCTTCATCTTCCGTTCCATGGTCCTGCTCCTGTGTTGGGCGGGAACCCGGAGGTCCGGGGCGTCCTTGAATCAAGCAATTAACGGGCCAACGAGTCGTGAATATAACCTATTGATATTCGATCATTCCGGTCGGGCGGCCGTCGGCACTGCTTGCCTTTTGGGGCATGAGGGTGACAAAAAAGGTCACCCCGCTTTGGCCAGCTTTTCGTGTTTCAGCCCGTGCTTTTCCAGCAAGTTGTACAAAGTGGGGCGGGTGATCCCCAGCAGCTTGGCCGCTTCACTGATGTTGTCATTGGCGTGTGCCAAGGCGCGGCGTATGGCCTTGAACTCCGCCTCCTCCCGAACCTGTTTGAGATTCAGTGGTACGGAGTCCTCCTGCGGCGCGCTCAATCCCAGGTCCTCGGCGGTGATGTATCGCCCCTCGGCCATGATCACCGCCCTTTTGATCAGACCTTCCATCTCCCGGACGTTGCCCGGCCAGTCGTGGCTTTCCAACGCGCGGATGGCTTGGGGGTCGAAGCCTTTGATGGCGCGTCCCATGTCCCGGTTGAAACGGTCGAGAAACGCCCGCGCCAGCACCATCAGGTCACCCTCCCGCTCGCGCAAGGAGGGAATGTGGATGGTGACTTCGCTGATCCGGTAATAGAGATCCTCACGGAAACGCCCCTCTTCGATGAGGCGGGGCAGATCCTGGTGGGTGGCGCAGATGATGCGGGTGTCCACCGGAATCTCTTGTCGGCCACCCACTCTTTCGATGACCCGCTCTTGGAGAAAACGCAGCAGCTTGGCTTGCAGCTCCAGAGGCAGGTCCCCGATTTCGTCGAGGAAAAGGGTGCCCCCGTCGGCGTACTCGATCTTGCCTTTGGTCTGCTTGTTGGCCCCGGTGAATGCGCCTTTCTCGTAACCGAACAGCTCGCTTTCGAGCAGATTGTCGGGGATGGCGGCGCAGTTGATGGCGACCATGCGTTTGCGCGCCCGCGGGCTGAGCGCATGCAGTGCGCGGGCGAACAGCTCCTTGCCCGTGCCGGAGGCCCCCAGCAGCAGCACGGTGATGTCGGTGGGGGCGACCTTTTCCACCATGCGACAGGCTTTGAGCATTTGGGGACTGGTGGCGATGATGCCGTCGAGCGGCATGTTCTCGCGTCCTGCTTGAAGGCGGCGGTTCTCCCGCTCCAGCTCGTAGACGTGATAGGCCCTGTCCACGATGAGCGAAAGAATGTCGGGATCCACCGGCTTCTGATAGAAATCGTAAGCGCCCATGGCGATGGCCTTCACCGCATTGGCGCGATCATTGTCGCCGGTGACCACCACGACGCGGGTTTCGGGGGCCAGGGCCAGAATCTCCTGGAGGGTGGCCAGTCCCTCGCTGACACCGCCGGGGTCTGGGGGCAGCCCCAGATCCAGGAGCACCACGCCTGGCTCGAATCGGCGCAGCTTTTCGATGGCGGTCTGCCGGTCCCCGGCGATCTCCACCTGGTAGCCATCGAAGCACCAGCGCAACTGGCTTTGCAGCCCTTCGTCGTCTTCCACTACCAGGAGGTTGCGTTTGCTCTCACTCAATTCGGCTGTCCTTTGGTCGAATGGCTCTCGGACTCCTGCGTTTCACACGGCTGGAGCGGCAGATCGATGCGAAACAGCGAACCTTTTCCCGGCGTGCTGGTCACCCGGATCTCGCCGCCCAGGGCCCGGATGTATTCCCGGCTTTCGAAAACGCCGATGCCCATGCCTGTGAGCCCCTTGGTGGAGTCGAACGGCTTGAACAGGCGCTCGCGGATGAACTCGGCGTCCATGCCCACGCCGGTGTCTTCCACTTCTATTATCGACCGATCCCCTGCCCGGAACAATCGAACCCACACATGGCCGTCTGCTTTTGTGGCCTCCTGCGCATTCTGGATGAGATGGCCGAAGACGGTGGCCAACTGCTCCTCGTCCGCCTCCACACACAAGGGTTCATCGGGCAGCGTCAATTCCGGAGCCGGTTTTTGTGCCGAACGCCGCTGCACCACCTTCTCCAGCAACCCCGCCAGGGAGAACGTCACCGGCCGGCCGCCGCGCAGGCCGCTGCGCATCTGCTCCATCAACCGGGTCATGCGGTTGACCGAGTTGCGCACCGTGTTGATGACGTCGTCCACGAAAGCGGGGTTGTGCTTGTGCTTCTCCGCATTGGCCACGATGAGCGACTGCTGCGCCAAGATGTTCTTGAGATCGTGCACGATATAGGCCGAAAGCCGGTTGAATGCTTCGAATTGACGAGCCTGCATCAATGCCTGGTCGGCCAGGTGCTGGGCCAGGTGGGCCGCCGCCTGCTGGCCGGCCATCTTCAACAGATCCCGGTCTTCCCAGTTGATGTGGTGGGCCACCTCTGGGCGGCGGATGACGAGAAAGGCCAGCAGCTCGTCACGAAACTGAAGGGGGGTGACCAGCCAGGCCTCATCCATTCCAAGCAGCCACTTCGGCAGCGCCAGCCCTTGGTACAGGCTGGGCGTGGCGTGGTATTCGTCCAGATCCACTACCCAGCCGGTGGATTCGAGGAACTGGAGCAAGGGGTCCGAGGCGTCCAGAATTTCGGTTCCATCGGGCGGCGCGAGCGCCCATTGGCCCACTCGCTCGTATCGGCCGTCGGCGGTCCGCGCCCACAACAGGCCGCCCCGGCTGTGGACCAGGGCCGCCAGGGCCCGGATCACGCGCTCGGGAATGGGATTGTCACCGCTGGCCAGGGTGCGGGTGAAGCGGCGCCATTCCTCGCGGTAATCGTACTTGTAACTGAAGAAGTGTTTGCTCAGCAGCACCCTCAAGCGGGCGCGCAAGGTATCGGAAAAGAGCAGGATGAGCAGAAGCAGCAACGCGCCGGCCACGAAGGCCACCTCCATCACGCCACCCCAGCTTCCGCCATACAGCCGAATGAAATAGCCGGCGAACGCCATCAGCAGCAGGTAGACGCCGGCCACCAACAGAGTGAGGGAGTGAAACACCACCTGGCGCGACACATGGATGCCCCGGGTCCAGCTTTCGTTGCGTGCCGCAGAAATGGCGATCAGAGGCGCGGCCAGGGTGTCCACGAATCCCCGTGCCCGCCACAGATCGGAATCGATCTGGCGGAACAGCAGCGCTTCCGAATACATGTAGAAGTCGTAGGCGAACAGGCAGCCCAATCCCAGGCTCAAGTGCTTCAATGCCCAACGCTCGTCCCCTTGGGCGTTGCGGAACAGCTGTTCCACCAGCAACAAGCCGGCCACGGAAAAACCCACCCAGACCACCAGCGGCGCATCCACCAGCAGATAGGCGGGCAGCGCCTCGGGGTCCACCAGGGAGCCGACGAGCAGAAGGGCCGACGCTCCCGCTGCGGTGCCCAGTCCCCACTGCCAGCGGATCCAGCGCCGTGGCGTCGAGCCGGCTTGTTCCGCGCGTCCCCTGAGCAGCCGGACCAGAAACAGGCACCACAAAAGATCACGGGCCAATTCGGACAGCTGCAGCAACGGCAAGGGCAGAGCCGCCGCCAAGGCGGTGAAGGCGAAAAGGGCCCACAAGGCGGTCGTCGCCGAGGCGAGCAACAGCAGCCCGGTGAGGTGCCGCTTTCGCCACGAGAGGATCAGCAACAATGTGAGGATGCCGTAAGCACCCGCCGCCAGCAGGTAGCCCAGAATACCTGCTTGGGTCATGGCCTGGAATTCGGTGAGGGCCTCCACGCCCCGAGGCTCAGGCCCGGATGGCCTGGGATTCCTGCTGCAGATTCACCGGCAGGAGCTGTTCCACCGCCAGGCTTTCGATGGCGGTGCGGATGTCCTCCTCCCCCAGCTCGTGCAGCTCTTCGACCATGCCGTGCAGCAGCAGACGGCTGCAGATGAGGTTGATCAAACGGGGGATGCCTTGGCTGTACTTGCGGATGTACGGGAAGATGGACTCGTCCAGGCGGGGGTCGTCCTGCCACCCCACGTGTCGCAGGCGGTGGAGGACGTACTCCCGGGTGGTCGCCTCGTCCAGCGGCTTCAAGTGGCAGGCGGCCACGATGCGCTGATGCAGTTGTTCGAGGCGTCTCGACAACACCAGGTCCCGCAATTCCTCCTGACCCACCAGGAAGATCTGGAGCAGGGGTTGGTTGTTCTGCTGCAGGTTGGTGAGCAGCCGCAGCTCCTCGAGCGCCGAGGCGGACAGATCCTGGGCTTCGTCGATGATGAGCAGGGGACGCCGTCCCTCCTGGTGGAGTCGCTGGAGATACTGGCCCAGCCGGTGAAGCAGCATGGCCTTACTGTCGTTGGCACCGTTGAGGCCGAAATCGAGCACCACCAGCCTCAGCAGATCCTCGGCCTCGAGCTGGGTGGAGGTCAGCCGGGAAAACTCCACGTTGCTGTTGGAGAGCCCGTTGATGAGGTCGTTGATGAGCGTGGTCTTGCCGGTGCCCGGCCGCCCGGTCACCATCACGAACCCTTCGCCCCGGTGCAATGCGTACTGCATGTACGCTTTGGCCTTGCGGTAACTGGAGTGGGCAAAGCAGAGGCGGGAGTCTGGGCTCAATCTGAAGGGTTCTTCCCGGAATCCGTAGAATCGTTCGTACATGGGGCTGGTGGCTCCTGTCGAGGGTGTCCGTGTCTTTGTTTCTATATATTGATGATATTGATGCCTTGCGTCGGGTTTGGTTGCAGCTCCCTGTGCTCCCCGTAACCGGGCCACATCCACGAACCGACCATTATACGGTATAGCTGGTGCCGGGTCTTTCGCCCTCTGCATGGCCTTGACGGGGTCTTTCCAGTAGACTTCTCCGCCACGGACAGCACCGGGTGGCTCAGGGAAATGTATGAAACCTTCTATCGTCTCGGCAAAGAGCCCTTTCGCTTAAGCCCGGACCCTGAATTCAGCTTCGCGCACCGCAGTTACGCCCGCGCCAAGGCATACATGCAGTACGCCTTCAACCGGGCGGAAGGGTTCGTGATGGTGACCGGGCGGCCGGGCACCGGCAAGACCACGCTCATCGGCGATCTGGTCAAAAGCCTGCCCCGCTCCCAAGTGAGCGTGGCCACCCTGGTGACCCCCCAGCTCGAGGCCGAGGATCTGCTGCAGATGGTGGCTCACGCCTTCGGCATCGGGGCGCCCATGCACAACAAGGCGCAGACATTGCAATATCTCACCCTCATGCTGCGTCGCGAGAGGGAGAAAGGGCGGCGTGCCCTGCTCATCATCGACGAAGCCCAGGACCTCTCCTCGGACGCGCTCGAGGAGCTGCGGCTGCTCACCAACCTGCAGCAGAACGGCCGCCCTTTGCTTCAGATCTTCCTGGTGGGTCAGGAAGAGCTCAAGGAGCTGGTTCACGAGAAAAGCATGGAGCAGGTATTTCAGCGTATCGTCGCCGCCTGCCATCTCGATCCTCTGGACGAGAACGAGACCCGCGAATACGTGCGCCATCGTCTGCACCAGGCGGGCTGGAGAAACGACCCTCAATTGAGCGAGGCCCTCTATCCCATCATCCATCGCTTCAGCGGCGGCATTCCCCGGCGCATCAACCTCATCTGCGGCCGGTTGCTGCTTCATGGGGCCGTGGAGCGCAAACATCGCCTTGGAGTGGCCGACGCCCGTGTGGTGGTCGCCGAGCTCCATGCCGAGCGCCTCACCACCATGAGCCCGGCTGCCGACAACATATTTCAGGCCGAAGACCGCTTCCTAGAGGCGCCCCCCCAGCCGGCCGGATCCGCTTCCCGTTCGGCGGCGACGGCTGGGGTGCCGCCCCAATCCGGCCGCGACGCCGCCGTCGATGCCGCCCCGGAGGAGCCCGCCGCTCGATCGGACTCGGGATCGGCGGTGCCCACGCCTCAGGCGGCCCAGCGCACCGTTTTCCCTCCACCCGAGACCTCGCCATTCGAAATGGAAGAGGAGGAAGGGGGACACAGCTGGTTGTGGTGGCTGCTGTTTCTGGTGCTTCTTCTGGCCGGGGTGGCCTTCGCCTGGTACGAGGGGTTGCTCGGCTGAGCGAGGCGGGGTTCACAGACGGCGGCAGCAGTCCGCGCTAAGCTGACTGAAGCCACTGGAGCCGCGCCATGACCACCCCGTTCCATTACGACGAAGCCTTCTCCCGTAATATCGGTTGGATCACCGAGACCGAGCAGCAGCTCCTGCGCACCCGCCGGGTGGCCATCGCCGGCCTGGGCGGGGTGGGGGGGAGCCACCTGCTCACCCTCACCCGGCTGGGCATCGGCCGCTTCCACATCGCCGACCTGGACGCCTTCGAGCTGGCCAACTTCAACCGCCAGGCCGGCGCCTTCCTCTCCCACCTGGGCCGCCCCAAGGTGGAGGCGCTGGAGCAGCTGGCGCGAGAGATCAATCCCGAGCTGGAGATCCGCACCTTTCCCCAGGGGGTGACCCGGGAGAACCTGGGCCACTTTCTCGACGGCGTCGATCTTTACGTGGACGGGCTGGACTTCTTCGCCCTCGACATCCGCCGGGCCGTCTTCGCCGCCTGCGCCGAGAAGGGCATTCCCGCGGTCACCGCCGCGCCCCTGGGCATGGGCGTGGCCCTGCTCAATTTCCTGCCGAGCGGCATGACCTTCGAGGAATACTTCCGCCTCGAAGGCCAGCCGGAGGACGAACAACTGCTGCGCTTCCTGCTGGGGCTCTCCCCCGCCATGCTGCAGATGCCCTACCTGGTGGACGACTCCCGGGTGGACCTGGAGGCCCACAAGGGGCCCTCCACCCCCATGGCCTGCGAGCTCTGCGCCGGGGTGGCGGCCACCCAGGCGCTGAAGATCCTGCTGCGCCGGGGAAAGGTGATCGCCGCCCCCCGCGGCCTGCACTTCGACGCCTACCGCAACCGCTTGAAGATCACCTGGCGGCCGGGAGGCAACCGCAACCCCCTGCAGCGGCTTGGGCTGAAGATCGCCCGCGGCCGGCTCTCCGAGAAGAAAGGAAAGAAACCCGTCCCGGAACGGCCTGCGCCGGATACCCCCATCGAACGCATCCTGGACCTGGCCCGCTGGGCCCCCAGCGGCGACAACACCCAGCCCTGGAAGTTCGAGGTGCTCGACGAACGCCGTTTTCTCGTCCACGCCCACGACACCCGCGACTGGTGCGTCTACGACCTCGACGGCCACGCCAGCCAGATCGCCGTGGGCGCCCTGCTGGAGACCATCGCCATCGCCGCCACCGGGGAAGGGATGGAGGCCGATTTCCGGCTGCTGCCGGATTGTCCGGAAACCGCTCCCGTCATCGAGGTGAGCCTCAAGGAGAAGGCGGGCGTGGTGGAATCGCCGCTCCTGCCCTATATCCGGGTGCGCACTACCCAGCGCCGTCCCTTCGAGACCACGCCCCTGTCGCCGGCCCAGAAGCAGGCGCTGGAAGCGGCCGTGGGGGAGGGGTTCGGCGTGCGCTGGATCGAGAGCCCCAGGGCCCGGTGGCAGATGGCGAAGCTGCTGTTCCGCAGCGCGAAGATCCGCCTCACCATCCCTGAGGCCTACGAGGTGCACAAGCGCATCATCGAGTGGGACGCCCAGTTCAGCACCGATCGCATCCCCGACCAGGCGGTGGGCCTGGATCCTGCCACCCTGAAGCTGATGAAATGGGTCATGCAGAGCTGGAAGAGAGTGCGGTTCATGAACCGCTGGCTGGCCGGCACCTTGGCGCCCCGCCTCCAGCTCGACCTGGTCCCCGGCTACCGCTGCGCCGCCCACTTCCTCATCCTGGCCCACCGGCCGCCGGAAACCCTGGAGGAGTGGTTCGCGGCGGGGCGGGCGCTGCAGCGATTCTGGCTCACCGCTACCCGTCTCGGCCTGCAGCTCCAGCCGGAGATGACGCCGCTGATCTTTTCCCGCTACACAAAGGAGTCGGTAAATTTTACGTCTGAGTCCAAGGCCTTGGGGCTGGCGAGGGCGGTGACCAATGCTCTGGAGGGGATGGTGGGGCGTGAAGGGGTGCACCAAGGGGTGTTTCTGGGACGCGTGGGGGTTGGGAGGTTGCCGGCGGCGCGATCATTGCGGCGCGCGGTGAGGCGGTTGCAGGTGAGTTAGGTAATGTGTCCCCCTTTCTTCGTTAGGGGTTGGGAGGTTGCCGGCGGCGCGATCATTGCGGCGCGCGGTGAGGCGGTTGCAGGTGAGTTAGGTAATGTGTCCCCCTTTCTTCCCTCCAGGTGAGTTAGGTAATGTGTCCCCCTTTCTTCCCTCCCCCTTT
>Ga0256914_1001389_pt1 | contig 21970 bp, 19 predicted proteins | sample HulkmetaG_FD_191571 | JGI IMG/M metagenome (GOLD analysis project Ga0256914, IMG submission 191571) | Hydrothermal chimney microbial communities from Main Endeavour vent field at the Juan de Fuca Ridge, Pacific Ocean - Hulk | ecosystem: Environmental > Aquatic > Marine > Hydrothermal vents ... | reverse complement strand
AGGAGAGGCTTTAAGAATTCTGGCAGATAAGGGGCTTGACAAGAACCTGGGTATAATTAAAGAGGTACTCAATGAATGTAATCCCCGGTATGAAGCGAAATTTATTCAAACGATAGCTCGGGTTTTATCTCGCACGAAATCAAAAAAAGACAAAAAAATTCTGGAGGAATTACTTGATAGCAAGGATCCTGTAGTTAGGATATACGCTATTCGAGGGATAGCTCTCAATGGGTTTAAGGATTTGAAGTATAGGCTTGAAGAGATATCCAATGACGATCCTGTAAGCTCTGTAAAACGTGAGGCACGTACCGCTCTTGATAAGCTAAAGTAGTTTTATCTAGTTACTCCTTTTTCTTTAGAGGAAATAGGTTATCCTTACTGTTTTTTTCCATTACAGAATGCATTAATCGGTTTATCTCCTCAAGGGGAGATATATACTCTCTGAAACAAAGGGTTAATTCAAATCCTTTGGGAGAGATTACGCGGATGTCTTTATGCAAACAATCTTCGATTTGATCATCTATCTCTGGAAAGAGTTCCGGTCTTAAGGGTTTGAGTATGTAGTTATCGTTTCGGTTTTGGATTAGGGCGATTTTGGGAGGAAAATAGACGAGAAAAATCAAATAATCCGAATTCCCTCCTCCTATAGTTCTGGACTTGCCTGGTGGGATTGTATGAATGTTTCTAAAACCTATATGAGGATTCTGAAATGAGACCCTCATTTCAATTAGTGGAGATTTTTGGTTTGCAGAGTTGGTATGCATTATAACCTCGAAGTTGGATTCTATTACCCTATTTTTGAGAAATAAAAATAGTCTAATTAACAAGAGAAAAACAAGAATGATGCCCGCTGCTATCAAAAGATATACCAGATAGATGGAATCAAACTGTAAAGAATTGATGCTAAAACCTTTTTTATATATTATCTCTATTTCCCCCTTGTCTGGAAGAATTCTTTCGTTGTTTTTAAAGAGAAGTTTTAGAAATAAAGTATGTTTTCCCTCTAGAAAGTTTTCCGGTAATCTTACTTTTGCTTCTATTTTAGCATCTCCACCGGTTCTAATAGATTTTACCACTGGTTTTGTGAGTATGTTTTGATTTTTGAGAAGTATCTTTTCGAGACGGAGGAGTATAGTCTCGAAAGAGTAGTTCTTCACTGTGAACGGAATAATAAAGGTCCTGTGAACCTTTCCCAGCTTAGTTGGCCATATAACCTGTGGAAAACCGGTAGCTGCCGCAGAAAGATTTCTTTTGTTCTTTTCCGTATACTTGATAATCGGAGAAGATAGATAGGTGGAAAGATTGGGTAAAAGACTCTTAGGTGTTTTTTTCTTAATAGTGATTGAGCCTTTGGTAGTAGTTGAACCCTCTGGAGTTTTAATTTTCTTGCTTGAGGTTGTCTCTCTTTGCGCATTTTCTTCCGTCGCGGCTTGAGTTTTCGATTTTGCAATTTCTCTGTTCAGGGGCATTTGAACAATATGGAAAGTCCAACCCTCTTTCCTTATTTGTTCCGAAATATTCTTGAGCTTTTTTAGTACTTCTTTTTCACTTAATCCGTAATAGGGACTCCCCGGAGGTGGGTCATTTATTCCGTCAGTTATGAGAATAATAACTTTCTTTCTCTCCGTAGGAAGTTCCTTTACATACTGATAGAGATAATTAAGAGCCTTTATAAGATCGGTAAACTTGCCCAATGGCTGTAAGATGATAAGCCTTTTAAGTATCTCTTCTATTCCCGTTGTACCTGTAATTTTCGTTGTTATCTCTGTTTCAGGGATAGTGGAGAAACTTAAGAGATGAAAAATGTCACCGTAGTGAAGTTCCTTTTTTAGGATGTCTTGAATCATATAGTTAACTACATCATTGTAGTATGGAAACATACTTTCTGAAGTGTCAATCATCACTACTAGATCAATATCATCCTCATAGGCATAGATTTTGCCTATGAGGAAAAAGAGAAGGAACAAGACTTTATACAACAGTAGTTTTTTCATTTGGTTACGTACTCAGAGGCCTGAATATCCTCAATTAGGTAATGAAAATCGTTCTCATTGATCTTAAACTCTAATTTTTCACCCTTTTGTCTATTCCACAGAGCAGAGCCCAGAGGTGAAAGATAGGAAATGATATTTTTGGAAGGTTCGGATTCCCATGGACCCAGTATGGTGTACTCTTCGATTTGATTGGTCTTTAGATTTTTAAGCCGTACCTTCGTGCCAAAGGAAACCCTGGATGTGTCAAGGTCTTCTGCATTAAAAATTTGGGCTTTTTGTAGATCCTCTTGAAGTTTTGAAACGGTGGTTTTTAACATCTCCTGTCTTTCGAGTGCAGCCTTGTACTCTGCGTTTTCTCTTAAGTCGCCCTTTGCCATTGCTATCCCGATTTCTTTGGAATTAGCGGGAATTTCTACCTCAATCAGATGTTTTAGTTCCTCTTGTTTCCTCTCAAAGCTCTCACGCGTCATTAAGAGTCCCATGCTGATTTTTTCTGCCTCTTGTTGACCGTAGAATCTAAAGTCAGGATATTTTTCAATAATCTTATGTTTGATATTAATCTTAATGGAGGGATCTAATTCTTTTATATCTTCGACAAGTGTATACAATCTTCCTATCGATTCTCTGTCTGCAGTTAGGATGTAGTTTAAGAGCTTTTCCTCTTTGAATAGAAAATCCTGTATCTGTTTATTTAGTTTTCTGTTGAAACTTACATCTTTCTTGTTGCTTATTTCTCTGAAAGTTATGTCAAGAAGGTGAATGAGTGCGATTAGAATTTTTTCATACGAGAGTTCTAATTTCTCGAACCATGGTTCATCGATGATGTATCGTGTGAACCATACAAATGCCTCTCTATATTCTTTGTAATTGTCAACTATATTGGTAAAGAGTTTTTTCACTATTTCCCAATTTTTCGTATTTACCAGTTCTTCGACAATAAACTTACTTGGCTGGATAATGAAAAGTCGTGAAAATATCTCTGGCCAGTTCTTTACATTTCGTTTGATGCTTGTTAGGAAGTCTCGCTTTAATTCGGAGTCGTCTATTCTGGAAAAGATCTCCTCGATGTTTTCTATTTTATCAAAGAGAGTTTTAAAGTTTACCTCCAGATGGGGGTTTAAAAAGGGGTATTGCGAGATTATTCGTTGCACTAGCAGATAGCTCGCTATAACAAACTCCGTGACGTTAGTGTAAGTTTTTAGGAAGCTTACGAAGTAGGAGAACATTTCTCCAAAATACTCGGAGTCAGGATCCGCATGCTTTAGGAAGTCCTGAATTGTTTGAACCCTATCGAAAAAGTTTTTTTCTGCTTTGAATTTATTGTACGTTTTTTCCTCGAAGGTTATCGGTTTTTCCCTCACTACAAATTGATCGATTTTATCGGGTAGATTGCCGAAAATAGGATCCGTTTTCAGAATTTTCCGTGCCTCCGAGTTCCATTTATTCCATTCGGAAGTGCTAAGAATATCCGGAACGAGTTCACTCTTAATTTTTTTCATGTCGGCAACGTTATCATAACTTTTGATAATGATTTGTAACGCCCATGATGGGTTTTCTTTTACCTTCTTCTTCAATTCCTCTCTATTCATTGTTGATTTTAATACCCAGATGTGGTCCTTTCGCAGTATTTTAAGGGCATTTACCGCCATCTTAAGAGACATTTTATGATTTTTCTTTTTAGCAAAATCTATTGTGATCTGATCGTTCTCTACATTAATAATTTTCCCAATTCCCCAGCTCCTGTGAAAAACATAATTTCCCGCATCGAAAGATATGTGTTTTTCAAAATCTGCAATTGCATCGTGAACATTTCTCCAGCTCTGGTTGAGATTGGAGAGTTTTATATACTCTTCTAGTTGACTGTGGTTAGCGTATTTCTTTCTAAAACATTCTATGATTTCCTTTCTTGCGGTTGCATTTTTGGGTTCGTAGGTAAGGATTTTCTTTAGAATATCTATTGCGGTATCCCAATCTTCGTTATCCTTGTAGTAGGGAACAAGTTCTTTCAGTAGCGATGCAGCTCGTTCCCTGTTTAAAGTTTTGACAATCTTTTTTTCTATGCTAAAAAAGAAATCAATATCATCAGGGGCATACTCTACAAGTTTTTCCCATATTTCTTTAACGTTGGAGAAGAGCTTTTTATTTAAGAATCTGTGAATTGCCTTTTTATAGTATTCTATGCTTCCCTCAATATCTCCCTCCATCTCTTTCTTTTCGGCCAATAGTTTGACTATATCGGCCTCTTCGTAATCCACCTTTATGAGTCTATCCCATACCTCGTATTTCTTTTCTTCTTCATTCTTGTTCTCATAGGATTCTGCCAGGGTTCTTAGTGCAAATTTATTCTCGCCGTAATCTAGAATTCTATTGCACAGGTATTCAACTACGTTCCATTTGTGATTATCAGAGAATATATTAATCAGCATTATGAGATTGGAATCGTCAACGATGCGTTGACTTAAAGCAATTATCCCGGATAGGTATAGAGCGATAATGCTATTTTTGGTGTGTTTTAAATGCTCGTCACATAGCTCCTTAACCTCGTTTTCTATTTCAAGCTCTTTGGCTTTTTCAAGAACTCTGTCTAATTCTTTAAAATTGTTGATAGAATAACTATTTAAAGTCGCTCTTGTCCATTTTTCCTCATTTAGAAGAATGCTCAAATCTTTTAGAATGTCCTCAGCCATAAAAACTCCTCACTTAATTTGTGTATTCCTTAAAAATCGTTGGATTTAGATTTTTTATTTTCTCCAGTATTTCATCAATCTTACTTTGCTCCTCGTTAGAGGTAACATAGTGGTCGATTAACCAGAAGTATCGATTTAACAATTTGGGAACCAAATATGGGTCTTCGTTTCCCTCTTCGATTTTATGTTCCAGAGTGTATATCGATTGTTTTAATTTACCCAATTCAAGGGGTTTTAGCTCTCTTTTTATATTGAATACCCCCCAGAGGGTTGCGTAAACGGGTATCCATGGAGGGATCTCCTCCAGCGGATATCCCAACTCGTATATCTGCAGAATAATTTTTTTTATAGAGGGGGTTTCCAGGGTTAGTATGCTTATATTTTCGGGGTTTAAAAAGAAGGCCTCGCGGAAGAAGATTTTAGAGGCCTTTTCTTCCTCTATCAATGAATAACAATCCGCAAGTTCCGATAAGATTTCGGAATTGTTGTTCTCTAAACTATTTGCCTCCTCCAGAGAGGCTATGGCATTTTCATAGTCTCCTATTGCCTTGTAACTTCTTCCGATCTGAAGCAATAAATGGGTGTCATACCTGTTGGTAGCATCAATCGATTTGAGAAAATCGTCGAGGGCGAGATTAAAAACCTTGTTCTTTATAGAAAAGTCGATAGAGTCCGGGATATCTCTCATTGTAAATGAGAAATACTTATAATTAACCCACTGTTTAAAGAGATATTCTCCTCTCTGTAAATAGCCCTTCATATTTCTATACTTTTCAAATCTGTCTCTCCAGAAGTTGACAGCTTTCAAGGAAGAGGCAATGCCAGGGTATTCGAAATCAATCTTTAATCCCCGTTCTAGGAGCCCAATAACCTCCTCGTAATTGTCCTCTTTGAGAAGAGTGGTAACCTCGTTGAGTATCTCTGTTATTTTTTCCTCTTTGAAAGATAGCTGTTTATCTGTCATGGTTTTATTCAATTATAACATTTGAGTGCTTTTAGTCAATTAACACCAACCAAATCACAGGAGGGCAAACCCATTCTACCTATTTGCATATGTGCCATTTATTTTGTTATTATTTATACACTGATACGTATTTGATTAGAAAAAACAACATTTGGAAGGGAGAAGATGAAGAAAGAGAAAAGAATAGAAATAGCACCTTCTGTTTTGTCAGCTGATTTCAGCGATATGAAGAAATACATCAAAATAGTGGAGGAAAGCGAGGCTTCGTGGCTTCATCTTGATGTTATGGATGGACATTTTGTCCCCAATATAACCTTTGGCCCTAAAATGGTAGCGGATATTCGTAAAGTCACGAAGCTTACACTTGATGTGCATCTAATGATTACAGATCCGGACAATTTTATACCTGCATTTCTAGAAGCAGGTGCCGATATCATTACTATTCACCATGAGTCTACGGTGCATCTTCATAGGAGTTTATCATATATAAGAGAAGGTAACGCAAAAGTTGGTGTTTCTATAGTGCCCTCTACGCCTGTCTCCATGCTTTACGAGGTACTTCCCTTTGTTGATCTTGTTTTAATTATGAGTGTCAATCCTGGATTCGGAGGGCAAACTATAATATTGGAGACCCTTAAGAAGGTTGAAATATTGAGAGAGAAACGTGAGAGAGAAAACTACAATTTTCTGATCGAGATAGACGGGGGTGTTAACAGGGATAATTGTAAGCGGGTGATTGATGCGGGGGTGGATATAATTGTGGCAGGGTCAGCGGTATTTAAGTCTGAAAATCCGGTAAAAGAAATATCAATTCTATATAATTGTGGCTAAAATGTAATAAAATAGTGTATAGTTTGGGTAAATGGGAGTCGAAATATAAAAAAGGGGACTAGTATCTTATGAGTAAAAAAATAAAGTTAATAGTTATATCCGCTCTGTTTGCTCTGGTTTTTGTACATACTGCCTTTTCTGGGAGTATCAAGGGACAAGATATTATAAATGAGGGAATACAGTATTTTAAAGCAGGACAGTACGAACAAGCAATCTTAAGCTTTAGAAATATTATACTTAACTCCGAACTTGAGAAGTACCATGGTGATGCGTATTTCTGGATTGCAAAGTCCTACATAGCACTCAACAAGTTGAAAGAGGCGGATAGAAATCTGGAATACTTTATCCTTAACTATCCTAATCATCCCTACTACGAAGAGGCCATATACCAGAAGGGTAGGGTGTTATATTTAGAGGGAGATTATGAAAATTCAATACAGGTATTGAACAGCTTCATAAATCAATTTAAATCTTCACCATTTGTTCCTAATGCTTACTACTGGATTGGAGAAGATTTGTACTCTTTGGGGCATTTGGAAGAGGCTCTTAGGGTATTTAAAAATATTGTGATAAAGTATCCGAGAAGCTATAAAATTGAGGCGGCCCGCTACAAAATCTCTTTAATCGAATTGAAAAAGAGAGAACAAGAACTATTAAAATTGCTCAAATGGAGCCATGAAGAGGCATTGAAAACAGTGGAAGATTTTCAACGTAGGGAGAGAACGTATGAACAGGCTATATCTGCCTATCAGAGACGATTGGCCTCGTTTAAAGCTGCTGGGTATGAGAAGAGCATAGAGGAGTTAAAAGCAGAACTGAAGAAGAAAAATACTGAGATAAAAGATTTAAAGACGCAGATTAAAAATCTTGAGATGGAACTTTCCAATCTTAGGGAAACTATTCAGAGTAAGGGAAGTGTTTCTGTTTCGAAAGCAAAAATGGAAGAGTACGAAAAGGAGAAAAATAGACTTAACAGAGTTATGGAGTTGCTAAAGGCAAAATCTGAGGCTCTGAGGCTGAAAGAGAAGATTTTAAACTGGTTGTCTAGTTACAAGGAGAGTACCAAATGATATTCCTATATAAAAAACCTCAAAAAGTGGTTTTATTTTTTGTTTTGATATTTATCTTAGGATTATTCCCTCTGGGTGCTCTGGAGGTACAGGAGGGAAGGATTAGATTGGTTTTGCATGAGGGAATTGGAAGATTTTCAATCTATTATCTTGTGAATTTTAAGGAAAAAAAATATATTTCCTTTTTTGTTGATCAAGATCCGAGGACATCTGTTCTTAGCGTTGTTATAGGGAACAGAATTCTCCGAATGGGAGAGGCGGCAGGTTTTCATGAGAGGGTAGAAAAGACACAGAATGGGGCTAGATTTGTTTGGACCTCCAATTTGGTCAGGATTACAGAGGATTTTAGTTTTGTTGCCTCGATTAATTCACCTCTGGCTGATGGAGTTAAGATTACTCTCTCGATTAAAAATATTTCGGAACAAAATTTGACGGTCGGGGTTAGATATTTGTTTGATACCTATCTTGGGGAAGAGAGTAGGATACACTTCAAAACCGAACAAGTAAGTGAGATAACCCATGAAACCTCGATTTACAAGAGTAATATGGTACGCTACTGGTTATCACCCTCTTCTAGTGGTGACTTTGCTGTGGAGTCTCTCCTCGAGGGTAAGGGAATTACGACTCCTGATGAGGTAGTTTTTGCAAATTGGAAGAGACTGAATGATTCCGATTGGTCATACCAAACTATTGCTACTAGGAATTTTAATCTTTTGCCTTATTCGATAAATGACTCTGCGGTCTGTCAGTACTATAACCCTGAGTCGTTGCCTAAGGGTGCCACACGAAAAATTGTTCTGTTACTGGGAAAGTATGATAAGGATGGTTACGATCTCCTAGGTACTAAGAAAACTGTTCAGCTGAATAAGATACTGAAAAAAGCCTCTGTCGCCGGTAAAGATATAAATGATACGTATATTCTTGCGCAGGCAGATCTTAACACAATAAACAATTTACTCGATGAAATTGACAATCTCCTGAAATCTGATAGTATTTCTCAGGAAAAGATTGATTTTATCAACCAGATACTAAATGATATAAAGGAAAGGTCTAAAAAATATTCAAAGTAGCGGCAAGAATAAGCTTAAAAGGTAATAGTAAATGGCCTCCGGGGAATTGAAAAGAGCGTTTAAGCTCTTTAGGGCCCATAAGTATAGTGAAGTTGTTAGACTTTTAGAACCTCAGATATTTAGATACAGAGAATCCTATCCCTTTTACTATATTCTTGGTATATCCTGTCTTTATCTTGGAGATTTCGGAGGGGCTTTTTCATATTTACAAAGAGCAAACCAATTAAAACATAATGTAGATAATGTTCTGCTTGGTTTGGCGGTTGTGTATCTCAAGAGGGGGGATTTAGAGAATGCGATTAAGATATGGTTAAAGATACTGGATAGGAATCCCAGGAGTAAGAAGGCAAATGCTGGTATTAGTTTTGTCAGACGGATTATAGCCAACAGAGAGGAATTCGACTTCGAGAGTTCCAGAGATGTGAGGAAATTATATCCTCCCGTTCCAGTTGGTAAAAAAAGGTTTATAATTCCTCTTGCTTTTATTGTTGTTATTGCCCTGATTACCACGGGCTATCTGATGTTTAAAAATCAGATGATAGATCTAGATTCAATTGTTTCCATTTTGAAGATTGCTAAAAAACCCAGCCGCCCGGGGATTGAGTACGTTAGTATTGATAACAATAATGGATCTTTGACACTTTTTTCAAAGGGGTATACCTACAGGTTTACCGATAGAGAGATAAAGAGAATTTTTGATAGGGCAAAGAAGTATCTTTTGAAGTATCGAGATAACTTAGCGATGATTGAGATTAATAAAATTTTACTCTCCAACGCTACTGCCTATGTAAAGCAAAAAGCCTCTCTCTTGAAAACCTTTGTACGAAAACCAGATTTTTCTACCATACGAGATTCCATACCCTATAGAACTGTTGTAAAGCATCCGTTACTATACAATGGGTGCTTTGTTCGCTGGAAGGGAAAGGTAGCCAATCTTCTTATTACCGAGAAGAGTATACGTTTTGATTTACTTGTTGGCTATGAGAATGAGAGAGAGTTACAAGGGATAGTGAGGGTCTATCTGGATTTTCCTGTTCTCTTAGAGAATGGGATCCCTATTGAGGTTTTGGGTAAGGTAATAGCCGACAAGCAGAGTATTAAACTTGAGGGAATTTCGATTCATAAATTGATAAAGTGATACTGCATTAAACCAAGGAGAGTTAATATGCGTTCGGTTGTACAGAGAGTGGAGAATTGCTCTGTTACTGTAGATGGTAAAGTGGTTGGTAAGATTAATTTCGGCTTACTTGTCTATCTGGGGGTTGAGAGGGAGGATACAGAGGTGGACCTGAATTACATGGTTGATAAGGTTGTTAATTTGCGAATTTTTCCTGATGATAATGACAAAATGAATCTCTCGGTAGTGGATGTTAAGGGTGAAATTCTTGTGGTTTCTCAATTTACACTTTTGGGTGATGTAAGACGCGGGAGGCGTCCCTCTTACACGGATGCGGCGGAACCGGATAGTGCCAAAAAATACTTTGAACGTTTTGTCGATGCGGTTAGGGGAAAGGGGATCCACACTGAGAAGGGAATATTTGCTGCCAAGATGTATGTCTCATATACCAATGTCGGTCCGGTTACGATCCTCATAGATTCGAGGAAAAATTTTTAGATTGGATTTGAATCGGATTTTCTTTCCATTTTTTTACAAAAAGTGGTAATATCATAAATCAAAAGGTATTTTCAGATAGTTATTAGACAGTATAAGAAACATGTAAGGGGAATAAAATGGGAAAAAAAGAGATAAATAATTCAGTAATAAGTGAAAAACTTAAGGCCTTGGAAGCTGCTAGGCTTCAGATAGAGAAGCAGTTTGGAAAGGGCTCTATAATGCGGCTTGGAGAGCGGGCAGAGGGTATCGACGTTGAGGTTATTCCCACGGGATCTATACTTCTGGATAGTGCCTTAGGGGTTGGGGGGTATCCAAGGGGAAGAATTATAGAAATTTTTGGGCCTGAATCCTCGGGAAAAACCACCCTTGCTCTTCATGCTATTGCTGAGGCTCAGAAATTAAATGGAATCGCCGCGTTTATAGATGCTGAACATGCCCTGGATCCGGTTTATGCGAAAAATCTAGGGGTTAACCTCGATGATCTATGGGTTTCTCAACCAGATACCGGGGAGCAAGCGTTAGAGATTGTAGAGTCTCTTGTTAGATCTGGAGCTGTAGATATTATCGTTGTTGATTCCGTTGCTGCTCTGACACCTAGAGCTGAGATAGAGGGGGACATGGGTGACTCTCATATGGGATTGCAGGCAAGACTTATGAGTCAGGCGCTTAGAAAACTAACAGGAACTATTTCTAAATCTAAGACCTGTTTGATATTTATCAACCAAATAAGAATGAAGATTGGTGTGATGTTTGGTAATCCCGAGACGACAACAGGCGGAAAGGCTTTGAAGTTTTATTCATCTGTCCGACTTGAGGTGAGGAAGGTAGAGACGATAACTCAGGGGTCTAATGATCCAATAGGAAACAAGGTGAGGGTAAAAGTTGTAAAAAATAAGGTTGCTCCCCCATTTAGAAAGGTGGAGCTTGATATTATATTTGGAAAAGGTATATCCGCTGCTGGTAGCCTTTTGGATGCTGCACTCCAGCATAAAATTATTGAGAAGAGCGGAACGTGGTACTCCTACGGGACAGAAAAAATGGGACAGGGCAGAGAAAATGCTAGGCAGTACCTTGAGAATAATCCTGATATAGCTAAAGAGATAGAGGCAAAGCTGAGAAAAATCCTTTTTCCGGAGAAGGAACCGGAAAAAAGGAATAAAGAAGTGAATGAGGTAAAAGCTGGTAATTCCAGGAAAGCTATAGATAGTTCAAACGAAAAGGATCTTTTTTAAAATTGGGTGAGATTGTCTTTTTATCACTTGGTTCCAATATTGGAGATAGGGCTAAAAATATCTATACTGGTATCAGATATCTAAGCAAGAGTCTGAAAGATCTTATAGTCTCCAGGTTGTATGAAACGGAACCCAGGGATTTTTTTAATCAGCCACGTTTCCTTAATTGTGTTGTCAGAGGCATATATTCTGGAAGGGTTTACGAGCTTTTATCCCTTATAAGGACCATAGAGTCAAAGATGGGCAGACAACGTACAATTATCAAAGGACCCAGAACACTGGATATCGATATACTTTTCTTTGGCGATAGGGTTCTGAGAGATAGAGAGTTAACAATCCCGCACCCAGAGTTGCTTAAAAGACAATTTGTTCTAATTCCTCTACTGGAATTAGAACCAAGATTGAGACATCCAGAGAAAAACGAATACCTCTGGAAGTACCATCTAGCTTTGGGTGCGCAGGGTGTGTATTACTATTCTTTTTTTAGTGCCGATATGGGAGAAGAGTAAATTTTTGGAGATAGTAGGGTTGGAAATTATTTAATATGGAAGAGAAGAATGATAAATACAAGGTGAAAATAGGAGGGTTTGAGGGACCTCTTGATCTTTTGCTCTTTCTGATAAAAAAGTCCGAGATTAATATTTACGACATTCCGATTGCTGAGATTACGGAACAATATATAGAGTATCTAAATTATCTCTCCAAAGTTGATCTGGAGAATTTAACAGATTTTTACCATATGGCTGCCACGTTGTTGTATATAAAATCAAGAATGTTACTTCCAATGGAAAGCGCAGAGCTGGATGAGGAGATAGAGGACCCTAGAAGGGAATTGGTGGAAAAATTAATAGAGTACCAAAAATTTAAAAAGTTAAGCGAATTGATAAAAGAGAGAGAGGAAGAAACTGATTCCATTCCGGTGAGAAAGAAGAATCAAAGATTACTTCCCTTCGAGGAGGAGGATGTATGGGAGAATATTTCTGTCTGGGATCTGTTTAAAACCTTTTCGAATCTCTTGTCTCAAATGTCTGTAGAAAGGGTTGTGGATTTATACGAGGAGGTGACGGTTAATGAAAAGATTACTCTTATCAATGAGTATCTTGAGGACGAGGAGGATTTTCTCTTCAATGATCTAATAAAGAATGAGAATTCCATTATGGAGATTATATGTGCATTTATTGCAGTTTTGGAATTGGTAAGGGAAAAGATTATTTGTATATTTCAAAATAAGTTGTTCGGTGATATAAGAATAAGGAAGAGAAGCAAGAATGAAAAGTGTTGAAGTTGTGGAGGGTTTTAAATTGGAGGAAAGAATTGCCGAAGGTTTGGTTGAAGCTGTGATATTTTTGGAGAATGAGCCTGTTTCAATAGATAAAATAACTAGGATAACAGGGTTGGAACGAAAGAAGACCCTGGAAATTATAGATAGAGTGCAGAAAAGATATGGAAGACCTGAGCACGGGATAGAGTTAACAGAGGTTGCCGGTGGGTACGTGTTTCTGCCTAAAAAGGATTTATGGGAGGTACTGAAAAAATATTATGGAAAGAAAAATAACGAACGACTTTCTAGAGCAGCGCTTGAGACTCTTGCGATAATAGCTTACTCTCAACCTATAACTAGGGCAGAGATAGAGAGCATTCGAGGTGTATCCGCGGAAAATATGATTAAGTTGCTGATGAACAAAAATCTCATAAAGGTTGTGGGGAAAAAAGATGCGCCTGGTAAGCCCAGGCAATATGGGACTACGAAAGAATTTCTAAGAGTGTTCCACCTAAAAAGCATCTCGGATTTACCGAGATTGAGAGAGGGAGAGAGAGCTCGTTTTGGAATGAAATGAAGGCTGAGGGGATAGATAAAACCTTAAAATTGCAATCATTTATGGCCAGGGCAGGGGTGGCTTCCCGGAGAAAATGTGAGGAAATAATAAGACAGAAGCGTGTAAAGGTTAATGGGAAATTGGTGGATAGGTTAGGAGTTAGGGTTTCGTTGGATGACATTGTAACTCTTGATGGGAAACGGATCACTCTTGTTGAAAAGAAATGCTATATTGCGATTAATAAACCAAAGGGCTATTTGTGCTCGAGATCTGATCCGTTTGGGAGAGCTCTGGTGAGTGAATTACTTCCCGATGAGATTAGGAAGGAGTTTAGAAATTTGTTTCATGTCGGTAGATTGGATTTCAGTACCAGTGGATTGATTTTTTATACCAATGATGGGGTGTTTGCTAATATAGTAATGCATCCTTCGTTTGAGGTTGAGAAAGAGTATCTCGTTGAACTGAAAACCCCTCTCTTGAAAGAGGATTTTGAAAAGTATAAGAGGGGAATAGAAATAGAAGATAATTTTTATCAGCTGAAGGATTATAAAATTTTGGGGAGAAAAAAAGTTTCTCTCATACTAAATGAGGGAAAAAATAGAGAGATAAGAAAGGTGCTTCGATATCTCGGATATGAGATCTTTTCTCTCAAGCGGATACGCATAGGTATAGTAACTCTTGAGGGAATACCGCCGGGGGGTTATAGGTACCTTGGTACAACTGAAATTGAGTGGTTTTATAATCGGTATAGGAGAATGCGAATATGATAGTAGCGGTAGATGGACCTGCTGGAGTGGGTAAAAGTACAATCTCCAAATGTGTTTCTATGCGAACAGGGTTTATTTACATAAATTCTGGCAATTTCTACAGGGCTATTACGAAAGCTATATTGGATAGAGGTATGGAACAGGGGAAGAAAGATGCACTTATTGCAATTGCAGAGGAATCTTCGATAGAGTTACATGATGGAAGGATATTTTTAAATGATGAAGATGTTGAAGACTCACTCCATAGTGATACTGTGGATAGGTATGTGGCGATCCATTCCAGTATTCCCGAAATACGAAAGATAGTTAATAAAAAATTAAGACGGGCCGTAGGGGGTAAAGATGCTGTTGTCGAGGGAAGGGATATAGGTACGATTGTGTTTCCTGAGGCTGAAGTTAAGATTTTTTTGTATGCTAATCTTGAAATAAGAGCGAAAAGAAGATATCTTCAAGGGACAAGTAGGTTATCTTTCGAAGAATTGAAAAAAAGTATAAGAGAACGTGATGAAATAGATAGTAAAAAGGCCTTTGGCAAATTAGAAAAAGCTGAAGGTTCGATTTTAATAGATACATCAGACTTGACCATTGAGCAAGTTTGTGAGAGAGTAGTAAATGAAATCCTCAAAAAGCAAACTATCAGGAGTTAAGAGTAGTAATGGCACAGGAAGAAAAGAAAACCGTTAACAATCCAGAAATCAATGAAGATCAGGAAGAATTACAAAAGGAATATCTGGACACTTTTAAACCCCTGACAGAGGGACAGTTAATAGAGGGGAAGGTTGTTCAAGTTACAGATGATAGCGTGTTTGTTGATATAGGCTATAAATCTGAAGGCAAGATTAATTTGGAAGAGTTTGAAGAAACGCCTCAAATAGGAGATGTTGTTAGTGTTGTTTTAATCAGGAAAGAAAGTAAGGAGGGAAATGCCATTGTCTCTAAGGCGAGAGCGGATGAAAAGATATATTGGCAGAATATTCGTAGTGCCCACGCAGATAAAACCCCGATAAAGGGAAAGATTATTAAACGGGTTAAAGGTGGGTTTGAAGTAGATTTGGGAAAGGGATTTTTAGCTTTTGCTCCACTTTCAACGATTGATGTTGTAAGAGTCACGGATCCAGATAAGTATGTTGGAATGGAAACTTATTTTTATGTAGAGAAGATATACAATACCAAGGGAAAAACAAATATTGTCGTTACACGTAGGGCATGGCTTGAAAATGAGATAAAACGAAGACGAGAGGAATTTTTTGAAAGTGTCAAGATAGGAGACGAAGTAGAGGGGACGGTAAAAAGTTTTACCTCTTTTGGTGCTTTTATTGATCTGGGGGGATTTGATGGATTGCTTCATATAAATGATATGAGCTGGCGTCATGTCTCTTCTCCCAAGGAAATTGTTCGGTTAGGTGATAGGATTAAGTTGAAGGTAATTCGTCTTGATAAAGATGAAAATCGAATTAATTTGAGTTTGAAGCATTTCACTGAAGATCCATGGTCACATTTCGAGGAAAAGTATAAGGTCGGTGATGTGGTCAAGGGTAGGGTAACAAAATTAGCAGATTTTGGAGCTTTTGTTGAAATAGAGGAGGGAATTGAGGGGTTAGTACATATATCGGAGTTTTCGTGGGTTAAAAGAATACGACACCCTAAAGAGGTGTTAAAAACAGGAGATGAGGTGGAGGTTAAAATACTCGATTATAATTTGCAGGAGGGAAAGCTTTCCCTGGGGTTAAAGCAGGTATACCCCAACCCCTGGGATGAAATAGATAAGAAATATCCTGTTGGTATGCGACTAAGGAGGAAGGTAAAGAATCTTACAAATTTTGGTGCTTTTCTTGAATTAGAAGAGGGAATTGATGGTTTGCTACATGTTGAGGATTTGTCCTGGACAAAGAAGATTAATGATCCTAAAGAGATACTCAAAAAGGGCGAAGAGATAGAGGTAATGGTAATAGATGTTGATAAAAAGAATAGAAGGATCAAACTTGGACTTAAACAGTTGTCGGAGGATCCATGGAAATCTCTTGCTCAGGCGTTTCATAGAGGAAGTGTGATTGAGGGAGAATTAAAAGAGAAAAATGAGAATGGATTCGTTGTTAAGGTTCAAGGAGACATTGAGGGAAGGATAAATCGAAACAATATTTTTGATCCGGATACGGAAACTTTTGAAGAAGCTTTTGATAGGTATAAAATTGGAGATAGAATTCAGGCAGTTGTAACGGAGATTAATCCTAAGCGGCAGAGACTCACTCTATCGATCAGGGATTATTACAAGAAACAGCAGCAGGAAGAAATAGTAAAGTATCTTCATGATGAAAGTAGTGAGGAGAAAGTTACTCTGGCAGAGTTTATCAGGGAGAAATCTAACGATTAGGTAGTTAAGCTTCGCAATGATAAAGTTTAATATTGATCCTCATAAATTTGAAACCCTAATAGAAATCAATAATTTGATAAACTCAAACTACACAGATGTTACTGCACTGCTTACTAAGATTATCGAATCTGCCACTCGTCTTACAGAGGGAGAAGCTTCTTCCCTTATCCTTGTAAATCCGGAAAATAATAAATTGTACTTTGAGATTGCTCTTGGTTCTAAGGGGAAAGATGTTAAAAAGTTCTCGCTTAAAATGGGGGAGGGAATAGCAGGTTGGGTCGCTCAAAATAATAAATCGCTTATTGTAAATGATGTAGAATCTGATAAACGTTTTTTTGCTGATATAAGTAAGAAGATAGGATTTCCCACCTCTTCGATATTGGCAGTCCCTATGAGGGTAAAGAATCGTTGCGTTGGGGTTATCGAGATAATTAATAAGAAGGGAAATAGGAATTTTACAGACGAAGATTTGTGGTGGCTGGAAGTATTCTCCAACCAAGCAGCGATAGCCATTCAAAATGCTCGTTATTATCAGAAGGTGAGAGAGGAAATACTTCAGCTTAAAGATGAGATTAAATCCGAAAAGTATTTTCATACCTTTATAGGTGAGAGTAAGGCAATTAAAGAGAAGTTAGATATTGCGATAAGGGCGGCTCAGAGTAATTCCTCTATACTTTTGCTTGGAGAGAGTGGGGTTGGGAAAGAATTGTTTGCAGAGCAGATTCATCTCCATAGTCCCAGAAGGGACAGACCTTTTATACGAGTAAATTGTGCTGCTCTGCCGGAACACTTAATCGAAAGTGAGCTTTTTGGCCATGTTAAAGGGGCTTATACGGATGCAAGTTCGGATCGGCGGGGGCGTTTTGAACTTGCCGATACAGGGACAATATTTTTGGATGAGATTGGGGATTTGCCCCTTTCGGTTCAAGCTAAACTTCTTAGGGTATTGCAACAGAAGAGTTTTGAAAGAGTTGGGAGTAGTGAAACTATAACGGTTGATGTGCGGATTATTGCTGCTACTAACAAGGACATAGAGAAAGAGGTTGCAGAGGGACGGTTTCGTGCGGATTTATACTATCGACTCAATGTTTTGCCAATATATATCCCCCCGCTTAGGGAAAGGAAGGATGATATTCCCCTTCTTGCTGAGTATTTTCTCAATAAGTTTGCTAAAGAAGTTAAAAAAAACATAAAGGGATTTTCGGAAGAGGCAATGGAAGTGTTGCTTTCCTACTCGTGGCCGGGTAATATAAGAGAGCTTGAGAATGCTATAGAAAGGGCTGTGGTTATTACGCAGGATGAATATATAAAACCGGATGCGTTCATTCTCCAGTCCTTTTCTAAGAATGAGGATATCTATGCCGGAAAAACTTTAAAAGAGGCGGTTAATTTGTTTAAGCGTGAGTTTATAACGTCTGTTTTGAGACAGAATGGGTGGAAACAGACAAAAACTGCTAAGCAGTTAGGTATTCAAAGAACATATCTCTCTAGATTAATTAAAGAGTTAGAAATTACTAAGTAGAGTTAGGAATATATTAAGATTAAAGGAGTGTCTATGGCATCGACCAATTTGCAACAGCATGAACCAAAGGTAAGTTTTGCAGATAAACTTTCGAATTTTGTGAATAGAAGACAGATTATCATCTGGGCTGTTTTGGTTTTGATCATTGTTTCAATTGTGCTCTATTTTGTCTTTGTAGAGCGAAACAAACGGTTGACAGAGGCTTCTACAGTTCTTGCCGAGGAATCGGAGGACCTATACGGGAAGTGGTTGAACGAAACGGATAAGACAAAGAAAGCAGAGTTGGAAAGCAAGCTCTTGGATAAAATCAAACTGGTTTTACGAGAGTATCCACATCTGTACGGAGCCCAGAGGGTTCTTTTTATACGGGGTAATTTTTATTATGAAAAGAAAAATTGGCAAAAGGCTGCCTCTGATTTTATATATCTTGCCAATGCTTTTCCGAAAAGCTATCTGGCTAGGATAAGTTTATTTAACGCCGCCTCTTGCAATGAAGAGATGGGTAACCTTGAGAAGGCTATAGAGTTGTACAAGGAACTAGTTAATAGGTATAGTGATTCAGCTCTCTTTAGTCGAAGTCTCTTCTCAATAGGACGTATATACGAGGAAATGGGAAAGTATCAAGAGGCTAAGAAGTTCTATAATGAGCTGGAAGATAAAAGTCCTTCCAGTAGTTGGACAAAAATTGCAAGAAATCGTATCATTTATTTGAAAGTTAGCGGTAAAATAAAAGAAGAGGAATAATAAATAAAAAAGAGGAGGCCTTAAGTGGCGTCATCAAAAAGGGGAAGGAAAATCTTTGAAACTAAATATTTTGGCTTGATAATAGGTTTAATTATTTTTCTCGTAATGTTTTTACTAAATCATTATACAGTGCTTTTCTCTAATTTGGAATTGAAGGTTCTTGATTATAACTTCAGATTAAAGAACATGGTCAGGGAGAGTAGGGTACAGGAAGGAGTTACTTTAGAGAGAAAGAATCCCAATGTCTCAGATGATATAATAATAGTGGGAATTGATGATAGGACTCTGAGTAAGTATGGTAGATGGCCCTTCCCTCGTTATATGGAAGCCAATCTGGTGAATGCTTTTAGTAGAATACGGAATCAAAACAATCGTGAGAGAGCTCTATTGCTTGATATCTTCTTTATCGAGCCTGAAAGACAGGCGGAGAATGATGCCCTTTTGGTGGAGAGTATAAAGCATAACAAGCGAGTCTTTCTGGAGACAGTTTTAACATATGCACATAACTATGATAAGGAATTTTTGAAACGACAAGAAATTTTGTTTAAAAATTGCGGTGAGATTACAAATGTAAAGGGTGACTGGACCAAAATAGATACTTTTAATGGTACTTTACCTCCGTTGCAACCCTATGCAAGGGTAACATATGGGTATGGACATGCTAATTTTATTGAAGATAGTGATACTGTTTATAGAAGGGTACCTCTCATAACGAAATTAGCTGTGCTAGAGAAAGAGATTCCCCTTGATAAATTAACAGTTAACGAGCCTGTTGATAGAAGTAAGTTTGAAAGACTTGCATGGATTGATAAGAACAATATTGTGCACAATATTCCTTACCCCCTTACAAAGGAGGTTTTGGCTAATCTTAAGATTCAGATGGAGAAGTACGCTCCATTAAAAGCGGAAGATACGAATAACGATAGACAACCGGACAAGTATTACTATGTAATCAGGAAATACAGAGATTACTTTATTCCAGCTATAACTCTCTCATTGGCGTTGGATTACTTTAATAAAAAGTTATCCGACGTTGAGGTTGTGGTAGGTAAATATGTTAAGATAGAAAATCCGGAACATTACAATGTTAAAAAGGGAAAGTGGGAACCCTACTATGTCACTGTTAGAAAGCCTGTTATTGATAGAAAAACGGGGAAGGTGATCAAAGAAGGGGTGTATAAGAGGGTAAATGAGATTAAAATCCCTATAAATGAGAGGGGCGAAATGCTTGTGAATTTTATGGGCAATCCGTCCTCGGCCTCTCCTCAGGGGTATCAGACATTTCCCGTACGTCCCTTTTATGGATATGCTCAGAGTGATCCGGGTAGTAATCCAAAGAGATGGCCTCGAACAAAGGGAGTGGCAAATAAGATTATTCTGGTAGGCCCTTTTTCCAAAGGGATAGCCGAGGATCAGAAGCCCACCCCATTTGGTCTTATGTATGGGGTAGAGATACATGCTAATGCTTTAAATACAATTATAATGAATAAATTTCTGTACACAGTACCGGCATGGATTGATAATCTCATTCTTTTGGGGTTGATACTTTTTACAGCGTTTCTTGTTTCCCGGATATCTACTATTTGGTCCCTTGTTGTTACCTTTCTCACCTTGATTGTGTATTTCTTTGTTATGACCTTTGCCTTTGAGATGTCCGATTATATCTTGCATTTGATTGCACCAAGTGTTGGGGTTCTTGTAACGCTTTTGTCTGTTGAGGCTTACAGAATTATGACTGAGGAAAGGGATAAAAGGCGGATAAAAAATATGTTTGGAAAGTATGTAAGCCCAAAAGTAGTAGAGCAGATTTTGGAAAATCCTCCTGAGCTGGGTGGGGTTGACAAGAACTTAACTGTTTTCTTTTCTGATATACGAGGATTTACAACCCTTTCGGAGAGTATGACCCCTCAAGAGCTGGTTAACCATCTCAATACCTATCTTACTGCTATGACCGATATTATTCTTGAGTACAATGGCACATTGGACAAGTATGTAGGGGATGAGATTATGTGTTTTTGGGGAGCACCTGTTCCCCAGGAAGATCATGCTTTGCTTGCATGTAAGTGCGCATTAAAGCAGATGGAAAAACTAAGAGAATTGAATGAAAATTGGCCTGAGGAACGAAGAATAAATATTGGTATAGGAATCAACTCTGGAATAATGACTGTAGGGAATATGGGTTCTCTAGGTAGGATGAACTACACACTGATGGGAGATAATGTGAACCTTGGTGCGCGCTTGGAAGGCACAAACAAACAGTACCTTACAAATATTATTATTAGCGAGTATACCTATGGCTTAGTTAAAGATAAGGTAATAGCTAGAGAGTTAGATAATATCAGAGTCAAGGGCAAAAACAAACCGGTTCTGATTTATGAGTTGGTCGATGTCATAGATGAAGATGAAGATTCAGCCTCGGGTTAATAAGAGATCAGGAATAGAGAAAAGTTTCGTGGTTAAGAAATTTCTTGCCTTATTTGGCAAATCAGAGGTTGTGAAAAATCTAAGGAGTATCCTCTTATTAGGTGTTCTTCTTGTGATGGCAGGGGTTGGATTTGGTGGCTGTGGACTTGAAACAGTAACCGTTTTGAATGAACCAATGGTTGGTTCGGTAGATAATAGTAATCACACAATCAAGTTTTATGGGACCTCTAAAAATAGTGAGATTCAATTTAAGGGATTTGATTTATACTATAAGTTCTATAAGATTGATGATTATGACAGTTTGCAGGCTGACATGAATCTAAATATATCGAATCCTGATGACCTTATAGAGAAGGGCTTTTTTAAAATTGTAAAATCCACCGATATACAGGGTAATCCTACAGAACCTCTAATCTATATACCCCCACTATATAGGGGAAGTAGCTATACAGTTACTATAGATTTTTCGAATATTTTTAATGTGGTGAATAAGTCTGACCCGGTTATTTATACTGATAATTCGAATATTGTTTCTGATTTGCAAATCAGAAGGGGAGTGACAGATGCTAGCGGATTTTACAAGAGTTTTTATGATTATGATTTTTCTTCCCCTGATGCGGATTTAACAAACGTTGTTGATGTGAACCCTAGCTCTGAGAGTATCTATATTGCTTTCTATGTTTTTAGTTATGGGTCGGATTTTGAAAATACCTATTATAGCAATGCATGTTACTTGGGGTATTTAACGATAAATCTGGGACTAGTCCAGGAGGGAGAATAAATTTTGTTAAAATGTATGTTTTTGTATACATAAAGTCGATATAGGAGTTGTTACAGGAGTCGGTGGATGTTTCTTTACTAT
>Ga0256914_1001388_pt1 | contig 21978 bp, 26 predicted proteins | sample HulkmetaG_FD_191571 | JGI IMG/M metagenome (GOLD analysis project Ga0256914, IMG submission 191571) | Hydrothermal chimney microbial communities from Main Endeavour vent field at the Juan de Fuca Ridge, Pacific Ocean - Hulk | ecosystem: Environmental > Aquatic > Marine > Hydrothermal vents ... | reverse complement strand
GAAAGCTTTTTCAAAGTAAATCGTTTTCGTTGAAGCCTTTACATCTGCATCGAGGACTACAACATTCTTGTTCTCCTTTCCTATCTCCACCAAAGCTCTTCCAAAGGCTTCCCTAAAGCTTTCGATGATTTTACCCATAACTTTTCACTCCCACTTTGCTATTATCACTTTCGGCTTTCCCTTTACTTTGTCGAGCTCAAAGAGCAACTCAAGGATTTTCTCGGCTTTGTTTTCAATCTCAAACACTTCCCAGCCAAAGGATTTCCACTTCTCTGCTAAGGGTTCTTTTGACATGATCTCCTCTGTTTTCCCTGTTAACTGCTTGAAGTTCCTATCAACAATAGCTATGACATTGTCAAGCCTGTAATGCGAAGAAGTCATTGCTGCTTCCCAAATTTGGCCCTCATCCAATTCTCCATCCCCTAAAATTACGTAAACGCTCTTTTCTTCTCCTTCAAGCTTTGAGGCTAGTGCTATTCCGTTGGCAACCGATAATCCCTGCCCTAATGAACCGCTTGAGACCTCAATGAAGGGCAAACCTCTGATAACGTGACTTGGCAACCCATCTAAATCGGCAAAGCTTTTCAGATCATTTTCACTTAAAAGCCCAAGCCCTGAAAGGATTACGTAAAATGCTGGTGCTGAGTGCCCTTTGCTTAAGATTATTACGTCATTTTCTCTCTTCTTTGCTATCACTGCCTTTAAAATCTCAATGCACGTTATAGAGGAGTTAAGGTGAAAGTTGTTCACTTCTGAAAGCATTTCTTTGAGCTTGTCACTTAGGCTTAGGGCAACTAAGCTTTCACTCATTCTACCACCTCAAGAATTTTTAGAATGAGCTGTCCATGTTTTGTCAATTCAACAGGCTTTGGATTGTGCTTTTCACCGTAGTCAATTAAACCGAGCTCCTTCAGAATCTTGGCATTGAGTTTTAATGTCGAAATTGGCTTCTTGGTGTCTCTGCTTATTTCCTCCAAAAGAGCATTTAAGGATCGGTGCTTTCCATTTATGTTCCTTAGAATTAGCATCTGATTTTCGTTCAAAGCCCTTAAAAAGAGCTTTTTAAAAACAGCTAACTCATCTTCTTTAATCTTTGGAATTGAGGCTACGAATATTGGCGGGGCATCACCATCACCAAGCTTTGAAGTACAAAGGATATATTTAAGCTTTTGGACAGGGAGACCTGCCTTGATTGTTAACTTGAATTTCTGACAAATGTATTTGTCAAAAATCAATATAATCAGCAAGAAGCAGACATATCATCCATTTCACAAAAATATTATTTCCAATTTTGTACTATTGACAAAGAGATGGCAAAAAATCTTTTCACAAATCATATCCCCTGAGTAAAACGGATTCAATGAAGTGATAGGGGGTTTAAAATGAAGATAGCAGTAATAGGCGCTGGTACCATAGGAAGTGCCGTTGCAAAAGCTTTGGCTGAAGAGGGCTACACCGTGACAGCTACAAGGAGGAAAGCTGAAAAAGTGAAATGGCTTGAAAATTATGGAGTGGAGGTTTCAAATGATAATAAAGCTGCTGCTGAAAAAGCAGATGTGATCATCCTCACGGTAAAACCAAATAAGGTCGGGAAAATCCTTGAAGAGATAAAACCCGCCGTTGAAGGAAAAATTCTCATTTCATTTGCCGCAGGTCTCTCGCTGGATTTTCTCAAGAAGCTGGTAGACGCAAAACTTGTGAGAGCAATGCCGAACATAGCAATTCTCGTGAAGGAGTCTTTTACCGCATACACAGCTGATGATTTGAGTAAAAAAGAAATCAAGCTTGTTGAAAAAATATTCAATGCCTTCGGAAGATGTATAAGGATCGAAGAGGAATATATGGATGCCATAACTGGATTGAGCGGCTCCGGACCGGCCTATGCATCTGTGTTTCTTGAGTCGCTTATATACGGTGGATTAAAAGTAGGCCTCCCGCGGGACACAGCACTTTTAGCTGCTGCTCAAACACTTTTAGGCACGGCAAAGCTTTTGCTTGAAACCAATCTCCATCCAGCTCAGATAAGGGATATGGTTATAACTCCAGGAGGAACCACAATAGACGGTATATTCGAACTTGAGGAGGGTAAACTCAGAACGGCGATAATGAAGGCTGTGGATGCAGCAACGAAGAAGTCAAAGATTCTGTCGCTTGAAGTAGGGAAATAGGGTCATATCATAATATTTTTTGATAATCACCAATGTTCGGACACATTCATACAAAACATGTTAAAAAACAAATGCAGAGCTCTTGCAAACTATTATATAGATGAAGTGCATGAATATTTACCAAGGTGATTGATATTATGGAGAAGATACCCACCGGAATTAAAGGTTTGGATGAGATGCTCGGTGGGGGTTTGATTCCCGGAAGGACATATCTGGTAAAAGGAGGACCCGGAGCGGGAAAGACGACGTTTGCCATACAGTTTCTTATGGAGGGTGTGAAAAACGGAGAAACCGCCCTTTATGTGACCCTTGAGGAACCTCTTGAAACCCTCAAGGAGGATATGGCGAAGCTGGGTTTTGATCTCAATAACCCTAAGTTCAGTGGTATTGATGCAACCCCCGTAACCGAAAAGAAACATCTCTTCGCTGGAGCTTTTTACGAGGAGTTTGGAGAGAGCTTTGAAAGATTAGCAAATGCTATTCAGGAGAAAGTAGAACTTGAGGAATATCAAAGAGTTGCCATTGACCCTCTGACAATGCTTAAGCTTACAGTTAAAAACGAGCTCGAATACAGGAAAACGTTTATAGGATTTCTGAAATCACTCGCAAAGCTCGGTGCGACCGTTGTTATAACCTCTGACCTGCGTACGAGTGACATTGAAGAGTATCTAACGAGCGGTGTCATAGAGCTGAGAACCATTGAAGCCGGAGGAAAGCTACTTAGGGGCATTCTGGTGAAAAAGTTCAGAGGAAGTCCCTTTGATGAGCAGATCAGACCATATAGAATAACAGATAAAGGCATTGAGGTATATCATACAGAAAATCTCTTCGTTGAGTGATGTGGATGCAGACGGGGATAGGAAAGCTTGACATTCTTCTCGGAGAAGTTGAACCTGGAAGCACAATCCTCATAGAAACCGTAGGTACACTGGGTGAAGAGATAGCAATAAGTACGTTGTTCACTAACCGGGAAAATGCTGTTGCATTCGTCACCCCCAAGCTTAGTGAGGAGTTTGAGAAGAAGTTTGGATCTGAAGGTATAAAACTAATCGTGCTCGGCAGGGACATACATCAGCAGGAGTTATATCAGATTTCATTCACATTTCGGAAGTTACTTAGAGGTTCATGTGTAGCATTTTTCATTTTACATCCTCTTCTTGTCTTTCATCCTCCAGAGGTCGTCTTTAAACTGTTTGCAGAGATGGTGGATATTACCAGAGAAACAAAAGGAGTAATGATCATCATGATCGACAAAAGACTCGTTGATGATAGAACTCTCGCGATGTTTGAAAACTACGCTTCACATATAATCGATATTCTCGAAGTCCTTGAGGGATTCAAGGTAATAAGAGGGCTAAGAATTAAGAAATCTCCAATAGGCGGGACTGGATTTTATAAGTTTGACATAAGCAAAGGTAAAGTGATTATAGGTGAGCCCCTTGAATGAGTACTTCTTAGTCAGGGCTTTGATTGGAACTGTAGCAATGAGTGCGATAGTATCTACAGGGCTGGTATTTTTCATGCTTTCGGGTTTTTCAAAAAAATGGAAGCGTATACTGATACTCCAGCTTGCAGGAGCCATACTCATAGCCCTTGGCTTCTCAGTCATAAATCTGAAATTGCCTGACGACAAGAGCATTTCCATAATACTCATAACAACAGGACTCGTGGCCATGGGTTCTTCGTTTTTCAAAAAGCTTCCGACAAAATTCCCCAAATTTCTACTCTTTCAGGGAACACTAATCCTCACTTCCCCTATAGTTACATATTTGAGTAGTGGGATAATCTTTATGAGCGTGCTCAGAGCCTTTGTTTTGCTTTCCCTTCTAATTATGATGGAAACTCTCATGCTTATAGGGATGAGAAGCGCCCACACATATTTCACACTTAATATTGCCTCATGGCTCATGGCCCTATATAGCTGGATCGGCAACTTTTGTCATAGTCTCCCAACCTGCTATGCATACGTGCTTCTACTAGTGTATTACACATCTCTCCTACTCTGGCTATTCGGGGCAATAACTACACTGATCAATCTCAGAGGGTGGCTTGGTTGGAGTGCATAATAATTAGAGAAATTACAGAGATTATACTTGGCATTGTCATGATCATTGGGTTCTTTTCAAGGAGATTTCGAGTTATGTACAAACTTCCATTTTCTCTCATTATCGGGAGCTTATTCATTACAGCATCACTCATAGAGTTTTTTTCGGGTTTTCCAATGGAATTCTTTGAGTTTTTAGCAGCAATAATTCTCCTTTTAATGGTTGAGAAGTTCATAACCGCAAATACAAAGAGTGCCTTTAGATGGTATTACTTTGTTATACTAACTGGGATCACAATCGCAGTTGTGCTATTGAAGAGAGATATCAAATATTTCCATGTGGGAGTCCTTATAACTCTCGGGACAGCATCAATGCGTACAGGGCATAATGTTGGGGCCTTTTACTGGCAATACAAGGAAATATTTTATCTATCGGCTATATTCGGGTTCCTTGCTGCCGGAACATACATGATATCCCTTTACATCCTGAGTGACTTCCTATACTTCGGAGGAGTGATGCTATTTCTGAGTGTGATACCCGAATTGACTCCCTTAAGATGGTAGCTATGGGGAAAATTTTTAATTGAAGATTACAACCTACGACCATGCTCTACATTGAAATCCTTGGAAATCTGCCTGATATGGCAAGGGCCGAAGTAAAAGCCATGCTTGAACTATTCGAGGGAAGAATAGTTGGTCAGGATTACCTATTCCTCAAGGCAGAAGCAGTGAATACTTTTTCCTGCTTAAACAGGCTCGGCCTTTCCCACGAATATGGAGAGCTTATAGTTGAGGCAGATTCTATCGGTGAGCTCCTTGAGAAAGCGAAAAGAATAGAATGGCCGGTAAAGGGAACCTTCAAAGTGGAGACTGAAACAATGATCAACTGCAGGTTCAATGTTACTGATCTCCCACAGAAGCTTGGAGCGGTCATACATGCCAGAGGTTTCAGGGTGAATCTCACAACTCCTGACACCCTCGTGAGGGTTTACTGCGGTGAGAAACTCTACGCTGGGATAAGGCTTCGCTACTTTGACCCCAAAGACTTCGAAAAAAGAAAGGCCCATCACAGACCATTCTTCAGGCCAATTTCACTTCATCCAAGGATTTCAAGAGCAATGGTAAATCTCACTAAGGCAAGGAAAGAAGTCCTTGACCCATTCATGGGTGCTGGCGGGATTTTAATGGAAGCTGGACTGCTCGGTCTTAAAGTTTATGGAGTTGACATACGGCAGGAGATGGTCGAAGGAGCCAAAAAAAACCTCGAACACTACGGAATAAACGATTATGTTCTCATACAAGGCGATGCAACAAAGCTTGAGGAACTTTTTCCAGAAAAGAGATTCGAAGCTGTGGCCACTGATCCGCCCTACGGAACCTCTGCAACACTCGCCGGAAGGAGAAGGAATGAACTCTACAGAAAGGCGCTGAAGAGCATCTACAACATCCTTCAGGAGAACGGGAGACTGGTTATAGCTTTTCCAGTGGAGTTCGACGGCAAGAGTGAAGCTGAAAAGTTGGGTTTTAGGCTCATGGGCAGATACTATCAACGTGTCCACAAGAGTCTTGAGAGATATTTTTATGTTTTTGAAAAATAAATAAAAATAAACAAAAAGTTGACATAATACCCGGCAAATTTCATCTCAATAGCCATAATAGCAACCAAAAGTTTTTGTATGAAAACATCCTCATTAAAATTCCGAGGGGAACATTATGAGTGTTGGTATGCTGTGTGAATATTTGAAAGGTCTTAAACCGGGGGAAGATGTACTCATAGAGTACACCTCCCACGAACCCGCGTATTTAATATTGCACCGAATTTTAAAATGCCTGCAGGAAAGCAAGCGAGCATTTATGATTATAGATGAACTGGATCAGTTGCATATCTTTAAAGCCCACTTAAAATTAGCTGGATTAAGCTCTGAAATAATAGACAATGCAAAAGTGATAAAATTTGGTGGCATAATACAGACGGGAAGAGTTTTGGGAAGACTTGACCTGAGCAAAGAACCACCAGTAAGAAAGGAGTATTATGAGAAAATCTTAGAAAAACTAAACCTCGAATACAGCGTTAGGGTCGTGGTAGGTTTTGATAAAGTGTTGGAGATGCATAGCAATACTCCAAGAGAGCTTGAAAATTTACTTGGATACCTGATACGGCCACATCTGGGCGATGAAAGAAGAACCACAATTTATCTCGTAAATACTGATATTATAGCCGATAGAACACTGAAAGAAGTTAGAGAACACGCTAGTAGAGTTCTTCAGGCTAAATTCATGAGAGATAGGATACTCCTGAAGGTGATAAAATCCGTAAATATCAAAGATTTTGGCAAAGAAATACAGATTGATGTTTCATGAAAAGTAGAAAGCTTGAAAGCCCAAAAGCTAATGCTCTTCAAGCCATATCTCCAGTCGTTGCTTACCCTTTCCAATACTTGAACGTTTCAATTTCCTCACGTGCCCTATCTCTTTTATATTCCTAACATGAGTCCCTCCGCAGGGTATTATCTCAAAATTCCTTATCTGAGTATAACGGGTTTCTCCTTCCCACCATATTTTCATCTCGCCGCCTTCGTCTACGTACTTGTTGAAAAGGGATATCATTTTCTCCTTGAACTTGTTGAGATTCTCTGGATAAATGATGTCATAGCGACCTTTCTCAACGCTCATGCCACTACCATAGAGCTCCCACTTTCCCTCACCAAGAACCTCATTAAGGACATGCTCCATGAGATGCATGGCGGAGTGTATCCTCATTATCTTATATCTGTACTCCCAGTCTATCCTCAGTTCAACTTGCTCTCCTATTTTGAATTTCTCAGGTTCGGCCACCATATGCCAGACATTGCCTTCTTCGTCCTTGTATACATCAAGAACCTTAACCCCATTTATGGTTCCCCTATCATGAGGCTGACCGCCACCAGTTGGATAGAAAATTGTCTTATCTAAAAGCACTTCATTGTTTTTAATCTCTAAAACCGTGGCATTTGCCTCTTTAAGATATGCATCTTCATAGTACAGCTTCTTGGTCATGGCACTCACCCAAAAACCGTTGGGAGTTAAAGTTTAAATGAATATCGAAAAAGAGGCTTAATGCCTCTTGAGAATTAGAATGGTAGCACCAATTAAAATCACTGCACCGATTATCCCAGCCACCTCCTTTGTGCCGAACCCGGAGGTATTTTCCGCAGGAAGGGTATACGCAATACGTACTTTGCTCACATTTCCGAGGAGCTTCTGGATGTCGTCTCTAAGTGCTCCATAACGTATGTATATATTTGAGACGACAGTTACGTTATTGTCCTTAACCGTAGTTTTAAGGATGAATCTGTTTCCATTGAGTTCTCTGTTTATATTTTCAGGAATCTTCACAATTTTTGCTCCCTTTGGAAGCAGGAACTGAATCTTTAGTGTTTGATTAGATTCCTCCTTTGCCCTATAAGAAATCCCGTTAAGAGCTCCAAGAGTTGGATCAAAGGAGTACTCATAAGTTCCATTGATGATTTTCGTAAAGTTCTGGACAAGATAACGTGTCTCCAGAATCAGAGGACCCTTATCATTGAGACCGTATATCTGTGCATTTGCGTTTTTTATAATAACTCCCTGCGAGCTGAGGTACTTAACATTATTTTGGAGGATCATATTAGTTGCATTTTTGACCCCGAGCATTTTAATGTATGCCTTGAAGTAATCAACGTCCTGTTCTGGTTTGATAAAAATCTGTCTGGTGATTAACTCTGTATCCGTCCTGTTAAGGACTTTTGCAATGATTTCTTGCTTTATGACGGAGGTCTTATATTCCTCCTTACCCGGATTTGGAGTGGTGTACCTTACATAGAACGTATCATACTTTCCAAAAAGAGCTTTGTAGCCTTCAGGTCCAAGATAGGCTTCAAGTATGATATCGGAGGAGACAATAACTGTATTTCCCTCAACCTTTGATCTCACATAGAACTTACTGTGGTTAAACTCCATAGTATAGGGCTTAGGATACTCAAGGAGCTTAGCATCATTAGGCAGGTGTATCACAAATACGTTCCTGATTTGACTGCCGTAGGGAAGGCCTGAATCCGGAACTGGAGATGTTGCGAGACCTCTCGTCGGGTCCAGAATCAACTCCCAGTATTTGTTATATGAGTAGTACTTTGCGAAGGACTTTGCATATGCTGTAAAGACAAGGGTAACATTGTGAGTTCCATTGTAAACTCCGAGGAGATGCAGAGTTTGATTGGTTGTCTCTAAACCAGAGTTTTTCAGCTGAACTATGTAGTTATTCAGAAGCTGTGCTTCATATTTCTTTATGGCCTGTTCATTGGTCATGTTCGTTTGATTAAGTATCTGGGATACGAACTCATCTATTCTGCTCTGGGGACCAAGTAAAGAGTTTTTCATTATTATTTTAGCATCTCCATTATCGGAAAGGAAGACCTCCATATAAAACTCCTCTTTATATGGCTCGGAGTTTTTAGAGTCTGCCGCATAGACTGAGCCCACGAGAAGAGTGCCCAGCATTAAAAAAGTCAGAGTTAAAGCTGTTAACTTTCTCATGTTTCTTACCTCCATTCAATGTCCTAAGAAATAGCGTCATGTTAGGGTATTTAACCTTATCCCAAAATTCAAAAAAGAAGGGAGAGAAAACTTCACTCCCATTTGCTGAGGTCAATTTCTCCCTCTGTCTTTGCAACGATTGTTGTTCCTGCAAGGTCACCGGTGACGTTGACCATCGTTCTTCCCATATCAAGGATTGCATCAATACCAAGAATCATAGCATAGGCTGCGGCAACACTCGGATCAGTCAATGGAAGCCCGACGCTCTGGAGAACCATAGCGAGCATTATGGCACCCGCACCCGGAACACCTGCTGTTCCAATAGATGCCAGAACTGCCGTGAGAACTACTGTGAGTTGCTGGCTGACCGTCAGGTGCTGGCCGATTGCAAGAGCTATGAAGAACGTACAGACACCCTGATAGAGGGCTGTTCCATCCATGTTGATGGTAGCACCGAGTGGCAGAGTAAATGAATAGATACCCTTGTCAATTCCCATCTCTTCCCTGGCGACACGCATTGTAACTGGTAGAGTTCCGCTGGAACTCCTTGTGACGAACGCTGTGAGCATTGCATCCTTCGCTTTCTTAATGAATTTAACTGGATTCATGCCAAATATTTTGAGCAGAGAGAAGTACACTATGACTATCTGGAGGAAAAGGCCTATGTAAACAGCTACCGTAACTTTTGCAAGCTGACCAACTACCTTAACGCCCTGTTCTGCCATGACATATGAAATCAGTGCAAAAACACCTATCGGAGCGTACTGCATAACACCTCCGACAATCTTATACATTGCCTCAGCAAGTCCGTTTATAGCGTTGAAAAGCGTGTTTGCACTATTTTTAATAAGCTCATCCTTGCTCTCCATTAGATATGTTAAAGCAATTCCAAGAATTATTGCAAAGAATATTGTTGGGAGAACCTGTCCATTCGCCAGCGCACCAAAGGGATTCTTTGGAATTATGTTCAGTAATGTTTGAACCATTGAAGGAGCGCTTTTGGCTGAGAATTTGGCTCCTGTGGCAAGATGTAATCCCAAGCCTGGCTTGAATATCCTCGCCATTATGATACCAAGTGCCACTGCGAAGGCAGAAGTCGTCAGATAATAAACCACAATCTTAACACCAACTTTTCCTAACCTTGCTGGGCTGATACTTGCTGCACCGACTACAAGAGATGCAAATACTATTGGCATCACTAGCATTTTCAACAGTCTAACAAAGAGATCACCAAAGGGCTTGATATATGTCTTAACGGCGTCTGCATAGCCGTAATGCCCTGCTATAAGACCGAAGACAGCACCTAAAATTAAACCCAAAAGAATCTTTTGAAGAATTGGGTAGTCCAAATATGACCTGAGTAAACCCTTCTGAGCCATACCTCCACCCCACTGTTCATTGATTCAAACAAAGACAGCAATTTACATTAATGTTCATCGAGGTATATTAAGTTTTTCATGAATCTATTTAAATCTAAGCGGGATCATTCCAATCTAAGCGAAACATCACCGTAGAGAATCCTGAGTTTATCCCGGGGAGTTTCGAGCACAAGAGCACCATCATCAGCTATATCTACGGCCCGTCCTCTTATCTCCCTCCCATCTTCAATTATTTTAACTTCCTTGCCAAGAATAAAACATTTTTCCTTAACAGCTGATATCACTGCCAAAGAACCCCTTTCCAAAAAAATCCGGTACCATCTACTCAGATTCCGCAGAAGGGTCTCAAGAACCTCATTTAACCCAACTTCCCTTCCGAGTAGAAGCTTCATTGAAGTCGCACTTCCTTCAAGCTCAGGAGGAATGATGTTATTCACGTTCAGGCCGATTCCAAGGATTGCAAACTCTCCGAATTTCCCTTCAGTTAGGATACCGCAGATTTTTTTGTTATCCACCCAAACGTCATTCGGCCACTTTATCCCGGCTTTAATTCCAAATTCAGCGAGAGTATCTACAACCGCCAGAGCCCCAATGAAGACAATTTTCGGAATATCCTCTCTCTTCACCTGAGGTTTTAGAACAATGCTCATCCATAGACCTCCCTCGGGTGAAGCCCATTCCCTATTTTTTCTTCCCCTGCCCTTTGTCTGTTTTTTTGCTATAACAACCGTACCCTCAGGAACTTCAGAAGCTATTTTCTTGGCGTAATCATTCGTCGATGAAACCTCTTTGAGATATATTACTCCTTTTCCGATTTCGGAATGAAGCATCTTATCACCGATATACTGATTGTTGAAGGGACTTCATTAAATATTTGCTCACTCTATGTATCACTGTAAGTGTCTATCGTTTTTTTGCTTACTTTTTTTGATAGTATATAAAATCTGCATAGAAAAAGTTTTTATCCGTTACTATCTAAAATTATCAGGTGGTTCAATGATTAGGAAGAGTGGATTAATATTGGCAATTTTAATGATAGGAATGAGTTTCAGCGCAGCAGTGAGTCAGGGTTTTGTACTCGCAGAAGAAACGAGTGACAGTGAAGCATACGACCAATTCTGGAGTATTCTTAGCAGGGAGGCTGAATTGATAGCCAAACTTAACTCCACCAATAACGCAACGTTAGCCCAAGAATTAATCCAAAACTCCCGACTTGGAGCTTTTAATGCTGTGAATATCTCAGCCCAAATTTGGCAGAATTTAGAAGAATTAAAAACCTCAGGGGTTAAAACTTATTATTCAGCTGAAGAATTAAAAGAAATGGCTGAGAACATCACCCAAAATGGCCTGCCAGAAGAAACTGTACAGGAGCTTAAATCACAAGGCTGGAGTGACGAGGAAATAAAAGCATTAGAAGATTACATTGCGGAGAACAAAGACAACATTACAACAGGATTTAACATGACAGCATTCCTCAGAAATCTCTCAACAGCTTTTATTAAAGTAGCATTTAAATACAACAGCTACGAAGCATGGGGCTGGAAAAAGCTTTTAAACGCTAATGCAACCAGTTTAAACCTTCCAGTCCTCACAACATGGAAAGAAAAAACCAGCACCCCATTCATCTGGCAGAAGCTTAAAGAATTCAACAAAACCTTTCAGAATGCTTCTCTTGAAGAAAAGCTTTCTCTAATCGAAAACCTGAAAAAACAAATAATCAACTTCTCCAAAGACAACAAAGAGACGGTTATATCCTCAACATCCAAAACAATTTACGCTAAGAATCGTTTGGATTACCCTAAATGCTCCATTAATCCACCAAATAATCAGATAATAGCCGATAATATCAACAAAACTGAAATTACCGCTGAGAACTTGATTGGAACCCCATTCCCAGGCCTTCCCAAGAATTTCATTAATTCCAGTCAATTAGCAGTTGAATATCATAGCATAACAAAAAGCAGGAAAGTTATAGTTCAAGGAGATTACGTAATAATCATTATAATCACGAGAACCTATAATGAGAAATTATCTCCAACTGACTGTTCGATTCATGTGAGTGCTTCAACGAGTTATGAATTATATTATTGGAATGCTTTTAAAGCATTGGAAAAATTGAACAATTTAGAGGCACTCTTAAAGGCTGAAGAGCTTGGGAACAACAATCCCCATTTAAATGAACTTATACAGAACACTACTTCCCAATTAGGAGAGTACTTTAAAACTTCATTACGGGGTGAGTATGTGGAGTCAAAATCCTTCACCAACCCATTAAAACAGGAGATAAAGGTTCTTTCGTCTAAGAATCCTACTTTCTCAACCTCCGAAGAAGGATACTTAGCCGTTGGGGTTAGTGTTGTCAAGGAGGAGGTTACTAAGAATTATGCAACTTACCGAGTTGAAGTGAGTTTGGAGGCTGAGGATAACACCGTCTCAAGCGTTAATGTTGAAGTTAGCGGCAGTGAATTAAGCGATTCAGTGCATTATAATTTGATCCACCCCGATGATGGGGTTGTTACATGGTACTCCAAACCCAGCGGTAAAATTTATGGAAATGATATTGTTACTGTGAGCGGCACTGTAACCGTAACATATACCCCGAACCATAATGACATGCCAACTTCCGTAACTCCACCTAATGAAGGTTTAAGTAGTGATACCAACTCTAAGACAGTGACAATCTCATACTCCGGGACAATCCATCTGGGTGACATCATAGACAAGAATAGAATCCAATTCCAAATTATTCCCTCAGACTCTCATGTTGAGCCTGACGAGACGGTAACTTTTTACGTTAGGGTAATTAACAATAATGATGCTCCAATTAACGGAAGCTATGAGTTGAATATTGCTGTCCCAACTGAGAACGGTCGTTCAGAGACCATAACCAAAAGAGGATGGGTGAGCGTTAATTCAAATGATAATTCCGGTCTGATTCCAGTGACGACAGTCACCTACCCTACTACAGGCACTTACGGATACTCCGGAACGTTTGAGTTCAATGGTTATGAAAAACAGGACAGTGGAGATATAATTGTTCAGGACAACAATGGTGGAAACTCTGGGAGTTTGAATATTGAGAGTGTTGATTACTCTCCCGAGCTTCCAAAGAGTGGAGAGGTGGTAAACTTCACGGTTAAGGTTAAGAATACTTACTCCACAAGTCAAAACATAAAGTTGGAATTGTTTGTTGACGATAATTTAGTAGATAGTACTCAAAACACCATTAACGCCAATTCGGAAGGAAACTTTATTCTCCACTGGCTCGCTCAAAAAGGAGAACACTCCTACACAATAAAAGCATACAGCATTATAGGGGGGCAAAAATTTGAAGAGGATGAGAAAAGTGGGAATATTATTGTTCAGTTGAATAGGAATGATGAAGTATGCGAATATGGAGACTATTGGATTTCATGGCTCGATGTTATACCTACTCTAATGGTTGGTGATGGAAAAGTGCATGTTAGAATCAAGGCAACATACTGCCAGCCCCTCCCAGATGTAGGCGGTGGAAGAATACTCCTCCTAGATTTAAGGGGAGACGTATATGTAGATAATAATAAAGTGCACTCATTCAATACTCTAAATGCGGGAGAATCACTCAGTGTTGGAGAAACTAAAGTAATTGATGAATTTGACTGGCCATTGAATAGTGGAAATCACAGTATAATTTTAAAAGTCAAGAATTTGAGCGGTTTGCAAGAAGACATTAAAAACAAAACAGACATAGTTACTGTGGAAGTTCTTCCACATAATGAATATCCACTAAAACTCACAGATATTTCATGTAATGATCTTAACTTTAACTTTGAAGCCAGCAACTACTACACTCAAGGAAACTACGTCTCGCCACTGGAGTGCACCCTCAAATTCAAGAATGTTGAAGATACACCAATATATATCACAGACCTGAGTACAGGTATTTCAATCAGCCCACCCGATTTAGAAAAAGCAATTCCAGATCATATAACAGTCTCAGTAAATGAGGACGTAAAACCTAGTGAATCCATTACGATACGAATACAAGACAAGGCAGTAACAACAGATCGACAAATGCTCCTCAGAGTTGATGGGATAACGGCAACATTGTACCTTGACTACACGATAGAGGGTAGGATTAACGGAATCAGTAAAATAGCTGGGAAAGGAGTTGCAGAGAGTACATTACGTCTCAGCGTCAATGAGGGTATTGTATATGCAGACGTCACTGCAGACTTGTTATTGCTCATAGAAGGCCCCAAAGTCCCTAGTAAGCTCGCAAAGTGGTTCCCAATAATAAATAAGATACCTAAAGGAAAGGAAATATTGAGCTTTATTCTGGGTTATCCCGCAAAAAATTTCATCTTATCAAAAATTTCAGAGCATCAGGGGTGATTTCCTATGGGGCTAACCTGCGGGGATAGATTTCAAATTTATAAAGTGGGAGTGGCTTTTGCAGTAACGTTATCGGCAACTCTCGGTTATATATTCTCTTTTTCTCACAGTGTCATCACTTCTATTGAGCTGACTACTCCATATTTGTTAATCTTGGGATTATACAGCTTCGATGCCATGAGATTCATTATTAAAAATTGCATTCTCGGGTATCAAGTTTCAAAAAAAGAGCTTGAAGAAATCATAATCTCAACACAACAGCTCTTAGAGCTAAAATACTTCAGAGCTCCAATATTATTCTATGCTTGGCTTGCATTTGTTATGTATATCCCCTCCCGGAACCCACTAGCGATATTGCTATTACCCCTGTGGACCGTTGATCTTTACATAACCATGAGAACAGCCTTATCCTGTGCGAAGGAATGTCTAATGACAATTGAAAATACTGATAGAGTTAAACCCAGTGAATGTAACAGGATTAGGCTAGATTCTTAAGTCTTGAACCTATAAAGAACGGCATAGTCTCTATAATAGACAAGTATGTGGGGTGAATATTGTGGGAACAAATAAAGAAAGGATCAGTTGCTTATATCATTTAATAGACCTAAAACATCTGGCGATCTTATGGGCAGTGACTGTACTTTCCACTATCATTTTCTCTTTGCATGTGCTTAATGACTATTCAAAGGCGATTTTTAGTGCTCTTAAATTTTCTTTTGCTTACTTTCTCCTTTTAGTGATATACAATCCATACTCTATCGAAGCATGTATCAAAAACTGCATACTTGGATATATCCCATCGGATCAAAATATTCGAAATGTCATTAATGCTATTGAATGGGCTGTTAACCCCAGAAAGTTCATGGCACTGGCAACGTTTTACACGTTCTTCGGAGCGTTTATCGCCTACAGACAGCCAGTATTTTGGATAGTCATAACTCTGTGGAATATTTCTGCTTACTTCACCCAATACGCAGTCAGGAACTGCCTAAAAGCAAAATATCCAGTCGATACAAAAGAGCTATCTCTCAAAAAGGTTTCAAGTAAAGTAGATGTGGGCGTTAGAATAATCTGTTAATTTTCAGGACTGTACAGCTTTGACGCTTCAAAATTGTCATAATTTAAAAACCCAGATGGAAATTACATTGCAAGCCATGATAAATAGAGGTTATCAAAAAGATAGCAAAAATAGTATATCTGAGAAATTACGATCTCTGAGGTTGATATTATGGTGATCCAGATTCGGAAGGTAAGAAGGGAAATAATCGGAATTATAGATAACCTTTCCTTTCCAGAACTTTTATTTTTAAACATCTTAGCCACAGGGCTCCTATTAATTCCACCGTCAAAATTCACGCTGTTTGGATACATTAAAGAGATAATAAAGCTGGGAATAGCCTACGGATGGTTTGTATTCTTAATGGCTCTGTTATACTTAGTCATAGACGTCCCAGAAAAATGGGAAGTATCTATACATGACTGGATTGCTTCATTTGGAGCTTTTAGTATTCTTACCTCCTTAATTTTGTGGAAACGTCAATGGCCATTAGTTCTCAAGATATTCATTGTAATACTACTTGCGTACCTCTGGAGCCAATTAACTCTCAAAGTATTGCAATACATCCAAAGAACTTGAAGGTGGATGTAAGCATTAGCGTTTTATCAAAGGCTGACATGGAGTGATAGAATTGTATTGCATAACAGAACCAAAAATTGAAGAAAAGTGGGGGTGTTGGTGTTGTTGGTCAGGTGCAGCAGTTTGATGTTAAGCTTGAGGTTTTTCCGATCGAGCTGGAGGGTGGTGGGACAGTGTACTTCACGGTTAAAGGCTGGAATTTCGAGAATTCCGCAATTCCATTGAACGGTTTCGTAGAAGATGAGAACGGAGCAATAGTGAAACGCATTGAGGGATTTGAGGGCAAACTCCCAGCCAACGCTCAAAACTACACTCTAACAGCCTTCAACCTACAGGTTGATGGTGTAGGCAACCACACATTCAAACTCTTCCTTGACAACACTGATGGAAAACCAAACGGAATAGGCGAAGAACACTGGAGCGAAGTGAGAGTAGAAGTGAGGCCCAATAAATTAGCTTACGCAACGTTAGACTGCCCCCGAAGGGTACCACAAAATGATGAAAAACCTGTCCAGTGTAAAATAAAGGTCTGGAACACAGGAGATGGAGTATTCTCGACAAAGATAACCAAGGTAATATTTGGAAACAATGTTATCTGGGAAGGTGCTGACACCACTGCTGCTGAGATTGATCAACTCTTAATAACTGTACCAGCCCACGGAGTTAATAATGTATCTCTAACTCTCAGCATGAATGGCCTGGCTAAGCTGTTGTATGGAGATACGTTTTTCAACTACAAACTTCCCGAATACTCCCCCTATCTTGTCAAGGTATATTTCACGAATTTACCTCCAGCAAGTGACATAATAGAAATTACTGAGGCAAACTCCTTTCTTCAGACAGTATATAACTATGGAACTGCAGCAATTTCAGGAGCGGGAATAGGAGCAGCGGTTGCATTTTTCGGAGGAGGGAGCATACTTGTAGGGGCTGCCGGAGGAGGGGCAAGTGGTGTCGCAGGACAGGCTTTAGTAGACTCAGGATCTCTGAACTGGTTTAAACTTCTTATTGAGGTAATATATACATCCTTAAAACATAAAGAGGGCATAATTCCTGATAGTTCATATGATGGCAACGATGTAACGGGAGGGTGAAAAATGAAGGAGAGGGACTATTACGGAGCCTCAATATTTTTCTTTTTTATTTATTTGTTTGCTACGTCGGTTGGATTTTTCATATTCGCAGATGATTACGAAGAGTATATTTACTGGAGTGGCGTTGTTAAAGCCAATCTTCTCCTTTTTGTACTTGTAGCTCCCTCCCTTATTCTGGCTTTCCTGTTTAAGTGGTACTACCCTAATGAGACATTAAAGGCCAAGGTACTTGCAAGTTACTTTATCTTAATTCCTCTATTGGGCCTGACTCCGGTTATAGGAGGGTCAAAAGGTGTGGGATTAGTGTTCCTTGGATACTTTTTGACGTACGTGAGTTTCTTCGTTATAATATCCCCTAGGCACGGGGATTATGCAGTGTTCATGAACCTAACTGCTGCTCTGCTCCTCATGCTCGGACTGACATTGAGGCTTGGAGGTGTTATCGCTCTTGCGGTTGGTGTTGCAGGCATTGCATGGGGACTTATAAAGGAGGTGTTTGATGAAGACGCTATATCCCCTGAAAGAAAAGCGATAAGAACGCTTGTGGTTGCATTTACTGCCCCAATAATTTATCATGTGCTACTCACGCTATCTTCCATAGGGCTAGAGAGGGGATGGCCACTTTTATCCCTGGACTTAATTTTAGGAATTGTAGTGATCAAGATTACAGGTGGGAATCCATAATGAAGGGTGACACTTTAAGTCGGCAGTATTAGATGGGGATATCCTGCGTACATTTTGATAAAAAAGAGGAACTCTCGGATCTTGATGGGCACTCATTACTTACAAGCTATTCCTCGACAACTATGACGACAAACCTAACGGGGTTGGTGAGGAGCACTGGAGCGAGGTGAGGGTTGAGGTGAAACCAATGAATGGGACAGAGTTGAAACAGGTGGGCTTTGAATGCGATGATTTGTACTTTGACTTTAAGAATGGGGAATATATTGCTCCAATAACATGCAAAGCCATCTTGTATAATTCCTACTCAGGAGATGCTTCAATTACGAAAATCACTATGAATGCTCGGGTAGATTCCCAAGATTTGGAAAGAGCTTTGTCAGTGCCATGGAGTGTCTCGGCACCTGAGGCAATCCCTGCAGGTGGATATGGCACCGTAATCTTTTCAACGACTGCAAAAGTTTACGGTACCCTCGATGGGATAAATCTCATAAAAGATCTGTGGGGACTTTCAACTACGATTACCATACTCTACGATGTACATTGGGAAGGGACAAGTGAAGAAATATCATCGTTCGAGGGTTCTGACATCATGACAATCCATGCAGATTGGAATGACGTGGTTCTTGACTACGGAGGAGATGCCCTGATTGCAATAACTCTGGCATATTATGCACCAGAGGCTGTTATAGTCTCTGCAACTGGTTGGAAAGGCGCCGCAAAAAAGGCTGGAGTATCTATTCTTGCGACTTTCTTGTTGAATGAAGCCAAAAACTGGATTATAACAAACTGGTCGTGAGGTGATAGCATGGAGAAATACGTAAGAGTTCTTCACCTTTTTCCACTTTTAGTGGCAGTTGGAGCAACTAGTCATGTGCTTTCATTTGATGATACTATCCTAATACTCCTTTACAACCTATTTCTAGCTCTGGTTATGGCAGGAGGATTTAAATTGAGGATTTCTCGTCAAAAACCAGTTACAAAACAGGACATACTCACAGTTTCTTTCGCTGGAATTTTGATTCTTAACTTGGGTAAATTTGGACTCTCTCTATTTGGAATGTTGTTATCGGTGATGTGGGCTTTAGCATCAGCTCTAATTGTGTATGCCATATTCTTGAAAGTGTCAAAAACACCTCGATAGCAATTACTTTGTGGGGTGATATTATGGATGAAGCCCGCGTTCACAATGTCCTGACGTTTTATCTTCCAATTTTAATTTTTGGCAGCCTTGTGTATGGATTCCTTAGTAGAAACTCTCAGACGTTGATTTATGCTATAGGGTATCTGGTGACTTATTTCGCAATTAGACTTGAAATTCACCACCAGGAGCACAAATGGGGTGCACATAGAGATACAAGATTTGTCAAGCCTCTTGTGATTTCGAATTTAGTTGTGGTTGGTTTTCTATTGCCCACAATTCTTGCTCATTCTACAAAGGCAAATTTTAACAGAAATCTTGTGATGTTTTTCATTGCCGGAGCTTTCATATATGCAACAACTTGGAGAATTATTGATGAACTATCCGAAGATAGAGTGGCCATTTTCCTGTTAGTGCTCTCACTCTTAGTCCTCATAAAGACAAAGAGCCTTTTAGAACCCCTACTGTTTGCACTCCTCAGTCTGTGGGCATGTCTGATAATAAAAAATCTTAGAGAGGGGGCTATACTGGATAACCCTGATAATAACAACGTCGTAGGAGGATGATGGAATGGGGAAAGTAATCCGGTACATCCCGACACTGATTGGTATTCTCTCTTTAATTTTCCTGTTTTCCACGGGGGATAACTATTCCGAGACGGCTTACCCCCTGCTCCAGCTGAACTTGTATTTGACAGCGGCTGTTTTAGTCCTGCCTTGGTTTGAAGATGTTGAATTTAAATTTGAGGCAAAGGTCTTTATGCCTTCATGGCTGTCTGTGGCGGCGGTAATAGCAGGAATGGAATCTCTAGGTGGCTTCGCTGCAATCCTGTGGTTATTGTGGCTGTTCCTACCGCTTTTTAAGATCGACAGGGTGCTCACTTTCCTGAATGAAGTGGCGGAGGATTTGAAGCTGAAGGAACGCCCGGTGAAGGCACTTTTAATAACAGCCATTCCACCCCTGCTCATCGCTGGGTGGTATCACGCAATATACGGGATTCAAACCCTTGTCCTAATGGCAATATATGCCATCTATGTCATCTTCACGGAGTTTAGGGAGTCTAGAAATGTCAGGGACAAAAAGTAAGTGAAAAAGTGTTGGCGGTGATAGAATGAATTGGGCAGGATTGAAACAGGTGGGCTTTGAATGCGATGATTTGTACTTTGACTTTAAGGATTATGCTTACAGAGCAACTCTATCATGCAGGGTTTATCTTTATAACCCTGCTAGTATAAAGGCTAAGGTCAAGGATATTGCTGTCTTGGAGTACTCTCTTGGGGAGTTGGAAGATGTGCCAGCAGGCAGTCTGAATGCGGGTAAGTGGAACATTCAGCCAGAAACATTTAACGTTTCACCCCAAGGAACTCAAAGCGTCTTGTTCAGCCTCCCAGTAGAAATAAGCTCATGGGTTCCGATAAGTGGAAGTGATGCTACTGAAGTCGTACTTAAGGATGGAGAATATACAACAGTCAAGTTTAATTATACGCTCGGATACAACTACGATGGAAACACTTGGACCCACTTTTCCGGAAAAATCTACAATACTGTCAAGATAAAAATGGACACAAAAACAATCACAACGGATTACATACTAACCGGGGCAATGGCCTACCTGTCAGCTTGGACCCTAATAAACGTCCCGGGTAAGACAAAGATTGGGAAAGTTGAGTTTAATCCAGTAGGAATTTTAATAGGAGTAATCTTTTACAAAGTTAAGGGATATATCTTAGAACACATTTGAGGTGACGACTCATGAGGACTGTGAGGGGTCTCCATTCCATACTTGCCTTTTCCTTTATTCTTATTGGAATTCACATTGGATGGAACATAATGAAGGACTTAAACTGGACTATGGGGTTCATTGTCACAGAGGTAGCATTATTCTCGCTTTTAGTGTTAATAACCGAGGGTGTCCAGAGAAGAGACATATTGCCACTATCCATTATCGCTTTCATCATGCCAACTTTTCCTGTTTTGGTGAATGGAGGCCTTATAGGATTTATTGCCAGTCTGCTGATAACTGCAGGAACGGTCTTTGTTTTTGTATGGGTTAGAGAAGTTGCCCATGATAACAAAAAAGTAGGGGCTGTATTTAAAGTTATTTTCTTACCGGTTGCGGGGTTCTTCCTACTTCGAGGTAGTCCTCACTCTGTAATTCAGTCTCTGGTTGTAGGCATTTTTACAACTGGAATTATACTCATAATCGCAATTATATTGAGAAAAACTTAAATCTCTATCAGATGCACCATTTGCATCATAGAAAGATTAAGTATGGTACATTGGGAATCATAGATTCATTTGGAATGCGTTCATCAAACCTGCAATATTAGAACACACATGAGGGGGTTCCTATGGCCTTGTGTTCGAAATATCGATATTCACCCCTACTCCTTTTTGCTTTTATTGTTGTAGAATCTTGGAAATACGGTATTAAGAGCGGGATTAACTCTCTTGTTGGAATAGTTCTTGGCTTAATCATTGTATTAACCGTAGATCTATTGATGAGAAAGCTTGGCAGGCACGTTTATAAGGGCATTTATTACAGGTTAGGCTTTGATATTGTGTATGAGTTCTTGCTTGGAAAGAGGGGAAAAGTAAAGCAATTTTTCTCTATTTTTATCTTAATTTCAACTCCCCTCTTTATGCTCAATGCATATTCTTCAAATACCCAATTTTGGCTTTTTATTGTCCCCATGAGTGCAATAACAACTATAATTGTTTACTGTGCGTTCCAAGAGAAGAACACTGGAGCGAGGTGAGGGTTGAGGTGAAGCCTGTGAGCAATATAATTGCAAGCATGGAGTGCAAGCCTAGTGTCGTTGATCTCGATGATTCAACAACTTGTACGGTTCATCTTGAGCTGAGGCAACCAGAGACGGCCACGTTGAGTCTGCAGGAAGTTGACTTTGG
>Ga0256914_1001387_pt1 | contig 22032 bp, 16 predicted proteins | sample HulkmetaG_FD_191571 | JGI IMG/M metagenome (GOLD analysis project Ga0256914, IMG submission 191571) | Hydrothermal chimney microbial communities from Main Endeavour vent field at the Juan de Fuca Ridge, Pacific Ocean - Hulk | ecosystem: Environmental > Aquatic > Marine > Hydrothermal vents ... | reverse complement strand
CCACTGGGGCTCAGCCGTGCAGCCCAGAGGGCTTGGCAAGGGTAGCCCGGAGGTTCAGCTCCGGGCGAAAAAACAGGCCGAAGCCAGGTACGTAAGCAGTTACCTAGATTCTCGCTCTACGATGTCTGCCTGGCCGCTCGCATCGGCGCGGCTTCGTCCCGCGTCTGGTTTCCGATCATCTTTGGCGGCCCGACCAGCTACCCATATCGCCGCCGCATCACATTCAGCACTTTGGGCATGGCCCAAGTGTAAGCCCGATATAATGTGCGGTTGGGCGCGTAATCCCAGGCGCCAATCCAGCGAGTGAAATGTCCGCCAAACCCCATCTTGAAGCGATATACGCCCCACATGGGATCGTCCTCATCCAGCTGGTCGGGCGCGCCCCACCAATCATAAGTGCTGCAGCCATGCGCGATGGCCCAGCGCATCGCCTCCCATTGCAGCAGGTACGCAGGCATGTTGCGGCGGCCTTTGTTGCTGGATGCGCCGTAGAAGTACCAGGCTGTGGGCCCGAAGCGAAATAGAAATAATCCGGCTACGATGTCATCTTTCACCTGGGCCAGGAGCAATTGTCCCAGACCGTTGTTTTGTAGGTGTGTCATCACTCGCAGATAGTAGTTTCGCTGGCGGATGAGAAAGCCATCCCGAGCGGAGGTTTCCACATAGAGGTCATAGAACGCGTCGAAGTCATTGCTCGGATGCACTGTCACGTCCCGCCGTCCGGCCAGGCGGATGTTGTAGCGGGTTTTTTGCTTCATGCCGGCCAGCAGCGCTTCCTCCCCAATGCTCAGATCGGAAAGCACGGTGTTGCGAAATTGAATCTGCTCGGGGCTGAATGCCCAGCCCCGCTTTTGCAGCAGTGAGATCAATGCCCGTCCCAGTTCGCTCTCCGCGTCTACGTCGGGATCGATTTTGATGAACAGGGCCCGGCTGCCGCGGGCGTGCGCTTCCAGCTCGGGCAGTAGTTTCTCCCATGCTTCGATGTGCGGGTGGACGATGGGGCCTTTGGGGATGTATTGGATTTGGATGGGCAGTTGTCCCAGCCTGCGGGTGAGGATGCTGGCCGCGGCCTCGGGCGATGCATCGTTTCCCCATAGGATGTGCTGGCCCGACCATATGGGCGCTTTCAGTGCGGCCCAGTGGCTGGTTTGCAGCACGTGCGGGCGCTCAAAGCGCAGCAGGATGTCGTCGAAGCGGTCGGGATCTGTGATGGTGGTGGACATAACTGTGAGGTCGGCTGGCCGGAATGGCAGCTGGATTATATCATGCCCGCGAATCCGCGGCAATGGGGCTTGGGCGGTGATTACGCATATCTCGTCGGTTCGCGCCGTATTCGGCCAACGGGCTTTGCATCTATGGCCCGAGGGTTCTGCCGCTGGATGCGGCGTTCCTGGCCGACTCAAGTCGGGCGCGAAGCGCCTAAAGCGTTCGAGTTCACTCGGCCAGCGCTTCGTCAGATGCCTTGTCCCAAAATTGAAACGCGCGCTCAGCCGCAGGTGGGCTTGGAGTAAGGTTGGCTCAATTGGTACAATCGCGATGTCATGTCACATTTTCATGCCGATGTTCTCAAACCTGATCCGAGACGGCGGACGCGTATTCTGCCTGTGCTGGACGCAGCGCTGGACGCGGTGGATCCCGCGTCCGCGGTGGGCCAGGTGTTGCGACGCTCGGGAGATGTGTTGTTGGTTGGAGGGCGGGAGTATCCGCTGGCTCGGTTCGAGCGGGTGTTTCTGGTCGCTTTCGGCAAGGCGGCCACGCCCATGGCCCAGGCCGTGCTGGGCCTGGGCCTCCGCCTCGACGACGGCCTTCTCCTCACCAAATATGGGCATGGTCCCGCAAACCCTGCCGAGCTTGCGTTCCTGGCCGTCGTCGAGGCGGGGCATCCGGTTCCGGATGCCATGGGCGTGGCCGCAGCCCGACGCGTCGCGGAAATCGCTCATCGGGCCACAGAAAACGACCTCATCATCACCCTCATCTCTGGCGGCGGCTCCGCGCTTCTCACCTTGCCTGCAGCGGGAATCACCTTGCAAGATCTCCAACGCACCACCGACCTGCTCCTGGCATGCGGAGCCGCCATCGGCGAGATCAACGCAGTGCGCAAACATCTCTCCCAGCTCAAGGGAGGCCAACTGGCCCGGCTGGCCGCGCCCGCCCCAGTCATCAGCCTCATCCTCTCCGACGTCATCGGCAGCCCTGTGGACGTCATCGCATCCGGCCCCACTGCGCCCGACGCCTCCACCTGGGCTGACGCCTGGGCTGTCGTCGAGAAATACCGCCTGCACGCCCAACTGCCCGCGGCCGTGCGAAAGCGACTGCTGGCAGGGCTGGCGGGCCAACTTCCCGACACCCCCAAACCGGGCGATCCCCTCTTCGAGCGGGTGCAAAACATCATCGTGGGCGACAACGCCATCGCGGCCGAAGCCGCCCTGGCGGCCGCGCAAGCCCACGGTTTTACGGCATCCATCCTCAGCACCTTCGTACAGGGCGAGGCCCGAGAAGTCGCCCGCGTATTCGTGGCAATGGGCCGCGAAATCGTCGCTCGACAACGCCCGCTCGCACCGCCCGCCTGCCTGATCCTGGGCGGCGAAACCACCGTCACCCTGCGCGGACAAGGCAAAGGGGGGCGGAATCAAGAAATGGCGCTGGCGGCAGCCATCGATCTGGCCGGCGCGCCCGAATCCTCCCCCATCATCATCGCCACCCTGGCCACCGACGGCTCCGACGGGCCCACCGACGCCGCGGGCGGCATCGTCGACGCCTCCTCCGTAACTCGTGGCGAAGCCGCAGGCCTGGACGCCCAGGCCCATCTGGCCGACAACAACGCCCACCCCTGGCTCAAAACCATCGACGATCTCCTGATCACAGGCCCCACCCGCACCAACGTCAACGACCTCTACTTCATCTTCATCCTGGAGCGCGGATAGCGCCTATCAACACAACGCATCCCCAGCAGCCCGTCCTGATCCATCCTATCCCAGCGGCCACACCAGCGGCGTTAGAAACACCACACACAACCCCATGAAGATCACCGGCGGCAGGCTCACCTTCAGATAATCCATAAAACTATATTTGCCGGGCGCTCGCAGCGAAAGCGCAATGACATCGGTAATCGGCGTGACGAAAGAAGCGCTTACCCCCGCCATCACCGCTATGACAAAAGGCTCGGGCCGTAGCCCCATGCTCTGGGAGATATAAATGGCGATGGGAGTCAGCACCAGAGCCAGCACCGAATTGGACAACGCCTGAGTGAGAAGCGCACTGATGGCAAACAGAGCCGCCAGCAATGCGTAAGGGCTCAAACCGGACAAGAACTGCACGAACACATCTCCCATCATCGCCGAAAGCCCCGAATTCTCCATGGCCGTGCCCAAAGGTAAAAGCCCGGCCGTAAACACGACGATCCTCCAATCGATATCCTCATACGCCTCCTGAGGGCTCACCGCGCCTAGGATGATAGTGGCCAGGGCCCCCAGCATCGCGGCCATAGGTAGCGAAAACCAGGGCAGCAGGCTGAGCAAAATGACGCCCAACAAAATCAGCAACATCCGGCGGGAGCGATGACTCACCAGGTCTTCCGGTTTGACCCCCAACTGGGAAAGGATGATCAAATTCATATCCTTGCGCAGCGCCTGAATCTGCCGGGGCGCGCCCTCCACCAGCAGTCGATCCCCCGCTTGCAACTGCTCGTCGCCCAACTCCCGAGCTCTGGCCTCACCGCCTCTCAAAAGAGCCAGCACCGTCAACCCATAGCGCTTGCCGAACGCCAACTCCGCCAATGTCCTTCCCACCAGAGAGGAATAAGGCGGAATCAACGCCTCGGCCAACTCCATCTCCGCTGGCCGGAGTCGAGCCAGATCCACCAGCGAAACCGATCCTTTTGGCTCCAGATGATGCAGGGATGCCAGTTGCAGAATGTCTGCTTTGGAGCCTTGCACCACGATCTCGTCATTGGGCTCCAGAATCAGGTCGGGCCAGGGCCGGAAAGGCGCTCCCTCCGGACGGGCCACGCCCACCACATTCACCCCCCAGCGCTCTCGCAGCCCCAGGTCTCGCAGGCGTCGTCCGGCCAGATCCGAACCCTCCCGCACCCGCAACCGATAAAACATATCCTCGATTTTATACGTCTGCCCCAGCTCTTTCAGATTAGGCCCTACGCGCACCGGCCGCTCCCCCGTGCTCGGCAGCAATTTCTGCGCTCCCAGCGTCACCCACAGCAGCGAAAAAACCAACGTAGGCAATCCCACCACAGTGATGGAGAACAGCCCGAGACTAATCCCGGTTTGACGGTTCAACACATCCGCGGCAATGAGATTGGGAGGCGTGCCCAGCAGCGTCAGATAACCGCCCAGCGCAGTAAAGACGCCGATGGGCAGCAACAACTTGCCCAGAGGAATCTTTCCGGCCCGGCTCAGCCGATATCCCAGCGGCAGCATGATCACCAGCGCAGCCAGATTGGACATAAACGCAGAGAACAGGCTCGTCACCCCCAGCAACAGGCCCGAAAGCCGCCGCGGCGAGCGTCCGCCCGCATCCAGCAGCCATTGCCCGATGAGCGCGATGGCCCCCGAGCGCTTCAATCCCCCCGACACCACATAAATGCCAGCCAGGGTGATGGTGGCCGAGGCTGCAAAGCCTGAGAGGGCCTCCTCTGCGCTGAGAACGCCCCCCAGATAAAGCGCCACCAGTGTGCCCAGGGCCACCCAATCCATGGGAAAACGCCCGCTTGCGATCATGCCGATGCTGACGAGCAGCGCGGCCGCAGTGAAGAAAGCCTGCCAACTCACGCCATCCATTACTTGAACCCCAACCTTCGGTCCTTCATACTCACCCAGCGATTGTGTCCCAGAATCAGGTGATCGAACACTTCCACATCCAACAACTTGCCCACCTCCACAATACGTCGGGTAAGGATCACATCCTCGGGCGAGGGCGTGGGATCGCCGCTGGGATGATTGTGGGCCAGAATAATGCCCGCGGCGTTATGTCGCAGCGCCGCCCGAAATATCTCCGCAATGCGAATAGTGGCTGAATTCAGCGTTCCCTTGTAGATGGTAGGCGAGGCAATAACCCGGTTGCGCGTGTCCACCAGCACCAGCTTGACATGCTCCTGCTCCGCGTACGCCAGCTCCGACATCAGGAACCTGGCCACCGTCTCCGGCGAATCCACCCGGGGCCGGTCTTCCGGATCAGCCCGCATCACCCGCCTTCCCAACTCGATGGCCGCCAGAATCTGCGCGGCCTTGGCCTGACCCACGCCGTGATGCTGCTGCAAATCGGTGAAACTGGCCCGGGCCAGCATGGGCAACGTGCGATAATAGCGCATCAGATCGGTGGCCATATCGATGACATTGATGCCCTGAGCGCCGCTGCGCAGAATGATGGCGATAAGCTCCGCATCACTCAACGCCTGGGCCCCCAATCGGGCCAGGCGCTCCCGGGGCCGCGTTCCCTCGGGCAGATCATGGATGGTGTAAGAGGGTTTCGACTTCCTGGTGGCAGACATGATGAAAACAGGATTGTGAAATCGCGGGAGAGTGGCAAAACGTCATCGGTAATTGTGTCGTCAAAACGAAAAAAGCGCAAATGACCCAATTGGGAATCAGATGCGCTTCTTCATCTTACGATTGCCGAAACAGAATCTATCCTGTGGCCAACTCCTGCGCGCCATGCCGACGTTCGGCCAACTTCAAACGCAGCTCGCGACGTCGCTCAGCCGCGTCGTGCAGCCGCTGCAGCGAGCCCTCCAGATGCTCCCGGGTGATCTCACTCTCATCCAGGGATTCACCCTCGGCCTCAGGCGACTGCGCCGTCACCGGGACGTTGCCCGCCTCGACATCCTCCCAGGCCATGCGGGCCCAGCCCACCACATCCACCCAGACGTCCGCCAGGGCCGCATCATCGGCCAGAAGGCTGACGGGCATCTCCAGAATCATGCTCACCTGGTCACCGCTAAAATCGAAGGCGTGACGGACAGGCGGCGGCTCCGCAGAGCGGGGAGCGGGGGCCGCTGCAGGGGAGCCGGAGTGGGGCGTCTCCTCTTCGGGCGCCGGTTCAGGCGGCTTGGGAGTGAGCCGGCGGGCGTTCATCCAGAATGCCAGCCAAGCGCCGAGAAATGCGGCGAGCGCAATCAGCACAACCGCGGCGGAAAGCAGAAGTCCAATAAGGGAATCGATCATGTTGCACCACCATGAGATAGGTCACAAATGGGGGATTGCGACCGGGGGACGGACTGAAATGGGAGGATAAAACTGACTGAGGTCAGTATACAACAAAAATGAAATGATGCCAATTTGCTCCGCGAATGGGGCGAGCGCTTCTTGGCGAGCGGAAACACAGCGCGTCTGCGGCTCGGGCCACCGCTCTCCCCTCTCACCCCCCGCCGCCAGTCCCTCACCACCCGGATGACGCTGTGCGCTCAGTCGCCACCCTTGCGCCAGATGATGGCTCCACTGTCGCCAAGAGCGAAAAGAGCTTGCCCGTTTTCGTTGTCGGGCGCTGTCTTCTGCAGAAAAGGGTGGAATCTGACAAAAATCACATCTCGGCCCTGAAACATGATCTCTGTCATATAAAACAGATATGAGAGAGATTAATATGTGATGAGTGCACGTATCCGCATTTCCGCATATATTGCTTTGATCGACACAAGGAGCGCCCGAATGATTCCCCAGCGAGCTGAGATTGCCCGCATGCACGCCGAGCTGTGCTCTGGGATATCGGACCCCAACCGCATTGCCATTCTTTACGCCCTCTCGGAATGCCCCAATAACGTCTCCACCCTGACCGAACGGCTGAGACTGCCTCAATCCACCGTCTCGCGACATCTGCGCATCCTGCGCAACAGCGGCCTGGTCAACTACCATCGTCTCGGGCGAGAGGTCGTGTATGAGTTGAGCGATGATCGGGTCATCGAGGCGCTGGAATTGCTTCGTCTTGTGCTCAATGATCGTATCAATTCACATTCTCAGCTCATCAATGATGAATGGAGGTGATCTGGAAAATCATCGACGCGACAACTCACACTGAACTCAATCACAAATTATCACAAAGCTTTTTGACTTTTCACACACTCTTATGAGGAAAAGCTTATGCTTCACGGAAAAAAGAACTGGATCATAGGCATCTTGATAACCCTGTTGATCTTCGCCATCCCCATCCTCATCGTGGTGGCTGCACCCAGGGCGGAATCGAAACAGGTGGATAATCCCCGGGCCAATTTGCCCCAGCATCCTATGCCTACGGATCACAGCGGCTTCTTTGCAGATGCCGATTTCAAAACCGGACAAGATGTGACGAAGGCCTGTCTCGAATGTCATCCCGAGGCGGGCGAGGGCATGTTGCATAATAATCACTTCACCTGGACTCATGAGTATGCTCTGGATGAAGTGCCCGGCGTCCATGACAACGTCATCGGGTTGAAAGATCCGGTCAAGACCGGCAAGCGATATGTGATCAACAATTTCTGCATCACAATCAAGCCAAACTGGCCCGCTTGCACCGCCTGTCATGCTGGCTACGGCTGGTCCGACGATAGTTACGACTTTGACAATCCTGAAAATGTGGACTGTCTCGCCTGCCACGACACCACGGGCTACTATGTCAAGGCCAAATCGGGCGTGCCTGCGAAATCGGTGGACCTGGTGAATATGGCCAAGCATGTGGGCAATCCCAGTCGATTGAATTGCGGGACATGTCATTTTCGTGGCGGCGGCGGCGATGCAGTCAAACATGGCGATCTGGACAACTCCCTCATCAATCCCCCTGACGATCTCGATGTCCACATGGGCAAGAACAACATGGTCTGCACCGATTGTCATCGTTATGAGGGCGAGCATGTGTTCCGGGGACGCTCCATCAGCGTCAGCCTGGATGACAAGAATCAATCCCGCTGCACCGATTGCCACAGCGAGACGCCCCACACCGATGATCGAATCAATTTGCATACCAAGACGGTCGCCTGTCAGACCTGCCACATTCCGGCCTTCGCCCGCAAGGAAGCCACCAAAACCTTCTGGGATTGGTCTCAGGCTGGACAGGATCTGCCCATCAACAACCCGCACGAATATCTGAAAATCAAGGGCAAATTCGTTTACGAGCGTAACGTCGTTCCCGATTACGCCTGGTATAACGGCCGGGTGGGCAACCGCTACCTGGTTGGCGATCGGTTCGATCCATCCAAGGAGCTGGCGCTCAACCCACCGGCGGGCGATATCAACGATCCCAACGCCAAAATATTCCCCTTCAAAGTGCACCACGCCACCCAGCCTTACGACAAAAAATACAACATCCTGTTGACGCCTCACACCTATGGTCCGGGCGGCTACTGGTCCGATTTCGATTGGGACAAGGCGCTGAAAGATGGCGCTGCGGCGTTCGATTTGCCTTTTAGCGGGGATTACGGCTTCGCCCGCACCGCCATGTATTGGCCCATCACCCATATGGTCGCACCGGCCGATCAGGCAGTGCAGTGCAACGAATGTCATACCCCCGATGGTTCACCCGGCCGCCTGGATTGGGAGGCCCTGGGCTATCCCGGCGATCCCATGATGTACGGCAGCCGTAAATTGCCCACTGAAACCGCCAACGCCAACACGGGAGGAGCACAATGATGCATTACGGTTTCAAACGGCGCCTGGGACTGGCGATTATCGCACTTGTCCTGGGCATGATGGCGCTGGGCGTTTCCGCATCCGCCCAATCTGGCGACGGTCTCCATCCGCCCATTCCTCTGCTGGATGAAGATGGCGTCAATGTGCTGGAATCGGGCAAGCCCATCTCTACTATGAAAACCTGTGGCGGCTGCCACGACACCGACTTTATCGAGAAGCACAGCTTCCATAGCCAGGTCGGGCGGGATAACCTCTACCAGCCCGGCGAAGCGCCTTCTGGTCGTCCGTGGGATATCAGCGAAGGGCTGTTCGGCCTCTGGGACCCCGTCATCTATCGTTATCTCACGCCGGAAGGCGATGGCGCAGCCGATCTGGGCACGCCTGATTGGATCAAAGTCTATGGCAGATTCCATGCTGGAGGCGGTCCCGCCACCACCAGCCGCCATGGTCAGCCGCTCCAAGACCTGCATCCACAACCAGGCGATCCCGAAACCAACAGCTACGATCCCGCCACGGGCGAAGCGACGCTCTGGCGCTGGGATGAATCGGGCGTGGAGGAGATGGACTGCTTCCTTTGCCACATGTCCGATCCGAATAACGAGGCCCGTATCGATATGCTGGAAAAGGGACAGTTCGCCTGGGCCGACACCGCCACTCTGCTGGGCACGGGCATCGTCAGTCCCAAGGCGGATGGCGATGGCTTTGCATACAACACAAGCATGTTCGATGCCGAGGGGCATCTGCGGCATGACGTGGGGCTCATCCAATCCGCCACCTCCTCCAACTGCGGGCTCTGCCACGGCGAGGTGCAAACCGATATCACCCAGCCCCTCACCTACGACGATCTGGACCGCTCGGATCGGGTGACGCTGCGCACCGGGCAGATATTCTCTGGCCAGCGCATCTCCGACAGCGCCCTCAACATCCATGGCAAGGATATGCTAGATCGTTCGTGGGATGTGCACGCGGAGCGCAACCTAAAATGCACCAACTGCCACTACGCGATTAATAATCCCGCCTACTACGAGCCGCCCGAGGAGCTCCGCCCCGAGCATCTCACCTTCGAGCCCCGGCGCCCCGACATCTCCGACTATCTGAAACGCCCGAGCCATCAGTTCGCCCGGGGCGCAGTCACCAAGTCGGATGTGGGCGCAGGCGTGACAGAGTCCATGCGCCGCTGCGAATCCTGTCATAACTACAAGGAAACCCACGATTGGCTGCCCTACGTGGATCGGCATGGCGACAAACTCAGTTGCGAAGCCTGCCACATCCCGAAACTTTACGCTCCCGCCATCCAGCAAAATGATTGGACTGTGGTGGATAAGGACGGCAATGGCCTGATCACCTATCGCGGCGTGGATGGCAACGGCAACCCCAAGAATCCATACAACCTCATCGACGGCTACAACCCCATCTTGCTGCCCCGCTACGACGAATCGGGGAACGCGAGGCTGGCTCCCTTCAATCTCCTCTCCTCGTGGTACTGGGTGCATGGCGATCCTCCTCGCCCGGTGCTTCAAGCGGATCTGAAAAAAGCTTTCCTCACCGATGACGGTCAGTACAAGGCCGAGATCATCGCGGCTTTCGACGCGGACGGCGACGGCAAGCTGAGCAAGACCGAGCTCCGCATCGACAACGAGGCCAAAGAATCGGCAGTGAAGGCGCAATTGACCGCGCTGGGGTTGTCGGATGTCCGCATCCGGGCGGAGATATTGCCTTATTACATCTCTCACGATGTGGCTTATGGCGAGTACGCCACCCAGGAGTGCACTGCCTGTCATGGCGACGACTCCCGCGTCTCGCAACCGCTGATGCTGGCCTCTTACACGCCTGGCGGGGTCAAGCCCGAGTTCGTGGGGGATGTCAACATCGAGCCCACCGGCGACTTTGTAGAAGGCGCTCATGGCGAGCTTTATTACAAGCCCAGCACAGCCAAGGCGGGCCTCTATCTGCCCGGACACGACCGGGTGAAGTGGATCGATTGGTTGGGCATCCTGATGATGGTGGGCGTGTTTGTCGGCGTATTCGTCCACGGCGGCCTGCGCGTCTATGCAGCGGCTCACGGCGCGGCTGCGCATCATGGCCCCACCCGCAAGCTTTATCTCTACACCTTCTACGAGCGACTGTGGCACTGGACCCAGGCTATCGCCATCATCATGCTGATTCTGACCGGCATCGTCGTCCACCGTCCCGATATGTTCGGCGCGCTGGACCTGGGCGTGGTCGTTCCTATCCACAATGTCCTGGGCTTCATCCTGCTGTTCAACGCCTTCTTCTCCCTGTTTTACTTCCTGGCCGGGCATAGCATCCAGCAATTCCTGCCCGAGCCCAAGGGGTTCTTCCATCAGGCGCTGCAACAGGCCATGTATTATGGTCGCGGCATCTTCAAGGGCGAACCTCATCCCTTCGAGAAGGATGAGCGTCGTAAGATGAATCCGTTGCAGCAGGCCACCTATTTGGTCATCCTCAACGTCCTGCTGCCCTTGCAGATCATCACCGGCATCCTCATCTGGGGCGCGCAGCGCTGGCCTACCCTCTCCGACGCCATCGGCGGCCTGCAATACATCGCCCCCTTCCACACCTTCATCGCCTGGTCCTTTGCGGCCTTCGTCATCATGCACATGTACCTGACCACCACGGGACACACCCCGCTGGCCGCGGTCGAAGGCATGATCACCGGTTGGGAGGAAGTGGAAGTGGAGGAAGATCACGGCGCTCAGGAGCTCGCCTGACGCTCCCACCACACGTTCATACTGTTCGGGGATCAGCATTCGGCAGTCGGTTTCGGCTGAATGCGTCTGAGGCAGGCCCGTGTCCGCCCCGACTGCTGATCCCCGGCGTTTGATTCATCGATAAACGGAGGCATGCATTTATGACCGCAGCAAGCACCACCGACACGAAAATGAAAAAGAAGCGCACGCCCAAGCCCTACACCAATTCCCTCATCGCTGGCGTGCTTTTGGGCCTGGTGCTGTTTCTTGTCTACTTTTTCACCGGAGACGGACTGGGCGCATCGGGCGGCGCCAATCGTATCGCCATCTGGCTGGCCAAAGTCGTTGCTCCGGGCTGGGTGAACAGCACCCCCTATCTCATCAAATATGGCGGCGGTTCTAAAAATCCGCTGGATTCCTTCATCGTCATGCTGGATATCGGCGTCTTGCTCGGCGGCTTTCTTTCCGCCTGGTACTTTGGCCGGTTCAGTATGGAGACCATCAAGGGGCCGAACATCAAGGTCTCGCTTCGGTGGGTTATCGCCTTTTTCGGCGGGACCATGGCCGGGTTTGGCGCCCGTATGGCTCGCGGCTGCACCTCGGGGCAGGGGCTTAACGGCACAGCGACGCTTTCTGTTGGCAGTTGGGCCTTCTTGTTAGCCTTTTTCGCTGGCGGCTATCTATTGGCTTACTTTGTGAAGAAATTCTGGTTCTGATCGCATATTCCGTATTGCGTCTATCGATTGCGCAATACACGTTACTCATAGGAGGCATTTATGGCGCCTTTTGATCCCGTAGAACTGCTCGGCAAACCCCTGGGGTATTTGGTCTTCGTGCTGTTTGGCATGGGCTTTGGCATCACCCTGGAGATTGCGGGCTTTGGCCTGGCGCACAAGCTGGTGGGCCAGTTTTATTTCAAAGACCAAACCGTATTCAAGATGATGTTCACCTCGGTGCTGGTGGCCATGGTGCTCATCTTCTTCACCACAGGCATGGGCTGGCTGGATTACGACCGCATCTTCGTGCCGCCCACCTACCTGCTTCCTGGCATCCTGGGCGGCCTGATTCTGGGAGCGGGCCTTATCATCGGCGGCTATTGTCCCGGCACGTCGCTGGTCTCCTCATCGTCGGGACACCTCGATGGCATCTTTTTCGTTGCCGGGGTGATGGTTGGCGGCCTGTTCTTCGGCAGCGTGGTCGACCACTTCTGGGGTTTCTACAACAGCACCTACATGGGCCGGTTCACCCTGCCCGAGTGGATGGGGCTAAGCACGGGCGCGACCGTCTTGCTGGTCGTCGTAGTGGGCGTGCTTTCAGTCTGGGGCTCCGACGCCATCGAGCGGAGATGGAAGCGCAAGGAAGGCATGCTCACCGAGCAAGAGGCGAAGAAAGATCGTCGGGTGCTGAGCATCATCTCAGTGGTCCTGATTCTGGGCGCCCTGGGCGTCTTCCTCGTGGGACAGCCCAGCCTGGCCGATTCCTGGAACGCCAACGCTGAAAAGCAGGCGCTGCTGGCCCAGGGCAAGGCCTTCGCACCTGCCGAGGAGATGAATCAGGCCATTTACGACCCCATCATCAACCCCATCCTCCTGGATGTGCGTAGCGAGCGCGATTATAACCTCTACCATCTGGAGGGGGCCCGCCGCGTCGATCTGGACCAGATTCCGGGGATGATCGAGGAGCTGATCGCTGAACCCGACGGCACAGTCGTGTTTGTGATGAGCAATGACGAGGCGGCCGCGGTCGAGGCGTGGAAGCTGCTGGTGGCCAAGGATTCCGTCAATGCCTATGTGCTCAAGGGCGGCGTCAACGGCTGGATCGAGGAGTTTGGCGAAAACAAGTTCGTCCCCATCGAGAATCATCCCGACGACGCCCTGGGATGGATTATCCCTGAGGCTCGCGGCGCTAAATGGCCTTCGGCCATCCCCGAGCAACCTCACGAAACCAATCCTTACGAGATCATTAAGCTGCAGAAGAAGGCGCCTTCCGGCGCTGGCGGCTGCGGCTGATCCTGACTCGCGGACGATGACAAAAGCGTCTGTGGCGAATTGCTGCAGGCGCTTTTTCGCGCGGGGAAAGGCGTCCGGTTTGGGAGATCGCATGCTTTTGGGTATGATTGCTTCATCATGGATTCAAAAATCTCCTCTGCTTCTTCCCACGCTCACAGCGACCCCCGAAAATGGGGTTATTTCCTTTTAGGAATGTTGACGGCGCTGGCGGTCTTTGCCGCCGGGGTTGGGCTCATGTGGGCTTACGATCTTCGGGCCGGCGGCAGACCCTTGCTTGTATTCCCGACACAGGATGCGGAACGGGCAGTGGACGAAGGTCTGCTGAACGAGGCGTGGGGGATAATCAGGAGTGATTTTTACGGTGAAATCCCCTCGGAGCGAAGCCGCACCTATGGGGCTATCAAGGGCAGCGTGCAGGCGCTGGATGATCCCTACACCTATTTCATCGAGCCTGAGCCTGCGGTGCGGGAGCAGGAGCGGCTGCAAGGCAAATTCGGCGGCATCGGCGCTTATCTCACTCTGAACGAGGCGGGCCAGGTGGTGCTGACGCCTATGGTGGATCGTCCCGCCGAACGGGCGGGCGTGCACAAGGGAGATATCCTCATCGCGGTGGATGGCGTTTCCGTGCCCACGCCCGCAGACCTGGACCAGGTGACAGACATGATCCGGGGCGAGGTGGGCAAGCCGGTGATGCTGACTGTGCAGCGGGGTGGTGAGATGGTTGATATAAGCGTCGAGCGGGCGGAGATAGAGCTGCCGAGCGTCTCATGGCGGCCCGTGGAGCAGGCGCCCGACGTGGGTTACATCCGCATCGAGCGTTTCAGCGGACTCACGGATAAGGAGCTCACCCGGGCCATGAATGAGCTCATCGCTCAGCATGCGGACAGCGCCTACATCATCGACCTCCGGGGCAATCCCGGCGGGTTGGTGGACGCCGCGGTGGATGCAGCCGGACATTTTCTTGACGATGGCGTGGTGCTCATCGAAAAGCACGCGGATGGCAGCCAGAAGGTGTATCGGGCCAGGGCGGGCGTGGACGCGCCCGCAGAGACGCCCGTTATCCTGCTGGTGGATGGCAACACAGCCAGCGCTGCGGAAATTCTGGCCGGCGCCCTGCAGGATCGAGGTCGGGGGACGCTGGTGGGCGAGAAGACCTACGGCAAGGGGTCCATCCAGCGCATCCACCGCCTCTCCGATGGCAGCGCGCTGCATGTCACCTTCGCCAAATGGTTTACGCCCAACGATCGGGCCATCGACGGCCAGGGGCTGGAGCCTGACGAGCCGGTGGCATCCAACCCCGACTACGACGCCTATCTGGTCCGGGCGCTGGAGCTGCTCGGGCGCTCGGCTGGACAATAGAGGCTGGCGACGCGGGCGCGTCGAAGCCAACGTATGGGGTCAAGGGGGATAAGGCCGGGCGGTGGGCGCATCTGCCCGGGGCGTTCCTGCTCTGGGCCAGAACGCAAGAATAAAAAATCCCCTCCGCCGGGACGGAAGGGATGGTTGGGTTTAGGAATGGCCTGGGTTCGATGGCGCATTCGGAGGGGCTTACGCCTCGTCATTGTCCCAATCGTCGTCATCGTCGCCCCAATCCTCGTCGTGCCAGTCTTCGTCGTCCCAATCGTCATCGGCGGACTGGCGGCCCAGTATGCCCATCAGCTTGCCCGCCACGCCGCTTGCAGCGCCCATAACGCCCCCAGAGACTACGCTGACTTTGCCGCCTGTGAGCTGATCGGCTTTGTCGGCCGCGCCGGCCGCGACATTGCTGGCCAGGCCCAGGGCCTTGCTGGCCATCTTGCTCGTGACATAAATGGCAGTCCCGGCAGTGAAACCGGCGACAGTGGCCGCGGTGCGGCCTGTGAAGACGGCAGTGCGGCCCATCAGATGCACCGTCTTGCCGACGGCTCCCGGGCCAGCTTCCTCCGCCTCGTCCCAGTCGTCATCCCAACCGTCATCATCCCACTCGTCCGCCGCTGCTTCAATTTCCTCAGCCATCTCGGCCGCGGCCTCCTCCACGGTTTCCGCTTCGACCTCGATGACCTCGACCTCGATATCGCCGATCTGATAGTCTGTCAGCTCTTCGACGACGACCATTTCCTCAGCGGCTTCCTTCGCCGTTTCTACAGCCTCTTCCGCGGCTTCCGGGGCCGCCCCTGCTGCTTCCGTTGCATCCTCCGCGAGCGATGCAGCCGCTTTCTCGATCACTTCCGCAGCGTCTAATTTCTGGATTTCTTCAGGAATGGCCTCTTCCTGGATTTTTTTATCATTGTCGTTCATGGGAATTTCTCCTGGGTGCAGATGTCGCAAAATGAAGCGCGGGATCGCCCGCATCATGTCGATTTCTATTATCGCACCGATGTCGCGTCCTTGGCAAATTCCTTATGACGCAGCGCGTCTAAAGTAAAAGAATTGACGCGCCGTGGGGCCTGCTTCGAAAATGTAAAATTCAAAATGAAAAAAGCAAACATATCTCACGCGAGGGCGCAATGGTGAGCCGGTTTGCAGGTGGCAAGGCAACTTCCGCATCGCAACCTGTAACCAGCCACCGCCATTTTCATCGGTATTGGCGCGGGCAAGCCCCCAGTAAGCCTGCTTTGAAGATGTATGAGTTAGTTACGATTTTCTTTGTGGCTTGGCGTCTTGGCGTGAGATGTCTTCTTGGTTTCGGCTTGGCCGGGTTAGGGGGCGCTGCGTAAATATACTGGCCCGACCGGCTGTTCGGGCTGGCCTGGCCTGGTCCAGTAGAATGCCATGGCTTTGCCCCCGCCCCGCTGGAAGTAGTCGATGCGGATGGGGTGCGGGCCCGCAGTCAGGTTCAAGGTGGTCTCGACGGCGTTGGGACGATCGGGCGTCATCGATTCGCCCGCGACGCTCCCATCCACCCAGAAACGCACGCCATCATCCGCCTCCAGCCGAAAGTGATAGGCCCCGTCCGCGGGCAGCAGAAGGTCGCCCGTCCAGGAGGCGCTGAATGGCCCGGCTGTGGGTTCCGCCTCGGGCCAGGCGAACAGCAGGAAGGGATCGATGCGGGTCAGGAATGGCTGGCCCTGCCAGTCTTCGCCGTGGTAGTAGCGCCCTCGCAGCCCGCCGCCTTCATACGAACGTCCCACCGCGGCCGCGATATCCGCCGCGGGGATGTTCACGCGGAAGTAAAGGGGGGCGCCCAGTCGATCCGTCACCACCTCGCCCGAGGCGTTGGGGTAAAAGTAGTGGAAATAATCCATCAGATACTGGTAATCCAGATCCAGCAGGAAGGCGGCGTCCTGGCCCGTATCGGGCAGGGGCAGATCGCTGGCTGGCTCGGCCACATGGTAGCCGGGATCGTCCAACCCGCCGCCCAACTTGTCGAAAGGCGAATAATGGATCGGGCCGAGATCGAACCCGATGGGGTGCGTGGGGCGATAGGTGAAAAAGCGCACTGGCGAGAAGTAGTAAAGCCGGGGGCTGAGATAAAGCTGCTCTGCATCCTGCCGGGCCAGCACGTCCCGGGCGACTTCGTTCTCCAATGGCGTGAAGGCCATGTAAACATCCGCAGAACGGGCTTGTTGCAGAAAATAAACATCGTAATTCAGCCATCCAGCGGCGATGAGCCCGGCCAGCATCAGCAGCGCGGCGCCCCAACGCCAGAATCGATACCGCCGTCCAGGCAGCAACGCCGCCCGCCAGGTGAGATTGTACGCATCTGCGGCCATCAGCGCCACTGCCGGCGCCACAGCCAGCGTGCGATACGATTGCGGCGCTTCTCCCAGGCGAGAGAGTATGCCGCCCAGCAGGCTGACTCCCACCCAGATGATGACCAGCCCCCGCCGATGATCTCTCCATCGCCACACCGACCAGGCCGCGCCCAGCAGGAAGAATGCGCCAGTGATGGGGTCCAGCATGGGGATGCCGGGCAGGTTATGACGGGGGTTGGCGTCGCCCGTTACGTTGAACATCAGCAAATGTCGCTTCACCGATTCCGCCAGTGGCTGCAAGCTATCTGCGGCCCGAATGTCGTTCAGAATACTGACCTGTTGGCTGCGATTGAGGAAGGTGAAGGGGTTTTGGGCGTACGTGAAGCTGAGCGGTGCGAATGTCAGCGCGTACATGAGGATGAACAGGGCGACGCCCTGCCAGTTGCGTCGCAGAAAATCCTTCTCCACCAGCGCCCGGTAGCCCAGATAGATGAACACTGCCAGCGCGGCCATGCGGATGGCGAGATAGGTGTACATCCCCAATCCTAGCACCAGCCCGCCCACGGCCCAATCGCCCAGTGATCGTTTTCGGGCCGCCCGCATGATGAAGAATAGGGAGAGCGCCTGCATCAGCGGCGGATAGACCTCGTTCCAGCCCCACCGACTCATGTTCACATGCCAGCGATTAAAGGCCAGGAAGGTCGCGGTCAGCAGGGCCGGGTAAGGGCCGTACATCTCTCGGGCCAGAAAGTAAAGCGCCAGCACGGTGAACAGGCCCGGCAGGATGGATTGCAGCTTGATCGCGGCAAAACTCGCGCCCAGCAGACGGAAGAACAGGGTTTGCAGGTAGATGAAGCCATTGGGCGTCTCGAACCAGCCAGTGCCAAAGAGACTGTCCGCCCGGCCTTCTAGCGTGTGCAGCGCATCCATGGCCGCATTGGTCTCATCGATGAACACGCCCGGCGGCATCTGATGAATGAGATGCAGCCGGAACCAGATGGCCACGCTGATGATGAAAAGCAGCATCAGCGCTTCTTGCCAGGGTTTGGGTTTGGGGAAATAGATGAGATTCAGCCGGGCGGTAAGAGACGCGCCAGTGCGCTGGGGTCTGCGGGCCGGACGCGATTCATTCGCGTTGTTTTTTTGCACCCGGGCCACGCCCAGCTTGTGCCCCAGATACACCGCGTCTGGTTTGGGGCTGGGCTCATCGAAGCGATCCGCCCGCCACCCTGTGATCTGTGACGCGCCGACGGCCATGAGGATGAGGCCCGTTCCCCAGATCAGCGCTTGGCGCCATTCGAATGGCTGGCGCCAGATGATCCAGAGCGCGGCCCCGGTGATGGCGAAGCCGCCCCAGAACAGGGCCAGCGCCAGCTTACGCCGCGGCCCTTGCGTGCGCATGCGCTCCTCGCGCGGCTCCTCGGGCGGCGGCCAATCCCGTTCGATGCGCCAGAATGCGTACACGCCCAGCATCGCGCCCACCAGGGTCAGCCAAGGCGCGAGGGGATGGGTTGGGGTCTCGGGTAGATACCAGACGCCGAGCAGGGTGAGGGTGACGGCCCCAAGGGCCAGGAGCGCAGTTACCATAGTCGCATAAATCGAATCGTTCAGGGCACAGGTGGATGTACGAGGGGGAGAAATTGATGGTTGCCAGGAATGACTTCGATGTGGCCGCGAATGATCACCGGGGTCTGTCTCAGCATCAGTCTGACGACGCCATTCTCGGGCGTCAATTGCTGCACGATGGGGCTGGTCTGGCCTGGCCGCGTGGGCGTGGTGAACATCAGCAGCTGGGCGTCGGGGGTGTGCAGCGCCAGCCAGTAGGCCGAGGCAGGGGCTTCGCCGTTGTTCGGAGTCGGCGCAGGAACGCCATCATCATACCACAAAACATTGACAGGCTGATCCTCGACCGTGAATTCATAGCCGAATACGCCCGATGACAACCCGGTCAGCGGTTGAATGGCCGAATAGCCGCTGAGCTGACTCTGAGCCATGGCCAGGGCGTAGATGACCGGGCGTTTTTGGGGCGTCCCATCGCCCGGCTCGGTCATCCCCTGAAAGGCCAGATCTCGCAGTCCGAAGTTCGGATTTTGATAGTTGGGCCGATCTTGTTCGTATCCCATGAAGATGGCGTCGAAGCCGCTGGCCGCGGCCATGACCCATTTTTTGACAGCCAGCCGGGCCTGCTCCGCCTGATACCACAGGACGACATCATTGTGGTTCGGCGCGTTGACATCTTTGAGGCTGTTCCACAGGGCCTCGCCATACCGGGGATGGCGGGGATTGACCGAGATGAGTTGCGGGTCTGCGGTGAGGGCCGGCGCAGAGGTCGCGCCCACAAGCCAGACCGGCTTGTTCTCTCCACCGACCGTCGCCACCCAATCGGCCAGAGTGGGCAGGCCCGAATAGTCGGCCATGCTGTGCACTGCGATGATGTCGTAAGCGTCGGACGCGGCCAGGATTTGCTGGAATGCGGTGACGGCTCCGCACACCGATGGATCGAGATTGGCAAGGACCTCTTCCAGTTGGGCAGGTTCGGGCCAGCGATCGAGCATGTCTGTGGCGGTGGAGCCTGCGAGCAGAATGCGGGCGTCGGGCGAGGCCGCGCGGGCGCCTCTGGCAGCGGCTCGTAGCAGGGCGACATAATCCGCGGCCGCGGTCTCGGGCGATGCTCCCTGCCACCAGACGCCGGTGGTGGCGTCGGTTTCGATCTGGAAATAGCGCACCGGATCAGGCCTTCCGTCGCCGTCCGCGTCCACCAGGCCCGGGAAATCATCCACGCCGTCCGCGTCATAACGCTCCACCACTGCCTGCACCCAGGCCGCGTAATCATCCAGGTGTTCGGGCTTTGGCGGCGTGGACGCGGATACGGCCGCCTGCCCGCCCTCCGGCCCTTTGCTGCGGGCCCACGGATTCCACGCCCGCAGCGCCATCACCAGCTCGAATCCCGCATTTTGATACGCCGCCACTCGCGCGTCCAGCGCGACCGACGGCGCGTTCCAGGCGTACGCGTGCGCGTCGCCCTGGGGAGCGTTGGGTTCGATGTAACCCCAGCGCACATCATCCACCATTGCCAGGGTGGCCTGCGACGTCCGTAGCGCACCGGGCAGATCGTTGGTGAACAGCCGACTGGCGTCGATGACGCCCAAACGCAGGGGAGAGCCCGAGAGCGCCGCCCCAGATGGGTATTGGATGCCCTCCAGATCGCATGATGGCGCGGGCACTGTGCAGGCGCTCAGCAGCAACAGGGCTAGAATTGGGATGAGAATGGACGGAGAACGGAGCATGATGGGTAAAAGTCGATGAGGGGAAGCAGCACAGAAGATGATTCGCCTAGGCGTTCGGTTGTTGCTCGCGAGGACAAAAATGCGTGCTGCGCCCGCCCACGATGATGCGCTGGATGGGCGCGCCGCAAGAGGGACAGGGCTCGCCCGTGCGCCGGAAGACCTGTAAGCTGTTCTGGAAGGAGCCCACCGAGCCGTCAGGACGGCGATAGTCGCGCAGGGTGGCGCCCATCTCGGTCAGGGCTTGGGTGAGGACGGCTTTGATGGCTGTCACCAGACGCTCGATCTCCCCGGATGTCAGTGAGCCGCCCGGGCGCAGGGGGTGGAGCCGGGCCCGGAAGAGGGATTCATCCGCATAGATGTTGCCGATTCCGGCCACGATGCGCTGATCCAGGATGAGGGATTTGATGGGGGCGGTGCGTCGGGCCAGGACGCGGGCAAGATAGCCGGCGTCGAAGTCATCGCTCAGAGGCTCGGGCCCGAGCTTGCCGATGATCTCCGCAGGGTCTTCCACCAGGTAGGCCCGACCGAATTTGCGCTGGTCTTCGAAACGCCAGTCGCGGCCATCGCTCAGGTGAAAGATGAGCCGATCGTGAGGCCGCAACGGCTCGGATGCGTCCACCACCCGCATCTTGCCGGTCATGCGCAGATGCAAAATCAGCCAGCGGTCGTCATCCAGGCGGAAGAGCATGTACTTGCCCCGGCGCCCCACTTCCGCCACCCGTCGTCCCTGCATCCACGCGATGAACAGGACCGACTCCGGGCGATCGATGACAGGCGGCCATACAGGCGTCACCCCCACGATCTTCTGCTTCAGGATCATCGGGGCCAGCGCATCGAGAATGGTCTGGACTTCGGGCAGTTCGGGCATGAGGCGGATGTGAGAGTGGGGTGAGACTGCAAGGATAAGTTTAGCGCAAACCTCACTGCTTTGAAAATAAAGAGGATTGACCATTTTGAGAGCAGAGAAGTCGCACATCAGGTGACGATACGCTTCGCGGGCCTCCATGGTCCATCACCTATCGTCTGACGTTCGCGCAATCGCGGCGGTGATGAACAGTCGTCACCGTTGCGGTTGCAGATTTTGACAAAGATAGTTCCATGCCGTATAATTCCATGTGTTACGAAATTGACCCGCCCGACAGGAGCATCATCCCCATGCAAAATGATCACATCAAGAATATCATCGCCTCCTTCGGCGTCGAAGACCTCAGCGGAGCCGAGCTTTCGCGATTGATCAAGCTCACCTCCACGGGCTACGACACCATCTTCAAGGCCCGCATGAAAGACGAAAACCTCTCCGGCCCCCGCTGGCGCATTCTGCTGCATCTCTTCATGGCCGAGGAGATGGGCAGGCCCGGCGTTTCTCCCACCGAGCTCAGCCAGGCCCGCAATGTCTCCAAGAACACCATCAGCTCCCTGCTGCGGTCGTTGGAGGAGCAGGGGCTGGTCACCCGGGCCGTCTCGCCCACCGACCGCCGCAGTTTCGTCATTCAGCTCACCGACAAGGGCCGGGAGCTGGTGCGAGAGCGCTCGCCCCAGCATCTGACCTATCTCAACGAGTTGGCCAGTGATCTCACGCCCGCTGAGCGCGAGCAGCTCATCGCTCTGCTGCGCAAGCTCTACAAATCCATCTCCCATCATGGCGGCCTGCCCGAGGGACGATGTAGGGAGTAGGGTTCAGTATTCAGTATTCAGTATTCAGTAATCAGTATTCAGTGTTCAGTTTTTTTTCCGGTTCATTTTGA
>Ga0256914_1001386_pt1 | contig 22040 bp, 21 predicted proteins | sample HulkmetaG_FD_191571 | JGI IMG/M metagenome (GOLD analysis project Ga0256914, IMG submission 191571) | Hydrothermal chimney microbial communities from Main Endeavour vent field at the Juan de Fuca Ridge, Pacific Ocean - Hulk | ecosystem: Environmental > Aquatic > Marine > Hydrothermal vents ... | reverse complement strand
ATTCTTACACGCCCCATTGCAGTCTTTTTGACATACAAAAGATTAGAGTTATTTACAATCTGAAGTCTTCTTTCCCTTGTATCTACAGGCTTTACATCAAAATTTTCATAAAGTTTGGCAAGTTGTTTATCTGTAGGGAAAAACTGTAAATTTGCCAAGAAAGTATTGGCAATAAGTGTATGACGATTTTTTTCAGCAATTTCATGACGCTCTCTATCACTTTGTATAAAAATAACAGAGCTTAATACAACAGCCAAAAAAGCAAAAATAAAAATTGTATTAATAAATGCTAATATAGATATATTTTTTAGGGTGTTAATAATTGATATCCGACACCCCTTGCAGATTTAATATAAGTAAAGTCTGGATCAATTTTTGCCAATTTAGCTCTCAATCTAGATATCATAACATCAATATTTTTTTCACTAGCATCATCGCTAATATTATCACTCTCATAGATAAAATCCATCCGTGAAACTACACCATGCTTACGATTAATCAACATAGCCATAATATCATATTCAGCAGGAGTCAAAGATAATAATACTCCACGAAAATGAATCTGTATTCTCTTTTCATCTAATTCAAAGACCTTATTACTATCAGCTGGTGCAACTTCACTATTTACAACACGCCGTCTCAAAATAGATTTAATACGAGCTTCTAGCTCTCTAGGATTGTATGGCTTAGGAAGATAATCATCTGCACCTCTCTCTAATCCAATAACTTTATCTACAATATCATCTCTTGCAGATGAGATAATAATTGGTATTGAAGAGGATTCACGAATTTTAGGAATCAACTCTAAGCCATCTATACCGGGGAGTGTAAGATCCAAAATAAGAAGATCAAACTCTCCATCATCCAACATAGCAAGCCCTAAATATGGCTCTTCAGCATTAGATACCTCAATATCAAAGCGAGATAGGTATCTACTAATAATTTCCGCTAACTCAGGATCATCCTCTATCATCAATACCTTAATAATCTCTAACTCCTTTATTTCATTACAAACATTAATATGACACCATACCGATTGACATAAAAACGCTTAGCCCTCTTTTTATATTTTTTAAGGACATCATCTAACTGTGCTAAATTTTTAATATCGTAGCTCTCAACACCTATTATAACATCACCTGATTGAAATCCCACTTTTTCAGCTCTACTAGATGGTTCAACATCTTCAATTAAAGTACCTTGAAGACCTTTTGGAAGACGATATTTATAGAGTTTTTCGGCAGATAGTTCACTAAGATGAAGACCTGAAAGAAGTTTATGATCACTCAATGCCGAAGCCAAATTATCTCTTGAACCTAGTACTACACTAATATCAAGATTCTTTTTATCCCTCTCTACACTCATATTAATTTTACTATCTGGCTTGAAAGAGGCTATTTGTTGTTTTAAATGGCTAGCATCTTTGATTTTTTTGGACTCCAAAGCATAAATAAGATCACCTCTTTTTAATCCATATTTAGCACCTGCTCCATCTTGTTCTACACTCAACAAAACAGCACCATTTTTATGATTATAAACAGACTTAAAATCTTCACTCAAATCAGCAATACTTACACCAAGATAACCTCTTGTTACCTTTCCATCCTCAACAAGTTTTTTTGTAATATTTTTGACCATATCAATAGGAATTGCAAAACCAACACCATTATTACCACCACTTCTTGTCAAAATAGCACTATTAATACCAATCAATGCACCTCTACTATCTACCAATGCACCTCCAGAGTTTCCAGGATTAATAGAAGCATCAGTTTGAATAAAGTTTTCATATTGATTAATACCCACACGATTTTTATTAAGTGCTGAGATAATTCCTTGAGTCACAGTTTCTCCTACACCAAAAGGATTACCTATTGCAAATACAATATCACCAACTTCCAAAGATGAAGCATGACCTAATTTAATAGCAGGCAGTTTTTCTGCATCAATCTTAATAACAGCCAAATCACTATCTTTATCTGTACCTACTAACTTTGCATTGTACTCTTTGGAGCTATCAGGAAGAGTTATAACAATCTCATCTGCATTCTCTACAACATGATTGTTTGTAATAATATAACCATCACTACTCAAAATAACACCCGAACCTAAAGCTCTTTGAGCTCTCTCTCTAGGCACTATCCCTCCTCTATTGGCACCAAAAAAGTTCTTAAAAAAGGGATCATTAAATAGAGGATTTGCATTTTGTGATATTTGTTGATGTTTTTTCGCACTAATATTTACAATACTTTTTACAGCATCTTTAACAGAACTACTAAAAGAGAGTACTTCTGATGCACTACTTGGTGCAACATGTTTTGGATTTGGAGAAGCTAGATTAAAATCAATAGAAGTAGCTGCCAATCCAACAGCTAATAAAGATGTTAAGAACATCGTTTTTTTCATCATAATAAAATTCCTTTTTGATTTATTCATTAGCAGAGTATTATAACCCGATAGAATTAACTAAAATCAACTGAAAATTAATAGAAGGTTAATAAGAAAATAGTGGAAAATATATATAAAAAGTAAGTGGCCGGGAGAGGGGGATTCGAACCCCCGGAGGTATGACCCTCGCTGGTTTTCAAGACCAGTGCATTCAACCGCTCTGCCATCTCCCGAGCTTAAAAAAAAGATTATAAATAATGGAGGCGACACCCGGATTTGAACCGGGGATCAGAGCTTTGCAGGCTCCTGCCTTAGCCACTTGGCTATATCGCCTCATTTTTATAAAAAATTTGTATTTATAATGGTGGTGCCCGGGGCCGGACTTGAACCGGCACAGCTGCAATAGCCGGGGGATTTTAAGTCCCCTGTGTCTACCAATTCCACCACCCGGGCATATATTGGACACCAAAACATTATAAATTCATCTCAAGACTAATGGAGCGGGAGACGAGGTTCGAACTCGCGACCCCGACCTTGGCAAGGTCGTGCTCTACCGCTGAGCTACTCCCGCATTAATCAAGAGACGAGATTTTATCAAACTACAACTTAAAAGTAAATAAAACAGATAGTTACAAGACAATTTTTACACAATCTTCTCTTTTTAATGAGCTATATAACTCAACTCTATCATCTTCATTATGAACCAAAAGAGTCATTCTATAACTTTGATAAGTTCTATTTTTACTATTATTAGCTTTGGAGATTTTATAATCTCTATCACCTATTACATTTTTAATTATATGGTTAATATTACAGTGAGAATTAATAATAATCTTATAATCCCAATTACATGGATATGTTAGTTCAAGTTTTTTACCCTCTAATGAAATCACCACTTTTTCCTCCACTCTTCTCTTCTAGTTGAATATTTGATATTACCATAGACTTATCAATAGCCTTTGCCATGTCATAAATTGTTAATAAACCAATACCTACACCAGTTAGTGCTTCCATCTCAACACCAGTTTGCCCTTTTAATTTTGCAATAACTTCCAATTTAAATCCCGGTAACTCTGGTAACTCTTCTACATCACACTTTAGGGATGTTAACATCAGAGGATGACACATAGGAATAAGATTACTTGTCTGCTTTGCACCCAAAATTGCGGCAATCACTGCTGTTTGTAAAACTGGACCCTTTTTAGTTTTATTTGAAACTATTAAATTATAAGCTTCCTCACTCATAGAGATAGTACCCGTAGCTTTTGCAACTCTTGTTGTCTCACTCTTATCAGAGACATCTACCATTTTTGGTCTATCTTTTTCATCTAAATGTGTTAATTTCATTTGTATCCTTCCATTTATAAACTATTTTGATTATAATAGCGAATAAAAGAATAACTTAATGCATATTTAATTTATATAATACTAAACTTCGGATTCAAAAAAATAAAAAAACTTAAGGAAATATAAATGAAAAAAAGTTTTATAGCAACACTATTTGTTACAATCTTTCTAGCACTATCACTACAGGCAACTTCTCATCCTCAAAATACTATTAATTTAAAAACAATTAATGGTAAAAACATCAATGTAAAAATCACTGATAATGGATTTATTTTTGAGCAATATAAGGGTAAAACCGTAATGTTAGACTTCTTTGGTCCATCATGCCCTCCATGTCTAATTGAAATTCCACACTTAGTTGAACTACAAGCTGAAGAGAAATCTAAATTACAAATTATTGGTGTTCAAGTTCAAAGAACAATGAGTGATGCCGATTTAAATAGATTCAAACAATCTAAAAATATCAATTATGATATTGTAAATTTAGAACACGCTATGGAGCTTGTACACTTTGTTCAAGCAAATACGGGCTGGAAAGGTCAAATACCATTTGTACTTATGTTTGATAAAAATGGTGCTTTAAAAAATCAATATCTGGGAATGACAAATAAATCTAAATTTTTAAGAGATTTAAACAATTAATAAAGTGCGACAAAAGTCGCACTTTCACTTAGAATCTATATCTAAATGATAATCTAATATCCTCTGCCTCTTCAACAGGATCCATACCAAATGCTTTAGCTTCACTCATAGTCATAGGAGTACCACTTGCTCCAAAGAAACCTTGACTACCTGTATAGTCATAATTTATCTTTGTATATCTAAGTTGCATAGAGAATGCTTTTGTTAGTGGTTGAGAATAGTACACCTCATAAGCATCACCACGAGTTGCCAATTTAGAACCTACTAATGTATCTTCACCATAAGTAAATGGTCTCCAATACTTACTTCCATGGTTATACTCCAAGCCAATAATTCCATCATCACTAAAGAGAGCAGGAAGCTGTAATCCAATCCAATATGAAGTACCAGTTTCATCATCAGTTGAACCCATCATTCCATCATCTATTAAGAAATTTGCAGCAGCTTGTGGATTTGAAGCTAGTTGAGTTAACATACCCTCAATAACTTGTTGTTGTGCCACTTTTATATCTTCTTGCGTTGGTTGATGTCCCAATGCTCCTAATGCCTGTTGGACACCCGCTGTAATTTGTTTATTCATAGTAAACATATCAAATGTCTTTCGTGAATTATCAGGCATAGATTTTGACCAACCAAATGAAGCAAAAAACTTTGTACTATCCAAAAAGTCATTAATACCATCACCAATACCATCAACCAATAGAGATACAGCAGCACCATCCATATCACCCATATTCCGTAGGTTAACTTGTTCATTTAAAACTATACCATCAGCTACACCATTACCATTTGCATCTATAAAAGCTAACATACCCTCATTTTCAGATGCTGGATTCATCATTGCAGGATCAGCCATGGTAAAACCTGGAACATTTAATCCCCTATAGTAGGTTGTCATAATTTTATATTGACCATCATCATATGGAACAAAAATAAATCCTGCCAAATCAACATTGTCTAAATTTTCAGTATCTTCACTATAGTCTCCAGATGATGCAAGTCCTGTATCCACATTAAATCTAGCTCTTGCATTTGTAAGACCTCTACCTAAACAGAGTTTCCAAAACATACCAGAGACACCAGTCACTTTTTCAAGTCCAAATTTAAAACTTGCTCCATCAAACTCCATATTAATCATGTGTCCCATTGGAGAAGCAGGTTTATCATCATCTCGAAGAGATACTAAAAAGCCATTTGTAGAGGGTCTTCTACCAAATGACGCTGTCCAACTCACCTTTGAGCCAAAGAGTGAATCAGTTTTATAGAGCCAATATGCCTCTTTTAGTTTAATAGAATCATTTGTTAAGTTCTCATTTGAAACCCAATCAAAAACATCAAAATTATGACTTGAACCTCTCTGACCTATACCTCTTTCACCTTTAGGTGCTGCACCATACGCTTTATTATAGGAGAGTTGCCCCTTAAATATCATATCATCACTTGGAGCATATGCCATATTTAACCAAAGTCTATTAGAAAATAGAGAATCATTTTTATGTGTTAAACCATTTGCACTTTTATACTCAATACTATCAATGGAAGTCCTAAAATCTACACTAAATTTAATATTATCTTTTGCATCATGTTTTTTAATTGCGGAGAGTTTCTTTTTAAGTTTTTTCAAACTTTTTTCCAACTTGTCAATTCTTACATCTTGTTTATCTTTTGGCTTAACTTTAACAACAGTAACTTTTAAAGGCTCTTCTTTTAAATCACTATTATTAGTTTTTGGAGCTTTTTGGGCATCTACATCAACGGGAAATGTCTTTGCCAATGGTAATTTTTCAATATTATCAGCAGATAAACCTGATAATATGAAAGCTGTCATGAGAGACAATGTAACATATCTTTTCATTCTTAAATCCTTTTTATAAAATAAGATAAATTTATTTTATTTGAATAAGATTTAAAAGTTTATTTGTTTTATAAATTGAAGTTATATTTTAAAAACATGTGTACTTTAGAAACAAAAGGAAGGTACAAAGCCCTAAAAATAGGACTTTGTATTATAATATTAATAAGAATATCTTATAAAGAACCTTAAGCTATCAGCTTCAATATCTACATCTTGTGGTTTTACCCAACCTGCACATCTAATACTAGGAGTATAATCATGTTGAATATGAGTATATCTGATTTGAGAAGCTAAGTTTTTTGCACCAAAAAGATTAAAGTTCCAATATGCTTCATAAGCACTACCTCTTACAGCTACTTTTGAACCAATTGCACTATCTTCTGCCCAAGTAATTGGAGTCCAATACTCTGAACCATAATTATACTCAAATCCAAATTTACCATCTTCTGTAATCATATCAGGAATAACAACACCAGCCCAAACAGAAGATCCAGTCTCACTATCTGTTGAACCCAAAAGTTGATGTCCGCTATCAGGATCATAATTTGTCATACCCACAGATATAAAAGCTGTAGTATTATCAAGAAAATCATTAATCTCATTTCCTATACCACTCACTTGTAGCGAAAGAGCACTCAAATTTGCTGTACCAGAATCTAAAGATTTATTTTTACCCTCACCATTTGGAAGATCACCAGCTGTCGGAGTACCTGTTCTAGCACCTTTTGTATTTAAAATAGTCGCATTTTCAAACATAAGATTATATTGACCATCATTGTAAAGGCTACCCAAAACTACAAAGAAATCAACATTCTCTTCAATATCACTCTCACCTTGTGCATATGGTTGATACCCAACCAAATCATTTAGTGTTTCCATACCACCAGAGTGAGCTCTTCCATATACAAACTTAATGAATGAACCAGATAAATATCTATCTGTGTCTAATTTAAACATAACACCATTAACTTCCATATTTGTAATATGAGCCAAAGGAGAACCTGGATCAGCATAATTTTCTCTATGATTTGCTAAAAAGCCATCAGTTGATTGTCTTCTACCCACACTAAAATTATATGCTAAACCATCATCACCAAAAGTATCAGCCCAAACAAAATATGCTTGTCTAACTCTAAATATTGAATCAGTTGCTTTTGATGACTCTGACCAATCTTTTAGAGTTGCATCATGAGAGAGATGACTCCCACCCCAAGTACCATACATTGCCATTTGACCATAAAATGTCAACTTATCAGTTGGCTTAGATTTCATATTTAAATATAGTCTACTTGTAAAAAGAGCATCATTACTAGCCTCTGTACCTGACCAATCTTTTCCTTTGAAGCTATAACTATTATATTTATAGTTGATATTTTCAACACTATTTCTAAAGTCTACACTAAATTTAATATTGTCAAAAGCATCATGAGCTTTGACCATATTAAGTTTTTTATTAAGTTTTTTAATTTTTTTATCTGATTTTTTAAGCTTCTTTTCTAAAGCTTTAAATCTATCTTCAAGAGTAGCTTTATTTGACTTTTTAACTTTTACGATCTTAATGGAAGGCTTTTTAGTTGAAACTTTCTCAACTTTTTTTGAACTATCAACAGGATAAGTTTTTGCTAGAGGTAAATCCCCAACATTTGTTGCTGCTTGTAAACTAGTTAGTGCGAGTGCTGTAACCAATGATCCTACTACATATCTCTTCATGACTCTTAACTCCTTTGATATCAAAATATCTTAATAAAATTATTTAGCTCAATTATATTAATTTAAATGTTAAAAGTAATTGATTTATATCATCAGTAAAGTAAATTTTGGAAGTTATAATATGAACAACACGAAAAAGATTCGCGTTGTTTCCCCTCATATATAGCAGTATTAAAATAAAAGTTATTTTAACTACAAAAAGATTATATCCTAAAGAGGATAAAATCTATCTTAATTATATAGCCGCTTTAACTGCTGCAATTGCTTCAGCGTAATCTGGCTCTTGTGTAATCTCTGGAACAACTTGCTTATATACAACTTTACCATCTTTACCAATTACAAAGATAACTCTTGCAAGTACACCAGCCAAAGGACCATCAGCCAAAAGAACACCATAAGCATTAGCAAAATCTCTGTTTCTAAAATCAGAACAAACTTTGATATTATCAATTCCAGCAGCACCACACCATCTAGCTGCTGCAAATGGTAAATCCATAGATACTGTAATTACCTCTGCACCATCAAGAGAAGCTGCCTCTTGATTAAATCTTCTTGTCTCTGCATCACAAACACCTGTGTCAAGTGATGGTACTGCTACTACTAATTGAACTTTACCCTCTCCACCAACTGTCTCATTTTGAAGCATTGGATCACAATTAACTACTGTTACTACTGGAGCTTTATCTCCTACATTAATCTCTGTTCCTGCTAAATTACATACCGTATCGTTTTTGAATGTTACTGTTGTTGCCATATTCTCTCCTGAATTTTAATTTTAAAAATGATATTATACGCAATTAAGATAAAATTGGTCTTAATTAAATCTAGTTTTATATAATATTGCTGAAATATTACAATAATTTATATAATTAATGGATAACTAAGCTTAAAAAGGGGAAATAGTTGATTAATATTCCAAAAAATATTTCAATAATTTATTTTATATTATTAGGCATCACTCTAGGAAGTGTTCTTTTTTACTTAAAATTTAAGCAGTTATAGATAATAATTAATTTTATGCTTTAAAAAGAGTTGTCAACATAATTTTTAATCAAACTTTTTAAAATTATTAATCTTCTGTTATCTTTTGATTTAGTATTGATTAACAGCCATCCTCTATAATACTTTTCAGAAGGGCATCGAATCCAATCTATATATTTTTCCTCCTTGTAATATATAGATAAACTTTTGTCACACATTTCGATTTTATGTTCTTAAATTTTTTAAACTGATGATTTCTAGTTGGACCTGCTACTCCAACTAGAGGTTAAATGTTTATCTACTCAAAAAATAACAATTCATTAACTTTTCATTATCCTTTTATTTAGAGTCTATTAACAACCATCTATTATAATTAGACTTAGAAGGACATGGAATCCATCTATATATTTTGTTGCTCCTTTAATATATAGATATTAATTTCTGTCACACATTTTAGATTTTGTGTTCTCAACCTATAAATTTTTTCTTTAGCCAAAACATTCTGTTTTGGCTACAAATTCACTCTTGGTCTTGATAATATCTCATCAAATTTTATAAACTTCCCTCTATTGTAAGCTTCAATTGCATACCTTCCTATCATAACGGCATTATCAGAGCAATATTTTAACTCAGTAAGATGTAATTTTACTCCAAACTCAATACACAATTTTTCTATCTTCTCTCGAAGATACAAATTTGCACTAGCTCCTCCAACAATAGAGAAGTTTTTAATTTTTTTTGTTTTAAAGATCTTTTTTAGCTTATGCAAAATGTGTTCCACTGCAACTCTTTGAAAAGAGGCACAAATATCAGACTTGTCTTGTTCACTCAAATCACCCAACTCCAATATCTGCAAACGAACTTGATTTTTAAGCCCAGAATAACTAAAAGCAATCTTTGGAGAGTGATAAAGAGGTACAGTAAAATTAAATCTATTAACATCACCACTCATGGAGTATTTCTCCACAATTGGACCTCCGGGGTATCCCAAACCTAACATTTTAGAAACTTTATCAAAACTCTCTCCAAAACTATCATCCATCGTAGAAGCCAAAAGAGCAAAATCATCAAATCCCCTACCCTCTATCACTTGAGTATGACCACCTGAAACAAGTAGAATGACTTGAGGAAAAACCTCCTCTTTTTCAATAAATAGAGAGTAGATATGCCCATATAGATGATTGATCGCAATAAGAGGAAGATCAAGAGAGATACTCAGAGCTTTTGCCATCATGACTCCTTCAACCAATGTTACAGATAATCCAGGTTCATTTGTAACTCCAATTGCTTTGAGATTAGGAAAAAACTCTTTTGTCTCTTCAAGAATTTTTGGCAAAGCCTTGGCATGAAGACGAGCAGCAAGCTCAGGAACAACTCCACCATAAACAGAGTGTTCTAACTCTTGGGAAATTTTTTTGTGAAAAACAACTTTTTTACTTTTTATCTCTGTAATTGCAATAGAACTATCATCACAACTACTCTCAATAGTTAATATCATGGGGGATTCCTAAAAATAGTAATAGAGTGAAACTTTTGTTTTTCTCTCTTCTTTTTGTTCTATTTTATCTATATCGTACTTTAAATTTAGAGCCAAATTTTGATTAAGTTGATATGTTGTAAATATTTCATGATGCTCTTTAGTTATGCCATCACTAAAAAAATCTTTATATGAGAGTGCACCTATCTTTAAATTTTTAAATGATTTGACTATTCCCACTTTTGGGGCAATTGAAACAATAGCTTTTTTTCGCATATAAAGATCACTTTTGAGCATAAAAAAGGTATAAAAGCTCTCTATTGCATAACTCAAACCAACTTCTAGATTCAACAATCCATGTATAGAGTCTCTAAAATCATCTAATCCAAAAGAGACACCCCATGAGAGAGGTTTAAAAATTTGATCTCTAATTGAGAGGGAGCGAATATTTACAAGATCAAATTTCTCTAATTTTAACTTCTCTTTTTTCTCTTTTTTGAGTTGAAGATGAAAAAAATTGATATATGATCCACCAATAAATCCATAATCCACATCATAAAAATCATGAAATGCTGGTTTATAACCAAATGAAAATGTATCTTTGTTATCAAGAGCTATAGATAATCTCTCACTTTTATGACCCAAAAGTGGATTTGGAGGTTTTTTTATCTTATATGCTTTTTTCTTCTCTAGTTTACTTCTACCTCTCAAAAGAGATAAAAGATCTTTGACATACGATTTTTTATCAATATTTCGTTTTGATCTTTTGAGCCTCAAAAGTTCAATTGCTAGATCATACCCATAAACTTTATCACTATTTTTTAATTTTTCTAAATCTTCATATCTTTTACTATCTATAATATCTAGAACTTCCCTTTGCTCATCAATCATCTCAAAAATAGCTTCAATCTCTTTAGTTTTTGAAGCTCTAAAATTTTCACTCTCTATCAAACCAGCCTCATAAACCTTTCTAATAGTATCAATAGGTATAGCTTTATATGAAAAATTATCTACCAATTTTAGATCATCTCTTGCTACTTCTAATAACCACAAAAGATTATATGAACAATTTTCACTAAAAAAGTAGTAATCTGCATAGAGATCTTTTAGCTCATATAGATGAGTAAGAAGCTTTTTTATCTCTTTGGGAGTTAAATTTAATCTATACTCCCAAATATCTCTTCTCTCCAAATGGTTGTACTCTTTGATCTTTTTATAATAAGGCAAAATAGAGTAACGCCCCTCATATCCTCCAAATAATCCCTGATATGCAAATATAAGACCATTTGATTCTCTAGTTTTAGCAGCATAATTAATAGCATTTGAGGTCAAAGATAGATTATTATCACTATCAATCCTCAAAAAGCTATGCCCAAACATAGATGCAGGAGAGTTAATGTGAGCTGTTGGAAATACCAAAACTACAGATTGAGCATTATAACTTTTAAGAATTTTCTCCAAAGGAGGACATGAAGTGTAAGATTTGATTTTATGTAACAAAGGAATCTTTTGATAAAGCCACTCTACACGAGAAGGAAAACGACAAAAGGTACTATTATCATCTACTATTGCATCAAGTGTGGCAAAAAGTTCTGCTTTGGGATTAGTTTTACCATCTTTTGCCAAAAAAAACTCTTGGCTATCAATTTCACTTTTACCATTTTTATAATGTAATAATTTATACCAATATTTATCACTGTAAATTTTATTATCTTCAACAATAGTAAAATCAAATGAGAAAACAGAGGAGGAGAAAAAGCTCAAATAGAGAAGAAAAAATATTCTTCTTCTATTCATAAAAACTTCTAAGATAGAGAGTTAATAATATTATCAATTACTTGTGCGGAAGTAACATCGCTACTAGAGTAAATTTTTGCAAAATCTTGTTTTAATTTTGCACTAGCTACAGCTTTATCTTCTACTTTCACCAATGATAAAAATGTATCCAAATTTTCACCCTCTCCTGCTGCAACATCAATAGCAAGAGCATCCATATTATCAGCTACAAATTTTTGAGCTTGATCATTTAATGCAAGTTTTGCTGGTTTACTACAACCAACTGATCCACTTGTAATACCAAAAGTTTGATTACCAGATATACCATTTATAGTAACCGCTACAACTTGTGCCAATACTGTACTTTGATTTTCAATAAGCATACTACCCAACCCACAACCAGTATTTGGATGACCTGCCGCACTCAATGAACTATTTAGTGCTAATATTGATAAACCCGAAATTATAATTTTCTTCACTACAAACCCCTTATTAAATATATACCATTATATTCTATAATAATTAAATATTTAATATAAAAGTACCTTTTTTATCATGAAAAATTAAAAATACTTGATAATTTTAAGTATTTTTTAACAACTTTAGAGTAAAATTCGGATTTTATGCTATGCATTCAAATAAAAAATAGTTTTTTATTAAAGAAGTTCACTACTGTGCCGATCATGCAAGTGAAATAAGTAAAAAATTAATACATACTGGGAGAAAACATGACTGTTGAAGAATTAGAATTATTAGGGACATTGAGCGAAATTGATTTAGAATCTATTGACGATGATGCAATTGCAACACTATTGGAAGAAGCTTTAGAAATCACTGATCATGATCCATATGAGGCAATCACATTCATTACAGAAAATAGTGAAATACCATACGAAGACCTACAAAGAGTGTATGATACATTCAAAAAATAATTTCTAAAGCGTTTTTTAACGCTTTAGAAAAATTGCAACGCCATCTTGGGGAAAAACTACATCCGCATCCCAATTTTTGGCTAACCACCTAAATGATTCTCTACTAAAAAACCTCACATGAGTCAAATCTCGAATATAATACCACTTATCAAACTGTTGATTTTTTGGAATAAATGCACTCATGAGACCCAAAACACCACCTTTTCCTAAATGTTGCCACAATCTATCTAGTTCCCCTCCAACATCATGAAGATGCTCTATTACCTCTGTAGAAGTGATAAAATCATACTGCGATTCAAAAACTTTTGGATTATTCTCATAAAAATAGTCATAAATAGAGATATCATAACCTCTTTTGTTCATTATAATAGAAAGAGTAGGTCCCGGACCAGAACCAAAATCTAATCCTTTTGCACCATCTTTTAGATAAGATTGCATAGGAATAAGCAATCTATCTAAAAACTGGCAATAGCCACTATTTTCAATAGAGTTTTGATGATGATCATATTTTGCTTTTTCATCTTTGGCACTCAAAAAATTTTCTGATAACACAAATACCAATTTACAATCAGAACATTGATAATAGTCTCTATTTTGATCTTTAGAGAAAAAGGATATTTTATCCCCCAAACATAAAGGGCAACAATTTTTAATTTTCATAAGAGTAGTCTAACAAAAATAAAATTGTAAACCCTATAAATTATCTATAAATCTAATCGCAACAGTAACAACCACTGTTGCATACAGAGACGCAACAATCTACTACCACATAGGTAGTAGGACACACAACAGGTGGTGGTGGTGGTGGCGGTGGAGCTGGACACAATACAACAACGGGACAAGCAACAGGTGCAGGACATGGAGTAGGACAGCCATTTGCTGTAAAACATGCTGCTTGCAACATGCCACCCATTGCAACACTGAGTGCTGTTATTTTTAATAATGTTTTCATTTTTTTTCCTTGTTAAATACTTTTGCTAAATAAAAATATAGTTAAAACTATTTTTTCACACTTTGTCACACTAGATCTAGACTTTGAATATGCATATAAAAGAAGTGTAAGAAATTTTAACTTAAGAAAAAAATTAATCACTAAAGAAAATTAAATTAACTTAACGACTCATGATGAAAAATAAAAATGAGAATAAAAGTAACATAAGTACTTCATAATAAAATGACGAGATAAAATATAAACTACAAGGTAAATCTTTGCAGATTTACCCATTATAAGTCAAAAAGATTTGACACTTGAGATTATGCTCTATCATTTCACCCTAAGGACAAATAGATAAAGCATAATCTTTAGCACTTAAAAGCCCACTTTTTATTCTAATATTCATAAGCACCGATATCTGGTTGCTCATCTCTTCTATTATCATTTATATCATAAGAGGTTCCCTCAATACCTTTATTAATTAATAAAGTAGATTTTTTTGTCAGTTCATAGCTTGGATTTGAAGCATTAGGATTTTTGAATCCTAGTTTTGAGTTGGAAACTCCTTCTATATTATTGGTTAGTTCAAACATACTCAAATCAGGATCATATTGTGTAGTCAAAAGCTTTTTCTCATTTGTCACATTATTTCTAATAACTGTTCCCAAAATTGGAAAGCCATGAGAAGGATCATTTTTACTAAAACCATACTCACCATCTACAAAAATTGCACTATCTCCATGAAGATTATAGAAAACATTGTTTTCAATCAATACATTTTGTGGAGGTAAATAGTATTCATCCTCATCAGTTGCATCTTTTCCACCAATATAAAATCCAATACCTGCACCTCTATGAGATTCTCTTGTAAAATTATCTACCTCTCGTCCAAATGTATTATTAATAATTTGGTGTGTCCAATCATCACTAGATAATCTCTCATACGATGATGGATCACGATATTTGAGTGGTTTATGATCAAAGTGAGGATAACTATTACTATTAACCTCTCCTACAGGTGTATAACCTCTTACATTTATATAAAAGTTATTGATCTTATATAGTACACTATTTTGCAAAGTATGGTGATAACCTAGTGAATACCAACCATAAGATCTAGTCATATCATGAATTTCACATCTATCTACTGTCCAATCATGAGAAGATATACCAGAATATACACCTATCATAGAGTCATGAATCTTACAATCACCAATATAAACATGATGTACTTCTGCTCTCCATGATGGAGCAAATACAAAATATCTTGCACCACTACCATCCAAGCCCATAATATTAATATATGAACTATCTGCTATTTTTATATTAGCTTCCGAACCATTTGTAAAGATAGCTTTGCCACTATTTTCAGCTTTGAGTGTAAGATTAGTCTTACCAACAATTTTTACGCCATTATAGTGACCATCTTTGAGAATCAAAATATCTCCATCTGTAGCATTATCAATCTTTGATTGCAAAGAATGAGGAGTTACATATATCATTTTGGCTTCATCCATAACGATATCTGGCATATAAGCTTTACTATTTAGATCACCTCTATACTCTCTATCATTATCATCTCCAACATCACCCGTTGGATTATCTGGAGTATCATTTCCTACTTTATCATCATTACTATTATCATCATGTTCTCGATCTTCTTTCTCATGTTTTTTCTCTTTTCTAACCTGTTTTTTCGCCTTTTTCATAGCTTTTTTGAGCGATTTATCCAAAACTATCTCCAATTTATTTGGAGAAACTTCACAATTTATATCAGCAGGATACAATCTCCATGCATCATCAATATCACCACCATCAGCTATAGCAGTATATAAATTACAATCTTGAAGCATAGAATCAACACCCACTATCCCCAAATCAAGGTTTGTATATCCCGTAGATTTATCATTATCACGATCCAAAAAAACTTGCATATTTGGATCTATATTTTGACCACTAAGAATAATTCTAACTCCCTTATGATGTCCTTCACTAGCATTTAAACTCACTGTACTAATCATAAGTGCCGCAACTAATCCCGATATTTTTATTAATTTTATACTTGTTTTCATTATTAAATCTCCATATCTAATTTTTATGCATTTTTTATCCTGGGAGCATCCCATATTTTTTTGCTATTTTTAGGACATAGCAAACCTGTGTGAACTAAATCACCTCAAAAAATTCATTCTATTGCTAATTATTTTTATAAAACTGTTTGTATCTGTTTAAAGAATCAAATCTCAAAGGATCTGATTTTATATGAATAGTCTTCTACAGTATCATATAAAGCAGATGCGTTGAACAGTTTGTTTACAAAAAATTTCATATCTATGTTCAAGTCCTATCTCCTTATCTTTGACTGTTTGTATTGTAAAAAAGAGTGCTTTGTTCTCCTCTTTTTTACAAGGGGGTTTTAATTCCTTCAACTTTTTGAAGTGGTGAAAGTATAAATGAGAAAAGTAAATATAAAAAGGAAAAATAGCCCCAAAATATAGAAAAAATAGGCTAATTTTAGAATTTATTTATAATAAAATTAAGTATTTTGAATTTATAAGCTAAATTTGCTTTGTAAACGACTTTTTTTTGAGAGGCAATTTGAGAGCTAATTTTGTATAAAAAAGTTACACTTTTTAACAAAAAAGGTCAAATTTAACTTACTATCTTGAAATTTTATATAAATTTAGCTAGGCAATTCTTCTGACAACTTGAAACCATGACTCTAGTATAAATCTAAAGACTTGTTAACATTATTTTTTTGGATTAATTGGAATAATATTTTAAACTTTAGAAAAAAATTATTAAATATTTTTAATAAAATCCAAAAAATCCAATTTCACCATGTCACAATTCACCTATCACAAAAAAAGGAGGTTATATATGAAAGTACCTTTGGTAGTCAGACAGTGGGTAAATTATTATAACAAATTAAAAAAAACGAGGAAAATAAAATGAAAAATATATTAATCAGTTCAACAATTTTGGCAATATCTCTAGTAGCAGGAGAAATACCTCAAATATCAGCAACACAGTACAATAACACACTCTCATTGCAAATCAAAAATCTTGAAAAAGATGATATCAAAGCAATCAAGATCAATGGTGAAGATGTATCAGAAAAGATTGAAAAGATGATCAAAGATGAATCAGCAGAGGTAAAAGAGGAAGATGGAAATTATCTATTACAAATTCCATATAAAAAAGAGTCAAAAACCATCTCATTATCACTATCAAGTAATAATGAACTAAAAACAAAAGTACACCAAATAAATGTAAAAAATCGAGCACTTCTTTCTGGTAAAACTCGTGTTTATGGAACAGTAGAATATAAAATTCCTAATTGCTATTGGTTTGGTTGCTGGAAACCTGCATCTCAAGCATACATAGATGTTGAACCCGTTTATAGTTATCATGGAGAGTCTAAAACAGGAATGCAATCAGCTTCATTCTCAACAGATAGAAATGGAAAATTTGACAAATCTATCGAAGGGTGTGGAAAATATATAATAACCGCATCATACAAAGGGATGTCCCAATCAGAAGAATACACTCCTTGGGGATGTAATTGGTGGAGAATGAATGATGATAAATGGAATTTCTATTTAAAATAAAAATATATAAACAATTACATTACTTGTCTATTTTATATAACTATTTTCATATTTAATGTAAAAAATAGTATACTTTGGAACATTTTTTATAAAAGGATATGTTGATGAGAACAAATGCTCCGCAATTGGTAACTTGGATTATAGCTGTAGTTAGTGGTGGTTTAGGGATTATCTCAAGACTTGTAGATATTCCTGCTTTGCCTGTATCATCTTTTGGATTGGTGATGATTGGATTTTTGATCTTAGTTTTTGGAACGGTTTTTTCAGGAATATAAGAGTATATAATTTTGAAAGTGTGACTTTAGCTAAAGTCACACTTTCAAGTTAGTTAGATTTTGCTTTGGACAAAGGCATCCATGCTATCTACGATCTCTTCGATTGTTCCTTCTCCATTCTCTTTGTGAAGGAGTGATTTTGACTCATAAAATTTTTGAATTGCTGGTAGTGGTTCCATATAAACTTTCATTCTATTATCAAATACTTCGTTGTTATCATCTGCACCGCGTCCACGACCTAGTACTCTATCTCTTGCTGTCTGTTCACTTACTACTACTTCGATAACATTTACTAGCTCTACTTCTGGTTCGTTTGTTAGATATTTGTCTAACTCTTCCATCTGCTCTGTGCTTCTTGGGTATCCGTCAATTACGACAACATCTGTTGGAGATTTTTTGATTGCTCCTACTATTGTTTCTATTACGATCTCTATTGGTACGAGATTACCATTATCTATAAAAGATTTGATAGTTTGACCTCTTTCGCTTCCACTTGCTACTTCAGCTCTAAACATATCGCCTGTGGAGTAGTGAGTGATATTTTCATGACGCTGTGCTATTAGCTCTGCATCTGTTGTTTTACCACTTCCTGGTGCTCCAATAATTAAAAATAATTTTTTCAAAACCTCTCCTTATACTTTTTTGGTTTCTCTAACTCTAATACTAAGCTCTCTAAGTTGATCATTATCTACTTTACTTGGTGCTTGAGTAAGAAGACATTGAGCTCTTTGTGTTTTTGGAAATGCGATTACATCTCTAATACTACTACTTTTAGTCATAAGCATTATCAATCTATCAAGACCAAATGCAAGTCCTGCGTGTGGAGGAGCTCCAAATTTTAGTGCATCTACCAAGAAACCAAACTTCTCATCTGCCTCTTCATCACTAATTCCTAAAAGTTTAAAAATCTCTTTTTGAACCTCTGGTTTATGAATCCTTTCACTACCGCCACCTAATTCTGTACCATTTAAAACGATATCATAAGCGATAGACTCTATCTCTTCTGGATCTTCTACGGCTAAACTTTTTGGCATTGTAAATGGATGGTGCATAGCTTTGATTTTGCCCTCTTCTACTTCAAACATAGGAAAATCCACAACCCATACAAACTCAAAAGTATCTTTAGGGATAATATCCATCAACTCAGCCAAATAGATTCTAAATCTACCCATATAATCAAGAACTAATTTTTTATTTCCTGCACCAAAGAAGATTACATCTCCTACTTTTAGATCGGTAACTTTAATAATCTCTTGCAAATCTTTTTCATCAAAAAACTTTGCAAGAGGTCCTTTTAGACCATCCTCTTTTAGTTGGAAATATCCAAGTCCACTAGCTCCAAATTTTCTTACATAAGATTCAAAACCTTTCATTTGTCGTTTTGAGAAGATATTATCTCCATTTGGTACTTTTAGGGCTTTTATACGATTTCTTTTTTTATCTTTTGCGATACCTGAAAAAATTTCGTTTGAACATCTCTCAAAAATATCAATCACATCAACCATACCAAGATCATATCTCAAATCTGGTTTATCACTACCATATTTTTCCATAGCATCATTGTAAGTAATACGATTAAATGGTGTTTTGATATCAAATCCACCCGCTTCAAAAACTTTTTTGAGCATATCTTCAGATACTGCGATTACATCCTCTTGAGAAGCAAAACTCATCTCAATATCTATTTGAGTAAATTCAGGTTGTCTATCAGCTCTTAAATCTTCATCTCTAAAACATTTTGCTATCTGAAAATATCTATCAAATCCACCAACCATCAAAAGTTGTTTGAAAAGTTGAGGAGATTGAGGAAGGGCATAAAATTGACCACCATGAACACGACTAGGCAAAATATAATCTCTTGCTCCCTCTGGTGTAGATTTGGTAAGAACGGGAGTTTCTACTTCCAAAAAGCCATTTGCATCAAGAGCATTTCTTGCTGCTATTGTTACTTTACTTCTAAGTTTAAAAATCTCATACATTCTCTTTTTTCTAAGATCCAAATAACGATAATTTAGTCTTGTCTCTTCACCCACTTTTTCATCATTTATCACAAATGGCAAAGGTTCACTTCTATTTTCAATAATCAGTTCATCTACAACAACTTCAATTTTCCCTGTTTTCAGATTTGGATTCTCTAATCCTTCTCCTCTAGCTCTCACTTTTCCTTTGGCAATTAGTACAAACTCATCTCTTACCTCAGTAGCTATTTTATGAGCTTCCTCACTATCTGCGGGATCACATACAAGCTGTACTAACCCACTTTTATCTCTCAAGTCTATAAAGATAACACCACCATGATCTCTGTAGTTATTTACCCAACCAGCTAGTGTTACTTCGGTGCCTATATCTTTTTCATCTATCTGTGCACAATAATTAGTTCTCAATTTTGTTTCCTATTAAATTACTTAAAAGTATCTATACCATTAAGTAGTTAAAATTTTAATAAAGGATTGTATCCAAAAATACTAAATTTCAGTAGTTATAGTGTAACATATATGCATGCACTTAACAGATGATGATAATTTATTTCCAACTATTCGCACCGTTGGTCTAACTCTTAGACCAAATTCTACCAATCTTGCTCCTCATGTCAAGACTTTGCAAAAGGCACTATCTAAACATGGAGCAGAGATATTATTAGATAGAAGAGGTGCCAAAACACTCAATGTCTCTGGTGGTCTTGATAAAAAAACATTTTTTGAAAAAAGCGATATACTTATATCTTTGGGTGGAGATGGAACTCTACTATCTCTAGCTAGAAGAAGTTATAAATATAATAAACCTATCTTGGGTATAAATGCTGGAAATTTAGGTTTTTTGACAGATGTTGCATTGGATGAAATTGATTCATTTATTGATAAAATTTTCAAAAATGAGTATCGAATAGATCATAGAATTATCCTAGAGATAGAACTTACATCAGAGACAGGTAATAAAAATATTATCGCTTTTAATGATGTAGTACTCTCTCGTCCTTCGATGGAAGGAATGGTAAATATAGATGCTTATGTCACAACAAAACATTCGGGGATATGTCAAAAACATCTTAATACTTATCGTGGAGATGGACTAATAATAGCAACACCTACTGGCTCTACTGCATATAGTCTATCAGCGGGAGGTCCTATTGTATTTCCTTTGACAGAGGCTATTATTTTAACACCAATTTGCCCACACTCCCTCACTGAAAGACCTGTTGTTTTACCTGCGGATTTTGAGGTTGAATTTAAGAGTAAAGATGCTGTAACAATTGTAATAGATGGTCAAGACACTTACTATCTAAATCTATTTGACTCTGTCAAAATCAAAATTGCAAAAAAAGCAGTACGAATGATCCATAGATTGGAGAGAAACTATTTTGATGTACTTAAACAAAAACTAAATTGGGGGAGCCAATGATTGAACGGTTTTATCTCAAAAATCATCTAAGTTTCAAAGAGATTGAACTAAATTTTGATAAAAATCTTATTATTTTCAGCGGACCTAGTGGTGCTGGTAAATCAATACTCATGGATGCCCTACTCTCACTATTTGGACTCAAAGAGACCCATGCTTCATATATAGAGGCTTCTATTTATGGTGATTTAGGATTAGAACTATTTGGAATAGATCAAGATGAACCAAATATTTTTAGACTCACAAAAGAGAAGAGTGCAAGATATTTTATAAACAACCAACAAATATCAAAAAAAAATATCAGATCAGCAAGTAGCTCTTTTATAAACTACCTCACACTTAGAGAGTTTAAAGAGTTTGAAAATAGTAATATCCTAAATACTCTTGATAAAATAGCGATAAAAAATTCACAAAAACATCAAATACTCTTATCAGATTTTTATAAATTATATCAAGCCTATAAAGATACAAATATAAGGCTAGAAAAAATTATTGAAGATGAGAGGAAGATTATTGAACTAAAAGAGTTTGTCTCTTATGAGATTCAAAAGATAGAATCAATTGATCCAAAAGTAGGAGAGTATGAAGAGCTACTAATTCAAAAGAGAGAACTCTCAAAAAAAGAGAAATTAGAAGAGAGCATTATGAGTGCTTCTACTATCTTTGAGTATGAAAATAGAGTGAGTGAAGCTCTAAATCTCTTAGAAGAGGACTCT
>Ga0256914_1001385_pt1 | contig 22049 bp, 21 predicted proteins | sample HulkmetaG_FD_191571 | JGI IMG/M metagenome (GOLD analysis project Ga0256914, IMG submission 191571) | Hydrothermal chimney microbial communities from Main Endeavour vent field at the Juan de Fuca Ridge, Pacific Ocean - Hulk | ecosystem: Environmental > Aquatic > Marine > Hydrothermal vents ... | reverse complement strand
CAGGTTTTTCCAGGATGGCAGCTCAAGAGATCAAGAAAATAATTCTTCAAAACGATACCCTGGGTAAAATTGCATTAACACCTTGACCTGTCGCTTGAAAATTAGCTTCTCGGCTTTCCGGTCGCAGGAGGTTGGCCGGATCTTTATGCAGCCATTACTTGTTATGATTTCCGTTATGTGGTAATTCGGTGGGGTATTGTTACCGGTTGACAGGGCAACGGTCAGCCAGGTCGATCGCCTGGTGAAAGTAATGGAATCGGGTGTGCGGCCAGGTTGCTTTCCGCTGATGACGTTGCAGCCGGAACAACACAAACTTTGACGGCAAACCCACATGGTCTCCGAAGAATGAGGGGATGGAAAGAGCGGTTGGTCTATCTGGACAGGAGTTGGAATGCGGGTTTTAGTTATTGATGACGATGAACATATGCGTATCCTGCTGCGCCAGGTCATGGAGATGGCCGGATATGAAGTGGCTGTGGCCGAAAACGGACGCCAGGGAATGGAGCTGCAGCGGGCAAAGCCGGCCGATCTGGTGATCACCGATCTGATCATGCCGGAACAGGAGGGGCTGGAAACCATCGGCACCCTGAAGAAAGAATTTGCGGGAGTGAAGATTATCGCCATTTCGGGAGGGGGCCGCATTGGTCCTGAGGCATACCTGCCCACGGCAAAGGAACTGGGTGCGGATCGTATCTTTGTCAAGCCCTTCGATATCCAGGCGATCCGGGCTGCCGCCAGGGAACTGTTGGGTCATGGAACGGGCTAAGGTACTGGTTGTCGACAACAGTCCTGTGGTGCTCCGTCTTGTTGCCGGTCTTCTCGAGAAGGAAAACTGCCTGGTGCAGACCGCTGCCGATGGACTGGAAGCCCTGGATGTTCTAGACTATTACCGACCGGATATTATCTTCACTGATCTGGTGATGCCCAAGATCGACGGAGCAAAGCTGTGCGCCATCATTCGCTCCACTCCGGATCTCCAGGACATCTTCCTGGTCATTCTCTCCGGCATCGCCCTGGAGGAAGATATCGACCTGGCCGAGTTTGGTGCCGACATGTGCATCGCCAAGGGACCGGCCACCCCAATGAAGAATCATATCCTTGCGGCGCTATCCAGATGGGAGGATCAGGGCAGGGAAGGCACACCTGAAGTGCGGGGCATGACCGGTCTGTTCCGGAGAGAGGTGACCAGCGAGTTGCTGACCAGCAAACGCCACCAGGACGTCATCCTCAGGCGGATGAGCGAGGGAGTGGTCGAACTGGATGGTTCCGGGCGGATCGTGATGGTCAACCAGGCGGCCCAGGCCATTCTCGGCCAAACGGAAATCGATCTCCTGGCCGACCGGTTCAGCGAGCATCTTCAGGATCGGCAGGCGGACCGGGTGAGGACGTGGATCGAATCCCGGACCAGGGAGAATCTTGAGATCCTGGAGTTTCCCTACGAGGATCCACTTCTTTTGAATGGCCGCCAGATTACCTTCAAACTCGTCCCTATTCCGGAAGAGGAACAGCTCTTTTTCATCGGCATACTCCAGGACGTAACCGGCAGAAAGGAGGCCGAAGAGCGGCAGCGCCGCCTGGAGAGCGAACTGGAACGGGTCCGGAAGCTGGATGCCATGGCCACGATGGCCAGCGGTATATCGCATGATTTCAATAACCTGCTGACGATCATCAACGGCAATCTCGAAATGGCGAGAATGCATGCCCAGGATGATTCTCCCATCGCCAGGCTTCTGGATGAATCCGGGCGCGCCCTGGAACTGACCACCGGCTTGATTCACCAGTTCACCACCTTTTCGGACAACTATCTGCCTGCCAGGGACCGGGTAGAGCTGCATGAGCTGCTGGAAAGAGTGCTTGAGGAGGAACTGCGCGATACCGGGGTCGACTACCGGCTCGAACAGGAGAACGGCCACTGGACGGTTGATGTGGATGTCACGCTGATGCAGCAGGTCTTTCACAATATCATTCAGAACAGTGTGGAGGCCATGGGCGGCAGGGGCCGGATCAGGGTGGGGCTGCATGTCGTCAGTGCGGATGAGGTCGGCGAAAGGAGCGGCAATCCCCTTCTCCAGGGCGATATGATCGAGATCGTCTTTACCGACCAGGGGCCGGGAATCGATCCGGCCATCCTGGATCGGATCTTTGATCCCTATTTTTCCACCAAGCAGAAAGGGGCCCAGAAGGGCATGGGGCTTGGCCTGACCATCGTCCATTCCATTGTCAAGAAGCACGGCGGTCTGGTGCGGATCGAGTCCGAACCCGGCCAGGGCTGCACGGTCCGTCTCTACCTGCCTGCCGGCTCCTGGGCCGAGGATCTGTCGGACCGGTCTGGCAAAGAGGACGGCTGGTGCCGTATCCTGATCTTTGACGGCGATGAGATGATGCGGCTCATCAGCCGGAAGATGTTTGAATTCTACGGTTGTACCACCCGGCTGGCGGCCAGTGGCCGCGAGGCTGTCGAACTCTACCGCCAGGCTTTCCAGGCCAGCCACAGGTATGGACTGGTCATGGTGGACATGACCGGTGACGACGGCCTGAATGGTCAGGAGACGGTGCGTCACATCCTGGAGATCGATCCGGATGCCGCTGTGGTGGCGGTCTGCAGCGACTCGTCCGACCCTGTCCTGGAGCGGTATGCTGAACACGGTTTTACGGCGGCCGTGGAAAAACCCTTTTCCATCGATGTGGTGAAGCAGCTTCTGCACCGGTTCGTTACCTGAAACCCGCCTCTCTGCCATGTACCTGGCCCGTCGTTTTGTCAACAACCGTCTCCAGTATATGTTACGGGAATCCTATCCCTGTGGTGATTGCCTGGCCAGCAGGGATCTGATCGACCTGGGTGACGATCCCGGCCGGTTCATCGTCTATCCCGGCGGTTCCTCGTTTTACATCGACGACTGGATCTTTGATCAGCTGGACAGGCTGCGGGTCAGCTGGGACTACTCGGCAGTGGAGCAGCTGTTCCTTCCTTTCCTGGATCCGTTCGTGCGAGCCAAGATCGAACCCTTTGCCAGGAGACGGCAGAACGCCGGCTGGCGGCCTCTGAGCCGTGCAGCCCGGGAGGAGGTGATCGGGCAGACCCATGTCTTCGACCGTCGCCGCCTCTACTTTCTCCGCCTCGGCCAGACCGATCTCAGCCAGATGGACCGCTCTCCCGGCCTCTACAAGGTCCTGCTCCACAAGTCGCGGGACGAGATCGAGCAGCTCATCCTGGAACGGGAGCAGCAGCTCCGTCCCCATGAGTACAAGCGCTACATCTTCGCCATCTTTGATTTGCAGCGGTTTTTCGAGGAAGGATTTGCCGTTTCCATGCCCCAGGCGCTGGATGGAGACAAGCTGGACGACTTTTTCCTCCAGGAGGTGTGCCGACTGGACAGGGATAGCCGGTTCTGGCAGGGGCTGGAACGAAGCAGGGACAGGCTGGTTCCCTACCTGATCCGTTACGTGATCATGTATTTCGATTACTCTTTTCCCCAGACCCGGAGCTGGAACGAGTATGTCCGGGCCCGCACGGGTGCCCGGCGTCGCCATCGGCCTTCCCGTTCCGGCAGCAGGATGAATCTGCAGGAAATCGGCAGGGTTTTCGGCCTGAGCCGGGCAGAGCTGTCCGCATTGAGCCGCAGCGAGCTGACCAGGTTGTACCGGCGCAAGGCGCACGAACTGCATCCGGACAAGGGCGGAGACCATGACCGGTTCATCGAACTGACCAGCGCCTACCAGGAACTGCTCCGCAGCAGGCGGTGAACGGCCACCCTGGACAGACGGCCGTTAGCGGCCGGCCCCTGGCGCTCCTGGGGCCGTTTTTCCGGCAGCACCGCTACCAGTTGGCCACGGGATTCGCCGCTCTCCTCGGTGTGGACGCGCTCCAGCTCTGCGTGCCCAGGCTGCTGAAACGGGGGGTCGACCTCCTGGCAGTGGGGAGGGGATCGGCCCGGGACCTGCTCTTGGTCAGCCTGGCGATTCTGGCCATCGGCATCGGCGTGACCGTGCTTCGTTTTGTCTGGCGTACCAGGATCATCGGCTTTTCCCGCCGCCTGGAACACGGTCTGCGCATCCGGCTCATACATCACATTCTCGGTCTGGACCGCCCCTTTTTCGACCGCCACTCCACCGGCGACATCATGGCCCATGCTGCCAACGACCTTTCGGCCGTGCAGATGGCCTGCGGCATGGGCATGGTGGCGGCCGTGGATGCACTGGTGATGTCGCTGGCAGCGATCACCTTCATGCTGCTCATCGATGTGCGTCTGACCCTGATCGCCCTGGCACCCATGCCGCTCCTGGCTCTGTGCGCCAGAATGCTCACCCGCCGGCTGCACAGGAATTTCGACAAGGTACAGGCCCAGTTTTCCCTGCTCACCGAGTTTGCCCGCACCACCCTTGTCTCGATTCGCCTGATCAAGGCCTATACCCAGGAGGCACTGCAGAAAGGGAGTTTCGACCGTCTCGGTCGGGAATATGTGCGCCGTAACCTCGGGGTGGCGGTCATCCAGGGACTGCTCTTTCCGGTGGCGACCATGGTCGGCAACACCGGGATGCTCCTGGTCCTCCTCTTCGGGGGCAGGCTGGTGATTTCCGGAACCATCAGCATGGGGGACTTTGTCGCCTTTGTCACCTACCTCCACATGCTGGTCTGGCCCATGATGGCCGTGGGCTGGGTGGCAAACCTGGCCCAGCGAGGCCTGACCTCCCTGGGCCGGATCCGGCTGCTCCTGGCCGCCCGGCCCGTCCTGGAGAACAGTGCCACAGAAGAGCCGCCCAAGCAGCCGCGGCCGGTTTTTCACTGCCAGGGGTTGAGCTTTACTTACAGGGAAACCTCCCATCCGGCGCTGGAGCAGGTGGATCTTCGCCTTTACCCCGGGATCACCGGCCTCACCGGACCAACAGGCTCGGGAAAATCCACCCTCTGCAAGTTGCTGACCAGACAGTATCCGGTGGACCCGGGAATGCTCTTTCTCGACGGCCGCGATGTCAACCAGCTGCCTCTGCACTGGGTACGGCGGCAGATCGCCTATGTCTCCCAGGACCCGGTCCTGCTCTCCTGGACCATTGGCGAAAACATCCGGCTCGGCGCCCCGGAGGCCACGGATGCGGAGGTGGAGGAGGCAGCACGCCTTGCCGCCCTGCATGAGGATATCCTCCAGTTTCCGGAAGGGTATGACACCCGCTTGGGGGAACGGGGCGTCAATCTGTCCGGAGGGCAGAAACAGCGGCTGGCGCTGGCCAGGGCCCTGGTCTGCAGGCGGCCGATCCTCATCCTGGATGACGGGTTGTCTGCCCTGGACGTGGAGACGGAAGAGGAGATCTTCCGTAATCTGCGGGCCAGGCTGGAGGGGAGAACCGTGCTCCTGGTTTCCCACCGGCTCAAGGTTCTGCAGCTCGCCGCTTCCATCGTCATCCTGGAGCAGGGCAGGGTGACAGACCGGGGGCAGCATGGAGAGCTCCTGGCCAGGAACGCATTCTATCGGGCCGTGGCCCGACGACAGGGACTATTGCAATAGGAGGACCTGAAAAATGGTTTTTTGTTCGATCCCTGTGGCCTGCGAATTGTTAGCTGGACAGGACCTGTCCCGACTGTCAGGGGTAGTGCGTCCTGCTGCATGGACTGAGCCTGAACGACACGGGGAAGTTTTCGATGCAGCAGCCGGGTCGATGAACCTGCCTCGGGTCAGGCGATCCGGCATGTTGTCCTTGGACGGGTTGCGGAGAGCCATCCATCCGGGTGGCGTGATCCGGGCCGCCGGGCCGGGGATGTCGATGTCCTGCCAGGCCGCGTGACTGTGACGGGGTCGGTACAGGAGGGGAAAAGGTGCGAAACTTTGGCTACACGGAAGACGGCCGGGTAGGTCGGCTGACCGATCTGCAGCTCTGGCGCCGCCTTTTTGCCTACTGCCGGCGCTACCGGTTCGGCCTGGCAGTCGCGGTACTGCTCTCCCTGCTGGTCACCGCGGCCACCCTTGGATTGCCTGCCCTGATGCGGAGCGGGATCGATCACTTCATCATGGCAGCCGACCTGGAAGAAGGTGTCCGTCTGGCCGGCCTGACCAGGACGGCCATGGAATACGGCGTCCTGGTCCTCCTGGTCTTTGGCGCCGGGTTTGTCCAGGTGGTTCTGCTGGAGTACATCGGCCAGTCCATCATGCACGCTATCCGTTCCGACCTGTTCGCGCACCTGCTCGACCTGGATCTGGCATTTTTCCATTCCCGACCGGCCGGCCAGCTGGTCACCCGGCTGACCAACGATATCCAGAACCTGCACGAGATGTTCACCTCGGTGATGGTCACCCTGTTCAACGATCTCCTGAAAATGGCCGGAATCCTGGTGGCCCTTTACTGGATGAATATCCGCCTGGCCCTGGTGATGTCAGTGTTCGTGCCCCTCTCTCTGATGCTCACCCTCCTCTTCTCCAGGCTGGCCCGGGAACGTTTCCAGGCCATCCGCAGCCAGCTCGCCCGCCTCAACGGGTTCCTTCAGGAGGTGGTTTCCGCCATTACCGTGCTGCAGCTCTATGGCCGGGAGAAAGAGATCGAGTCTCGCTACGGCCGCCTGAGCCACGAGTTCTACCGCCGCACCATCCGGCAGATCAGGCTCTTCTCCACCTTCATGCCGCTCACCGAACTGATGGGAACCACCGCGGTGGCGCTGATCCTCTGGTACGGTGGCGGCGAGCATCTCCGCGGCCGGCTCACCCTCGGAGAACTGGTTGCCTTTCTCTCCTACATGCGGTTGTTTTTTCAGCCCCTGCGGGAACTGTCCCAGAAGTATTCCATTGTCCAGTCGGCCATGGCCTCTGCTGAGCGGATTTTCGATCTCCTGGATCGGCAGAGCGCCATTCCCCTGCCGGTCAACCCCTGGCGGCCCGGGAGGATCCAGGGGGAAATCCGGTTCCAGGAGGTCTGCTTTTCCTACGACCGGGACGAGACCGTATTGCACCGGATCGATCTGCATGTGCGGCCGGGTGAACGGGTGGCCCTGGTGGGATCGACCGGCTCGGGCAAGTCGACCCTGGTCAGTCTGCTTCTTCGCTTCTACGATCCGGACAGCGGGGCAATCTTCCTGGACGGTCATGATCTGCGTTCCTTTATGCCGCAGGATCTGCGCCGTGCCATCGGGATCATCACCCAGGATGTCTATATCCTGCCCGATACCCTGCTGGCCAACATCGTCCTGGACAGTCACCTGGACGAGGCAGGGATCGCTTCCGTAATCCGTGCTGCAGGTATGGACGAGATGGTGGCCCGTCTTGCCGATGGCCTGACGACGCGGATCGGTGAAGGAGGGATCGAGCTGTCTGCCGGAGAGCGGCAGCTGGTCGCCTTTGCCCGCCTGGTATGCCGGGATCCGGCCATCCTCGTCCTGGACGAGGCGACCGCCTCCCTGGACAGCCGGAGCGAGGAGGTCCTGGAACGGATGCTGACCAGTGGCTTCCAGGACAAGACCATGCTGATCATCGCCCATCGGCTTTCCACCATCCGCTGGGTGGACCGGATCGTGGTCCTTGACCGGGGCCGGATCGTGGAGCAGGGCAGCCATCAGGAACTCATGGGGTGTGATTCCCTGTACAGGTCACTTGTGACCATGGACCGCCAGGTCTTCTCTTCTTCTGGCAGTTGAAACTGGGATTGGAGGAGGTTTATTGTTTTTTCTGTATATAGTTGACGATCTGGCTGGGAGAGAGTTTCGTGGAGGCCGGTCCGGAACGGATGTAGAATTCCTCGTTCTTGCCGATCCTGAGAAAGACCGGCTTGCCGGCCGGCGTACACTGGATCATGACCACCCTGCCATCCGGGGTTTCCACCAGGGTGATGCGGATGAACCGGAAAAACTCGGCACCCAGATGCTGGTTGAGAAGGTTCTTGATGTGGAGAAGGCAGCGGTCGTTGCTGTCGAATCCGTCGGCATCGAGACCAAGGATGGAGCCATCATCGGCAACCCCCAGAAGGAGGATGCCGCCCTGGGAATTGAGAAAGGCCACAACCGCCTTGAGCCAGGCCAGCTCGATCTCCTTGCCCTGTTTGCCTGTCTTCAGGTTGGTGCGGACCGTGGACTTGAACTCGGCGCGGCTTGATTCTCCGCCTGCTATGGTTTGCTCGAGAAGCTGGAGCGGGGTCGTTTCCTCTGGTCCGCCGGACCTGCGCAACTGCCAGACAAGCAGAAAGAGAAGCAAGCCCCCGGCCATGGCCATGAGTACTTCCCTGGTCGTGAAGGAGAGCAGGGCGCTGGCAAAGGGAGTGGAAATCCTGTTGGCCGGTGCGGCCACACCCAGCCAGAAGGAGAGGTTTTCTCTGTTCACGGGTTTGAAGATCGCCTGCCACCGTTCCCTGTCGCGCTGAAAGGTGACGACCTGCCCGGCCGGCGCGGCGCCCGCTTTCCAGGAAGTGATCGCCTCTTCGGCCAGGATCGCGGTCTTTTCATCATCGCTGGCGGTGATGACGGTACTGTCATCCCGGTTGACCAGGAAAAGGGTGTAGGCCTGTCGTTCCTGCCTGGCCTCAAGCAGGTCCCGGATCTGCCGGATGGGCAGATCCAGCCCGCAGACCACGGCCCGGCGGTTCTGCCAGGAAATGGAGGCGGTGATCCCCTTTTCGCCTGACTGATAGAAGGTATAGACAGAGGTCCAGGAGACACCCTGCCTGCCGATCGCCTGCCTGAACCAGGGGCGTTGCCTGGGGTTGTATTCGCTGGCCTCCTCCCAGCGCTTCACTGCATGGTCAGGGGCCTTCCACTGCTGCCATCTCAGGACCGAATCGTCTCCCTGGCGGCTGCGGGTGATCCAGTGGTCGTCCTGCCGGTAGAGGTAGTATTCCATACCCTGCTCATCGGCCAGTATCAGGCTCCTGATGGTCTCCTGGTTGTCCAGCAAAGGAAAGAATTTCTTGTTCAGTCCGACCGTGTCCTGCAGGTCCAGGGTGTCGTTGACCCCCCAGTCCCGGACCATGGTGAGGGTCGAGGTGATCTGTTTGAAGAACCGCTCGATCTCCTGGAGATTTTCTCTGCCTGCCTCCTGGATCAGGAGAGGCGCCAGGTTGGAGCGAATCCGGAAATACTGATACGTGTGCAGACCGACGAGGAGCAGGAAGACCGTGCCGAAGCAGAGCAGGCCGGTGATGAACAGGGAAGACTTGCGCATAACAACCATGGATGCGCTTCTATTGCCGGTCATAGATCTGCCGGTAGAACGGAACCCAGCGGATGATCATCTCCTGCAGGGCGCCGCTTTCCTTGAGCGAATCGAGATAGCGGTTTGCCGTGGCCAGGAGTTCGGCATCGTCGCGCCGGATACCCCAGGCAAGGGCCTCTCTGGTCATGGGAGTGACCACGGCTGTCAGCCCGTCCTGTTCATGCACGGCGGCGGCGTGGAAGTTCATGGGCAGGTCATAGACAAAGACATCGATCTCTTTGTCCAGGAGGGCCTGCACTCCCCTGTCGGGAGAGGAAAAGGTCCGCTTCTTCGCCCTGACCACGTTCTTTTCGATGAAGAGATTACCCGTGGTCCCCTGGACCGTGCCGATGGTGACGGTGGGATTGAGCAGATCGGTGAACCCGTTGCTGAAGCGGTTGAGATCGGCCAGCCGGACCAGGGAGACCTGGCCGGTGATCATGTAGGGCCTGCTGAACGCTATCCTGTAGCGCCGGGAAGCGGTGATGGTCATCCCGGACATGATGATATCGATCCGGCCATCAACAAGAGCGGGAATCAGGTCGCTCCAGGGCAGTTCGACAAATTTCAGCTTCCGATTGCCAAACCTGGCCAAACCCTTGGCGAACTCGGCCTCCAGGCCGGTGATGGTACCGTTCCGGCGGAAGATCAGGGGCGGTGAATCTGCGGTGACCCCGACCCTGAGGTGCTCGACAGTGCTCTGCAGGGAAACGACCGCTTCCTGGTGGCTGCCGCAACCCGCAAGCAGCAGGAGCAGGCAGGCCAGCCTGAGCAGGATGGTGCCGGCGGGCATGGGATCAGTGCAGTTTCTGAACGTTTGGCTGCCGTTTCGGCAACAGGGCGCGGAGCGGATCGGCCTGCGGGTTGCTGACGCTCCGCTTCACCAGGATGTCCACGCTGCGCACCGGCTTGCCGTAATATTCACTGTTCCAGTCGTTCCTGGGCGAGACCACGGCCCCCTCGATGGCAATGCCTCCAAAGGCCCCCTTGGAGCGCCCGAAGGCAAGCACATCGGCGGTCTGGGCCTTGGCCGACATGCCGATGGGACCAGCGGCCACGGCCACGTCGCCGCCCAGCTTGAACTCCGGAGAGAGCAGGCCGTCCATGCCCTTGTCGGTCATGATCATGAGGATGATCTCAGAGGCATCGGCACCGATCTGGAGGCCGAAGGAAACCGATCCCATGGTATAGAAGGCAGGATAGCTCCAGTCACCGGTGGTGAAGTCCTGGGCGAACAGGACCCCGCTGCCGCCGGAGCCGCCCACAAAAAAACCGCCCCGCAGCATCTGGGGGATGATGAGGATCCCCTTGGCATTGACCACGTTTTTCCGGAACCAGTCCATGTTGGGATCTGCCATGAAACTCTTGAACACGGCCTCGCTCTTGGTGACCAGTGATTCTGCCTCTCCGGCAACTGCCGGCCGCTGGAGAGCGAGCAGGAACAGGCAGGTGAAAAGCAGGAACAGATTGCGTGTGGTGATCATGATATGCCTCCTGTTGCCGTGGAACCGAAGGTTCCTTGTCCGGATGGAAATGTTTCAGGTTCAGGGTCGGGAGCAGCTGGTCCTATCTTGTTATTTACCTGCTGCCAGGTTCTGTTTGCGCAGCCGTTCCAGGGTCCCCAGGTAGATCTTTTCGGCCAGATCGTCGATGATCTGCGCCAGGGCCGCCTTTTCGCCGCTCAGCCCCTGATATCGGGTGGAGTAGTCCTCTGTCCAGATCTGATGGGGAACCTCCCAGAGCAGCTTGTCGGTTTTCAGATCCTTGAGCACATACCGAACCCCCAGCTTCACCTTGACATCCGTTGTGCGGGCATCGCCACCCCAGGCAACACTGGGCAGGTCGATGGATACGATTTCTCCGGCCAGGATCAGGTCGGCCTGTTCCCGTTTCTTGGTCATGGTGATGGACTTGGATTTCTGGAACCAGCCGGCCAGGGCCTGGTAGATTTTGGCATCCAGGCCGAGCTGATTGGTCCGGTTTTTCCAGTTGGGCATGTAGACAGTCCGTGCCGGACCTTCGTAGATATGCGGGAAATAGTAGCCGCAGCCACCGGTCATCAGGGCCAGGCAGAACAGGACGAGCAAACCGCTTTTGATCCTAGTCACGGAACGACTCCTTTGGTTGCGATCACTGGGAACTGGATGAATTAAACGACAATATTAACAAGTTTACCCTGAACCACAATGATTTTTTTCGGTGTTTTCCCGGTCATGAACCGCTGTACCCGCTGATCGGCCAGGGCCTGTTCCTGCAGGTGGGCCTCGCTGCTGTCCGCCGCCACCCGGAGCCTGCTGCGGACCTTGCCGTTGACCTGGACAACGACGACGATTTCCTCTTCCCTGGCAGCCTCTGGATCGTAGGCCGGCCACTGTTCGCTATCCATGGTCCCGGCATGCCCGCTGCGCTGCCACAGTTCCTCGCAGACATGGGGCACCATGGGGAAAAGAAGCAGGAGGACCGTGGAGAGGGCCTCCCGGAGAACCGCGTCGTCCACGCCACCTTGCCCCTCGCCGCAGGCTGCCGAGATCTGGTTGACCAACTCCATGACGGCCGAAATGGCCGTGTTGAAGTGAAAGTTGGACTCGATACTCTCGGTCACTCGCCGGATGGTCTGGTGGGTCTTGCGGTGCAGGTCCCGGTCGGTGCGGCCGAGGCTGGCAATGTCGACCGGGGCATCAGAGGCAAAGCAGTCCCGGTTGGCGGTGACCAGCCGGAAGACCCGGTTGAGGAACCGGGAGGCACCCTCCACCCCCTGGGCGTTCCACTCCAGGTCCCGTTCAGGCGGTGCGGCAAACAGGGAGAAAAGACGCACCGTATCGGCTCCGTACCGATCGATCAGCTCGCTGGGATCGACAACATTACCTTTAGATTTCGACATCTTGGCTCCGTCCTTGATCACCATGCCCTGGGTGAGCAGGTTGACGAAGGGCTCGTCGATCTCCAGGTAACCCAGGTCACGCAGGACCTTGGTGAAAAAACGGGAATAGAGGAGGTGCAGGATGGCGTGCTCCACGCCGCCGATGTACTGATCCACCGGCAGCCAGTAGGCTGCCGCCTTCTTCTCCAGGGGACCTGTGGTGCAATCCGGGCTGGTATAGCGGGCAAAATACCAGGAAGACTCAACAAAGGTGTCCATTGTGTCGGTTTCCCGCCTGGCCTCTCCACCGCATTTCGGGCAGGTGGTCCGGTAGAACTCCTCCACCTGGTGAAGCGGTGCGTGGCTGCCCTCGGGATCGTCGGCGCCGGGCAGGCGGACGGGTAGCTGATCAACGGGTACAGGGACGATCCCGCATTCCGGGCAATGGATCACCGGAATGGGGGCGCCCCAGTAGCGCTGCCTGGATATACCCCAGTCCCGCAGCCTCCAGGTGACGTGTTTGCTGCCAAAGCCCTGTTGTGTTGCATGGGCGGTGATCGCAGCCTTGGCCTCCTCCGAGGGCATACCGCTGAACCGGTCCGAATCGGCCAGGATTCCAGGTCCTTCCCAGGCACCTTCCATGGTCGCCGGATCGAGGGAACCATCCGGGGGCATGATCACCGGCCGGATGGGCAGGCCGTACTTGCGGGCGAAATCAAAGTCCCGCTGGTCATGGGCTGGAACCGCCATGACCGCGCCAGTGCCGTATTCCATGAGGACGAAGTTGGCCACGTAGATCGGAATTCGCTCGCCATTGAAGGGGTTGAGACAGTATTTCCCCGTGAAGACACCATGTTTTTCCAACTCTTCATCCGGAGCCAGCCGCTGCTTTTCCTGGATGGTCCGGTCGATGAACCGCCGCACCTCCTTTTCCTGCTCTGTACCGTCGATGAGGGTCTCGATGAGTGGATGTTCCGGCGCCAGGGACATGAAGGTGACCCCGAAGATTGTGTCTGGGCGGGTGGTGAAGATGGATATCTTCTGGTTGCCGGTTTCCAGGGGGAAGTCGCAGAGCAGCCCCTCGCTCCTGCCGATCCAGTTGCGCTGCATGGTGACCACCTTTTCCGGCCAGCCGCCGAGCTTGTCCAGGTCGGAGAGCAGCTCCTCGGCATAGGCGGTGATCCGGAAAAACCAGCCGTGCATGGTTCTTGGCATGACCGGCTGATCACAGCGCCAGCAGCAGCCGTCGATGACCTGTTCCCGTGCCAGGACGGTCTGGCAGTCGTCACACCAGTTGACCGTGGTCTCCTTGCGGTAGACCAGGTCCTTTTCGAGCATCTGCAGAAAGATGAGCTGTTCCCAGCGGTAATACTCAGGACTGCAGGTGGCCACCTCCCTGTCCCAGTCGTAACTCAGCCCCATGGCCTTGAGCTGGTCGCGCATGTAGGCGATATTGTCCCAGGTCCACCTGGCAGGATGAATGCCCCGCTTCAGGGCGGCGTTTTCCGCCGGCAGGCCGAAGGCGTCCCAGCCCATGGGATGGATGACGTTGAAGCCGCGCATCCGCTTGTACCGGGCGATGACGTCGCCGATGGAATAGTTGCGCACATGGCCCATGTGGATCCTGCCGGACGGATAGGGAAACATTTCCAGCACATAGTATTTTTTCCGTTCCGGATCTTCGCCTACCCGGTAGGATTTCGTCTCTTCCCAGTGGCGCTGCCACCGCTCTTCGATGGTTCTGAAGTCGTACCTGTCGTTCGTCTCTCGATCCATGGTCTTCCGCGCTGCTGCTATTCGGCACCCGGAGGCGGGGCCAGGTTGGTATAATTCTCAAATGTGGTGTATTCGGCCAGAAAGGTGAGCTTCACCGTGCCGATGGGGCCGTTGCGCTGTTTGCCGACAATGATCTCGGCAATGCCCCGGTTGGGATTGTCCTCGGAGCGGTTGTAGACCTCGTCCCGGTAGATGAACATGATCACGTCCGCGTCCTGTTCGATGGCCCCTGATTCCCGCAGGTCAGAGAGCTGGGGCCGCTTGTCTGTGCGGCTTTCCAGGCTGCGGTTGAGCTGCGACAGGGCGATGACCGGCACATCCAGTTCCTTGGCCATGGCCTTGAGGGAACGGGAGATATCGCTGATCTCCTGGGCACGGTTTTCGATCTTGCCCGTTCCCTGCATGAGCTGCAGATAGTCGACGACCACCATGCCCAGGTCGTGTTCCGACTTGAGCCGCCTGGCCTTGGCCCGCATCTCCAGCACGGTGATACCGGCCGTGTCGTCGATGAATATAGGGGCGTCGGTGAGCATGCCGGTGGCCCGGGTGAGCTTGGGCCAGTCGCTTTCGTGCAGCCGGCCGGTACGGATGCGCTGCGAGTCGATGCGGCCCAGGGAGCAGAGCATGCGCAGGGCCAGCTGCTCCATGGACATCTCCAGGCTGAAGACCGCCACCGGCACCTTCTCGATCAGGGCCGCATGCTGGACCATGTTCATGGCCAGGGCGGTCTTGCCCATGGATGGCCGGCCGGCCATGATGATCAGGTCAGAGGGTTGCATGCCGGCGGTCATCTTGTCCAGTTCATCATAGCCGGTGGCGACGCCGGTGATGTGTTCATCCCGCTCGAAGAGCCTGGTCACCCGGTCAAAGGCCCTGGGGACGATCCTGGACATGGGCTGGAAACCCTGCTTCCGCTTGGCCTGGGCGATCTCGAAGATGGTCCGTTCGGCCTCGTCCACCAGTTCGTCGATCTCGTCCTGGGCCTCGTAGCAACGGGCTGCCACCTCTGATGAGGACTGGATCAACCGCCTGAGTATGGCCTTCTTGCGAATGATATGGGCATGGTGAACCAGGGTGCCGGTAAAGGGAATGACATCGGTGAGAGCGGCCAGGTAGGCGGCACCGCCGACCTCCTCCAGTTTGTTCTGGTCATTGAGCAGGCTGGTGACCGTGATCAGGTCGTGGGGCTCGTGGCGGTCGAACAGGGACAGCATGGCCCGGTAAATGGTCTTGTGGGCATCCCGGTAGAAATCCTCTGGCGAGAGGATCTCGATGACCTTGAGAAGGGCCTTGTCCTGCAGGAGGATGGTTCCCAGAACAGCCTGCTCCGCCTCCACGTTCTGCGGGGGCACCGGCCCTCGGATGGCCGGATTTGCGGCGGAAAGGGATTGTTTCTGCATCATGATGCCGTGCCGGAGTCGAAATCCTCCATCAGAACCACTGCGACCCGCGACACCGCCGGGCCGGTGTCACGGACATCGTCTTCCCAGGCCGGTCCGATGCCCACACCGCGCAACCGGTGTGCTTCCAGCACCAGGACCTTTTTTCCTGCCTGCCTAGGCCTCTTCACCCACGGTCTCTGGAACCACCTGGACCGTGACCGAGGCCGTCATCTGGTAGCCGATCTTGACGGCAACCTTGTATTCACCCACACTCTTGATCGGTTCGCCGAGGACCACGGCGCGCCGGTCGATATCGATACCCTGCCGGGCCAGCTCAGAGGCGATGTCAGCAGAGGTGACCGAACCGAACAGCCTGTCCTCCTCGCCCACCCTGCGGGCGATCTCCACGGTCTTGCTTTCCAGTTTGGCGGCCAGACTCTCTGCCTCTTTCTTCTGGGCCTCCAGCCGGGCGGCTATGGCCTGCTGTTCCTTTTTCAGCCTTGCCAGGTTGGCCTTGTTGACCGGAACAGCGAATTTCTTCGGAATAAGGTAATTCCTGGCATAGCCGGGCTTGACCTTGACGATGTCGCCTTCCTGGCCCAGGGTGTCGATTGTCTTCTGCAAGATGATTTCCATGATATTTTCCTTTTCCTCGTTGCTCCCGGGTGGGTTGTCCGTCCGGAACGGTCTTTGTGGAGTCCGGCGCCGTTCGGACCCGGGAGCAGGTGGTTGTTATGGTAGTTCCTTGTCAGTGTTTTTCGAGAGCTTGCGGACATCCAGCCAGGTATCGGCCAGGCCGAACACGGCCAGCAGCAGGAGACCATAGCTCTGGATGGCCAGGATCGTGTACAGGAGGAGCCGGAGATAGATCGGCATCCGCCATTTTTCGAGAAAGTACACGAAGAGGGCCAGTCCCTGAAACAGGTAGAGCAGGCCACTGACCAGAAGAATCCACAGGCCGGTGTCCTTGATGGTTCCCTGGCCGACAAGCACCATGGTCGCTCCGCCGATCACCAGCCAGACCAGCCGTTCGGGCAGCCGCCAGCGTCCATAGGGCGGCCAGGCGGCCCGTGCCGGACAGTAGCGGAGCAAAAGGCCGTTGCCCAGGGTCTGGTTCAGCCAGACGGTCATGATCACGGTGGCGGCCAGCAGCCCCGGCAGAAGCCTGGGAATGAAGGCCCGAATCTCTTCGATGATCATCCGGATCTGGAGGACGGTCTCGGCCGGGATCTCGCTGCTCTGGCTGTAGAGGGCATCGATCTGCCCGAAGGCACCGTCCAGGGACGTGACCAGGTGTGTATACGGATTGATGGAAACCGCCAGCCCGTAGGTGGTCCAGAAGAGCAGCCAGGCTCCGCCAAGGATCAGAACACCTTTGCCCCCGGCAACAGCAGGATCGTCACCCCTTCGGGCGCTGCGATGCAGACCATAGGCCAAGGCCACCAGGGAGAGAACAAAAAAGATCATCTCCAGCCGTCGCACGACCAGGGCCCCGCAACCGGCCAGGAGCAGGCCGTTCCTGATCAGGATATTGGCCCGCTCACCGGTGGCGCGCAGGGTGAAGAAAACCGGCACCGCCAGCAGGCCGCTCAGCCAGCCGAACAACGGCGGGCTGGCGATGGGCAGGAAAAAGGCTATCCCGATAAGGATCGACTGGGGCTGAAGAAGGGTCTGCAAATGGACACTACCTGCTCTGCGTTGTCCGAGCCAACGGTCGGCTCAACTCTTGATCGACCCCGTATACGGCATCAGGGCCAGGTGCCGGGCCCGCTTGATGGCCTCGGTCAGTTGGCGCTGGTGCTTGGCGCAGGTGCCGTAGATCCGCTTGGGGATGATCTTGCCCCGTTCGGTTACAAAATTCTTCAGTGTGTTTACATCCTTGTAATCGATTACCAGCTCTTTGTCCGTGCAGAACCGGCACACCTTGCGGCGGGAAAAGATTCGCTTGCGTGGTGCCATGACTGTTCTCTCCTGTTAAGCTTTTTCTGTGCCGGCCGCTGCTGTGTCGGCGGCCTCGTCCTTTACGGTTTCACCTTCTCCGGATGATCCTGTCTCCGGAGCCGCGGTTTGCTCTTCTTCCTGTTCTTCTGTCTCGGAAGGTGCGGCTTCCTGTTCCTGGAGACGCTGGATCGCTTCCGCATCGATGGCATCGGCCAGTTTGATGGTCAGATAGCGGAGCAGCCGGTCGTCAATGCGGAAGATCCGCTCCATTTCAGCCACGGCTGCCGGCGGGGCGGCAAAATTCATGTGGACGTAATAGCCCTGGCTCTCCTTTTTGATCTCATAGGCCAGGTTCCTGATACCCCAGCGGTCCACCGCGATGACGGTGCCGCCGTCGTTGGCGATGATTTCGTTCGTTCGCTCGATGATCTCGGTAAATTGCGCTTCGCCCAGGTTCGGGCGGATGACATAGGTGGTTTCGTAATGACGCATGGTTCCTCCTCGTGGTCATGATGGCCCTCGCTCAACCGGAGAGCGAGAAGGGTAATGATTTATCAGAACTAAAAATTCTAACATCGCAGGAAGAACGATGTCAATGAAAAATCCGTGTGTTCCAGGACAGAGTGGCAGAGAGGGCGGGATGGGCAAGCTCAGGGAGAGGAGGGATCCTGTTGTTCTGCCGCCTTGATGGCCTCCCACTGGCGGCGCAGTTCCTCGTCCGAGCCGGTGGGCTGGTCCCCGAAGACGTGGGGGTGACGACGGATCATCTTGCTGCAGATGGCCTGCAGGGCATCTGCGCAGGTAAAACGGCCTGCCTCGTCGGCCATGGCGGTGAGCATGGTGAGGATATAGAACAGGTCGCCGATCTCTTCGCAGATGTGAGAGGCATCGCCCTGGTCTATGGCCTCGGCCAACTCGTTGGCCTCTTCCAGGAGATATTTTTTTATCGATTGCGGTGTCTGGCGCTGATCCCAGGGGCAGCCGCTCGGGCCACGCAACTTGGCGATGATCTCAAGAAGTCGGTTGAAGGCGGCACTGTCGGCCGATGGGATGTCCATGAAATGATCTGCTCTGTGCTTCGTTTAGCCTGGCGGGCGGCTTCGGGCAAGGACCTGCAACGCCTTGCTGATTCGCGCTTCAGGCTCTTCAACAGTATCTTGGAGGATATCCCGGATCCTGTCGAGTTGCAAGCGCAGATCGCCGGCAGCGATCTCCAGCTCCTGAATGGTGCGGGCCGCCGATGCCTCGGTGACATCCATGGCCTCGCGCAGGTCGTCCGCATTGCGGACCAGGGACTGGATCTCGGCTATCTTGTCGAGACGGAGAAAGAGTTCATCGAAGTTGACCGGTTTTTCCAGGTAGTCGACCGCCCCCTTTTTCATGGCGGCCACAGCCGTGTCGATGGAGGAGTGGGCCGTGATGACGATCACCTCTGTACGGATATCCCTGTCCCTGGCTATCTGGAGCAGTTCCAGGCCGCCGATATCGCCGGGCATGACCAGGTCCGTGATGACGACATCAACGTGCTGGCCGTCCAGAATCCTGGCCGCCTCCATGCCATCCCGGGCCACCTGGACGGCATGGCCGGCCTCCAGGAGCCGTTTTTCCAGGAGACGCCTGATGACGGGATCATCGTCGGCAACGAGTATTGACATGGAATGCATCATGATCCTCCACTGTCATCGCAGTTGATAATAGATTGAACGCAGATGCTGCCTGGGAACGAAGCGTGGACAGATACCGGTGAGCGATTCCGTGGCCCCGATCAGCAGGTAGCCGTCGGGTTCCAGGACATCGGCGATCTTGTTGAACAGTTTTTTCCGGTCATCGATGGTAAAGTAGATGGCCACGTTGCGGCAGAAGATGATATCGAATTTTCCCAGCCCGGCAAAGGGAAGCATCAGGTTGAGTTTGCGGAAAGTGACCATGGCCCGGATCTCGTCCTTGATCTTCCAGTAGCCACCGCTCCTGGTGAAGTACTTGTGCAGTTTGTCCCTGGGTAGGCCCCGTTCTATTTCAAACTTGTTATACTTTCCCTGGCTTGCCTGGGCAATGGCCGAGTCGGAGATGTCCGTGCCCAGCAGCTTGATGTTGTACCGGGAAAGATCGCCCAGCAGCTCCTTGATGATGATGGCGATGGAATAGATCTCCTGGCCGGTGGAGGCGGCAGCACTCCAGATGCGGATCGGGGTGCGGACAAGCGAGGACTTGGAGCGCCGGCGGTCGATCAGTTCCGGCAGGATCTTGTGCTGCAGCAGGGTGAACGGGCCGCCGTCGCGGAAGAACAGCGTCTCGTTGGTGGAGATGGCGTCGATGATGGCCCGCTCCACCCGTTTGCTGGCATCTGTCTTTGCCCGACGGTAAAGCTCCTGGTAGCTGCTGCAGCCCAGTTCCTCGGCAATGGGCGAAAGCCTGGTTTCCAGAAGATATTTCTTGCTTGCGTCCAGATAGATGCCGGATATGTCATGGATGTATCCTGTCAGGAGCTTGATCTCCTCGGGCCGGATCTTGAGCATCTCAGCGCACCGTCCTGACGATTTCGGCGGCGATCCTGTCCAAGGGAGCGACGATGTCCACCAGGCCTTTTTCCGCCGCCGCCTTGGGCATGCCGTAGACGACGCAGCTCGCCTCGTCCTGACCGATGACGATGGCCCCCTTCTGTTTGAGAACCGCCAGGCCATTGGCCCCGTCGGCCCCCATGCCGGTCATGATGACTCCAGTGGCCCGACCCACGTAGTAATCGGCGACAGATCGGAACAGGTAGTCGGCGGACGGCTTGCAGGAGTTTTCCGGTGGATCGTCGGTGATGCGGATCAGCCGGTTGGTGCCGTCAGTGGAGGCCACCAGCTTCATCTGCCTGCCACCGGGCGCGATATAGGCGACATTGGGCCGGAGCGGTTCCCGGTCTTCGGCCTCCTTGACCCGGAGAGCGCACTTGCTGTCCAGGCTTTCGGCCAGGGATCTGGTGAAGACCGGTGGCATGTGCTGGACTATGACCACCGGTACTCCGAGATCCGGGGGCAGTTTGGGCATCATCCTGGCCAGGGCGTTGGGACCGCCGGTGGAAATCCCTATGGCCACGATCTCGGACTTGCCCCGTCTGACCGGAGTGGGGGTGCCTCTCCCGGCAGGCCGGGAGATCGGCCGGGTACTGCCGCAGCCGGTCGACCGTGCCGGCCTGGGGCGGTTCCGCTGCCGCTGCAGGGATCCCACCGCTGTCCGTCCTTTCTGAAAGGTTTTGATAAGGGGGACGAGCAGCTTGCGCAGTTCCCGTTTGGAATCGGCAATATTGGTGGTCGCCGGCTTGAGGATGAAATCGTAGGCACCCAGCTCCAGGGCTTTCATGGTCATCTGGCCGCCTTCCGAGGTCAGGGTGGAGACCATGATGGCGCTGACACCGGGAGCTTCACGCTGCAGATATTGCAGCACCTCGATGCCGTTCATTTCCGGCATCTCGATATCCAGGGTGAGCAGATCGGGGTTCAGGGTCCTGATCTTGGAGACCGCGATCTTGCCGTTGTGGGCCACGCCCACCACCTCGACACCAGGAATCTCGGCCAGGACATCGCTGACCGCCTTGCGGTAGACAATGGTGTCATCCACCACCAGAACTTTTGTTTTTCTTTGCAGCATGAATATGACGATAAAAGGGACAGGTCTGCCGGATGGCGCTGAAGCGACACCACCATCCAGCCGGGGTTTACGTTTTGTCTCGAGATCTTGTCTCAGGCCCAGTGATGTTCACCCGGAAGGCCGCTTTCAGGATGAACACGGTTCAGGCCCGGGCCGTGGCCGGTATCAGATATTATGGCTCGGGTGATGCTTGTCGCTCTCGGTTTTCAGGACCTCCTCCACATCCAGGATACCGATGAGCCTGTCCTCTGTCTTGTAGACGCCGGTGAAGTATTTGCCCTGGATGCCGTTCATGTTGGCTGGCGGTGATTCGATCTTGTCCGGATCGGCCGCAGCCACGTCGCTGATCTGCCGGACAAGCAGGCCGATGTGCTCACCCGGAGCGTTGACGATGATGTTGCGGGGATCATCACCCAGGTCGGTCTCGCCCAGGCCGAGTTTCTTGCCCAGGTCGATGATGGTGACGATCTGGCCCCGGAGATTGAGAATGCCGGTGACATACTCAGGAGCCTGGGGCACCTTGGTCATCTCCATGAGCTTGTTGATCTCCTGCACTTTGAGAATATCCATGCCACAGAGGGCGTCGCCGATATAGAAGGTCGAGAGTTCGATGGTGTTTTTTTCCTTTTTCTGTTGTCCGTCGGTCATCTGGGCACTCCCTTTGGTAGTGGATCTCGTGGGTTGTCTCGTCTGCCTGCTTGATGATCAGGCCAGCTTGAACTTGCTCACCAGCTGTTTCAGCTCACCGGCAAGCTGCTGGAGTTCACTGGCCTGGGCATGGACCTGTTCGCTTCCCCTGGATATTTCCCCGGCCGCACTGCTGACCTCCCCGATGTCCGAGGCGATTTCCTGGGCCACCTGGGAACTCTGGGCCACATGCCCGGCAACCTCGCTTATGCCGGATCCGGTCTGTTGAATATTGGCCGACAGTTCGCCCATAGTGGAGGACTGCTCCTCCAGGGCTGCAGCAATGGAGGAGACGATTCCATCGATCTCGGTGATGATCTCTGTGATCTTGCGGATACCGTTCACCGTGATATCGGTGGAGTTCTGAATACCGTCGATCCGTTGCTTGATTTCGCCGGTGGCCTCGGCTGTCTGCTTGGCCAGGTCCTTGATCTCGTTGGCCACCACGGCAAATCCCTTGCCAGCCTCTCCTGCCCGGGCAGCCTCGATGGTGGCGTTGAGGGCCAGCAGGTTGGTCTGGGCCGAGATGTCGGTGATGGTCTCGGTGACCTTGCCGATATCCAGGGCAGCCCGGCCCAACTCGTCCACCTTGCCGGAGATGTCTCCGGC
>Ga0256914_1001384_pt1 | contig 22071 bp, 11 predicted proteins | sample HulkmetaG_FD_191571 | JGI IMG/M metagenome (GOLD analysis project Ga0256914, IMG submission 191571) | Hydrothermal chimney microbial communities from Main Endeavour vent field at the Juan de Fuca Ridge, Pacific Ocean - Hulk | ecosystem: Environmental > Aquatic > Marine > Hydrothermal vents ... | reverse complement strand
AGTTCCCAGTTCCCAACCCCCTAATCCCCCATCTTCCGTCCGTAATCCAGCTTGTTGTGCGTGGTCAACTGCGGAAACGACGGCACCACAACGGGAAAAGCCTGATTGGGCTGAAAGGCAAACATGTCGATGCGCGTCAGGTGAATTTTTTCAAACGCATCCGTATTAATCTGAATTTGATCCGCGTATTTCTGCCGCAATTGCGCCACGTAGGGATCCAGATAGGTTCGGATGATGTCCGAATTTTTCAACCCTTTCACCCCTTTGCTTTGCAAATAGGCCCGCTTTTGGTAAAGCGCCAACAAGTTGTCGCGCCACATGTTCGTATTGCGCACCACTTCCGGCACCTTGTCGTAACCCCGTTTGTAGGCATCCTGCGTCACATACTGGTCGCGAATCAAATCGACCACGGCCAGCTTGAATTGCTGAGCGAACTTGTGCTGCGGAAAACGTTTTTTGCGAAAAATCAGGGGATGGCGCAACAGAGCTTCCTCAAAATCGGCTACCGTCCACGTACGCCCGTCCACCGTAAAAAACGGCTGATGGTAAATTTTTTGCAACTTGTTCTGTGAGTCGTTTCGTTCCAGTTCGGTGTTGTCTTTGTTCCAGAATTTTTTGTTGAATGCTTCCTTTTTGTCCTTAGCCGTTTTGAAATATTGCGGGCCCAGAATATTGACCAGCTCGCGAAACACCGGTTCGTTAAAACGCACAGTTTTGCCTTTCATCAACCCGGCGATGTAACGATTGTAAATTTCCAGCGCATGGCGTTCGGTGAGTTTTTCTTTTACTTCATCCAGCCGATTCCGCTGCTGCGTGGGCGACATGGCAACCTGTGTGTGCCAGCCGTTCACCTTGAGAAACATGAAATTGTCGCGATCGATCTCCAACGGCCCGATGATCTCTCCTTTGCGCACCGAATCGGCAAACAGGCGCGCATTTACGATGTCCGGCTCGGGCGCCTGAAAATTAATCTCGCGTTTCGGCACCCTGCCTTTGGGATTCAGACTTTTGGCCAGCGAATCAAAAGGGATTCCCGTAGCCAGCAGGCGACGCACCTTGCGCACATCTTCTTGTGTGGGACAGTTAATGAAGGAAACTTCGTACACGCGTCCGGCCAATCGGTAGGTTCTGTTTATCTCGTCCGGAGATAATTGGACCTTTTTCTGGGCCACCTGATAAAACAGCCATTGGCGCATGGCCTGTTCTTTGCGTCCCAGAATGTACTGCTGAAATTCGTGATTGCGCGTCAGATCGTTATCTTCCCCGGCTTCCAGAGCCAGCAGTTTTTCGGCCACGAGCGAATTCAAAACAATTTTGCGATGGATGTAATTTTCCCCGCGGCAGTAAGCCGGACGGGGCGTGTACTCCGCCCGGCGAATGAATTCATTAACCGAAATAGTCTTGTCGCCCACTTTGGCCAAAATGGTTTCGTGAGAAGTCGGCTTTTCGCCAGAGCAACCGGCAAGCCACAAAATTCCTGCAAAGGCGATCAAAATAACAAAAAAAGATTTCATCGTCCCCTTCATCATTTAAAACATTAAACCAAGGGAATAACTGTGCACGCTGCCCAGAATGCCCACATCGCGGTAGGCATAATCCACGCGCAAACTCATGTTGTGCATGAGATATTTTACCATGCCCATGCCTACGGTAAATCCGTATTCCGATTTGGGCATGAACAAACCTTTGTACCCGGCACGAATGAAAAATTCGCCGGTTTGCGGAATTTTAAAGGCGTACTGACCACCCACGTTCACCGACTCCGAATTGTTATTGGGATGCAGGGCGTCGGTTTCCAGCGTTAACACGTGGTGTTCCGTTTTAAGCACATCCAGCGAAGTACCGATGCGGAAGATGAGCGGCAGTTCCCAATACGAAAGGCGATATTGTCCGGGCACGTCTTTGTAGTTGCCGTTTTCGTCGGGCAAAGGATCGATGGGATAAACCAGATCGATGCCGTCGTAGCGCATGCGCGATCCGAAGTTGGAAATGCTCATGCCGATGCGCAATCCGTCGCCGCGTTTGCCGGTGGTGGAAAAGAATTTGGTTTGCACGGTTACGCCCAAATCCACGGCCATGGCCGAGGCCGAAACGTGCCAAATTTTGGAAACGATGTACTTCCCGGTCGCTCCGAAGGAGAACCAATTGGTCAATTGACGGGCATAGGTTACGCCAAAGGCATATTCGTCGGCGCTGTAATATTCGCCGGTGCCTTCCTGCGCTTCCATGTTGGTCACGGCAATATCTCCGTATCCGGCATGAATAATGTGGAACCCCAGCGAGCCGATGCCCCGAATGCGTAATCCGGTAGCCACAAAAGCCGTGGAGATATCGGCCACCCAGGGCTGGTAGGAAAAAATCGCTTCGTTTTTTTGCAAAAAGGCTAATCCCGCAGGATTCCAATAGATGGCCGAAACATCACGTACGGAACTCACGTTGGCGTCGCCCATGGCAATACCGGAAGTGCCGTAACCGATTTCCAGAAAATTGGCCGCCGTGGTTCCCACGCGGTACGGCTTTTGCGCCTGGCTCACGCTCAGGGTTAGCAAAATAGCCATCCAAACATATATGGTTTTTCTAATCATTCTTACACTCCAACTGTAAACGTCTCACATGGATTGTATTATCTATTTGATAATGGCAAACTTGCCGATTTTTTCATCGCCGGTCTTCAATGATTTTACGTGATAAATGTACATTCCGGCAGCCACATCCAAACCTTCCCGCGACTTCAAATCCCAATGCACAATGCCGTTGTCCGGCGGATTTTGCACGTCGATCTCATCTACCAGAACGCCGCTAACCGTAAAAATACGGATGATGCAATCAGCCGGAATGTGCGTAAACATAAGGCGACGGCGTTGATTCAAATAGGGATTGGCTACCGCCGGTTCCATGGCGTTGGTGGCAATGTACGGATTAGGCACCACTTTGATTTTGGTCATGTCGGTTTTGAGTTCGGCTTTGTTCAAATCGCCCTCGGGCAAAACCGTAAACGTCACGGAATCGGTCTTCCAGAAGGGTCGTTTGTGAAACACCCGGTACACATCGTCGGGCCGGGGCAAGGAGTTGCTGTCGGCCTGCGAAAAATCCAGGGAAAAAGCCGTGGCCGCCCAACGGTTTTTGGTGGTCAAATCGCCGACCAAAACGCGGTCTTCCAGAATGTCGAATTTGCGATTGTGATTGCGATCTTCCACTACCATATCCATTTTCAAATATTCTCCGGCCGAATCCACAAACGATTTGTTCAGCACGTAAAAATTGAAATTCTGATGAAAGATCAACTTGGTGCGATTGATGCGCACGCCCTGTTCGTCGCGAATGTGCTGGCTGCGCACGCGCCCCACGTAAGCCGAATCGTTGTCGGTAAAAACGATGTCGTAATCCCAGGGCATGAACATTCGGTCCGTCGCAGCCGGATAAATGGTAATGGGCGCATCGCCTTTTAACCAACCGCTGCGGTCGGCGTCGAATCGGGCAGTTTCGTTTTCCAAACGAATGTTCAAACGCATGCCGTCAAAAATATCGGTGTGAATTTGTTTGCCCGTGCGCAACGACCAGTAATCCAGCGTATCGTGGTAAACCAGATTATTGTAAGAATAATGTTGCGGATTTTCCTGGTACACCAATTTGTGGCCCTCAGTCAAATCGTAAATACGCAGGCCGTTGTTGGTGTACAGCAAACCGTACTCGTAATCGGGAATATTTTCCAACGTATCCAAATCGAATTTAACAGCATAGGTGTGGTTCACCTTTAAACTGTTGCGGGCCAGAATTTCGGGCTGCACTTGCCCGGTGCCTACCACATTCTGGTTGTCGTTTTCATCGATGGAAGGCGGAACGTAACCGGCGGCCATTTGGTGCGGCGTTACCACTGCCACATTGGGGCTAATGGCCAAACTGCCGTTGGGCAGGCGCCGGATTTCTTCCGATTCGTCCAGCTCGATGATGATGTTATTTTCCGAAGGCGCAATGCCCGGGCCGATGTTCGGCGCACCGTAATCGTAAGCGACAATGGCGTAATAATAGGTGCGACCGTTTTCCACGTTGTTGTCCACAAAATGGTGCACAATTCCCGAATCGTAACCCAGATTGTACTCGATACCGTTAATGGCACCCCAGTTGGCAAAGCCTTTTTTGCCGTCTTTCAAATCGCACTGAAAAATTGGCTTCATGTAGGTCGGCGTGCCAAATCCGTCGGTAATCACCTGCGGGTCAGACATCTTTTTGTCCGTAGCGCGGAACAGTTTGTAACCTTCGAAATCGTTGATGTTGCCCATGAACGGATCGCGCGTTTTGGTATCGGCGATGTCGTCCCAGGTTAGCACAACCTTGCCGTCCATGGCGGTGGCCCGCAAGGTGGGCATTTTAGGCGGTTGTGCGAAACGATAATCCTTTTCGTAAATAATCTGTACGATGCGCTTTTTTTCGTACAAAGCGGGTGCGGAATGGTCTTCGGAATTCAGCCCTTCCAGCGCATCGAAGGAATGGATTTCGGCCATGGAAATGCGCTCTTCGTGCCCCTGGTACAATGGAAAGGGTCCCGAAGCAAACGTTTCGATCAAATTGGAAATGTTGCCCAGATATTCCACCAGACTGTCCTGCCCGATCAAGTCCCACATGGATTCGTCGTTGCGGAACCAGTGGGTGTAGGGCGGTTTGTGCTGCGGCACCGGAAACATGTAAAACGAGGTCAGGCCCACCATGTCCGATTCGCTCACATCGGTGGCATTGTAATTGGGCTCGCAGCCGTACCCTTGCTTGTAATCCGGTTTGTGGTTGCATTCGCCCTCGTCCGGGCCGTTGTAGTTCAGCTCGGTCGGGCCAACGCCGTCCAGCCCCACATCGTCACCGGCAAATTCGTTGGCTTCGTAAATACCGTCGCCGTTCAGGTCGTTGCCGTCTTCCCAGTCCTGATCTTCGTCGCTGGACCAGTGCTGGTGCAAATCATCCATAGTCAAATGGTAAAAATCCAAAAACTTTTGCAAATCGTCGATGCCGTCGGTCGGGCCGATCAATTCACCGGCGGTTTCGTTGTTGCGTTTTTCGTCCACCAAGCCGTCCTCGTCATTGTCGATTCCGTCGTAAGGAATGCCCGGCGATTCCAGGTAGGCAAAGCCCATTGTGCCGGTGGGAAGCCCGGCCTGTCCTTTGCCGTCTTTGTCCCAGGAATAGGCCATGTCGATCTTGGTGTCGAAATAGCCCAAATCGTCATCGGAATCGCCGCCGATGCCGTTGTCTACCCAGTAGCCAAACACCACTTTGGGCAAATCGTAATCCGAAATATTGGCAATGTTGTATTCCCAGAAAATGGCATCGCGGGCCTGCGGATTGTTCCATTGAAAACCGCGCTGCTCCACGCGCACGCCAATACCGCCCCAGGGTTCGCCTTTTTGGATGGTTACCTCGGGACGTTTGTCGCCGATGTGCACACCGGGCCGCGGGTAGTATTTGATTTTGTCATCCGGGCCCAGGTATTCCAGGTCTTGCGCATCGTTGTCCACAAAATAGGTTTCCAGATCGGCGTAAATCACTCCGCGACCGAAACGCCCGTCCCATTCGCCGGGCCACTTCAATTCGTCCCCGCGCGAAGGCCAACCGGCAGGCGGCCAGGAAGAAGGCCGGTTACTCATGGCCGGATATTCGCTCAATTCGTTAAAATAACCGTAAACCGGGTAAAAACCCCATTCCACCGTTCCCGTGGGATTGGTATCCATTTCTTCGCGGTAGCTGGTTTGCAAATAGTACAAAGGATGCAAATCGGGATTGTTCTCGATTTCAACGGGATCGGTTACAGGAATGCTGTCGTCTTTGATGAACACCTTGGCGCCCACCAACAAGGCAATACCGTCCAACATGCGCATGCCTTCGTAGGTATTCGGCCAGCGCGACCATTGCGAACCGCGGTAGGTCGGCGTCCACTTGGCCAGCTCGGTTGTGTTCTGGAAGTAGAGCAAAATGCGGTTGCCGGTCATGTACCCTTCGCGAATGGCTTCGATGTCACCGGCCGGGTCGTCCGGGCCTTCGTATTTGCGGCCCTGCGCCCAGGATTCGCCGAAAAGTGAAATCAGCAAAAGTAAGCTCATGAATCCTATGGAAAATTGTAATTTATTCATCTAAACACCTCGTTTTAAAAAATAAAACCAATGCCCAATTTTACCAATCTCGGGGCCGAATAGGCCGACGGATTTTTGATGCGATCGTAATAGTCGTTAAAATCGCTACGATGATTGGCCAAATCGGAAGGCTGAACGATGGTCGTGTACGGCCGTCCCGTGGAACCGTACACCCACACCGGATTTAAACGATCGAACAAATTGTACACCGAAAGCTCCAGCTTCGCGTCGATCTTCCCTGTTACTTTGAATTTGTAAAACCCGAACATGTCCACCGAATACGAGCCGGGCATGTAGTCGTTATTGGGATAAAGATTCACACGCGAAATGGGATTAACTTCGATGGGTGTCCAGGTGTAAGGGGTTCCCGAGTTGTAATAGCCGGTTAACGTAATGCCGTAATTGTTTTTGTAATATCCCACCGTGGCATTTAACGTGTGCCGCTGATCCCAACTCATGGGAATCAGTTTGGGAATGGGATCCATACTGGAACCGGCACGCGTAAAGGTTTGCAAAGGATTGTCCGCATTGCCGCGCGTGTATTGCAAGGTGTAATTCACCGAAACTTGCAGCGGGGCCGCAAAGTAATCGTATTTCACCTCAATTCCGCGGGCGTTGCCGTAATCTTTGTTGGTGTAAAGTCCGTACTCGATTTGATTGTAGGTGGAAATGATTTTGGTGCTCAGCAAGTCGTAAATGTCCCGGTAAAACAGGTTGACTTCCAGCCCCATGTTCTTGATCAGTTCCTGCCACAAACCGATTTCGTACTGCACGGTTTTTTGCGCTTTAAGCTGAGCATTGCCCATGGTCATGGTGTAATCGGTTGGCGGTACCTGAAACGAATGGTTCTGGTACAAGGCGTACATGGGCGGCATCTGGAAAAAGTGCCCGTAGCTGAAATGCAGCACTGCTTTTTTCCCCAACTGGTAGGCCAAACCCAAACGCGGACTGATTTGCATTTTGGGATCGGCTTTCGGGTAGTGCGACATGCGCACCGGATCGGGAATGGGGTTGCCCTGCGCGTCCAGAATCAATTGTCCCTGATCGTCCTTCAAATAAAAATTCAATTGATTGGCCGGATTCCGCAACTGCGAAGGGTAAACCGTATTGGGATCGAACCAGTCGAAACGAATCCCGGCATTAATGACCAAATCTTCGTATTCCATCTTGTCCTGCACATAGGCAGAAAACGCCTTGGGCTTAACGTGATAAATATCGGAATACACCGAATTGTCCGGGAAAATAACCGGATGGTAATTGTAGTACACCCGATGTCCGTCCGGTCCGTAGTAATATTGACCCAACTCTTCTTCGGTCATGGTCGTATCGTGCATTACCGGAGTATCTTCGTTCTTTAAATCGTACAGGGTGTACAAAAAGCCGGTTTTAACGGAATGGTGCGAAGTGGCCTGCCAGGTAATATCGAATTTGACATTGGTCTCGTTTTGCCAGTTTTCGTAATGGTCTTTCATTTGTCCGCCGGTGTAAAACCCTGTTTCGGCCACATTGCCGTGAAACGCGTCGTACACGTAACCGGAATCCAGCGGATTTTTAAACAGGTAAAAGCCGTAGTAACTGTTCAGTTGCGAAACTTTGAATTCGTAAAAAGCGCTGTTGGAAAGCGCGTGGTTGAGCAACAGGGCAAACATGTTTGCCGTGCGGTGGTGTGTGGCCTGCCCGTCCGGATCGTATTTGTAGGCATGATCGTACGATTTCCACTCGTCATGATTGCCCGTGTACAAAAACGAAAGTTTCAACTGGTCGGTAAACTTGGCCGTCACTTTGGCCAGCGCGGAAAAATTACGCGCCCCGTTCATCGGAACGTATTTGTTGTCTCCGGTATGTTCCGAATACCATTCCTTGGGATCGGTCGATGTAAAATCGCTGTAATCATTCACCCGGAAACGACGAATGCCGTTCAGATAATTCTTGTTGTCCTGATAGCGGAAATTCATGAAATAATTGAGATGTTTTTTAATGATCGGCCCGCTTACCTGCAATTTGTAATCCTGATTGCGATTGATTTCGCTGTCTTTAAGCCCGATGAAAATATCTTTGTGCGAGGTGTAGTAATTGCCCAAATAATTAAAGTAACTTAACGAAAATTGGTCCGAGCCATCTTTGATAATGGCGTTCACCACACCGCTCATGGCCCGGCCGTATTCGGCATTAAAGGTTCCGGTAATAATTTCCACGTCCTGCACCGATTCGGTTTCCACGTCCACGCGGCGCCCTTCGCCGCCAAAGGCATCGTCCACCTGCAAGCCGTCGATCATGTACGAAACCTCGCCGCTGCGCCCGCCGCGAAAGTGTCCTTTAACCACACCGGCTTGCAATCCGACCACCTGATTCAGATTTTCCACCGGCAGGGTTTTTATCTGATCGGACGAAACCGTACGAATGGCGCTGGTCTGGTCTTTTTTAATGGTGATTTTGTCCGCTTCGACCTCGATTACCTCTCCCTGCAAAATGGATTCGTTGATGGTAATTTTCAGGTTGGTCGTACGGTTAACCGAGACACGGACATCTTTGATTATTTTTGTCTCGTAGCCCACCATTTCCACATGCACGTTGTATTTGCCCGGTGGGATGTTAATGATGTAAAAGCTTCCGTCCAGTCCGGTAGCCGCACCCAGCGTCGTCCCTTCCAGGTAAATATTGGCTCCGGCCAACGGTTCGTGAGACTTACCGTCGAAAACAAAGCCCGCTATTTTCCCGGTGGTTTGCGCAAACAGCGAAGCGGAAAAGACAAAGCTCAGCAAAATAAAATAACGAAACACTTTGTACATAAACGATTCCTTTTTACTAAACCAAAATCAACCGGTTTTTCCATTTTTCATTTGGCAGTTATTCCACATTAGAAAGCAGTGAATTGCATATTTTGTGCCACCCTTTCGTGAGTGTCGTACCGCCTTTCTCTGCCGGCCGCAGGGCCAAAAATTATTAAATTGATAAGACATCAATTATATTTTTAATAATTGATGCGCTCAGCGCCGCACATCATTCGGGCGGTTTTGCTGCCGCCCGCGGGAGGCACAGACAATTCACAAAAAACAAATCGAAGGCCGCACAAAGCAGCCTTCGATTTTTGAAGCGGTTATTTTATCAGCAGCATCTTTTTGACTTGTTCGAAAGAACCGGCTTTTAATTTGTAAAAATACACACCGGACGGAAACGAGGCGGCATTCCACTGAACTTTGTACTGTCCGGCATTTTGGCGTGTGTTCACCAAATCGACCATCTTCTGTCCCAACACATTGTACACGGTCAAATGCACTTGCGATGCTTTGGCCAGAGAATACCGAATGGTGGTCAGCGGATTGAACGGGTTGGGGAAATTCTGCATCAAAGCGTAGGTAGCCGCCACCGCCCCGGAACCGTTTTCCAGCCCCGTCATCGTATGGGTGGTGTCGCCGATCCAGGTGTACGTCCATTCGTGTTGATCCAAATAGGCCTGGTCGTGGTTGTTCGGCGACCAGCTCAGGTTGCCTTCCCAGCCTTTGCCGTCGTTGTCATGAAATACCAGATCGAACATGAGACGCATGCCGCGTTGCGGATGGAAACGCAAATCGTCGCCAAAGGCAATGGAATCCAGGGCGATTTTTGCTTCCAGAGCCCAATCCTGTCCGCCGAATTGTTCGAAATAGTAGTTGGCGTCGTTGGGCGTTAATTCCGGAGCGCTGCCTTTGTCGAAATAGGCGTTTTTGTATTCGTTGTAAAAACGATCCTGCAAAAAGATCAGTTTGTAATCGGGCTCGCTGCCGCGGCTGCTTTGCGGCGTGGTATCGTGTATGGGTTTGCCGTTTTGATCCCACAAACCGATGAACATTTCAAAGGCGTCCTGCGTCCACCAGGTATCCACCAGGTTGGCATCGTAATAAAAGGCATTATCAGCCACGTCGGCGGCCACGTACAAATAATCGTCGTCCATGGCCAGCCACACAGTCGCGGTCAAATCGTCGTCGTTGTCAAAATCACCGGCGGCAATGTTGTTCTGCGAAGGCATGATTACCCAGGGCGTAATGTCGTCCCATTCGGAAAAATCGCCGTCCGCAGCAAAATTTGCCGGAGCATGGTCGGCAATGGTCGGCACACCCTTGGCCGTATTGGTCACCGCGTCGCTCACACCGGCCGGGCCCACATTGCCCGAAGCATCCACGCATTCCACGGCGTAATAATAGGTTACGGAATGATCCTTGAGGGGATAAATCAAATTGTGCACGGCATTTTGCACGTCTTCGGTAATGCCCGTGGCAATCACTTCCACCGCAGGATCGTGCACGTCGCTAATGGGCTTTTCGCTGGCGTACACGTTGTAGGTTTCGCCGCTTTCACCATCCACGTCGGTCCAGTAAACCAGGTTGTAATAATCGCCGGGGGCGGCCGAAACACCGGTCACCTGTGCCGGTGGCACAAAATCGAACACCGGATTGCCCGTGTACATGTCGTCCAGGTAAATCACCTTGCCGTTCAAATCCTGTCCGCTGCTCCAAATGCCGAACCCGGCCACCTTGGTGGAATCAAATTCGCCGTCCACCATTTGTCCCAGATCGTCATCCCAGGTACCGGCAAAACGATCAAAGGAACGCAAAGGCAGCTTCACCTGTTTCCAGGTTCCGTCGTAATTCATGTCGCTTTCTTTTAAGGTGTAGGTCGCTTCGAACGCATAATCCACCTTGCCGGTGTCTTCGTCCGTGTCCCAGAAAACCAGCGTCAAATCGCCGGTTCCGGCCGGTGCTTTGATTTTGAATTGCAGCGAATCGGTGCTCCAGTTGTACAGCAGATTTTTGGGCGTTTCCAGATCGAAATTGATGCCGTCCCAGGCGTCACCGCCCGTCCACTTAATGCAACCCGTACCCTGATTGGCCGCGTCGTCTTCGTCGGTAACTACGGCGGAACCGCTCCAGCCCGTGTGCATGGTTACGTTGCCGGGCACGGCTTTGCCGTTAAAGAAAACCAGATTCACCGGCGCCACGCCCTGCGCCTCGAAATCATCCAGAATAATCACGCCGGAAACCGTGTCGTCGGGCTGTTGGTACAAAGCTTCGCTTTGCGAGAATTCAAAAGTGTAGCCCACAATTTTGTCCAGGTCCAGCTTGCCGTTGCCAACAAAAAGGCCCCAGTCGCTGCCGGGCAGCCAAAAGCCCTCGTCGGACATTTGGCCCACGTCTTTCAGTTCGATATTCAGTTGATGCCAGCCCGGATCCTGATCCAGAATCCAGTGGTGCGAAATCCACTGTTCGGTTTGCCCGCCTGTAGAGCCGGGCCCGCCGTCGTTTAAAATTACCCGAAATTCGACCTGTCCGGGTTTGGATTGTTTTTGTTCCACGTAGTACCACAACGAAAGATGGGTGTACGGGGTCAAATCGTAAAAACCGGAATCGGGCTTGGTGTGGGTCATGCCGATCCAGCCGCCCCATTGATCGTAACATTCGTCCTGCCATTCCACACGCAAAGCACCGCTGCCTTCGTGCACGGTTGCCGTTTCTTGCGATAGCCGTACGTAGGTGTGATGGTCGCCTTCGTTACCGTAAATGGAAAAATAGGTTGAGTCCGGAAGCGTATCGAAGTTGTTAAAAACAAACTGAGCGCTGAGCGCAAACGGAAGTGCTACCAGCGCTATTAGGGTTAGTACCGTTTTGTACATAACTTACCTCCTCCTGTTAATTTGGTTAAAAACAATGATCCGTTTAACGAATCAAAAGCATTTTTTTGACCTTCTGAACGTTGCCGACCTGCAGCCGGTAAAAATAAATCCCGCTGGGCTGATCGCTCAAATCGATTGTTAGCGCATGCTCTCCAGAATTTTGACAGGCTTGCTCCACCCGTTTGACCCGCTGGCCCGTCGCATTGAACACATCGAGAAAAACCCGTCGGGCGATGTTTGTTTTACCTGCCAGCCGATAGCGAATTGTGGTTCGGCTGTTAAAGGGATTGGGAAAATTTTGTTGCAATTCCATTCCGCCCGGCAGGCCCGCAGGGCGCTCGATCGCACTGGTTTGCAGCGGCTGGGTTACATTGGTAATCACGATTTCGTGCACGGTCAAATCCTGAGGGGGCTCGCCGTTCATCAGCCAAAAATTGATGTGGGTGTGCAAATGTTCGCTATCGGCAGGAATGTCCGCTCCGGTGTAAATCCAGCGGGAAAAGTAGTAGGAATCGGACGGCGGCGCACCGGAATAGTGACCGCGCATGCTGGCAAAGTGCACGTAGCCCGGTTGCCAGTCAAAAAATTCGGTTGTGGGCGTGCTGTCCAGCGGACATTCGAATGTGTGCTGGTGGCCGCTTTTCCAATAGGGCTGCACCGTAAAGCTCCCCACGTCCTGTTTGGCGGCGTCGCCCCATTTGGAAAATTCGATGTCAATTTCGCTGGTGTCGGTGGCGTAAACGAACAAGCCGAGCACCATGTTTTTGTCCATGCGATCGAGCCAGCCGTCCACAAAAAAGCGATGTTCGCCGTACGTGGTTTCTTTGACGGTGTACACTTCGGAACAGTACCAGATGCCGTTTTCCCGGCGAATGGTCAAATGCAGATTTCCGGATTCGTCCAGCCAGACGCTTTGCTCGCTATCGGACCAATAGTTGGGACCCGGGCCGTACGGGCCGCCGTTTTTTACGTACCAGTCCACTCCGGCGAAATGAATGGTTCGGGCCATTCCCGAAGCCAAAAGAAAGGTCAAAAGAAAAAGGATCGTGCGCATGTCTGATAAAGTTTTCATGAAATATTCCGGGTTTAATGTCTCAGGCCGATTCCCTTACGACCAGCTCCACTTTAAGCAGGCGTCGCGTGGGCGTTTTGTTGCTTTTTTTGAGCAAACGCAGTAATGTTTCTCCGGCCAACCGGCCGATCTTTTCGATCGGTTGACGCACTGTAGTCAACGCGGGACGGGTGTAAGCGGCAATCTCGATATCGTCAAAACCGGTCACTGCCACATCTTCCGGCACGCGCAGACCGGCTTCCTTAATGCGTTGAATCACCCCGATGGCCATGTAATCGTCCGAGCAAACCACCGCGTCGGGATGCTCGCTATCGCTAAACAAATAGGCCGATTTTTCGTAGGCGATTTGCCGGTTAAACTGCCCGTAAACAATCCAGTCGTCCCGCACTTCCAGACCGTTTTGTTCCATCACTTTGCGGAAGCCGTTCAAGCGATCGCGGGCATTGGTCTCGCGCAAATCGCCGCTGACAAAGGCAATTTTACGATGGCCTTTTTTTAGCAAATATTCCACCACCAAACGCATGCCCTGTTCGTTGTTCACATCGATAAAATGCACGTTCGGCGCGTAGTATTTGTGGTTCACCAGCACAAAAGGCAGTTGGTGCCGGGCCAGCAGGCGAATGCGCTCGTCGCCGTGCAGGGTTTTGACCATGACCAATCCGTCGATCATTTTGCTGCGAAACAGATTAACGAATTCGTTGGGATCGCCTTCATTGGGATTAAAGGGAAACAGCATCACACGATAATCGTGCGAGAGCGCGGCGTCGGTAATACCGCTCAGGGCCTGCGCCAGATAGTTATCCAGCAAGGCGTGTTCGATGCGCGGAATGGTTACGCCGATGACCATGCTCTTTTTGCTGGAAAGACTGCGCGCCAGATAGTTGGGCTGGTAGCCAAAACGATCGATTACTTCCTGAATGCGGCGGGCGGTTTCTTTGGCCACCGGCCCTTTGCCGCTTAAAAAGCGCGAAACCGTCATGGCCGAAACACCGGCCTCACGGGCAATATCGGCAATGGTTGTTTTGGAAAGCTTACTCATTTGATCAATAGTACCTTTTTGATTTGTTGGCTTTTTTCGGTTCGCAGAACAACGAAATACATGCCCGACGCCCGATTAACGGCGTTCCAGAGCAAGGTGTGCCCCCCGGCCGCAAATGCCCCTTGTGCCAAAAGTTTTACCTGCCGACCTTCGGCATCCACAACGGTCAAGCGCACGCGGGCCTGATTTGCCAATTCGAAACGAATGCGCAACGTGCCGTTAAAGGGATTGGGAAATGTTTGCAGCCTGAAATTTTGCGGAATGCTTTTTGCAATCAGGGGGTCGATGGCCGTAGTGATGTTCAACTGCTCGGCAGCCGTTTGCAACAAAAGCTGGCGGTTGCCGATTTTATCATGACCCAGTGCCCAAATCATGCAACCGGCCAGAGTTTTGTTTTTGGCGTATTGGCATTTCAGCGCAATGGAAGCGGAATCGTCGTAGGTTATCAGTTTTGTGCCTGTGCTGTTGGTCAAATAGGGCACTTTGCACACAGTGTCCCAGTGGTAAATCCAGCCGTTGCCGACCAATCCGGCAATGTCGGCGTACCCGTACGTTCGGTCGCCGCCCGTGCTCGGCTTGTACAAACCGCTGGCGTTGAATTCCCGGCCGTAAAAGGCCAACCCCATGACGATCTTTTCCGCCGGAATGCCCCGCTGGTAGCGCAAATATTTAATGCCGTCATCTGCAGAGCCGCAATTGTCGATGGCCGGAGGGGGCGAATACAAGGGCGCATTGTGCCCGGAATGGTTCGTCCAGCTTCCGTGAAAATCGTAGGTCATGGCGTTGAACCAATCCACCGAATTTTTCAAAACGTCAAATTGGAACCACTGTCCGTACCAGTTCCCCACGGGAACGGCCATGGTCAGCAAATACCCCTGCCCCAGCGCATCCAGCCGTTGCCGCAGCTCGTTAACCAGCTTGACCATGTTGATGCGATCGGTGGCGTCCTGCGGAAATTCCCAATCGATGTCGATGCCGTCGTAGTGGTGATCCCGCACAAAGTTAATGATGTTATCTTCGAATTTGGCCCGGGCGGCATCGCTGGCCGTCATGTCCGAAAAGCCGTAAGAAGCGGAAGCTCCGCCTAAAGAAACCAGCACCTTTACCCCGTGCCGATGCGCCAGATCGACCAATTGCGGATTGGTAAAGCCGTATTCGTAGGAAAGGTCGCCGTTCTTTTCCGGCCAGGCAAAGGCATTGAAAATGTGGGTTACCTGATCGAATGGAATGCTACTCGGCGGATAATCGGATTGAGCCCATGAACGGTAATAGCCGCCTAATTTGTAATTGGCCGCAAAAAGCTGCGTCAAAAAGAAAAATCCGAGCAAAACGTATTTTACATGTGTTTTCATCGTAACAGAACCATCTTTCTGGTTAATTGTTTGGTGCCCGTTTCGAGACGGTAGTAATAAACACCCGAACTGACCGCTCGTCCCGCATCGTCGGTAGCGCGCCAGATCACGCTGTTTTGTCCGGCCGTGGCCAGACCGCGGAACAACGTGCGCACCTTGCGTCCCTGCGCATCGTAAATGGTAAGCCGAACTTTGCGCGTGGTGTCCAGACTGAAAACAATGACGGTGTGTGCGTTGAAGGGATTGGGGTAATTCCGCAGCAAGGCAAAGGAACGCGTTACCGGCGGCCGATGCACAAGCGAGGTGCCGCCCAGTCCCTGATTGAAATAGGCGCTGACGAACATTAGCGGCGTGTTCCAGTAAATGGCGATTTCGTTGGAAGCGTAACTTTCCTGATCGTCGATGTAGCACAGAGCCGGTGGGGTGTTGGCGTTAAAATGAGCTTTCAAGACCGGATCGTCCAGATAGCGATTGGGCCCGCCGGCCATCAAGCCGGGCACGGGATCGTCGATGCCGTCGGCAATGGACGGCGCGTGGTGAATGTGCATGGGTTTGCGTGTGCCCACGTCGGTCACAAAGGTCATGTCGTGGGCGTTGCAGCCCAGAATGTAATTCAACTGGTGCAGCGCCACGTTAAAATAGCGCGCGTCGTGCGTTTCTTCGTACATGAAAATGAGAATGAGGGCTTTGTTCAAATCCACCGAATTGGAGCCCCAGTAATACTCCCAATCTTCCATGCACACGTGAAACCCGTCGTTGTCGCTTAAACCCACCTGATCGTCGGCGTACTGCTGCAAAGCGCTGCGAATGTTGTTTTGCGCCGGGGTACTGGCCGCAGTTTGCGCGCTGCGCAAATAGGTAATTTGCGCCAGCGGCTTCACATATTGCCAACTGGCCTGCTCGGCAATGATGCCGCCGTCCTGATAGTGATTGAGAAAGTAGGTGTTGAACGACGCTTCACCCGTGGTTTCGAACAATTCGGCCGCGGCCCACAAACGCTCGTCGCTGTCGTCTTCGTCGCCGTATTCACCCGTTTCGGTATCGTCGGGATTGTGAAAGCCGCCTTCGGGTACGATGTCAGGATTTTCCTGCAAAAAATGCCAGGCATTGCGCGCCGCACTCAAACACCGGTCGGCAAAAGCGGAATCGTAACTTTGGTAAACCCGGGCGGCCCGTGCCATGATGGCGGCAAAATCGCCGGTAGCCGTGCTGGCAATCTGGTAAATGTAGCGGGCCTCGTAACTGTCGTCCGGCATCACATAGCCCACAAAATCTTTGGTGGTTACTTTGAAATAGACCCCGCCCGAGGCCGAATCCTGCATGGTAAGCAGCCAATTCAATTCGTAACGTGCCTCGTCCAGCAAATCGGGAATCCCGTTTCCGCTTTCGGGAATGTTCAGGCGATCGGTGGAAAGGTATTGCGGAAAATATTCGGCCAGCATCAGCATGTACGAAAGCGCATTGGCCGCCGGAACCACGTACTTGCCGTAGTCACCGGCATCGTGCCAGCCACCGCGCGTGTATTTGTAGCCGGATGCCTGACAGGTGGAATGAAAAACCGCATCGGCACTGTGACAACTTCCGTGGGTGTAAGGTGCGGCGTACGCTTCACTTAAGGCCATGCCGCAACGCTGAAAATACAACCCCTTCAAGGTTTTTTGCGCCACCTGCGAAAACACGGAATCGGAAATGGTAAAAGGCACCGATTCCTGCCCGTCGTCCAACCGGATTTTGAACTGCCCGCAGGTAGTAAACGCAGAAAAATCGGCCAGGTAAACATCCAGACCGGTCGAAGGATCGTCTGTTTTGCGCAGGCTAACCGTACCCTGAAAGACCACATTGCCCGAAGCAAGATCGACCAGTTCGAAATGATCCGCAGCGTGATCGGTGTAGGCCACTTTAAGATGTTGCGGCAAATACCCTTGCTGATTAACAAACACCGTAGCCCGGCTCGTGCCTGGCAGCAAAGAGAACCAAAGTAGCAATCCGGCCCAAATTTTCATCTTGCCGTTTATTCGTAGCCATTTACGCTTCAACGCCCCTCCTCTTCCTTTTTCCTTTTTCATTTTTCATTTTTCCTTCTCCTCCCCTCTTTCATCTTTCATCTTTCATCTTTTATCTTTCCTCTTTCATCTTCCCTGCAACGCCAGGGCCGCTGCACCCAGCGCCGGAATGTTCGCATCGTGCGAAACGGCAATTTGCATTTGACGCAACGTATTCTGGTAGGCCACCTTTTGCAAGGTTTGCCGCATGGATTTTTCGAAATAGGGAAAGGCGCGACTGATCGAACCGCCCAGTACGATCATTTCCGGCGCCAGAGCGTAAAAAATTGCCGTTAACGCCATGCCCAGATGGTGGCCGAACGCCTCGAAAATTTGCAGAGCGCGGGCATCGTTCTTTGCGGCCCGTTCAAACACTTCCTGCCCGTCAAGACCGTGCACCTGCCGGAAAAACTGTCCGCTGCAATAGTACTCATAATTGTGCTGCAAATAGGGCAACATGCCGAATTCACCGGCACCGCACTGCAGACCGCAATACAGCTTGCCGTTAATGACGATCCCGGCTCCCAGTCCCGTGCCGATGGTTAAGCCCACCAGCGCATTTACCTGACGACCGTGACCGAAATATTTTTCGCCCAGGGCAAAACAATTGGCGTCGTTATTGACAAAGGCCGGAACGCGAAATACCGTTTCCAGTTTGGATTTTAACGGCACGTTTTTCCAGGACGGAATGTTAACCACATCCAGCACACGTCCCTCCTGCAAATCGACCAGCCCCGGCACACCGATTCCGATGGCCGCCAGATTGCCGTCTTTTACCCGATCGATGGCCTGAAAAATTTCGTCGAGTACCTGCGCTTCCCCGGCCGTGGCCGAAATTGTTTGGCGCACGGTCGCTTCCACTTTACCGTTGCGAATGCGTGCCGCATGAATTTTTGTTCCCCCCAAATCCACGCCGATAATCGCCTGTTTCGAAAAATCCATTTATCTTCCTTTTTACCTTATTGTTTTTCCTACTTCCCGTTGCTTCAGGCTACTGCCTGTTTTTCTTTTTTGGAGCGGAACGTTTCATTGGTAATCAACGGCCGCGCCCAAAAGCCGACGCTTAAAATGTAGCCCAGCGTCAAATAGAGAAACATCATCCCCGTACGCAAACCGAAATGATCGCCCAGCCAGCCGATAATCACCGGTACAATGGCGCCTCCGATGATGGCCGTACACAAAATGCCGGAAAACGCTCCGTGGTGTTTTTCCAGCGAATTCAATGCCAGCGAAAAGATGACCGACCACATGACCGAGGCAAAAAATCCCACGGCCGGGAAGGCGTACAGTGCGGTTCGGGCCGAGCCGAACAGAGCAAAAGTCAGGGCTACAATAGCCGCAGAGGCAAAGGCGATCAGTACGTAACGGCTGTCAAATAATTTCAGGAGCAGCAGTCCCAGCAGGCAGCCCACGGTCAGTAATCCCCAAAACAACGAAACCGTGTGCGCACCCACCGTTTGCGGATCGAAACCGTGGTAGGTTTGCAAAAATTTGGAAATCCAGTTAGCCACACCCTGCTCGGTGCCCACGTAGGCAAAAATTCCGATAAAAAAGAGAATGACCGTTTTGTTTTTGAACAATTCCTTGTGCGTTTGCCAGGCACCGGCCTTTTCGTCTTCCTGCAATTCCACGCGCGGCAGGTGCACCAGGTACAGAATAATTACCATGAGCAAGGTGACCAGCGCAAACACCCAATACAGCGAAACCCAGGGTAAATGCGCCGGAACAATTTGGCGCAACAGGGCAATGTACCACGGCTGAGCCGAAGTAGCGTTTTCCAGATTGCGTACCAGATACGAATACAAAAACGGACTTAAAAACGAGGCCGAACCGAATACCAACTGGGCCAGTACCGAATTAAAGGCAAAATGCTCTTCCCCACCGGCCACGCGCAGCAAGGGATTGATGGCCACCTGCAACATGGCCATGCCCACACCGATGAGAAACAGCGAAAACATGGCCACGGCGTAATAAGGAAACAAGGCGAACACAAACGCACCGACAAAGGCCAGCGCAAACGCACTGACCATAACCGGCTTTTCGCCGTAGCGTTCCACCAGCATTCCGGCCGGAATGGACATCACCCCGTAGGCAATAAAAAAAGCAAAAGGCAAAAATCCGGCCAGGGTTAAACTAAGGTGAAATCCTTTGATGATGTCAGGAATCAAAGGGCCCAAAATGTTGGTGAGAAATGAAATCACAAAAAAGACGAAAAAGATCAGCAAGACGATGAAATAATTCCGTTTCACAGACGTGCTCCGTTCTTTAATTCAGACATTAACGATTTATCTTTACGTTCCAGCCGCTCACCCTTACCTGAACCTTTCCCTTGCGTGCAGGAAAGGTAACGTTGACGAAGCGAACTTCGTGCGGCAAAAGCGAAACGTAGTTGTCTTCCCAATAAGCGGGCAAAATCGGTTCGCCCCGTTCGTTTTGCAATTCGAAATACAGCATAAAGGCAATGTAATCCGAGGTATTTTCCAGCCGGACCATCTGTTTGCCCCTGGCCGTGGAATCCAGAGTTTTAACACGCACCGTGGCCGCGGGCAGACGATTCAGGGCTTGCAAATCGGCAAAACGGGCAATCGGCGTTACAAACCAGGTGCTGGCGGCATAATCCAGGATGTCTTCGTGCCGGGGCAACCAATAAAAGTTGGAAGCCAGCATTTTCCCCTGCGCATCATGCAGACGCACATCCAAAAAATACAACGGCCCGCTGACAAATTGCCGATCGACCCGCAGCAAACGCCGGACGGAATTTGCCGCGATGTCCGTGCGAACTTCCCGTTCGTCTTTCAGTTTCGAATCGAAATCGAACAACCGCATGCGGGCCTGCAGCCCCCGAAAAGCGTGCAGAGTGCTGTTGTTCAAAAAAAGCGAATGGTCCTGATAATCGTACATTAACTGCAAAGGGGCACATGCCTTTTTGGCCCCGTAATACGCGGCATTGGGCATCAGATAATAATCGTACAACTGCCAGTACAGCTCGGGCCAGGCCGAATTGAGCATCCATTGAATAACACCGGTGGCTCTGAACTTGTGCACGGCAAAGGCTTCGAACATGGGACGCATGGCTTCGTAGTTCATGGCCTGCGCTTTGCGCACAAAATCCTGCAGATCGCGTGGCGCACCGTAGCGCTGTTTTAAAGCCGTCAGGTAACGGTTCAGAGTATTGAACTCGTTGCGCCCGCAGTGAAAATTCCACACCGAATCGATGGGCCAGAGATGATTTTGCGGAATCATCTTTTTCAACGTGCTGAGCGGCGGCGGTTGTGGACCGGGGCCGGTTTCGGTGTTAAAACCAAAAGCTCCGCCGCGGGTTGTGTCCTGATACCAATAAACCGGCGGCACATAATCGTACGGCCCGTTCATTTTTACTCCGGTCGGCCCGCTCACCTCACTGTTGGCCGCCGCAGCCGCTCCCAGATACGGACGCGTACCGTCGATTTTCCTGAGAATGCGCAAGTACCGTTTTTCCAGTTCGGGACGTGGCAACATATCGCTGCCTCCCAGCCAGACAAACACGGACGGATGATTGCGCAGGCGGACGATCTGATCGTGCCAATAGCGCGCCAGCAACGACATATCCTGAGGTGTGCGCGCGCCGCCAAAACGATCGCAGGCTTTGCCCAGGTAGCTTTGCCACTCCCAATGGCAACTAAATCCGGCCATGATCAGAATGCCGAGACTGTCGCACACGTCATACAGCGTTTGGTCGTTGCCCCAAAATCCTTCCAGACGAATGGTGTTCAGACCGGCGTTTTTGACATAGCGCAGTTGATTGCGCACGTTTTGCGGCGTATTGTCCAAAAACAAATTGTCCGTCCAACCGGCACCCCGGATTAGAATTTTTTGCCCGTTTATTTTGAAAGCGCGATGCCCCCCGGCCGTAAAATAGCTTTCGATTTTGCGGATACCGAAACGCGTTTGCAAACGGTAACTAAGCTGCTTCTCCGTTTCGAACCGCAGCGTTAGCCGGTAGAGTTCGGGCCGACCGAAGGTGTGCGGCCACCACAGGCGCGGATTTTCGACAATCAGTTGGGGAAACGTGCGCCAGTCCAGCGTAACCGTTTTGCTCTGTCCGGCTGTTAGATGCAGCGATTTTCGCACGACACGATTTTCGATACGCGCCACGAGATTTCCCCGCACCGCCCGGCTACTTAGATTGCGCACCCGAACCTGAACGGTGAGTTTGGCCCGTTTCAATGCGGAATCGAACGTTGATTTCACAAAGGGATCCTGCAGCAGAACCGATTTGCTCCGCAGAACTTCCACCGGGCGCCACAAGCCCATGTTTTTGTCCGGCGGCGCAGGATTCCAGTCCACAAACCCGATGGTAAAATCGCCGGGTTGCGGCGGAAAAACCTGCACGGTTAATGTGTTATTTTGGGCCCTGACCCAGGGAGAAACATCAAACGTAAAAATTTTGAATGCGCCAAAGGTGCTATCGGCCGAGGCGATTTTCCGGCCGTTCAGCCAGATATTGGCGCGGTAATTGATGCCGTTGAAACGTAAAACGGTGTTGGGAAAATCTTTGAAACGGGGCAAGTCAAAAGTCGTGCGGTAGTACCAGCTTTTTTCAAACGGTTTTCGGTCTACCCGACGCAGGTTTTCTCCCTTAAAAACATCGGCATATTGACCGTTTTGGCGCAGGGCGGCAAACACAGTGGCCGGAAGCCGCACGTTAAAGTCGTTTTGTACGGCCGTAGATTCGGGAGAGGAGGCGCTGAGCCGCCAATGAATCAGGCGTTGTTTAAACGAGAAAGGTTTTGTTGGCGATGTGCATCGGGTGGTAAGAAAGAG
>Ga0256914_1001383_pt1 | contig 22071 bp, 19 predicted proteins | sample HulkmetaG_FD_191571 | JGI IMG/M metagenome (GOLD analysis project Ga0256914, IMG submission 191571) | Hydrothermal chimney microbial communities from Main Endeavour vent field at the Juan de Fuca Ridge, Pacific Ocean - Hulk | ecosystem: Environmental > Aquatic > Marine > Hydrothermal vents ... | reverse complement strand
ATTTCAGCCAATTGAATCAGCATTGGTTAAGCCAACTAAGTAGGTGATGCTATGAAAATTGGATTGTAACAATTCATCGTTATCCAGAGCGTACCACCAAGAGCACAAAGGCACCAAGGCACGAAGGAAAAAGAAAAGAAAGCATCAAAAAATCTGTGCCATCTGTGCCATCTGTGGTTGCCATCTTCGCCGTTGGTCGAGATGCGCAGCGCTTTTCTCAAGTTTCAAATGTGCAGCTACTTAGTGGATGACATGGTAAACATCGTTCAGGAAGAAAGAATGGCCATCGTCAACCGGGCCACCGCCACAGGCTTCTCAGCTTCATCCCGCACCCGAATATCCCACACATGGGTACGGCGGCCAATACGCACCGGCATGGCTCGGGCGGTAATGTAGCCCGACTTGACCGCGCGCAAATGACTGATATTCAGCTCAATGCCCACAGCTTGCTGCTGCGGCCACTGCACAATCAGCACCGAAGCAACGCTGCCCACAGTTTCAGCCAGCAATGCAGTGGCGCCGCCATGCAAAATACCCGCGGGCTGCTTGGTGCGTTCATCCACAGGCATGATGGCCTCCAGCCAGTCATCGCCAATGGCGCTAAACTGAATGCCCAAGTGCCCCACTGCTGTATTTTGGCGAGTTTGATTCAGAGCTTCAAGTTCCGGCTTGTATCTCCAAAGCATGATTGATCCTATGTAAAACGGAACGAAAACGTATCCTCAGCCAAGTCCACTTTGAAAAATGCTAGTCAGATGTGACTTCAAAGCGCTCATCTTGGATGATGGTTTGTTGTAGGCCTTCTTTTAGCGATAGCTGCGGCGTAAAGTTGAGTAAGCGCTCAGCCTTTTCGATATCCGCGACCATGCGTCGTACCCCGCCCGAATGCTCATCATTGTAAAGCACATGGGCCCGCCGCCCGCTCACTTCCTCAACCATCGCAATCAATTGGTTGACGCTGGTTTCCACTGCCGAACCAATGTTAATGACTTCGCCATCCAGGCCCGGCTTTTGCCCCGCTGCAATGAGCGCCTCCACCACATCATCCACAAAAATGTAATCGCGGGTCTGCTGCCCATCGCCAAAGACCACTACCGACCCTCCTTGCAGCACCTGCCGAATGACTTGCGGAACCACGGGCGGATAAGCGGGTGGCAGGGCCTGCCCCGGGCCAAAGGCGTTGAAAATTCGCAACGCCACCGCCTGAATGCCAAAATGACGCCCTAGCGTAAAGATGTAATGCTCTGCAGCCAGCTTGCTCACAGCATAGGGAGTGCGCAAATCGGGCAGCACCGTTTCATCTACTGGCTGCCGTTTTTGGTTGCCGTAGATGGTCCCTGATGAGGCCAGCACCACTCGGGGCGCACCAATGGCCCGCATAGCCTCCATGAGCGCCACGCTGCCGCCCACATTCACATCGTTGTACTCGCGGGGATAAAGGACAGACTGGGGCAGCGAAACTTTGGCAGCCAGATGATACACCACATCCACATCATGCAGCAGCGTCCACAATTTAGGCTGATCGCGCACATCGCCGCGGGTAAAAAGGATGCGGTTGTCCAGTGCCTCTTTTTCGCCCGCGCTGAGATCATCGATGACCCGCACGGTGTGCCCCTGGGCCACCAATTTGTTCGCCAGATGTCGGCCAATGAAACCGGCCCCGCCGGTGATGAGATAGTTCATGGTAAAAGTAGAATTAGGATTGACGAACATGGACGAAAACAGCATCTTCTTCGTCCATTTTCGTCCCGTCGTCCCTTCGTCTATTTGCGGAACAGTAGCGCCCGCTTTTTAGAATGGAAAAGTCTCACATCAGGTAAAGTATAACTCAGGCCCGAAGTGCTGCCAACTCTGCATCGATGGTCGGGCGCAGGTGCGGGCATGATGTGCGCGCCTCTCTGAGCACGCGTTGCCCCGCATCCCCGCGCAGACGCGCCAGGGCCCAGGCGGCATGTTCAGCCACCAGGGGCGGGCTGTGGTGCAGATGATGCGTTAGCGCTGGCAACGTAGCTTCATCCCCCCAATTGCCCGCGGCCACACACACATTACGCATGAATCCGGCCCATTTGGCCCGCATGACCGGACTTCCGGCAAAGCGAGCTGCAAAATCCTCTTCATTCAGAGTCAACAGCTCCAGCAGGGGCGGAGCAATGCGATGTGCCGGAGGTTGCAGTTGCGGATGCGTCGTAGCTCGGGCCCGATGATTCCACGGGCACACTTGCTGACACAAATCACATCCAAAGACCCAGTTGCCCAGTTTTGGACGCAAATCACGGGGAATGGGGCCGCGCTGCTCGATGGTGAGATAGGAGATGCACAGCCGGGCCGCCACCTGATGCGGTGCGGTCAAGGCATGGGTAGGACAACGATCCAAACAACGGCGGCACGTGCCACAAGCGCCATGCCTGGGCCGCGGCGTTGCGCCGCTTTCCAACACTTCGGGAACCAGTAACCCGCCTAAAAAGAGCCAGGAGCCCTGCTGCGGATGAATCAGGCAGGCGTTTTTGCCTATGAATCCCAGCCCCGCGTGCTGTGCCCAGCCTCGCTCCAGCATGGGAGCGCTATCCACAAAGGCCCGGCCCCGACTGCTGCGCCCCGTTTGCGCGGCCAGCCATCCATCCAGCCGGATGAGTGCTTTGCGCATAATTTTGTGATAATCCCGCCCCAGTGCATAGCTGGCGATGCGCCCGCGGCTGGGGTCTTGCAGATGTTCGGGATCAGCATGCCAGGCGTAGTTCAAGCCCACCATAATCACGCTGCGAGCCTGGGGCAACAACGCCCGGGGGTCTTTTTTCAGGGGCAAATGGCGGATGAGATAAGTCATCTCTCCGGCATGACCCGCTTCGACCCAGGCCCGATACTGCGCCCAACCGGGGCTGGGTCCCACCGGAGCGATGCCTACCACGTCGAAGCCCAGGTCTTGGGCCTGTTGCATCACTGCCGCCGAAAGGTTCATGTTAGCGCAGCATGATGATGGCACCAAAGCGGCCCGATTGGCCGTGATCGCCCCGGTGCGAGAAGAAGCGATGGGTGTTGCACGCGGTGCAAAGTTCGGCCACTGCCACAGTGCCTACGCCCGCTTCGTGTAATTGTCGGGCGTTGGCCTGCCACATATCAAGATAAGCGTGGCCGTCGCGGTCGCCGGGGCGCAGCAGGGTTTCGGGGTGATGCTGACTCTGCCTGATGGCGGCAATCACCTCGGGCCCGACTTCGTAGCAGCAGGGGCCAATGGCCGGGCCCACCGCGGCGACCATGTGCGCCGGCTGGCTGCCAAAATGACGCTGCATGGCTTGTACTGCGGCTTCGGCAGTGCGAGCCACCACACCTTGCCAGCCAGCATGGGCAATCCCCACGGCCTGCTGCACCGGATCGTAGAGCAAAATGGGCGTGCAATCGGCAAAACGTTGCAGCAACGGAATACCAGGTGTGTTGGTGATGATGCCGTCAGCTTTGCCCAGGCTGGTTCCCCGATGGTGAACATCTGCAACCATGATTTTGTTGCCGTGTACCTGCCAGGTGGTGGTCAAATCCTGGCGTCGCACACCCAAAGCATTGGCGACTCGATGATAGTTTTCCTCCACCCGCGCAGCTTCATCGCCGACCATCCAACCCAGATTCAAACTGTTCCACGGAGCGGGACTTACGCCGCCATGACGGGTGAAGACCGCGTGGGCCAGTTGGGGGAATGCGTCCAGCTCGGCAAAGGTGTAGTAGGGGATGGGTAAGTCGTGATGGTGCATGGGGGGGATAGGATGCAAAAGGATGCGCTGTTCCCAGTCTCAGGTACGGCGCTAAAACAGCTTGGCCAGGTTTTCGGCAAAGGGAGGATAAACGACGCCTTTTTCGGTGATGATGGCGGTGATGTATTTGGCCGGGGTGACATCGAAAGCGGGGTTGGCCGCGGGGGCATCATCGGGCGCAATTTGGCATTGTCCCAGCACCAGCGTGACCTCTTCGGGCGGGCGCTCTTCGATGGGAATGGCGTCGCCGTCGGGCGTGCTGAGATCGATGGTGGTGGTAGGTGCGGCCACGTAAAAGGGCACGCCATTTTCGCGAGCCACCACTGCCAGGTTGTAAGTTCCAATTTTGTTGGCAGTGTCGCCATTGGCTGCTACCCGATCAGCTCCTACCACACACAAATCAACGCCCAAAGTGCGCATAAAATGCCCGGAGGCGCTATCGGCAATAATTTTGAAGGGCACCTGGTATTGCAAAAGCTCCCAGGCGGTGAGCCGGGCCCCTTGCAGCCGGGGCCGCGTTTCGTCCACCAGGGCAAAGATGTCCTTGCCCACTTCATGCGCCATGCGGATAATCCCCAAAGCGGTTCCGTAGTCAACTGTGGCCAGGCTGCCTGTGTTGCAATGATGAATGATGGTGGCTTTTTGGGGAATGAGGGGCAGGGCGTGGCGGGCAATGGCTTTGTTGATGGCAATATCTTCCTGGGCCAGGGCATTGGCTTCGGCCAGAGCAGCATCTCGCAGTGCGGGCACAGAGGCCAGTGCAGGGTCAGCCAGGCGGGCCATCATGCGATCAAGTGCCCAAAAGAGATTGACCGCGGTGGGACGTGAGGCCCGCAGCACAGCATCGGCCTGCTGAATGGCTGCCCGCACGCTGGCGACATTGTGGCTGGTATCGTGCCAGGGAACCAGAGCCAAACCATAGGCCGCAGCCACACCAATGGCAGGTGCGCCACGAATTACCATGGCACGAATGGCCTCGGCCACTGCTTCGGGCGTAGTGTAATCGTGATAAAGGGTTTCCTGAGGCAAACGACGCTGATCCAACATGCGCACAACGCCATCCACCCACTGGATGCTACGAAAAGTCATGCTTTGCGCTCCTGTTGTGGAGTCTGGGGCGGGCGCTGGCCGTAGTATTGATAATAATTGACCTCGATGTTGGCGTTGAAGAGCTTGCGCACGCGGTCAGGCCAGCCCCGCTTGAAGTATTTTGGGAAAATTTTATCCGCGGTCAGCACATAAACTGACCAGCCTTTCTTCTTTTTGAAGGTTTTGTTGAACGAGATGTAAATATCGTTGAGTTCTTTGTAATCTAGCAGTTTGATGCCGTAGGGGAAGTTGGAGATGACGATGCCATATTGCTGATCAATCCACAGGTCGCGCACATCTTTTTGCTGGAAGATGATGGATTTGCCCACGCCCGCGCGTTTCGCGTTCAGCCGCGCGCCCGCGATGGCCTCTTCGTCGATGTCGTAACCGAAGATGCGCAGGTTCTGCCCAGGCAGGATGGCCGCGCGGGCCTGTTCTCGGGCCAGACGCCACGCTGCCGCGGGAATAACGGGCCATGCTTCCGAGACAAATTCTCGGCGCAGGCCCGGTGCGATGTTGCGCCCGATCATGGCGGCTTCGATGAGAATGGTTCCTGAGCCGCACATGGGGTCGATGAGAAGACGCTGGGGCTGCCAAAAGCTGAGCTGCACCAGGGCCGCGGCCAGTGTCTCTTTAAGGGGTGCTATGCCGGTGTGCGCCCGATAGCCTCGTTTGTGCAAGCCTTCGCCCGAGGTGTCCAGCGTCAGCGTGGCCACATCTTTTAGCACTGAGGCGCGCACGGTGAAGCGCGGGCCTGTTTCATCCAGCCAATTGCTGCGATAAGCATCTTTCAGGCGCTCGGCCACCGCTTTTTTGGTGATGGATTGGATGGCGCGGAAGCTGCCCAGTTGCGAGCGCACGCCCTTGCCTAAAACGATGAATTCGCCCTCTTTGGTAATCCAGTTTTCCCAGGGCAGGGCCCGCACCCCTTCGAACAGCTCATCGAAGGTACGCGCCGGGAATGCCCCCATTTTCAGCAAAACCCGGTCGGCGCTGCGTAGCCACAGGTTGGCGCGGGGGATGTCGGCCAGGGTAGCATCAAATTCGACACGCCCCTCCTGCACCCGCACCATGTCGAATCCCAGAGCCCTGACTTCGTTTTTGACGACCTTTTCCAGGCCAAAAGCGGTTGTGGCAATAAGTGTGATGGCTGTCATGTTGTTAGTTTACCACGAAATTGAAAATCCCCCAGCATGGGCCGGGGGAAGGAGAAGTTGCAGCTTTTTGCCTTTGCGGTTCTTTGTGGATAGCGGTGTACAGTTACAGACGAAGATAGACGAAGCGAACCATTGTCCATGTTCGTCTGAATGCACAGCGCCTTTCTCAAGTTTCGAAGTTACTACTAAGGTCGCCCGGCTAGAAACCACTAAGACACGAAGAAGGAAAAAGGTTTAAAATGCTTGGTGTTCTTAGTGTCTTTGTGCCTTGGTGGTGATTGAAGTCAGGTACGTTAGTCGTTACCCAGAATCTAATCAGCCTGGCCAGGAGGGAATTCGGCGTAGACTTCAAACCACAGGGCATCTTCGGTGCGGGCTTCGGAGCTGGCAAGCTGGTAAGAGACAGAGGAGCCATCTTCGGCGCGGAGGATGATGCCATGGTTGTTTTCGGGGTGTTCGTACATGTCGACCGCCACGTCGTTGGCTAAATCAATGGTTTTCCAGCCTAGCGTATCGAAAAGCTGGATGCCGATGCGCCGCGATTCACGGTCGGTGCCAATGCCATCCGCTCCGGTACGCGTCCAGCGCTGTCCTGCTGCGGCTTCGTTCCAGGTAACTGTGGCTTCATCCCAGGGGCGTAACACGCGGTAGGCTTTTACGGTGCAATTCCAGTCGTGGTTGCGTCCTGTTAGTTTGACATGAATTTTGGCGTCCAGCACCCGCACATTGGGCCCGAGGTCAGGAATTTCGAACTTGGTAATGAGATGGTATTGATTGCGGGCGTAAATGGTTAGTTCCGGTCGATCGCCGTAGCGCCAGGCCGCATGCCAACCATCCAGGGTGGAATCTGTGATGCCGTTGTAGCCATCGACACCATTGTGGAAGGCAACCCATTTGCGTACCGGGCCATTGGTAAAGGTCAGGGTGTCATTTTCGGGCGTGCCTTTGTAGAAGTCGGAGCCGGCCCAACTGAGCCAGCTTTCTACGCCTATGCCGTCGTTATCCTGCACGCCCCAGGTAAAGCCGACTTTGACATTTCCTAAAAAGTCGACGCCGCCGAATTGCGACATGGGGATGCTGAGTTCGCCTTGCCAGCCGGTGCTGGTTTCTTTGCTGGCCCATTCGTAGCCCGCGGGCCAACCGCCATTGACTGTAAGACGATTATCGGGGCGCAGGGTCATATCGATATCGCCGGGCGAGAAGGTTCCCGATTGATCGACATCAAAGACGATGCCGGCCATGTCGTTGTGCTGCCAGGGACGGGCGTTGGTAACGACGTAATCATCTTTGACCGAGATGGCAACATAGACCCGGTCGCTGGTCCAGATGACGCTGGTCCAGGCGCTCAAATCGGCATCAGGAAGGCTTTCGGTTCCGCCCGGGTAGGGAGCAGTGCGACCATTCAGCGCCAATTTGGTCTGGCCGCTCCACTCGCCCAGCTCGCCATCCACCACAGGAGCTTCCACCAACCAGACAGATTCCAGCTCATTTTGGCTGCGTTCCGGGTGCATGGGTGCAGGCATTTTCGGATCAGGCCCTTCAGCCAGGGCCATGGAGGCCAGGCTGAAGAGGAGTAAAAAGCTTATCGCTAAAATTGTTGTTTTTCGTTTCATCATGTCCTTTTTGCTCCTCAGGTAGTGGTATGGGGAGGAAGCATAGTGTATCGCAAAATTGGGTGATAGAAAAATCCCCGCGCCAAATCCTCTTCCAACGGATGAAGTTTTATTCATGTTTGGCCAGACAATCCAGTATTTTTGCCAAAACTTGCTCCGGGCTCAGGTCGTCGGTGGCGATGTAGCAATCCGCGTGGGCCCGGGCATGTGCTAATCTCACCCGTTCTTTTTGCAGATAGCTGTCTGTCATGTTCAGTTTGGGGTAGCGTTGCCGAATCTGCTGGTTGCTGGCATCCAGATAGATGAGGATGTCGGGGGTGCAGCGCCAGCGCCAGAGATCGGGAATGCCGGAGTGTTCTTGCGAGATTTGGCGGGCTTTGTAGCCCAGTTGGGTGAGCAGCCGCACTTGGGTGCTTTTGCCACTGCCGCACGGGCCCACGATGTGAAGGACGGCCACAGGTCTCGCCTCATTTTTTCCGGGGGGCATCATTCGGCTGGGTCGGGCGCATGGACCAGAAGCCCAAGAGGGCAATGTCCAGCGTGTCCAGGGTTAGCAATTGCTTCCACAAATCATCCTGTTTGCGGGTTTCAGCCATAAAGACTTGGTGTCGGGCCTTGCGGCGAATGAAGCCCCACAGCAGGAAGGCAAAGAAGGTGATGGGCATACGAGACCACAGGCTCAGCAGGCCCGTGGCATGGGGGCTGGGCATAAAATAGATGTCGATAGGAAGCCCCAGGGCCATGGATAGCCAAACCCAGTGTTTTTCCAGCACGTAGGCCAGCAAGGATGTGCGGGTTACAAAGAGGATGGGCAGGGCCAGCAAGTATCCCCATCCCAAAAACACTGAGCCCAGCATGAGGTAGACAAAAAGGAGCTGCTGCGATTGCATGTTAAGCATGTAGAAGATGAATCCCAATGCCATAAAGAAGAAGCTTACCAGCAAGGCGGCAAACCGAAAACGATGAGAAAATTGCTGGATGGCGCGCAGGCGTCGGTAATGGGCGTCGTTCTGGCGCTTTTGCAGTTTCTGAGCCAAGTCGTTCAAGTCTGATTCCGGGCTCATGGTTGGCTCCAGGTGTTGTAGATGCGAGGTGGCACCGGGAAGGCCATGGACATGCGCCGCACATCGTCGTGAGAGTCGGCACTGACACATAGCACGATGACGGAGAGATCATCGGTGGGGCGGCCTTGTTCTTTTTCCAATGCCCGGGCCAACAGGGCATCGGCGCAGGCTTGGGCTCCTTGTGCCGGCGAGATGGTCTGCAATTCGGTCAGTAAATCGATTTTGCCGCCACGATGCTCCCCAGCCGTGAGAATGCCATCGCTGAAACCTACGGCAATCATGCCCGGCTGCAAGGGTATTTCGGTGATTTGCGGACGGGTGCGGGGATGAATGCCAATGGCGCTGGCTTGGGCGTTGAGCACGTCCCAGCGCTCTTGCCGAAAGAGGATGACGGGGGTCTGGCTGTTGCGCGAGATGACCAGCGTGCCTGTTTCCATGTCGGCCGAGAAGATAATCATTTCGGCGCTAACTTTGCCGCCGCGGTGGGTGCGCAGGTAGTCGTGGGCTGCGCGAGCTGCTGCGCCATCTCGTACACCTTCGGCCAGCAGGGCAATGGCTTTACGGGCCACCACGTTGCTGATGTTTTTGGCGGAGCGCCCGCTGCGCTGGCCATCCACCAACACGACCGAAACCCCACCATGAGGCCGCTCGATCATCTCGACGGTGTCTCCCGATTCACGCATGGCATATTTTGCAATTTTGGCCACAGCCAGTTGAATTTCCATAAGCTTGTTTTAAAATGGACGCTCATGCGCCACTATGTGCGAAGCCTCGAATGAAATGAGGAAAGGTGAAACACAAGCATTTCCTTTCCATCAATCAAAAATAGCACGACCGATTTGTCATTTAAGTAGATGCGCATTTGAAACTTGAGAAAAGCGCTGCGCATCTCGACCAACGGCGAAGATGGCAACCACAGATTGCACAGATGGCACAGATGGCACAGATTTTTTTGATGCTTTCTTTCCTTCTTCTTCGTGCCTTGGTGCCTTTGTGCCCTTGGTGGTGCGCACTGGGTAGCAACGAATCGTCACATTTCAACTTTCATAGCATCACCTACTTAACGAGTCACAACGATGGGCACACTGATGTGGTAATCGGGGTCTTGCACAGCGATGCCGCGCAGGGTAACACGGCCTGTGCCCGTACTGCCCGCGGGGATGGTGAATCGTACGACCGGTGTGGTGGTGCCGCCCGGCGGGACATCGGGCGAGGTTTGGGTGGAGCCGCATTGGTCGCCATAGCACAACGCAACGCTCCAATCAGCAGGTAGGTTGATTTCGTTCAACGAAAGCAACAGCACATCGGTGGTGCTGCCCTGGTTGGTAAAAGTGATGCCCACATCGGGCCCGATACCGTTGTAGCTGGATGGCGAAGCGCTCCAGTTGACCACAAAAGGCGTGGGGGTGGGAGGCGGTGCGGTGGGCGTAGGGGTGGGGCTGGGCGTGGCTGTGGGTGTGGGCGTGGGGGTAGCGGTGATGGTGGGGGTGACCGTGGGGGTGGCGGTGGGCCAGGGTGTCCAGGTGACTGTGGGTGTGGGTGTAGGACTGGGGGTTCCCTTGCGCACCAGGATTGTCAGCGATTTGGTGGTGACTTTGTTTTTCAAATCGGTGACTTTAAGTTTGTAAGTGGTGTTTTTGATGGGGCAAACTTGCTTGCTGCTCACACCGGCAACGCCCACGGTATCCAAATACACACTTTTGGCGTTAAGTACCGTCCACTTGAGGGTGGTGCATTGCCCGGCTACGATGGAGGTTTTAGTGGCGGTGAAGGAGATGGAGACCTTTTGCGGTGTGGCAGTGCGGGTAGGACGTGGTGTCCAGGTAGGGGTGGCGGTGCGGCGACGGGTCGGGACGGGGGTAAAAGTGGGTGTGGGCCGTCGGGTAGGCGTAGGATTCTCAGGTGTCCAGGTGGGGGTAGGAGTTGTGGCAGGGGGAGGGACAGGTGTTGGAATCTCTTGAGGAGGGCTTTCGGTGCTGGTGGGCACAATGCCCGCAACCTGGGTGCTGGTGGCAACAGGTGTAGCGGTGATGCTGGGCCGAGGTGTCTGGGGTGTCTCGTTTGCTCCTATGGCTGCCACAACCGCAGTGGGGGTGGGGGGCAAAGCGGTTCTGAAAAGTGCTTTAGCGCTGAAATAGGCAGCCACAGCCCCGGAACAAAGCAAAATGGTTAGCAACATCCCCCCGATAATCAACGCCATAGACCAATCTTTGCCCGGACGCGCCGATTGCTGGGTTGTGTAGGGTGCGTAAACGGGAATGGGCGCGCTAAAAGACTGTCCAGCATTGGGGCGGGCGGGTGGTGGCAACGGGCCCGATTCTACGGTGTTGGAGTCAGGCTGCGGCGCACCATGCAAAGCCACAAATCGGGGACAGCTCTTGTATTGTCCGCCCAGGCAAAAGACAGCTTGCTCCGAAAGCGGAATCGTCTCCTGGGCAATCGTTGCGTAACAACGGTTTTCAAAGCTGGGATAATTCAGATGCGCATCTGCATCATCAAGCAACCCAAGATAAGGACAAATACTGGCGCTCATAAGAACATTATAGGCCAGATAAGAACATGCGCCAAAACCGGGCCACCGCCACACAGGTATTTGGGCCGAGTCAGGGGCATTGCTGGCCGAACTGATGGTATTGTATGAACGATTGAGTTTTTGTATAGACCAAACAACTTTTCGGGCTTTACATTTTTCCCGACATCTGGCATAATAGATCTTTATTGTTTCGTCAAGCCTTCTGGTCAGAGAAGATGGATGATGAACAATACCCTCTCACTCCACATTCCACATACCTGCCTATGAACCCTTATCTCATTTTTGGCATTCTTTTTTTTCTTGCCATCCTCTACAATTTTCTAAACGGCTTTCACGATGCTGCCAACGTGGTGGCAACCATCATCGCTTCGCGGGCGATGTCAGCTCGAGCTGCGCTGGCACTGGCTGCAATTGCCAATTTTGTGGGCCCGCTCATCTTTGGCGTGGCTGTAGCTGAAACGATCGGCAAAGATTTCGTGAATCCCGACAGTGTGACCATCACGCTGCTGATTGCAGCGCTGGCTTCAGCCAATATCTGGAACATTGTTACCTGGTGGCAGGGCATCCCTTCCAGCTCATCTCATGCCATGGCTGGAGGATTGGTGGGCGCAGCGCTCATGTATGGCGGCGTTGCAGTCATCAAGATGGATGGTTTGATGAAAATCAGCTTGGCGCTCTTTGTTTCTCCCATCTTAGGATTTGTGCTAGGCTGGATTCTGCTCAAAATAACTTACTGGCTTTCTTCCAATGCCACGCCCAAGGTCAACAAGACCTATAACCGGGCGCAATGGCTTACTGCCACTGCGCTGGCGCTTTCGCATGGAACCAATGATGCGCAGAAGGCCATGGGTGTTATTGTCATGGGTCTGGTCACGCTGGGCTTTCAGGATCATTTTTACGTACCGCAATGGGTTATCATCGTTAGTGCCATTCCCATTGGGGTGGGCACTGCCAGTGGCGGCTGGCGCATCATTCATACTCTGGGCGGCAAATTTTATCGCATTCGCCCCATCCACAGCCTGACCTCGCAACTATCCTCCGCCATCGTCATTCTGGGGGCATCTATTTTGGGCGGGCCCGTTAGCACCACGCATGTTGTTAGCTCGACCATTGTGGGAGCAGGTGCTGCCGAGCGCAAAAGCCAGGTACGCTGGCTCAATCTCACCGATATCGGTGTAGCCTGGCTGATTACCGTTCCGGTGACAGCAGCGCTGGCCGCGGCGCTATATCCCCTGCTGCGCATCTTCCTGGGGCCCTGACACCACATTTCCACTCCTTTTCCACCCACCTTTTAACGGAGGTTTTAATTTTTATGGCTCTATTTTCCAACGAGAAACGTGAAAACATCTTTATCCAACTGCTGCGCAAACAGGCCGAGGTCTTGCAGCGCGGCGCGTTGGCGCTGGAGCGCTTTATTGCCGAAAACAGGGATGAAGATGCCGATGCTTTAGAAAACATCGAAAAAGAAGGGGATGAATTTCGGCGAATCCTCATCGACGAACTGCACAAAACTTTTGTCACGCCCTTCGATCGGGAAGATATTTTCGAACTCTCGCTCTATTTGGATGATGTGCTGGACTACTGCTACACCACCGTCCTAGAGATGCGTCTGCTGGGCGTAACCAACGATAAATATCTGCAAGAAATGGCGACTCGGGTACGAGAGGCCAGCGACGAACTGTTGCTCTCGATGCAGCGCCTGGAGAAAAATCCCCTGGTGGCGTTGGATCATTCGCGGCGGGCCAAACATCGCGAAAATCAGGTCGAGAAGCTGTATCGGCAAGCTGTCACCAATCTCTTCCACGGGCCCGAAGATGTGCATCACGTGATGATGATGCTACGCACCCGCGAAGTCTATCGACACATCTCCAACGCAGCAGATCAAGCGGACCAAGCTGCCAATGTCATCGGCAAAGTTGTCATGAAGTTGACTTGAGCCCAAAAATGTTTGACAACTGCCAAAGAGTGCTATAAAATGTGGGTATTGTCACCAATGTCGCTGTAGGCATTTACCTTGCCCACGAAGAGAAAACTGCCTTGATCTTACCCTGTATTTATAACGCAGTGCAAACAATCCTGGCTAATCAAGTAGCTATCCTCGCAGAAGCGCTGGTAGCGCCACTAAAATGAAGTTAAACGCTATGTCAAAACGACATGGCGTTTTTTCTTTTTTACGACTCCATTTCTATTTTAACTTTATCTTGTCATCCACGGCGGATGACCCCTATTTGCCAAAGGAGGCTATGTTATGAACACAACCTTGGCTGGTTTTCATAACCGGGTTGCAAAGATTGATCTGACGACAGGCACGATTGCCTATGAAGGTGTGGATGCCGAGTTGGCCGCAAAATACATTGGTGGCCGTGGTTTGGGCGTTAAATATGTGTTCGATAACGGTATTGTCGATCCTCTCTCGCCCGAGAACCTGCTGGCCATTATGACTGGCCCGCTGACCGGCTCCGAGGTGAAGATGAGTGGTCGCCTGGCCGCAGTCACTCGCAGCCCCTTGACCGGAACCATCACCGATAGCCACATGGGTGGTTGGGCCGCAGCCTACATGAAATGGTCCGGTTTCGATGCCTTACTCATCAAAGGCAAGGCGGATAGCCCCGTTTATCTTCTTTGTAAGGATGGCGATGTCAGCATCGAGGACGCCAGCGACCTGTGGGGCAAAACAACCCACGAGACCCAAAAAATCCTGATGGACAAACATCCCGGCAAATATGTGGATGTCATGGCCATCGGCCCGGCTGCCGAAAACGGCGTCAAGTATGCTGGTTGGATCAATAAGGATGATCGGGCCTGTGGCCGCACCGGCACCGGCACTGTGGGAGCCAGCAAAAATCTGAAAGCGATTGTTTTTGTGGGCGACAAGAAGAATCAGCCCAAACCTGCTGATAGAGCTGCGTTCAAAGAGGCCGATAAGAAAGTCATCTCAGCCATCATGGCCGAAGCCAATATCACCGCCCCGCGCAAGGGTGGCCTGAGTGTTTACGGCACCAACGTTCTGATGAACATCGATGGCAGCATTGGCGCACTGCCTGCCTGGAACGCCAAAAAAGCATCCTTCATCACCGACGACGGCGAAGAACTCTACGAAAAAATCTCGGGCGAGCGCTTCCGCGAAGACATTTTGGTGGGCGACCCCACCTGTCATGCCTGCCCGGTGGCCTGTAAGATCGAGGTCGAAGTGCCTTCCGGCCGATTCAAGGTTCACATGGAAAGTGTGGAATACGAACCGGCTTGGTCGCTGGGAGCCATGAGCGGCAACGCCAATAAGGATGCCATTGCCTACATGATCGATCAGGTCAACCGCTACGGCTTCGATCCCATCGAGACCGGCAATGCCCTGGCCATGTACATGGAAGTCACCGAGAAGGGTGGCGCCATTGATGGCGGTTTGGCTTGGGGTGACGCGGACGGCATGGTTGAAATGATTGAAAACATTGCTTTCGCCAAGAACGAAATCGGCAGAATTCTGGGCATGGGCACCGCGGCTGCCGCCGAAAAACTGGGCTTCCCCGAACTGGCCATGAGCGTCAAGGGCCAGGCGATTCCCGCCTACGATCCTCGTGGTCTCAAGGGCATGGGCATTGCCTACGCCACCAGCAACCGCGGCGCTTGCCATCTGCGGGCCTACACGCCCGCGGCTGAGCTGGGTGTCATGCCGTTTGGCTCCCTCAAGGTCGACCCCCTGGAATGGAAAGGCAAGGGCGAACTGGTCAAAATCTTCCAGGACATCCATGCCATTTCCGACAGCTTCGACATCTGCAAATTCAGCGCCTTTGCCGAGGGTGTGGATGAATATCTGGCGCAGTACAACACCTTTACCGGCTCCAATCTGACAGCAGAGGAATTGCTGAAGGCTGGCGAGCGCATTTACAATCTCGAGCGCTACTACAACAATCTTGCCGGGCTGGGCGAAGGCAGCGACTACCTGCCCAAACGCTTCCTGGAAGAACCCAGCACCGTGCCCGGCTCCATGGGCCATGTCTGCGAGCTGGATTTGATGCTGGAAGAGTACTACGCGGCCCGTGGCTGGGAAAATGGTGTCGTGCCCGAAGCCAAGCTGAAAGAGCTGGACATTCTTTAAACATCTCATCCCCATTCAATTTCCCCCACAAAGCTGCTGCCTATGCCCAGGTAGCAGCTTTTTTTTGAGTTTCAAAGTTACTACGAAGGTAGCCCGGCCAGAAACCACTAAGACACGAAGCCTCAAAGGCACAAAGAAAGAAAAAGTTTTGAAATGCTTGGTGTTCTTAGTGTCTTAGTGTCTTTGTGTCTTTGTGCCTTTGTGGTGATTGAAGTCGGGTACGTTAGTCGTTACGTTTCAGGAAGATTACGACTGCCTGCGCACGCAATCGTTACGCATCATCAAGCAGCTCAACCACGCCGCTATTGCCATCAACGCGTAAAAGCTGGCCCGTTTTCAGGCGCTGGGTGGCCCGAGATACGCCCACTACCGCGGGAATGCCATATTCCCGTGCCACCACCGCACCGTGGGTCATCATGCCACCAACCTCCATCACCAAGCCGCCCGCGGTCAAAAACAATGGCGTCCAGGCCGGATCGGTGCCTGGACAGATGAGAATTTCGCCCCGCTGCAACTGGGTGACATGGGGATCGAATATGACACGGGCCCGGCCCTCGACCACGCCCGGCGATACAGGCGCCCCCCGCAGCATGTTGGCATCATCCTCAGACGCTGCGGCCATGCCATCGTAGAATGCGCGACCATCGCTGAACAAAAGCCGGGGCACACGTGAGCGCCGCATCTCCACATCCCGCCGGGCCCGACGCCGGGCAATGGCCTGCCGCATCGCTGCGCTGACGGTTTTAGCCTGAACCGCGGCCAGCAACTCGCCGTTGGTCATAAAAAAGATGTCCTCGGGCTGGGCCAGGAGCTGCGCCCGCACCAGATCCTGAGCGCTATCCAGCAGGGCCCGCCGCAAAATAGCCACCATGCGCACCATCAAAAACTTGGGCGATTCCCGCACGCCGCCCAGGGCCCGATAGCGACGTGCTGCCCAAAATACCAGCCGCGATTTGAACCAGCCATGCTTTTGGTGCCGTACCGCCTGCGCCAGCTTGACCACCGCTTGCCGGGCCGCTTGCGCACCGCGGGCAAAAACCACATCGGGCGCCTGGTCGGGCTGGGTGATGGCGAGATAGCTCTGCAACGTTTGCATGACATGCTGCGGCTGCTCGTACCAGCGAGGACGCACAATGTCGATTTCGCCCAGGCCGCGGGCCCCGTATCGCTGCATAAAAGCATCCAGCGCCCGCTGTGCGACAGCAGGCAGGGTTCCCGCCAAAAAAGCCTGCGCCAGTTCTTGCGGCGTCGCTTGCGAAAAATACTGCTGCAACGTCCTATCCGATTGCAAAAGCTGCGCAGTTTGCCACAAAGCCAAATCCATCTCGGTGGTCACATTGTGCGGCAAGCCCCGAGACATTTCCAGATACAATTGCGGCTGGCCTACCTCCTGGCTGAATCGCCGCAAAACACCAAAGAAAGACCCCAGGCCCGCAATAAAAACAGGCAATCCGCGCGGCAAAACAATGTGGGAAAAGAAACTCTCAGACTCATCCAGCAATTTCAAGCGCCGGGCCAGCAGTTGCCACAGCTCCCCTTCTGCTTGCGCCCGGGCCTGGATGCGGGCCAATTGCTGCTCGTAATAGCGTGTGATGCGTTTTTGCGCCCACTCAGGACAACAAGCTGCCAGCAGCGTGCGTCCCAACGCAGGGATGAGGAAGCGCAGCACATGCCAGAGCGTACGAAGGGACATTTTACTGCCGTGCGTGGGCGTCAGGCCCGGCTCATCCAGCAAAGCCAGCATCTGCTGTGCGCCCACCGGGTCGATGTAGCTAAAAAGGGATGGATAGCGTTCTCGAACCCGCGGGTTGCGCAAAATATTTCCCACATTAATCCACAAACGCTCACCCGCAGCAACCACCACATTCTGCTGCGAGTAGTCAGGCTTCCAACCGACAATGCGCCCGAGCCCCAGCAGTAGCCGGGTCAAAACATCTTGCCCCAACGGCGAAATCGGCTCCATCACACCCTGCACCACATGCAAGCCCACAAAAACGCTCAGGGGCCGCACGGGCGACTGAGCGGGCAGCGGATAAAGGGAGGTAATGGGGCGGGATTGGAGGATGAACAGCTCACCGGCATCGGTGTAAGCCCATTCGATGTCTTGCGGGAAGCCGTACAGCGCCTCGATGCGCCGCCCCATGTCAGCCAGATGCAAAATGGCGTCATCGGGCAGGGCCTGAATCGCTGCCGCGGCGGTGTTCTGCTCTAAAACGATGCCGCCCTGGGCCAATGGACGACTGATGGTTGCTTTTGCGCCCAGCGTTTTTTCGCTGAACTGATTGTCTGAGGAGAGGATGTAGCGATCAGGTGTGACCTGACCCGAGACCAGAGCTTCGCCCAATCCCAACGTGGCCTCGATGACAACTTCGCCACGCAGGCCCGTGACAGGATTGGCTGTAAACATCACCCCCGAGGCCCGGGCGTTCACCATCGCCTGCACAACCACCGCCATGCCCGCTTGCTGATGACTGATGCCGTTGCGCACGCGGTAGCCAATGGCCCGCGCCGTCCACAAACTGCTCCAGCAGGCCCGAACCTTCTCGATTAGCGCATCGTGCCCGACGACATTCAAAAAAGTATCCTGCTGCCCGGCAAATGAAAGGCCGGGTAAATCTTCGGCAGTGGCCGATGAGCGCACCGCCACCGGGGGCGCCCCCAGTTGCCGCCACATGACTTCCAGCGCTGCGACCAGCGCAGGAGGCAGCTTTTTTTGCGCAAATTGGGCACGAATGCTTGCAGATGCCGCCTCCAACGAAGCGGGATTATCAGCCTGGAGCCCCGTCACAGCAGCACAAATCACCTCCTCCAGCCCATTTTCCTGGACAAAGGCCCGATAAACACTGACCGGAACAACAAATCCAGGTGGCACAGGCAAATCGTGACGCAGCAGCTTGGCCAGGTTCATGCCCTTGCCGCCAGCCACATCCAGGCTCAACCGCGCCGATGACAAAGGATACAAGGGGAAAGATGCGGCAGTGGCAGTCATGGCCCAGGCTTCATGCGCCGCCGCCCACCGGGGGAAAGATGCGCAAATCAGCGTTCTCAGGAATAATCATGTCCAGACCGCCAGAGTAACGCACCTCACGGCCATTCAAAAAGATGTGGATGCGGGGCGAAATCTCCCCATCCTGCAAAAGTTCCGACTGTAAAACGGGCCAGGTCTGCAAAACTTCGTCGATAACGTCAAAAACGGTGTTGCCCGGGCCCGCCTGAACCTGGACGCTGCTTTGCCCGCCGATGAGCGGGCGCAAAGTGGCATAGAGTTTAACTTGCATGGCATAAATGATGAGTGGAACGAGGAGTTTGTACGATTATTGTAGCACAATTGCCAACGCCTTACCTAAGTGGATGATGAGATGAATTTAAAATAAACCTGGGCGGCGATTACAATTCATCAGATGAAGATAGATGAAGCGAACCATCGTCTTTCAAAGTTACTACTAAGGTAGCCAGGCTAGAAACCACGAAGACACGAAGAAAAAAGGAAAGAAACGCTCAAGAAAAATCTGTGTCATCTGTACCATCTGTGGTTGCCATGGCGACGAATCCATGTTCAGCGTTGATCAAAATGCCCGATACCGAGCCACCCGCGCAATGAGATTGTCAACATCAGTTGATGAGCTGCTGATTTGCCTTTTCATGCTATAATGCCCCCATGACACATCAGCACACCTCACGCCCGTCGCCCGTTAAACAGCGCCTTTACCGAGGGCTTTCAGGATTATGGGCTCCCTGGCAAAACATCGATGATACACCCGCCACACAAACCCTTTCGCCCGCAGGATTGGCTTTGTTCAGGCGCATGAGCGCGGCTGACCGAGCGCACAGCTTACGCGTGCATGCGTGGTTGCGCGCCCGCGGGCATGATGCGCCAGCGTTGCTGGCCGCGGGCCTGCTGCACGATTGTGGTAAAGCTGCGGCACGGCTGGCAGTTTGGCAGCGCACACTCAAAGTAATTTTAAGAAAATTTGCCCCGGGTCTGTGGCATAAACTGGCTGCGCCCGCCTCACCGCCAAACTGGCGCTATCCCTTCTTTGTGCTGGCCGAACACACCCGCATCGGTGCCGAATGGGCCCAACAGGCAGGCTGCGCCCAGGATGTGGTCTGGCTCATCGCCCACCACGAAGACATCATCCTCCCCGATCATCCCGCGAGCCCGTGGCTGCAACTGTTGCAGGATGCCGACGCCAGCAATTAGAGGAGATGGGTGGCGATCAATACACCAGGGCATAGGTCTGGCTGGAGAGCAGCCAAGTGGTTGCGCGGCCATCTCACACATCACAAAAAAACGCCCGCTGGCATAAAATCCGGCGGGCGTAGTGCTAGAGGGGGCTAAGGCTACCAAGAGGGCATCGAGGGCGGGGACATTGGGGGAGCAGGGGGCGCTTGCGTGGGCATGGGCACGGCTGTGGGCGCAGGCACTTGCGTAGGCGCGGGCATAGGAGTAGGTGCGGGCGCCTGTGTGGGCGGAGCCTGCGTGGGCACAGGCATCTGCGTGGGCATGGGCGCTTGCGTAGGCATGGCGGGCATGGTGGGGCTAACTGGCGGCTGTGTCGGGCTCGATGCCGGGGGCATGGTGGGGGGCACAGTAGGCTGCATGGGCATTGGCGTGGCCGTAGGCATAGCTGGCATGTTGGTAGGCAGTGGCAGCGCTGTGGGGTCAGGTGTGATGGGCATCTCTGTGGGAACCAATGCGGGCTGCACAGTAGGCAGGGGCAGGGTTGGCTGCGGCAATGGAATTTGCACCGGTGTGCGCTCGGGCGCAATCATGGGCGTTGTCTCGGGCGAGGAGGACGAGGCATGAGCCAGCAGCGCTAACACTGCTTTTGCCGCCTGGATGCTGTCATCGCTGCCATCAAGCTGCGAGAGCTGCCTGACTTGATCGCTGACTTGCTGTTGAATGCGTTGCGGCTGCGGAATATCTTGTTGTTGGGTGATGATGGTTTGCAGCAGCTCTGCCACGGTATGTAAGGTTTCGGTGTAATCGGCCAGCGGCGCGGTTGCGGCCTCATGGTCGCCCTGTTCCTGCAATTGGCCAGCTTCATCCAGGCGTTTTTGCGCCAAATCCAAATGCCAGAAGATGTCATCCTGCTTGAGAAGCCCCTGAGTTTGTTCGCTCAGGCGCTTGACACTATAAAGCGTAGAACCGGGCAACGCTTTTTGAGCTGCCGAAACCATGCCCGAACCCAGCGCCAGGGTGAGAACGATGGCCAGGGCCGCAGCGATGGGTTGAAAGCTGCGCTTGGAGCTACTGAAACCGGCTACCAGATTTTGCCACCAGCTTTGTCGAGCCGGAATTGGGGCTGCCACTACCGGAGCAGGAGTTGCCATGCTTTGGCGCTGCTCTGCGGCAATGCGCTGCATCAGATTGACATGGGCCCGACGTTTGAACTCGGGCGTGGGGCTGAGTTGCGCTTGGGCGGCACTCAGGCTCGCTGCTGCTTGCAAAATGCTCACGGCTTCTTCACTAAGTTGAGGATAACGTTGTTGGCAACTCGCCACTGTTGCACCTTGTGTCAGCGCGTCGAGGCAGGATTCCAGGATATTCTGTTCATTCATTAGGCTAATCCTCCCGCAGGGGCGAGTTTGATGGCAAGTTTTTTTAGAGCCCGGTGTTGCAGCACACGCAGAGCGCCCGGTTTTTTGCCCAGAGTCAAGGCAATGTCATCGTAAGAGGCGTTATCAAAAAAGCGCATGGTCAATAAAGTTTGTTCGTCATCCGTGAGCGTCTTCAGGGCCTGACGCAGTTGCTGAATCGATTCCTGCTTGAAGAGTTCGCTGTCAGGCGCTGGGCCTTCATCTTGCAAAACCTGGCCCGATTCGGCCATGACTTCGTAGGACTGGTGGCGGGCATCTCGTTTACCTTCATTGATGATGAGATTGTGAGCGATGCGGTAAAGCCAGTGCAGGAAAGGGCGCTCGGGCCGGTAACGACTGATGGCCTTCCAGGCCCGCCAAAAAACCTCTTCGGTGAGGTCTTCGGCATGTTGTTGCGAAGGAACCCGAATGGCAATGTAGCGATAAATGGCATCGACATTGGCATTGTAAAGCTGAGAAAAGGCTTGGGCATCTCCTTGCTGCGCTTGTTTGACCCAGGTGCGCTCTTGGGGTGCTGCTGCTGAATCGGGCATGAGGTTGCGGAAAATGAGCGGGGATGAAACGACACTTGTTTATCTGATGCCATTCCATCCCCGTTCGTTACGTTAGGCTGTTATCAGCTACCCATGCCGGGCATACCGGGCATGCTGGGCATACTTGGCATGCTGGGGGTGCTGGGAGTGCTGGGAGTGCTGGAACCAGGGTTGCTGGAGCCAGGATTGCTGGGAACACTGGGGACGCTGGGGACGCTGGGAGTTGTTCCAGGATTGGTAGAGCCAGAGTCACTGGGGTTGGTTCCGGGGTCGCTGGGGGCAGCAGGCACTTCGGGCATCTCGGGCACGACCGGGGAGCTGCCAGCATCGGGATTTTCCGGCATCATGGGCACGTTGGGAGTTTCGGTGCCAACCTCGGGGATGTCGGTGCCAACCTCGGGGATGTCGGTGCCAACCTCGGGGATGTCAGTGCCAACTTCGGGGATGTCGGTGCCAACCTCGGGGATGTCAGTGCCAACTTCGGGGATGTCAGTGCCAACTTCGGGGATGTCAGTGCCAACCTCGGGGATGTCGGTGCCAACCTCGGGGATGTCAGTGCCAACTTCGGGGATGTCGGTGCCAACTTCGGGGATGTCGGTGCCGTTCTGGTAGTCACCATTTTGGTAGTCACCATTCTGGTAGTCACCA
>Ga0256914_1001382_pt1 | contig 22095 bp, 16 predicted proteins | sample HulkmetaG_FD_191571 | JGI IMG/M metagenome (GOLD analysis project Ga0256914, IMG submission 191571) | Hydrothermal chimney microbial communities from Main Endeavour vent field at the Juan de Fuca Ridge, Pacific Ocean - Hulk | ecosystem: Environmental > Aquatic > Marine > Hydrothermal vents ... | reverse complement strand
AGCCTGTAGCCAAAAATATAAAATTGATTTAGAGGTTACCAGCCGCCACCGCCTCCTCCTCCGCCGCCGCCTCCAGAGGAGCCACCGCCTCCGGAGCCTGAAGAAGTTGATATGGAAGCTGCGGAGATCATAGAATTGAGCCCGGTTCCCATATCTGAAGATAAAGATGAAAGGGAATGGAAGCTGCCATGATACCAGGTTGGCACGTAATAGGATTCTGGTTTATCTATCTGTCTTAAATATTGTTGAAAGCGTTCGGCCCATTCATTTTCAACATCAAGGGCCATTGCCCATGGCAGGTAGCGTTCGAATAGCTCAGGTGCTTTGTCCGGCGGGGTTAAAGCTTCAAGCCTTGGAGCCTCTGCAGTTTTTAAAAACATCCTGAAACCTTCAAGGTCGGAAAGGAGCTGTGCTCCTTTCATAGTGGGAGCTTTCATCAGATGATAAAACACAATATTTATAACAATAATGCATGCCAATATGAATAGTTGCACTGGGCCGATCATCATATAGTAAAACGAGCCTCCAACTCCAAGCCCGATCAAGAAGAAAAGTGAAAATATAAAATTTCCAATGACAGTGGCCTTCTGTTTCCATGGTACTTGAAATAGACCCTTAAGGCCTTTTGCTCCTGTAAGGACCAGGAATATGCTGAAAAAGCTCCATGCACTTAGCCAAGCAGTAATAAAGAGGGATGGAATCGCTTCTTTGCCACTGAGGGCAAGCAGTATCATGGCCAACACAGACATGACCAGGCCTGGAATTAGGTAGTTGCGGTTGGTCAAAAAGTAGATCTTTTCGTACCTGCGTTTTAGGGCCTCTTTTAGTCTATCTTTGGCTGATACAATATTTTTTCGATGACTCTGGTTGAGTCTAACGATAGGGCCTGAACTAAATAATGACCAGAGCATCTTGTCTTCTCCATCAGGAAGCTCCCTGTTCGCTTTTCTGCTAGCAAGCTCAACAGAATAGCCGTCACTGTCTTTTTTAATCACAACTGCTCCTTTAACTCCAAGGTCTACAAGGGCCGTAGCAAAGACCTTGTCGTCAAATCCCATTTGCCTGATAAATCTGGCTCCGGCAGGACCAGTGCCCTTAGGAGGATCAAACTTTGGTACTATTGGTCCTAGTTCTGGGTCTTTTCCAACTTGCTTCCAGGCATATAGATAATATAGAAATATACAGATAAGCAGTAGAATGGTAGAGATTAGTGAGAAATTGTCTTTTAATAGGAAAAAAAATTTCAAAAGGACACTCGGTTCATATACGATACCCTTTGGCCATGCTACAGCTATGGTAAAACCTTCTTTAGGATATATAGGCATAGAGGTTTCAAAAGTGATGTGTTTGTCTGTAACCTCTGTTGCCTTGGCCATGGTGTCTTTTGCACCTCTAGGGCCTGTGTAGGAAGCGTATCTCAAAAATTTTGAAGGCTTAGGCAGGATTACTGTAGCCACAGCCTTTAGTATAGGAAAGTCCCACTGGTCTCCGGTAACATTCCAGTATAGTTCGTCAAAGTTATCAAAGTAATTGACCATCCGGCTCATTTCATAGGTGAGCTGGAAGGTATGAAGCCCTTTGGATATAAAGTGGTCTTTAGAACCTATGTAAATTCTGATATAGCTGCCAAGATCTTTGGTATGATAGGGTGCCTTGTTACCGTCAATTTGTACATCCAGCAACTTAAAGCTTGGATTAAAGGACAGTAGCAACCCTTTTTGGTATTTAACGGGCAAATCTCTATAAATGCCATGTCTTATATGCTCTCCCAGGCAGTTGGCAGTAATTGCTTCTGTGACCACTATGGCTCCTGATGGCTGGATATGGACAGTGCTATGAAAATGGTTTATTACTTCCCTGTTTTGGTTGTAGGCGGCAGCTTTGGTATCAAAGGGGTGAATAAAGGGAAGAGTAAGCAGGATAGCGAATAAGAGAATGGGATATAGAAGCAGGTCCTTTTTTAGAGTCATGTTAACCTTCTATTAAAACTTTACCTTTGGGACAGATCTGTCTGCTGCATCGGCAAGTTCAAAAAACTCCTCTTTCTTAAAACCGAACATGTTGGCGATTATACTGTTTGGAAAGACCTCAATGGCCGTGTTGAGGTCTCTAACTGTCGCGTTGTAGTAACGTCTTGCCTTTTGAATGGCATCTTCTATCTGGGCAAGCTGTGTTTGAAACTCGAGAAAATTGGTGTTTGCCTTTAGCTCAGGGTAGTTTTCCGCTATGGCAAATAGGCTTCTTAGACTGGCGGTAAGCAAAGATTCGCCTTGTCCCCGTTCTGCCGGCCCTTTTGCAGACAGGGCCTTTGCTCTTGCCTCTGTAACCTGTTTGAACACCTCCTTTTCGTGTTCCATGTAACCTTTGACCGTTTCAAGGAGGTTAGGAATGAGATTAGCCCGTCTTTTAAGCTGAACATCTATGCCGCTCCATCCTTCTTTGCACAGGTTTCTGAGCCTTACCAAACGGTTGTAGATCATTATGGCCCATAGGGCCAAGACACTCAAAATTATCACTATGATGATGAGAACATTCATATTTTCTCCCAAGGACTTTTTATTTCTTCATCGGATTGAACAGTTAAGAATTTAATCTTTTTGACCTCGCCTTAACTGAAGGATGAGTCATCAGATGGGTCTTATTTCTACAGAGTTCTGTGCCAAATAATCTTTAACCTCTTTGATACCCACCTCCCTTCTGTGAAAGATACCGGCTGCAAGGGCAGCTTCTACTCCGGTCTTTTTAAATACTTCTAAAAAGTGTGCAGGGTTGCCAGCACCGCTTGAAGCAATTACAGGGATAGATACTGCATTTTTCACGCTTTTTATCAGTTCTATGTCAAAACCGCTGTTTGTCCCATCCCGGTCTATGCAGTTAAGGAGTATTTCTCCTGCTCCAAGCCTTTCGCATACCTTTGCAAGGGTGACTGCATCAACGTCTCTGCCTTCCCGTCCACCTTTTATGGTACATTGATACCAGCAGTATCGTTCACCATTGGGGCCAGGGTGTTTGGTCTCTATTACATGGTGTTTCACCTGGTCAGGACTTTTAACATAAATCCTCCTCGGATCTATTGAAATGACCACCGCTTGGTTACCGTAGATTTTGGATATCATTTCGATAGCGCTTTCTCCAGTGGCCTGTCCATTTTTCAGATAGTCCTCCACAATAAGGACTGCATCACTTCCTATAGAAATCTTGTCTGCCCCTGAGCGGAAGTACTCGGCAGCTACCTGAAGGGCAGAGTAATGTCTGCCATCCCTGTCTGTATAGTCCCTGATTCCACCACCAATAGTAAGGGGAACAAAGACCTCTTTTGATGTGCGTTTTAATACCTCTAGCATTGGCATGTCTTTTAGGGGAAAATCTCTAAAGGCAGTGATATTTAGAAAAGTTATCTCATCTGCCCCTTCGTTATAATACCGGGCTGCAAGCTCAACAGGCCTTCCGAGGTTTCTCACCTCCCCCTTTTCCCTCACGTCGTACTGATCTCCCTTAGTTACAACTAGGTCTCCCTGGTCATTAGACCGTACATCAAGACAGGCTATGATCCTTTTGGCAAGGCGCGTCTGTTGCGATGCCTTTTCAGGCAGAGCGTCTTGTCCTGTTCCCTTTAGGAAATTTTTTAGGATTTTCAGTCCTGTGGAACCACTTTTTTCAGGATGAAATTGAGTAGCTATACATTTCCCATGCTGAATGCTGCTGGTGAATCGGCAACCATAGTCTGTCTGGGTAAGTATAATTGAAGACTCTTCAGGAGCTACATAATAAGAATGGACAAAATAAAATTTTTCATCGCCCTCTATGTGCTGAAAAAGTTTGGAAGGCTTTTTGAAAACAAGGCCATTCCATCCAATATGTGGCACAGCTAGAGGGCCTGTGAACCTTTTGACCTTGCCCTTAAAGATTCCAAGCCCTTTTACTCCAGGTGCCTCCTCGCTTTCTTCAAATAATGCCTGGAGGCCAAGGCATATGCCAAAAAATGGCCGTCCTTCATTGATATAATGTTTTAAAGGCTCTGCAAGCCCTTTGCCCTCAAGGATGTTCATCATGCTTCTAAAGTTTCCAACTCCAGGGAATACCAATTTTTCTGCAGAGAGGATGTCTTCTGGCCGTTCTACCTGCCTAACTGTGGCACCCAGGCTTTCTAAGGCGTTAACTACACTTCTGACGTTACCTGCACCGTAATCCAAAAGGGTAATCATGTTTGTTCCTCATCTTAGGTGTTATTTTTTGGCCAAAAGGATACAATGGAGCCTGACAAAAATAAAGAAGACAGTGTTTGCAAAGAATCGGGTATGGCAAAAAAGAGAGATCTTTTCTAAAATCCCTTGCTACCTTTCAAAAGGAGTGATGAAATTGTCACAAAAAAAGGATACCAATAATAATAAGAAAACTGTCGGGCTCTTTATAGAGCTTCTAGAGGTGTTGAGGCGCCTTCGTGCACCAGACGGCTGTCCATGGGACAGGGAACAAACTCCCCAGACTATCAAAAAGTATATGATAGAAGAGGCCTACGAACTTTATGAGGCCGTAGACAATAACGAGCCCCAAGAGGTAAAGGAAGAGCTTGGAGATCTATTTTTTTTGCTTCTTTTTCTTGCAGATCTTTACGAGAAAAGTGGAGATTTTACGTTGGCAGATTCCCTTTTGGCTATAAAAGAGAAGATGATAAGGCGTCATCCTCATATCTTTGGGGACGCAAAGGTGAAGGATTCAAAAGAAGTGGTTGCCAACTGGCAGGCCATAAAGGGACAGGAACAGGAAAAAAAAGGTAAAAAAAAGAGCAGCCTTGGCAACCTGCCTCAGGCCCTTCCAGCCCTTCAAAGGGCCTTCAGGCTGGGTGAGCGTGCTTCAAGGGTAGGATTCGACTGGAAGAGGCCAGGAGATGTAATCGAGAAGCTCAAGGAGGAGACGATAGAGTTAGAGTCGGCAATAAAAGATAAAGATCGTGAGGCCGTTCAGGAGGAGTTAGGGGATTTGCTCTTTACCATTGCCAATTTGTCTCGCAAACTGGACATGAATCCAGAGGAGGTGCTCAAAAGGGCCTTAAACAAATTTGTAAAAAGGTTTGAGCAAATGGAGGAAAGGATAACAAGGGAAGGGCATCGGCTGTCAGAGCTGGATATAGATGAGCTTGAATCCTATTGGCAGGAGGTAAAGTAGAGGGGTGTCTCTTTATCCTAAAAAATTTGGAGTGATAGTTGTAGGGGCGGGCCATGCAGGATGCGAGGCTGCCCTTGCTTCTGCTCGGCTTGGCGTTGATACCTGCCTGCTCACCATAAATCTTGATTGTATAGCCGCCATGAGCTGCAATCCTGCTATTGGCGGGCTTGCCAAGGGGCATCTGGTCTGTGAGATAGATGCCCTTGGTGGTGAAATGGCCCGCAATACCGATGCCACCGGTATTCAATTCCGCCGTCTTAACATGTCAAAAGGGCCGGCGGTAAGGGCAAGGCGGGCTCAGTCTGATAGGCTTCTTTACCGTCTCAGGATGAAGGAGGTTATAGAACTTCAATCCAATCTTGAAGTTGTGCAGGCAATGGTGGCGAGGCTTCTTGTACGGCAGGGCAGAGTTTACGGGGTGGAGACTACTGTTGGCCAAGAGATCCACGGCCAAAAGGTTGTTGTTACAACAGGGACATTCCTTAGAGGCCTTATTCATATTGGCCTTAAAAACTTTCCTGCAGGACGCATGGGAGATCCGCCTTCCAATAGGTTGTCCCAATGCCTTAAAGAGCTAGGTTTTGAAATGGGAAGGCTCAAGACAGGAACTACTCCCAGGCTGCATGGGCAGAGCATCGATTACAGCCATCTTGAGCGTCAAGACGGGGATAATCCCCCTCCTCATTTCTCCATAATGACCGATGAGATAAGTCTGCCCCAAAGGCCCTGTTTTATCACCTATACCAATGAAAAGACTCATGAGGTCATTATGAAGGGCCTCGACCGTTCTCCGCTCTTCACTGGAGTTATTGAAGGGGTTGGGGCAAGGTATTGTCCTTCTATAGAAGACAAGGTGTTCAGATTCAGAGACAGGCAACGCCATCAGATTTTTTTGGAGCCAGAGGGGATCAAGACCGTTGAGGTCTATCCTAATGGTATAGCCACAAGCCTTCCCATTGATGTTCAAATAGAGATGGTGCGTTCTATAAAGGGACTGGAAAATGCAGAAATTTTGAGACCAGGCTATGCAATAGAGTATGACTATTGTGACCCTATACAGCTTAGGCCAACTCTGGAGACCCGTTTGGTCAAGGGGCTTTATTTTGCTGGTCAGATTAATGGTACCTCTGGTTATGAAGAGGCGGCAGCACAAGGGCTTATTGCAGGCATAAATGCAGCGCGGGCGGTGCAGGAAGAGACTCCTGTGATCCTGGACAGGAGCCAGGCATACATAGGTGTGTTAATAGACGATCTGGTCACTAAGGGGACAAAGGAACCTTATCGCATGTTTACATCCAGGGCTGAATATAGGCTTCTTCTCAGAGAAGATAACGCCGCTGCCAGGCTCACGCCGATTGGAAGGGAGATTGGTCTCGTTGGAGATGAACAGTGGGAAAGATTTCAGAGAATGTATGGCCAATTTCATGATTTTATGAGGACCCTTGCTTCCATCAAGATTACGCCAGACAGTAAAGTGAATAGTTGGCTATCTTCCATTGGTTCGGCCCCTTTGAAACAGGGGATCAGTGCGGTGGAACTTTTAAAACGGCCAGAGGTCAGCCTGAGACAGCTATGCGATTTTTTGAATGTGAGACTTCCTCTGCCTGACATAGCTGATCAGGTGGAGATAGAGGCAAAGTATGCCGGCTATATCCATCGGCAAAAGGAAGATGTAGAGAAGTTTAAGAAACTTGAAGAGGTAAGATTACCAGAAGAGTTGGATTTCAGCCGGATACCAGGGTTGTCTAATGAAATAGTAGAAAAACTTTCCAAGGTGCGTCCTGAAAACCTGGGAATGGCCTCTAGGATATCCGGGGTCACTCCTGCCGCACTTACAGCCATCCAGATTTATCTGAAAAAAAAGGGACTTTTGCAATAGTTGTGGTTTAGAAGTTTGTTTAGACAGATTTTTCTTTACCTTATGATATCTGGGGCATAATTTGTATAGTTAAAAAAAGGATATATCTTATGGCAGTAGACTTTCCGTATCTTGATATTTCAAACTGCAACGCCAGTGTAAGGATAGCCCAAAACGGGGCCCAAATTTTTGGATTTGACAGGGTTGGAGAGGCGCCGGTCATATGGATAAGCCCCAAGGCAATTTATAAAAAGGGTTTTCCCCTTAGAGGAGGCATTCCTATATGTTGGCCATGGTTTGGTCCTCATCCTGAAGGCAAGGAGAAGCCGCAGCATGGTTTTGTCAGGATCATGCCTTGGGAGCTTAAGGATTTTTCAGAGTCAGACAAGGGTGTAACTAGGTCTTCTTTCAGTCTGAGCGAGTCAAAAGATACCCTGCGTTTTTGGCCTTATAGGTTTCGTTTGACCCTATCGGTAGAGGTTTCCAAGGCCTTAACTATTCGTCTTACCACGGAGAATACAGACGACAAACCGTTTGAGATAACCCAGGCCTTACATACGTATTTTTTCGTTGGGGATGTTCACGATATAGAGATCCAGGGCCTTGACGGCCATGAATACGTGGATAAGGTCAAGGGTGGAAAGGAGGGCTGCCAAAAAGGAAGCCTCGTTATAAAGTCAGAGACAGACAGGGTGTACCGTCACAAAGGGAGGTGCCGTTTGTTGGATAAGCGTCTTGACAGGGTTATTGTTATTGATAAAAAGGGCAGTGGTTCAACTGTGGTATGGAACCCTTGGAAGGAAAAGGCAAGGCAGATGGCGGATTTCCCAGACGACGGTTTCAGAAACATGGTATGCATCGAAGCTGCAAATACCATGGAAGACAGGGTTCGGATCGAGCCAGGCCAGGACTTTACGTTGGAGAAACGTATAGAAGTGTTTCCATTGCAATAAAATCCTGTGTCTTTCTTTAGATTCTTGCGTTAAGAAAAGAGTATCTCTAAGTCTTCGGCTGTAAGTCCTTTGAGGAGGGTGCTGTTTCCGCTGAGGATTGAACCAACGATCTTCTGTTTCTTTTTTTGGAGGCTCAGGACCTTTTCTTCCACTGAATCTTTTGAAATAAGACGATAGGTTACCACCTTTTGGGTCTGACCTATTCTGTGGGTCCTGTCTATGGCCTGCATTTCTACTGCTGGATTCCACCAAGGGTCTACAATAAATACGTAGTCTGCAGCAGTAAGGTTGAGTCCAAAGCCACCTGCTTTAAGGCTGATCAGAAATGCTCGAATCTTGTCATTTTTTTGGAAGTTACCGACTCTTTCCTTGCGCCTTGTTTGGGGAGTACGGCCATCTAGATATTCAAAAGCGATTTCCATGTCTGTTAATTCTTTTTTTATTAGTGCCAACATTTTGGTGAACTGTGAAAAAATAAGGATCTTGTGTCCACTGTTTATGGTTTCGGACAGAAGCTCTACTAACTGTTGAAATTTGCCTGAGCTACAGTTGCTTACACCCACAAGGGCTGGATGATTGGCTATTTGTCTAAGTCTGAGGAGACCTTCCAGGACCTTCATTTTGCTTTTCTGCAAGCCCCTTGATTCTACAGCTTGTAATATGGAGAAACGGTAGTGGTCTCGTACTTGATTATAGAGTTTTTGTTGATCTTGGGTCATGGTGCAACGGATTATTGATTCGATCTTATTTGGCAGTTCTTTTGCCACTTGTTCTTTTGTGCGTCTCAAAATGAAGGGAGAGACAAGTTTTTTGAGAGAGTGGATCACCGCCTTATCGCCTGATGCAGCAGGTTTGGCAAACTTTTCTATGTATAGTTCTTTTTTGCCAAGGATTCCTGGATTTAAAAATTCCATCTGGGACCACAGTTCACCTAGATGATTCTCGATAGGCGTGCCAGTGAGGCACAGCCTGTGTCTGGCCTTTATGAGCCTGCATGCCTTGGCAGTTAGCGAATCAGGATTTTTAATGTATTGGCTTTCATCTAAGATGCAGTAGTTGAAAGTGAGTTTTGATAAACTCTCGATGTCTCGTCTTACTATCCCATATGTGGTAAGCAATATGTCTGTATCTTCCAGCTCCTTTAGCAGCCTTTTTCTGCCAAGACCTACGTACACCTTCATGCTCATATTAGGAGTGAATCTTTCAGCCTCGGATTGCCAGTTGAAGACCAGGGATGTCGGGGCCACTATCAAACTTGGCGGTGCAGTTCCTTTTTCCTTGTTCTTGAGCCTTTGGAGCCAGGCCAATATCTGTACTGTCTTTCCAAGGCCCATGTCATCGGCAAGAATGCCTCCCAGCCCGAGATCATTGAGAAAGGAGAGCCAGCCCAGGGCATCCTTTTGATAAGGTCTAAGTTTGCCATGAAAGTTGGAAGGGGCATTCAAGGCTTTTATTCCTCTGAAGTTTCTCAGCCTGCTTTTTATATGCTGAAATTTATTATCTGTTTGTGCTTCTTGTGCCTCTTCCAGCAGGTGTTCAATCATTAGGGCATGGGACGATGGAAAACGAAGCACGGCTTTACCGTCTTCTGTATAGTCTGTCTTTGCTAGTTGGAGCACTTTAATATGTTTTTGAAGCCATTTTAGAGGGAGAATACCTTGGGCTCCAGAGTTTAGTTTGATTGTTTGCTGTCCTTTGAGATAGGCAGATATAACTTGTGGAAGAGGTATTGGTTCCGAGCCAAAGTGCAACTGTGCATCCATGTCGAACCAGTCTATACCAGAGGATATGTTAAGATGTTTTAGGGTTCCAGCTTTCAATGCTTTGCCATTCTCTGCCTCGAGGCGTATCTTTTTTTTGTCAAGTAAAGTCAAGATTTCTGGAGCAGATAATATACTGGCAGAGAAGGTCCCTGTTTTTGTAATGGCAAGGCCAGTGTCTACGATTTTATTCAGGAGTTCCTGCTCCTTCTGTCTATTTCGTTTCAAGAAGGCCCAATTTTTTTCATCGAAAATTACATCTTCTTTTGAGCAGGCATCTATCTTTAGATCATTGTAAAGAAAAAAGGGTTCTGCAACGAGTTTCTTATCGTCTATCTTGAGAAAAAGTCCACAAACCGGCTCTAATCCTTCTATAGTTTGAGGAGCAAGTTCTTTTGGCAACTCGAGGTGTTCAAGCCTTGCTGTTTCAATGGCATATTTGACGATTTGCGGAACCTCTTGGGCTTTTGCCTTTTCTAGTCCTTTTGATAAGGCCCTTTTTATAACTGAATAGGAAGGTCCGGAGATTTCATATAGCCTTGAGTTAAATATCATCATGGAGGGTAAAGAATTTATGAGTAGTGCCTCTGAAAACCTGATTGGGTTGTCATCAATACAGAGTTTGGGTCTGAGGTCTAACCGGTTGCCCTTGTCTTTTTTGGCGCTAATGATGAATTTTATCCTGTTTGTCGATAGGGTTTTCAGTGGATCAGCAACAATCGATCCTGCACCATTTTTAACCACACATCTGTTAGTTTCTGCCAGTAAGGGTAAAAGGACGCCTGCGTCCTTTGGCGAAATGGAGATTTCTTTAAATGTATCAATATAGCTATCGTAAAAGTAACCACCATAAGAGTAGGAAGAACCTATAGATATAGTCATTAGAAAAGGAATTATGAGTCGATCTGCCTTAGGAAGCTCGGGCCGGGACAGGGTCTTGGGCTTTATTTTTCTGGTCCTGCCCAGTTTCCCGTCTTTTTTGATATACTGTTCGTAGGCAGATATTATGACCAGATCACCCTTTAACATCAGTTCATATCTTGGCACAAAGTCTTGAATTGGAGTCCATATCCTTGGGGAGTCTGTTTCGGTCCATTCCCTTCTTTTAAATATCTCTTTAAAAGAAAGCGATAGAGATTCGCAGTCGCTATTGTTAGCTTTATGTTCTTTAAAATATTTCTCTGCCGCTGTTATAGTCGCCCAAATATGCTTGCATGGAATGCCTTGGCGGAAGAAAGGGCAGGTGCAACCGATCCTGACAGCTCCTTTGTCTTTTTCTTTTAGATCAATAGAGACCCTGTAAAGGACGTTGCCTCTTATCTGCGATTTTATGAGTTTTTTATCGATGTAGGTTAACTCAACCCGTCCGTCTTTGAAGTATTTTTTGCCCCTGTAACGAATAATTGGAAGAAAAAGGGTACCTAGATCCTTGGTCAACCTTGTTAGTGTAATTGCCTTTTTTTCTATGTCTGACACCGTCTATCCTGATCTGTGAGTATTAGATTATTGATGAAGAAAGCCTATAATTATAAATTGGATGTAATAAAATTGCACGAATGACTTAATTTTTTGTAGTTTTTTAAATCCGGAACCATCAAAAAGACGCTTCATAGTTACAGAAAGAGCACGTGCAATGGTGGGGATTATCAGATTCTGGTTTGGGGCAGCTGTAGATATGACACTTTAAATGGTGTGTCGAGGCCTAGAAGTATCTTTTTGTCCCTATCGTAGATATCTTGCAAAAAAGTAATAGAGTCATTTTCATTTCTTATCACAGTCCAGTAAAGGATAAATATGGGGATTTTCTTTTGGAGGTGAATGGTAACGTTTTTCCCAGAATCTATGATTCTGCGAATTTTTTCAAGATTCCATTTTGGGGAGTCCTTAAATAAAATTTCAACCAATTCCATTGGCTTTTCAACTCTGATGCAGCCATGACTGAAGGCCCTAATGTTTCTGGAAAAGAGCGATTTTGCCGGAGTATCGTGGAGAAATACAAAATGTTTATTAGGAAATATAAATTTTATGCGTCCAAGCGCATTCTTGGGTCCTGGTTTTTGCCTAATAATGTATGGGAATCTAGAAGGATTTATCCTATGCCAGTTTATGGCCCTTGGATTAATTCGTCTGCCTTTTGCATCCACAATCTCCATATTGTTTTTTAAGAGATAAGATGGGTCGTTCTTGATTTTGGGTATTATCTCTTTTTTGAGTATACCAGGTGGCACAATCCAGTAAGGATTTAATACCACATATTCCATAGAGGCTTTGAAAACAGGCGTTTTCCAAAACGGTTTTCCCACCATGACCTTGCACTGCCATCTTTTCTGCCCGTTTTCAAAATAAAATAGTTCAAAAGCAGCTATATTTACTAACAAATAACGTTGGGGGAGGTCATGAAGGACCCATCTGGCACGTTCTAGGTTCACCCTGATTTTATTCACCTTGTATCTTGGTGTAAGGTTGAGTGCTCGAAGGGTGTTTTTACCTACTATGCCATCCGGATCCAGGCCGTGATGGCGTTGGAAGGTTTTGACTGCAAGCTCGAGATGGCTGTCAAAAGATTCTGGATCAGGACTTTGGTCTCCTTCCTTTAGAAACCCTTCTAAAGCGAGTCTTTTTCTCAAAAGGGCCACCTCTTTACCTATCATGCCAGGTCTCAATACCCTGCTCAGCTTAAGCGTTTTCCACGGCTCTTTGATAAATTTCCTGTATTTTTTTAACCAGTTACGAAGCACCAAATAGTAAGATTCGTGGGGCCATAGCCGATCAAGGTTTCCTTTTATATCTCCTGATGAGATGACTCTTTTAAGGTATTGCGACGGGTCCTTATCTAGGATTTTCCTTTTGAGATTCCAATCCGGATCAAGGCTTTCTGGCGATACTTTGCCATAAAAGAGGTGAAAGCTAAGCCTTAGAAGTCCATCTGTTAGGAGCATGTCAAGATCGGCCTTGTCTGCAGGCGTTGCCTTTTTATGATCATAAAGGTCTTTTAACCTTTTTATTGTTTTTCTATGGTAATCATCAGGATTTAGACCATGCCCATAGGCTCCTTCTATGGCCTGAATCATTTGGTTAATGAGTCTTTTATCAGTCCAAGCAGGGGTATAACCTCGGTCCATATAAAACTTTGGAATTGTTATTTCAGACGACACACATGTAGAGCAGACGGGTACTGTTTTAAATTGCTCTAGATATTGACATTTTTTATGGATAAAGGCAGTTACAGAATCCAGTTCTGGAGTAAGGGAAAAAGATGAATCGTTTGCTATAGAAGGAGAAACAGAAAGAATCAGTATCATTATAGTGATAGGCAGTAACTCGGTCCTTTTAAATGCCGGTTTTTTCAAAGTATTCCACGGCTCCTTTAGCGTTGATGATGCGTGATTTTTGGAAATAGAATTTGTCTCGCCCAAATATGAAAAGACAGTTTCCTCCCTTGATGGTTTCTATTATAGAAGGCGCTATATTTTGGGGAAGGGCAGGGCAGCCAAGACTCCTGCCTGCCCTGCCATATTTTTTTATGAACTGCCTAGACACATAATCGGCTCCATGGATCACAATCCGCCTTTTTAATGCGTTGTCGTTTATGCCCGGCTCCACTCCTTGAAGCAAAAGAGAATACCCGTGTTTCCCCTTATAGGTTGAGCCAGTTACAAAGAAGCCTAGACAGCTTTTGTAAGAGCCAGGCTTATTTGAGAAACCGCAGGCAAACCTATCGCCAGAATTTTTGCCGTGGGCTACAAGACTCTTGTACAGGAGTTTGGCCTTTTTAACGTCGATGACAAAGAATCTTTCCCTATCAGAAGGCCGACTGTAATCAATAAGAATTAATAGTCCATTTCTTTTTATGGCACCTTTATGTTTGAGATTGAGATAACCTAGAAGGGCAACCTTGAATGTTTTCAAGCTGGTAAGGTTTCTTAATTGCAGTTTTCCGTACAGTTTTTTGGCATATGTGTTGAAATTTTGGCTAGATACATTGAGATAGTTGTTGTATTGAAAAAATGCCTCTCTCTCATTTATCGAGCCATATGTAAAAGAAGGTATAAAAAACTGTAGCAATATTAAAGAGGACAGGGTAATAGGCAAGCCATTTGGGTAATTCAATGCATCCCTCCCTTTTAGGAAGCATGATAAACTAGTTAGGTTCTGATTTTTGGGAATAATTGAAAATTCTTATTACCATGTTTTAATCTGCATGTTAAGTGCCAAAAAATTCTTTTTAAGTAACAGTTAAATGTAAGCTTTTTCTTTCATAGTTCTTGATCCAAGCTAAAAGCAATCCAATCAAAAGTCAGTTAATCAACATATAAGAAACAATATCAAAAGGTATCCGTAGTTAAACAGAAAATGCAACTGAATTTTTGTGAATTAAATAACAATTGAAATGAGAATTTATTTACTTGACTAAAAAAAGAAATGAATAGATAATTTAAAAATCAAAATTTTATGCCCTGATCTTTTATACATGTTTTCAAATCAAAAAGGGAGGCGTTTATGAAAAAGACAGTTTGGAGCATGTGTGGAATGTGTTCCGTTAGATGCCCCATCAAGGTCGAAGTCGAAGATGGGCGTGTAACATGGATAGAGGGCAATCCACACATACTGAAGGGGAGTCTTTGTGCCAAAGGTTCGGCAGGAGTAGCGCTTCAGAAGGACCCTGAAAGGCCTCAACAACCTCTTATAAGAAGTGGTGGAAGAGGGGCTGGAAAATGGGAGCCTGTAAGCTGGTACACTGCTCTTGACTATGTTGCCGAAAAAATTGAAAAAATAAAGGAAAAATATGGTGCCAAGGCAATTGTAATGAGCTGCAGGGGAGGACCTTGGCAAGATCTCATCAAGGCATTTTGCCATGCCCTTGGTTCTCCGAATTTTACCAATCACGACAGCGCGTGTGGGCGTAATGTGCATCATGCCAGCAAGTCCGTTTATGGCCTTGGCCGAAAGGGGTTTATTTATGATATAGCAAAGGCCAAGCATCTCATTTGTTTTGGCAGGAATCTCCTTGCATCTCTTAGGGTGGCTGAGGCCAACCAGGTAATGGATATGCTGGATAATGGTGGAAGCCTCACATATGTAGACGTCCGTCAAACTCTGACAGGCATTAAGGCAACTAGATTTTTTCAAGTGCGTCCGGGAACCGATTATGCTTTAGCTCTTGGAATGATAAATGAGGTCATTAAGCAAGAGGCCTACGATAAAGAGTTTGTTGATAAATACACGGTTGGCTTTGATCAAATGGCGGCCTTTGTGGAACCATACACTGCTGATTGGGCAGCCAAGGAATGTGGTATAAAGGTAAAGAAACTAAAAGATTTTGTTGCAGAGATAGGCCAGCAAAGACCCAAGGTGATTTTCCATCCAGGCTGGATGCTTTCCAGATACAAGGATTCCTTTTATGCAAGTCGCTGCCTCCACATTCTTAATGTACTTATGGGAAATATAGAGACGGAGGGAGGCCAACTGTTTCCAAAGGGACCTGGTGATTGCGGAGTAAAAGGACTTAGAACCTTTAGTTCCAATGTTCCTAAACCGGAAGATAAGAGGGCAGATGGAGTTGGCTGGAAGTATAAGCACTTTGACAAGGGGCCAGGTCTATTTCATTTGTATTACGAGGCCATGATGACAGGTGAGCCATATCCCATAAAGGGGCTTATTTGTTACAGGCACGATCCTTTCAACTGTTTTCCTGATGTAGCTAGTCAAAAGGAGGCCCTAGATAATTGTGAACTCTTGGTTTCTATTGATACACATTACAGTGAATTTGGTTGGTACTGTGATGTAATATTGCCAGAGTCTATGTATCTTGAACGCGAAACCCCGGTAGCTACCCAAAAAGGGCTAAAACCACGCTTTATCTACAGGGATAGGGCTGTGGAGCCTAGATACAATACCAAGCCTTCTTGGGAAATACTGAAGATGTTGGCGGATAGATTAGGCTTTGGCGATATGTTTCCCTTCCAGACAGCTGAAGATATGTGGAAGTGGCAATTAGAGCCTACAGGATACTCTATAGATGATTTTCAGGAAAAGGGTTTTGTATCTCTTACAGATACACCTATTATGTATGATAGAGATAACCTGGAGGGTAAATTCAAGACTGCTTCTGGCAAGATCGAGCTTATTAACGAGACGTGGGAGGAGCTAGGCATACCTTCCTTCAAGGCCTATGAGTCTCCTAAGAAACCGCCAAAGGGTAGGTTTAGATTGGTCTTTGGAAGAAGCCCTGTCCATGCCCATAGTCATACCATAAACAATCCGTTCCTCCATGAGCTTATGCCGGAAAATACCTTGTGGATAAACAAGCGTGTGGCAACAAGGCTTGGCATTAACGAGGGAGATTGGGTAGATGTCATCGGTGATAGCCAAATGGGGACCATACGTGCCCATGTCACCGAGTTTATACATCCTGAGGCAGTTTATACGGTCCATGGTTTTGGTAGGCAGGTACCGCTTCAGAGCAGGGCCTATCATGCAGGAATGAGTGATCAGAAGTTGCAGGAGGGGCTTCTTCTCATGATGGATGAAGCTGGGGGCGGTTTATGTCTTTGTGAAAAATTTGTTACTGTCCGCCGCAGCTCCAGGAATCCAAGAAGGAGGGTAGAACTGTGAACAAATATATGCTCTATCTAAATTCAAAACGGTGTATAGGCTGTCATGGATGCGAGATCCACTGCAAGGCTAATAAAGACTTGCCAGTGGGTCCCATCCTCTGTGAGATATCCCATGAGCCGTTAAAATCTGTAAAAGGTGTACCAAAAACAGAGTTTTTCTTTCGCTCCTGTTATCACTGTGAGGATCCCTACTGTGTACCTATATGTCCAACAGGGGCGATGAAAAAGAGAGAAGATGGCATTGTCTATATAGATGAAGACGCATGCATAGGATGCATGGCATGTGCTGGTGCCTGCCCCTGGAATATACCTCAAATCAACCCTGCCACAGGCAAGGCTGTAAAGTGTGACTATTGTATGGACAGGGTGGATCAAGGACTTAGGCCAGCATGTGTCACAAAATGTACCACTAGGGCACTCAAGTTTGTGACCCTTCAGGTAGTATAGCCAAAATAGTAAGGGGGCCTGGTTAAGAGGCCCCCTTTTGTCTCAGTTGTTTAATCTGATCTTTTCTTTTAATCAATTTTTCTAGGATCTGTCTGCCTCTTTTGAGTGAGTGTATATACCAGAGCGCTTCTAATTCCTCCTTATAGTTAGACGGAAGACGCCATTTTTCTTTAGAAATATCCTTCAGTTTTTGACGAAGATGGTAGAGAAATAGTGCTGCTGTTACCGAAACATTCAGGCTTTCTGTGAAACCTTTCAAGGGGATATAAACTACACCATGGCATTGGCTTCGAATGATATCGTCCAGTCCGTCAAGCTCTTTTCCAAGTACAATGGCTACAGGCCCGCTTTTAAGATCTAGGTCGTAAATAGTTATCGCAGCTTTTTCTTTAGTTGCCACAGCCTTTTCTGGCGGATCTGCTGCAAAGATCCTGTAGCCCGTTTGCCGCAAGCTTGAAATACATTCAGAAACAGAATTATGGCGAAATATGGTGACCCACTGCTGGGCTCCCATGGCCACTCCTTGATTTGGCATGAATTTGTTCTCGATCTCTATTACATGAAGATCTTGAAAGCCAAAGGCCTCGCAACTTCTTACAACAGCACTCATGTTGTGTTGGTGGTACAGGTCATCCAATACAAGAGTGACATACCTGGTACGCTCTTTAAGGATCTGAGCTATCCTTTTTCTTCTTTTTGCAGTAAGAAGTGGTCCGAGAAGTTGTTTTATTTCCTTAGGAGTCGATATATTGGGCAAGATTTTCAGCTCCTTTAACCATATTATCAATTATAGCCAAACCCTTGTGCCAGAAGTTGGCGTCGTTAAGGTCTATGTCAAAGGGTTTAAGAAGCTGATAAGGATCCTTGCTGCCACCAGCCTTTAAAAGTTCTATATATTTTGCAGGGAATGTCTTTCCTTCTTCCTTATAAAGGCTATATAGAGATAAGACCAGTAGCTCTCCAAAGGCATAAGAGTAAACGTAGCCTGGGACATGAAGAAAGTGTGAGATATAGGACCACCATATCCTGTAGTTTTTGGTAAGGGTTACACTTTTCCGGAACATCTGTTTTTGGGTGTCTATCCAGTAGTCAGAAAAGGTATCTGGGGCAAGCTCTCCTTGTTTTCTACGATGGTTATGGATGGCATCCTCAAAACGATTCATTGCTATCTGCCTGAATACTGTGGCAAAGATGGATTCTATCTTAGCAGCGGTAAATCCCAGTTTTTCTTTAGGATCTTTTAGACTGTCCAGTATTTCTTGAAAGACCAGCATTTCTCCGAATACGGATGCAGTTTCTGCAAGGGTAAGAGGTGTGTCTGCATTGAAGTACCCCTTTTGGGCAGCCAATACCTGATGTACGCCATGTCCAAGTTCATGGGCAAGGGTTTCCACATCCCTTAGCGTGCCTGTAAAGTTGACAAGGACATAGGGATGTGCAGAAGGTGTAACTGGATGGGCGAAGGCTCCACTGGTTTTCCCAGGAAGAATGGGTGCATGAATCCATTTTTTTTCAAAGAAGAGGTCAGCGATCTGGGCCATCTCCTCTGAAAATTTTCTAAAGGATCGCAAGACGATTTCTTTTGCCTCATCCCATGATACAGTTTTTTGAGGCAGCCAAGGCAGAGGGGCATACCTGTCATAGTCATAGAGTTGGTCGAGCTTAAGGAGCCTCTTTTTCAGCATGTAGTAGCGTTCAACCGTGTCATATCTCGAAGTCACTGCATCGATAAGGGCCTCAACTGTTTCGTCCTTTAACTCGTTTGCTAAGTTCATGGAGCTTATCCAGTTTGGATATTTTCTAAGCCTGTCTTCTATCATCTTGTCTGCCAGAACGGTGTTGAATGTATGGGTAAATACCAGTAGTTCCTTGGCAAGCCCTTCAGTAAGTTCTTGACTTGCCTTTTCACGCATCTTTCTATCTGGCATATATAGATCTTTTAAGACCTCTTCTTGAGTTCTGTCTTTTGGGCCATAACGTTGATGGGCAAGGACCTTATCGAAAAGATTTATCCAACTTGAGCGACCAACCGGACTTAGTTCTGCTAACAGCCTTTCTTCTGTCTCGCTGAGAAGATGAGGTTTATATCGTCTCAAAGATCTTAGATAATGGCGGTAATGGGATAGAAGTGGATCAGAAAGTAGTGTTTGTGCCTTTTCATCCGGTATATTGGCCCATTCGAGTTCAAAAAAGACCAGTTCCTTGGAGACTTGACTGGCAATTTCCTTGACCTTTTGTAAAAAGGCCCCTGCTTCCGGATCGTTAGACTTTGTGGAAAAGTTTAAAAAGGCAAAGGCGCTTATCTTTCCAAGGCGTTCAGAAAGTTTTTCCAGTTGTTGAACGAACTCAAGAAATTCTTCAGCTTCTAGTTCTGAAAGTCGTCCTGCATACTCTTGTCTCAAGATTTTGGCTTCCTTTATGCAGGATTCGAGATCTTTTGAAATTTGTGGGTCTTTTGGGTTTGAATATAGATCCTCTAGATGCCATATAATATCCTTGGTGCCAGTAATTAGGTTTAGTTCTTCCATTGTCCTGATCCCTTTTTATTTTTTAATCTCAGATTCAATAGTGTTTCCAGACGGGTCTTTGTATCTGATAATGGCCTTGATCTTTTGAAGATCTACATTTTTGTCAAAACCGACTATAATTCTTGCCGTAAGGCCAGGTTTAATGTCTTTTAGGAGCCATTGCGCCTGGTGTCTCTCTTTGGAAAACCTTGAATAGCTAGGTTCCGATTTAGTAATTGTGGTACCGGCAGGCACATTCATAGTAATTATAGCAGTTGATGGGGCGGGCTTTGTTATCTGGACTTCTATGCAAAACGTTTTTGGGTCTTTCTGTTTAATTGTTCCAGTGACCCCAGCAATACCTGGAGATACAAGAATTGTCAGGGCTAAAAGAAAAGGCCATAGGGTGCAGACTATGCGGTTGAACACCGATTCTCCCTCCATATTTTTTATTTGATTATTTTTTTAGCAGTTATATATTTTCTTGTCTTTTGATCCCATTGATACATACCAGATGCCCAAAGGGTCTCAACCTCTTTAAGTAATTTGTTCATTCCTGACACCCCAGAAAGTAACTCATAGGCATCGAGTATCTCTTCGTCATCTATCTGGTTGTCCTGGTTTTTGTCAGCCCAGTGAAAAGGGGCTGAAACAATACGATTGTTGCCTCCAATGCCAACACTGACCGTTTGATCCGTTTTTATGGTGACCGTGCCTTTGAATCTTAATCTCTTGTTTTCCTTTATAGATAGAGGCATCCTGGCAACATAGACAAAGCGCAGATTTGATGTTTCGCCTTGATAGATCCATTTCAACAGTCCTTTTTCAAAAGACGTGTATTTAGGAACCGCCTTTGAGATCTTAAGGGTGCGTGGTATGTCTTCCTTAATAAGCACCGTCCTTTTTGCCTTGGGGCTTATATCTATGCGAATAAGTACAGGAAACATGCTCCCCGGGGCGCTATGTGCAGGCAGACACCGGAGAGCGTCTATATCTAACGAAAGACTTGAGGGTCTAAAAATAAGATAGCCTGTTAATAACCCTGCCATGGTAAAAATGGCAGCAACCGACGCCATGAGAAAGACCCTCCAGGTCTTGTTGTATCTTTTCGGTTGGGTTCCTGAGCTGCTTGAATGGTCTTCCCCTTGTTGTGTTTGAGGCTCTTTGTCTGGATTGACATCGTTTTCCAGAGCTTCTTCCAGGATTTCCTCTACATCGACTTCGAGGGTTTGGGCCAGTTTTAGGGCATTTTCTCTCTTTACACTTGGATATCTCTTGTTTTCCCATCTGGAGATGGTGTCAATGGTAACTCCCACCACAGTGGCAACATAAAGTTGCGTGAGGCCACGTTCTTCTCTGATCTTTTTTATCTTTTTACTGTTTAGTCGAACAGTCTGAGGCAAAGACGAATACATATACAGTTATGTCTAGTTTTTCTATTTGGGTGAAATTACACCAAAATTATTCTACATCGACCCGAATCATACAGATGTCTGGTGGCATATAACCCGATGTCCATTGTTTTGGCAACTGGCTTTTCATATGCTTCAAAAAAGCAAGGGAAAAATTTCAAAAAAATAGGAGGTACAGTCAGATGAGACTAAAAGAAAAAAAGAGAATTGGTGAAAAGGTGGTTAGAGTTGGTTTCAAAGGGATGCTCATAGGTGCGGCGTCGCTTTTCTTTATATCTGGTCTGCCAAACAATATCACAGTTTCAGCTCATGCAGAAACTGTAAAGGCAGAGGCACAAAAGGCTGTGGTTGAGACGGTTAATGAGGCAAAGAGTGGCGCAGAAAAGACGGTGACCAAGGCGGTGGAGACCGTCAAGAAAAAGGCTCAGGATAAGGTTGTGGAGTCGGTGTCGGGAACACAGGGAAAGGTGGAAAAAGAGGTTACAGAGGCGGTTGAAAAAGCAGATGAAGGAAATGGCAAAGTACAGTTGCCAGAGTTTGTAGATATTAATACCCAGAAGGCATGCCCTGATCTTGAAGGGCTAAAGAAAGACATAAAAAGTGTAAAACATTTTAGCCATGCATCCCATATAAAGTTGTTAAGGCAGGAGACAAAGGGCTTTGTCTGTGCCACTTGCCACAAGGGGGCTAAGAGTGAAGATGATATCCTTAAGTCAGACAAGTGTGAAAGGATGGAGGTGGAGCTTAAGGAAGCAGGGGGACCAGCAAAATTAAAGGACTACTTTCACTCAACATGCCTTAAGTGTCATAAGGACCTTAAAAAGCAAGGCAAAGACACAGGCCCTGTCTCCTGCAAGGGGTGCCATAGCAGGAAAGGAGGTAATAAGTAATGGCCAAGGTAAGAAATGCTTGGGCAATTTTTATAGTTGCTACTTGTCTACTGGTATTCTCGGCAACTGCCCATTCGTCAGAAAAGGTGAAGGGTGTAGTGAAGGCTGTCTATGAAGATGTGTCGTTTTGCCAAACAATAGGTGAGGTCTTAGGCAAAAAGGATGTCTGTCCCAAGGACACGGATAAGAAGTTGAAGTCAGTGGTGATTGTCTCCTCAAACGATGCTTCTGTCATGCCGCAAAAGGATCAAAAGATAATAGTAAAGTTCAAAGGGGCAGGAAAGAGTACAGGACAGCTCCTTGCCACTGTGGAAGACGGGTTCAAAAAAGAGGATGTTGAGAAGATAAAAGGAAATGGCACTGTTATTTTGTGGAAAATGGGCGAGAAAGGGCCGGTGATGGTCATAGAAGCAAAAGAGGTGCTAAGTCCTTCAAAGGATACGGATGCAAAGATAATACTTAAAAGAAAGACCCCAAGGGTCGAA
>Ga0256914_1001381_pt1 | contig 22099 bp, 16 predicted proteins | sample HulkmetaG_FD_191571 | JGI IMG/M metagenome (GOLD analysis project Ga0256914, IMG submission 191571) | Hydrothermal chimney microbial communities from Main Endeavour vent field at the Juan de Fuca Ridge, Pacific Ocean - Hulk | ecosystem: Environmental > Aquatic > Marine > Hydrothermal vents ... | reverse complement strand
AACTAGGGCTCCGATCCCGTTTTCATAAAGAAAAAAACGGGATCGGAGCTAATAAGTCGCCTAACTAAATTTATAAGGTATACTTATGGTCCTGTGTAGCTTACACGCACCCCAGAGTAACTTTGGGTTGAAGAATCATTGTAAATATATAGATACCAACAGGTTCGTGAGAGATCTTCAAAAACCGCAAGCCTTCTCACTAGACCGTTACTTACATCATAATATAAATCCCCGATATGACCTGTTGTGCTAGATATCTCACCACTATAATATTTGTCTATAAGCTCTTGAAGCTGTTCTTTAGTTGGTGGAGGAGATTCACATTCAGGACCGGCATTCAATAAAATAACCTTAAGATAAGAAAGACTATATGAAGAAGGAGTAACTATCATTACAGATAAGTAAGGATAACTACTAGTAGAAGAACTATAAAAAGAAAATAATTTCTCTTCTTGAGGCCGGAAACTAGTTATATATTCTTCTCCTCTTGTAAGAGGAATAGCTGAGACAGGTGGTGAAGGCGGCGTCTCTTCGACCGAAAGAGAAACAGTAAAGGTTAATTCATTATAACCTTCGGGCTTAATAGTAAGACTAGCCGAATAGGTACCTATCGGCAGAGAAGAAGTATCAAAGCTTAAAGTAAGGCTGCCACTTCCAGAAGAAGGATAAGAGAGCCAATTGGTATAATCCTCTTGGGCGTAAGTTACTCCTTCTACCGTAAAATTAAGAGATTTACCACAATTGTCCTTAACATAAATAGTTTGCGCCGAAGGAGAGTTCCCCACCTGTGTGGCCAAAGAAAGGCTTGTCTTAGAAAGAGTAGCGGAAGAAGGTTCACAAACTCCCGTCACCCTCAACTCTACCGGTACAGTGGTAGAACCACAGGAAGTGGAAACCTTAAAAGACCCTTCATAAGTTTGACCAGAGGTGAGGCCTGAGGCGTTAAAGTGCACGGTGATATTCCCGTTATTACAATCAGAAATGGTAAACCAATCCTCGCCGGTTAGCTTGGTAACGCTACACTGAGAAGGCGGCAAACCAGAACACGTAGCCGTAACCTCAAGATCTTTAGACTCTCCCACATCTAAAGAAGCTGAGGCTTCCGTAGGCCAGACAGAAAGGGTCTGAGCGGAGGCCACATTTACCGTGACAGAAACGGTCACCGGATCAAAACCTTGGGGGCTTATAGTTATATGCCCGGTATGAAGGCCAGAAGAAAGACCGGCCGTGTTCACTGAGACAACTATATTTCCTTGACCCGTTGCCCCTTCTTTAGGAGAGGTGATCCAAGAAGCACTTACATCTGTTACTCTATACGGGAGGGCGTTTCCGCAATCATCTTTGATATAGACCGTCTTAGAACCAGAGCTAGTGAAAGAAAGACCTGATGGAGAAAGTTCTACTTTAGAAGGCACACAAGAATTACCAACATTAAGCTTTACCGTAATGGTGGAGACAGCCTTACCAGAAGCCACGGTCAGGTTGTCTGAACAACTGGTATCACCCACAGGCTTAATAATCAAAGAAGAACCTTCTTTTTCTACGGTAAAACACTGACCACTGGTTTGAGCCAGAAAATCAGAGACAGGATCAGGGAAAAAGGCCCTCTGACATATAAGGGTAAGAGGAACCGTTTGATCCTCAGAAATGTTTAAAGAAAGTTCTCCACCATTGTAAATCTTTTCTCCAGAAGGACTATTGATAAGTAATGTTCCATTACAATCACCTGGGGCCTCTTCAAGCACCTCAATTCTCACCGGAAAAGAAATTTCTTTACTCTCAGAACCCAAATTACAAGAAAGGACCATATTCCCTGAATAATTATCGGCGTTTAAATCACTTTTTACCGTCAAGCTTAGAAGGCCTGGTTGCATGGAGGCCGCCAAAAACGATGGAACATTTTTGACTTCACATGTCGCCATTTGATTACAATTATCTCGAAGTTCTAAAGAAAAGTTGGGAGGGCTGAAACCTTTTATAAAAGAGGCTTCCAAGGCGCCGTTGGTAAGACCTTCGACTATAATATCTGAGGGGATGCAGGTATTTTCAAACACTACCTGCGCTTTGCCGCAGACCGCATGGGGCGGAACAGATTTAAAATCCTCTTCTGAAGGCGGTAAGTTATCTATCCGATCGTCAAAACAGATGTATAGATCGTAAAAAAGATCTCCACCTTGGGGGGGAGGATTGGTCTCCCAATCGAAAGGAGAGAGAAAGATGGATGAACGCCAATCAAAACGTAAATAAAAAGGAAGCGCCGCTTTGACAAAGGGCTTAAGCTCATCATAAGTTTCAAAAGGCTTCCAAGAAAGATTAGAATCCTCTAAAGAGAGATATTCCTTTTGAGATATAATCTCTGGAGGAAGATCTTGATTACCCCATTCACGCCAGACAAAAAATTCTACCTCTTTATCCGCTAAAGAGCCCATCAATAAAAAAATGGGAATCTCTGGCTCTTGGCCGGTTTTTATAATTACCGGGCCAGGAATATCATTGACAAAAACCGCTGGAGGATAATTCATGGCCCAGATAGAAATAGAAGAAGTAAAAAGAAAAAAGAAAAAAAATAGTAAACGAAAAACAAAAGGCATAACACCCTCCAAAATTTAATTTTTTACTTTTTATAAAAGCAAAAATTATACCACCTAACCAAAGCCTTCTAGCTACCACAAATATTCTCAAGGACAGGGCTCTCCCCGAATGTCTGCCCCACTCATTATTCCCCCTTAGGGATAAGTTTTTTATCAGAAAGTTCTGGTCATACCGAATACACACTACGACCACTCGTACATGCCTCTCCTCATCCTGAATAAAAGGTGGGAAAAATCTAAATCCTTATGCCCCTTTCGGGGCCTCAGGGTGGCGATAAGGTATCTAATACCATGATCGTCAAACCAAGAAGAGAAGTTAATTTTACCAGAATATCAGGACCGCTAGAGAGCCTCTCCCGTTTTTTCAATTCCCCGATCGGAAGGATTTGAAATCTCTGATGAAAAGAAATTTTAATGAATGGTTGAAAATAAAAAAAGGGGGACTACATAGTCCCCCCTTTTTTTAACTTATTATTAGAGGAAATTACTCTAGAGAAACGTTAGCGTCGTAGGCGAGTTCGAGCATCCGGCTAAGAGCACCATCCGCCCAGACCTGAAGCTCATAACCAAGGGCCGGAACATAGTCATCTTTGTCGTTATCAAAGTATACTTTTAGCCAACCAAAATCAAAATCACCAGTCTGGATAGAAACAGTGTTCAAATCAGTATCAAGAATAGAATTTACTCCACCCACCATGAGGTAGTTAACTTCGTAACAAAGAGAGTTGGTCTGCACGGTATAAGGAGAAAAGTCTATTTCTTGCGTAATGGTGTTTTCCTGATCATCATAAACATCAAACTTGACCGTCACACAACCATCCTCGGTGAAGTAATCTTCATAGGCAGTCGGCGCATAGGCCGCTGTCTCTTTCTTGGTGGGGAAAGTGATGACAAGATCTGTCTTCGCCCCTAAATCTTCACGGAGATCATAAAGGCCATAAAAGGCACTCTTATTAAGAATAGCATTGAGATCCTCTATGGTTTGAGCAGGACTATTATTGCTTAAAATACCGTGAAAAATTGGATCATCGGCTCCAGTAGCAGAAACACCTGTAATTACATGATCGCTGGTATTGGCGATGGCTGTAGCCCGATAAGAAAAGATAGGAAGGTTATCAGTATATTTTACAATTTCTACCGTAGCCATAAGATCATTAGAAGCATCTTCAACAGTAACACCTTCCACTGAGTTCCCCTCTACAATATCTTTACATTCATCAGAAGTAAGTGTTTCTACCCCACTATAGGCAGAATACGCAATAAACTCAATATAACCCTCTTTGGTATCTTCAACATCAACCGTAGAAGCGGCTCCGGTAGCACTATAGCGGAGATAGACAGAAGTCCAATTCCCAGGCACGGTAGTGGTATCACTATCGCTAATCATATCTGTACCCCGGTAAAGCACAGCAGGTTGTCCTTCACCTGGATCCATAAGAATGGCCGAAAATTCATCGCCCGGGCTCAAACAAACGACAAAGTCAAGCACTTCTTCGCTATTCTTTCCTTCACGAAAACGGAGCTTACCAATAATGCCTTTCGTTGGATTAGTGTTGACAATACGGATGTAAGTCAAAGCATTGCGGGCATTGTAGTAGCCCATAATCAAGGCATCACCCTTACCCCCCGGATTGACATCAAGAGCCATGGCCGCAGGGGCCATAAAAACAACAACCAACAACATCAATAATAACCTTTTAACCATACTAACCTCCTTTAACGTTTTTTTAGTTTTGGCCATTTTGGGCTATCTATACGTTTTAAAAACACAAGTCAAGTCTTTTTTATTGATCTTTTTGCAAGAAAAATGCCAAATTTATGTAACTGGAACATGATACCACTTACCATCTACTTTAACCCATTTTTCCTTGCGCTTAATTTTAACCTCTATAGGCTTCCGAGCTGGGGGGAAACGCAATTCCACCTTGAAAACCATATCGACTTCAGCCAGATCCGGCTTGATAAGTTTGATCTCTTTGATGGTGGCCTCTTTATAGACTGCAAAAGGATTGGAGCGAGAAGAGACATAGGTATTAATATCGACCTTTTTCTTAAAAACAGGGTATTCGTATTTGTAGGACTCGGCAAAATTTTTGGTAATCCTAAGCTGCCAATACTGCTCGATCTTCTCCCGTAAGACCTCTTCATCAGACTTACAAGCCGTAGCTAATAAGACCAAGACGATGACGAAAGTAATCTTTGCGCTTTTCATGGCTGGCTAAAATTGACCAACATTGGCTAAATTTAGCCAATTCTTCAAATGGGGTGGCCAACCCAAAAAGACCACATCCGGAGCCCGGAAACATATCCTCGGGGCCTGTACTTCACCTTTAAAATTCACTTGCAAAACACCTCCTTCAGAAGAAGGGATGAAAAATGAACCATCAGGAAAGGTATGGGTAATGATGGTTTGTTCCCCAGAAAGGCTCTGGAAAGAGAGGACCGCCTGATCCAGGCCTTCGCCTGGTGTAAAAAAATCATCTCCATTCTGATCATCATAGAGGCGGCCAAAGATATAGGAGCCCATATAACCCTCTGGCACCCCAAATAGGAAACAGAAAAAATAAAAATTATATTGTTTACCCTCAAAATTAATTTGCCCAGCGGCCAAGGCCAGCCCTAAATCTTGGTACACCGGAAAAAGAAAAGGAGCTCCCTCACGATCTTTCCTTAAAAGAGCGTTTTGAAAGAGCCAATTAAGCACAATATGAGCCGCTTCTTCCGGGGAGAGATAATTCTCAAAGGCAACAAAAGCCAAACTTTCAGTGACCATAATTGGTTGATAGCCATATTCTATGACCCGATCTCTTGGAGTTAAACCTTCAGGAGAAACATGTGCAAAATAAACCTTTTCAAACATGTCTTCCAGAGTAGCTTTAGCCGCTTGGCAAAGGGCCTCGTTCAAGATTAGAGGATTTTCGCCCTGGTAAAGAAGAAAAGAATCTATCTGCCAAAGAAAATAGATCTCTTCTTCAGAAAGACCTAAATTTTTAGCAATTTCTAAAGGTTGAGCACGAAAATCATTAATTTTTTGGAGAAAAAGATCATTTAAATTATAAAAAACAAGACCCTCTGCTCCTATGGAGATACGGGCCCCATATAGACAACAAAATAAAACGAGTAAAATTTGCATGAGATATGATTTAAAACGAATCATAATCATTATGGTATGAAAGCAAATTTTAGACCAATTAGGCGACTTTAAAGAGCGGAATCTCTTTGGCCTCAAGCTGACGGCGAAGGATAAGGCGCATCTGCATCCGCACAAAAGATCCTATATCGCGCAAATTTTCTGGAAGCTCTTTTTGGGCTTGCTCGTAAAGCTTAGTCCTTTCTTCTTCAGTTAAAGATTCTAGAATTTTTTCAACCTCAGCCCTTAAGGCCAGTTCTTTTTTAAATTCTTGGTTCTGGTTTAAAAGACGTTTTTCTTTGGTCTCAACATCTAGACGATCTTCCCACCAACCAAGAGCCCAGTCATGCTTGAGGGCTTGATCAAGAAAAGCTCGATATCCATTAGGATTTCTGACTTTTTCATTGGCATAAAGAATATTACGACGCACATATTCTTCATCGTGTTGGCGAAGGGCCTGTAATATCATCTTACGGATAGTCTTCTTACCCTGGTGCCTGATCGGCACCAAGGTAAGAAGTCGCTCAAGAGCGGTGGTTAAATCTTCTCGAACTGCGGTCTTTTCAAGAATGAGGGGTTCAGCTAAAGAAGCCTTTTTAATCCGCTTAAAAGTAAAAATAGCTTGGCCCCTTTTGGGGCGCTCAATGAAAAGAGCAATTTTAAGGGTGGTGTTAGTATTAATTCGATTTATAGCGGCCTTAATCTTAGGAATTATATGGGCAACAGCCTTTTCTTTCATAGGAATCTTTTGGGCCAACTTTTTAGCTTCAATGGTCCACTCTTCACGATTTTGAAAACTCTTGACCAAAATTTCGTAAAGACGCATAGCCAGAGGTGAACGCAAGGCCCGGATTTGATCAAAATTCAAATACTTAAAATACGAAGAATTTTTAATACGAGAAAGCCATTCGCGATTGAAACGGATTCGAAGACGTTTTGTCTTTTCATCAATCTTCCAGGTATCAATTACCCCGAAGCTTAAGGCTATGTACTTCTTACCGTCGTAAAATGTACCTTGAAACTTGATACCAACCATCTTCCACCGCTCAAGGCTGTCTTCCAAACGTTCATAGTCCGCCGGACGGCACGATGAATATCCACAAGACTTGAGTATCTCATACCGTGAAAGTTCGATTTCCTCCTGCCAGCCCTCCTGTTGTGAGCGATAAAGTAGATACATCAAGTAAATCACATCAAGCTTGGTAGGTACTTTGTAACCACAGCGATAAATATAACCCTCACGATCTCGCCAAATAAAACCTTTATCTTCAGAAATCTTTGAGGGAAGTTTTTCATCCTGCATCCAGATAGGATACTCAAGCATGTTGATATCTTGCTTGATGTGCTTATTCTCTTTAGAGATAAGCTGTTTGTTCTTCATCTTTTTTTTACCCTCATTATTTTATTATCCAAGCTAGGAGATTTATAAGGATCCGTTCCCGTCTTTTTCGGTCACGAAAAATAGGAACAGACTCTGAATTTTACCATGATTTAATAAAAAATAATTAAAATATATCGTCAAGTAAAATTTTAATCAAAATGCTAGTTTTTTTTCAAAATTTGAAGTCTATATTTGGGGGAAAAATAAATTTTCGACAAGAAATGTTAAATAAATAAAATTTATAAAAACAGGGGAACAAATTTTGGATCCAAGAACTTGTTTAAATTTCAGAAAGTGTTCTCATTTCATGAGTAGATTCATGAAATGAGAACAAAACTATCATGAAATGAAAACAAAATACTCATGAAATGAGAACAAAACTATCATGAAATGAAAACAAAAATGGCGGCAAACTTTTGCGTGACAAGTATTTTCAGAAAGTGTTCTCATTTCATGAGTAGATTCATGAAATGAGAACAAAACTATCATGAAATGAAAACAAAATACTCATGAAATGAGAACAAAACTATCATGAAATGAAAACAAATTCTCCCTGAAAACCCTTGATATATAAGGCTTTCAAGGGGCTTTAGACTATAATAAAGACTATATTTAGACAATATTACGACGAACTGTTTTTAAGTTCGTTCGTCGTTTTTTTAAATTTTTTCTTCTAAAAAGAATTTAATCCTTACGTTTTAGTTCAAAAACTTATAAAATTTTTAAATTAAAGAAATCAAATTTTAAAAATTTTTAAGCTTAAAAATTTTTAAAATGTTTTGCAATTGTATGATTTTTCGAAGTTGGAAAGGCCAAAAGAATCGCTTAGTTTGGAGACGAAGCTAGAGCCCTTACCAACTAAATTTCATAGTTAGAAAGACGGAAAAAGGTTTACCTTTAAGCGGGGCAAAAGTGCCAGGAGTGTGATATCTGGTATTCCAAAGATTTTTTATAGAAAGTTCAAAGTCTATTTTCTTGGTCTTCTTTTTCCCAGAAAACTTAGAAATTTTTTCTATGTCCCAAATTTGTGATTCCAGAGTTTTGTGATAACGCAAGGTAAGATCACCGAGCCAAACAGGCGAAAAGTTTTTTACTTCACCGGTTTTCAATAAATAAAGTTTTCTTGAGCCAATATAATATAAGCGCAAGAAGGCTTCGACCCGTGGGTGGAAGCACCATTTAAGCCCAAAGTTAGCTAATTTTTTGGCTCCGTAGTCAAAATCCTTCCAATAATCTGTATAGAAGGGTTTTTCTCCGTCTGGAGTGATAATAATATAATCGAGGACATGGTATTTCTCGCGGTCTCCCCAATGAGAGAAAGTCGTGAAGTTGAGCCACCCAGAAAGATTGTGTGTAAATTTGAATTCAAGGTCTGTTTCTAGACCTAAAAATTTGGCTCTTGTAGGATACGAAAAACCTCCAAAGGGATCTTCAGCTACATGACGCTTAATACTATTATAGAAAGGTGTAAGTTTGATAGAAAAATTATGATTTGGTTTTAAAAATAATTCAGCGGATAGATTAGTAATTTCTTCTGGATCAGGATTTTTTATTTGTAAAAATTGTGCAGAATAAGGAGTTCGATAAGCAGTACCATAAAGAAGCTTGAGATAAAAGTTTTGATAATTGAATAAACCAATACCAAAATTATAACTTATAGTGCTATGGTATTGATTATGATCATCAAGTCGTACCCCGCCCCAAAGATCTATTTTATGAAAGTGATGTCGATATTGGAAAAATATAGAAGAAAGTTCTGTTTCAAAGTTAGCAATATCTACTAAAGGTTCTAAACTAAGATTGTTAGGATTGAGATAGTCGGGTAAAAAGCCTCGAATATTTATAGTAGCATCTCTTACTAAATTTTTCCGATAGGAACTTCCTAAGGTAAGTAATCCTCTATTATTCCATAGTTCTTGATTATAGAGTAATTCTCCATAAAAGATATAATTTTTTTGTTGTAAAACAGAAACTTCTTGATGACGAAGATTTAGATAATTATAATAACCTTTAAAACGTAGAGAAGAATGTTCAAAACGTTTTTCCATTTCTACACGTAAAAAGCTTACTGGATTTTCTCTTAACCCCGGCCATGAAAAGTTTTTTTCTGGTGCGTACATGACAAAAGGATGACGAAATTGTGAGAAACGTCCAGAAAGATATAAAAAATTTAAAAGTTTAAAAGTGAAGACTAGGTCATAGTATTCGGCAGAGCCTATTTTTCCATTTCTAGAAGGGAGATAATATTTTTTTTCTATAGGATCTTGCCAGTAACTACTGATAGAGAAGAATCCATTCCATAGACCGGTATCTTTCCCAAAATTTAGATAAAAATACTTATCTTCTAGGGGGCTACCTACAAGAGAGCCTATTTCTATTCCATTTATTTCATTTCCTTTTTTAGGAACGATATTGACGATACCGGCGAAAGCATCTGGTCCCCAAAGTACGGATCCTGGCCCGCGGATTATCTCTATGCGCGAGATGGCTGCTAAAGAAAGTTCTTCATCTAAAGGATGAATAGCTTTAGTGCTGTCAGAGGTAAGGGGTACTCCATCATAAAGAAAAAGTATTCCTTCAGGAATACCACGTAGATAGGGTTTAGCTCCCCATTCTTTATAAGCAATATAGAAACCCGGTATCATAGAAAGGGCTTCACCTAAAGTACGAATACCACGTTCTTGAAGTTCTTGAGCAGTGATAACCGTGCCCACCGCTGGAGCCTTTTCTGGAAGTTCAGGTCGTCGAGAAGCAATAGTTAATATCCTAATATCTTCACCTACGAAGAATAAATTTTCATTTAAATTTTCGCATTTTAGTAATTTTACATTTAAACATAAAAACACAAAGATGCTTTCAATTAAAAATATTAAAATTTTTATATTTTTATATTTTTTTATGTAAAAAGGTTTATGCATTATTTATTCCTCAAGCATTTTCATTCTTGTTCGGAACTTGGAACGGGTAAGGCCTAGGAGACGAGCCGCAGCACTCTGGTTGCCTTGAGTGCGCTGTAACGCTTGTTTAATGAGTTCTTTTTCTAATTCTTCTAAATTAATTCCTTCTGGGGGAAGTTCAAAAATTACTTGGTCTTTGTTTTTACTCTCAAGAAAAGAAAGGTGTTCAGCAGTAAGAGGTATTTCTCCACTAGAAAGGATTAAGGCCCGTTCAATAGCGTTGGCTAGTTCCCGTACGTTTCCTGGAAAATGATAATTTTTTAATAATTTTTGGGCTCCAGGAGTAAGAAAGGGTCCTGTTATTTCCCGACCTAAAAAACGTTTAACAAAGTATTCTGCCAAAGGAATAATGTCTTCTCGTCGCTCCCTTAGAGGTGGAATATAGATAGGAAAGACATTTAAACGAAAGAAAAGATCTTCTCTAAATTTTTCTTTGGTTACGAGCTCTTCGAGATCCTGATTAGTAGCAGCCAGGATACGGACGTCTACTTCTATCTCTTCTGTTCCTCCTAAACGTTGGATTTTTTTTTCTTGTATTACGCGTAAAAGTTTGGCTTGAGCTTCCAAATGAAGGTCACCTATTTCATCAAGAAAAACTGTTCCTCCTTGGGCAGCTTCAAAGATTCCTTTTTTACGAGTACTAGCTCCAGTAAAGGCTCCTTTTTCATGACCAAAGAGCTCCGATTCAATCAAAGTTTGAGGAATAGCCGCACAATTAATAGTTACAAAACGTCTTTCAGCTCGAGGGCTAATATGATGGAGATAACGGGCTATTACTTCCTTTCCTACTCCAGATTCTCCAGTAATCAACACCGTGGTATCTTTTTTGGGAGCCACTTTTTGCACCAGACTAATAACTCTTTTCATAGCTTTAGAGACACAAACGATATTTCCAGGGAGGAGATGTCTTTCTAGCTCCTTTTTAAGAGCTTGTCTTTCTGAGATAAGACGTGAGACCCCTAAGGCTCGTTCTATAGTGAGATGAATACGCTCTTCATCAAAAGGTTTTGGGATATAATCTACAGCTCCAGCTCGCATGGCTTCTACTGCGGATTCAATAGTGGCGTAGGCAGTAATAAAGACTACAGGCACAGGATGATCGAGTTTTTTAATTTCCTCGAGTAACTCAAGCCCCGTTAGGTCTTCCATGCGAATATCGGTAATCACAAGGTCATAACAATTCTCTTTAATCATTTCCAAAGCTTTGATTCCATCTGCAGCTAAATCTACCCGATGTCCTCTGAGAGAAAGCATGATCTTCAAGATGTTGCGGATCTTTTCTTCGTCATCAACTACTAGAATGTAGGCCATTTATCCCTCCGATTTCGGAGTTTTGGTTAATATTTTCAAAGACAAGACGGAAGATAGTCCCTTGAGGTTGATTGTCTTTAACCTCGATTCTACCATTATGGGCGGTAACTACCTGAGAGACTATAGTTAAACCAAGCCCTGTTCCCTTAGCCTTAGTAGTGTAGAAAGGTTTAAAAATTTCTTCTTGGTCTTTTTCTTTGATTCCTCGTCCATCATCGGCTACTTCGATGATTAAAGTTTTTCCTTTCTTTAGGCATGAAAGATAGACTTTTTGGGCCCCAGCTTCGAAAGCATTCTTGATAAGATTGATTAAAGCTCGTTCGAGATGGTTTGGGTCAAATGGGGCTATAATTTCTTTTTGGGGTGACCTTACCAAGATCTTTTTTTGACCAAATTCTATTTGAGCACGGTTAGCTACTTCTAAGAGAAATTGATTTATATTTATGGGATGAGGTTTAATCTTTTGGGGTCTGGCAAAAGAAAGAAAGTTTTGGATTAGATTATTTAGTCGTTGTACCTCATCTTCAATATAATTAAGCATTTGTTCTTTGATTTCTGGCCCAACCTCCTTTTTGCGCAAGATATCCAGAGAACCTTTGATTATTCCTAAAGGATTTTTGATTTCATGGGCGATCATCAGAGAAAAACGGCCAATTTCAGCCATAGAGCGGTTGATTAACATTTCTTGATACGTCTTTTCGAGTCGTTTGTGACTCTCTTTGAGAGAGACAATCATTTGTGTAAAGGCCCTGGCTAGTTCTTCGGTCTCGGGAAGACCACGACCGGAGACTTCCACCGAAAGATCTCCCGCACTTACCCTTTTTACCGCTTTACGAAGTTCATTAAGGGGTTTTATAAAAGCCCGAGCGATTAAGAGATACCCCACTGTACCCATAAAGATAGCTAACAATAAAGAAACTATAAGGGTTTGCCAAAAGAGATCTTTTAAAAGTTCGTTAAAATGAGAAGTGGAGTAATATATTTGGACTTTGCCCAAATCTCGGGGATGAGGGGGAGAGGGAAAAATTTCTGTTTCTGTCACTGGAATAAGTCGTACAGGTTGAACTATTTTGGCTGTAGCTAATGAGGGGTTTCCAATCTGGACCAAGACTTGGTGACGAGCATTTTCAATAACCACGGCCACAATGTCTCTTTCTCTCATGATCGAAGAAGCCAGTCTTTCTAGTAAGACTTCATCTTGTAAAAGAAGACCAATACTAGCACTTGAAGCTAAATGTTTAGCAAAAAAGGTTAGTTTTTCCTCAAAACGTTGTCGTAGAAACTTGGCAAAGAGTTGTTGGCTTAAAAGGAAGATAGCTAAACCGGTCAAAAGAACCGTAAGAGAAGTGATGATTAATAATCTTTGATTGAGATTTAATTTCATGGATATTTTTTTTCCAACTTAAGGATTCATAGGGATGCGTTTCCATTTTTCCGCCGGAAAAATGGAAACGCATCCCTGGCGGCTGTACCTAGTGGATAAAGTCCTTTTTTTCTTGAAATTCCTGACCAACAAAGATCTCGAGCTGTTCTGACTCTGGAAATCGCCCAAATTGGATTCTTGTAAAAATTTTAGCACTTTTTGGTTGATCAATAGATTAAAGGCCGCAATTTCAGGCTGACAACTTTCACCTTTAAGGTTTTTTATTACTAACCAAGCTGTCTTTTCTCCTGTTTGAAAATAATCAATGACAAAGGCTAAAACGGCACCTTGTTCATAAAAAAAACGGTTATATCCGCATACGGCTTTGTGATGAAATAGAGCTTGTTTAATAAAAAACTTGATGATGGCTTCGGAAGAGAAGACCGGATCCGGGATAAAATAAAAAATATCAAATTTTTCCCAAGATTTTTTCAAAATGTCTTTAAAAGGTTTTTCAGGAGTTACGGGAAGTTCCATTATTTGGAGCCTCAGTTTTTGGGCTACAGGTCTAGCCTCCTCTACAAATTTTTTCCCCTCTGGGGTGGAGAAGGGAATAGCTATAGTAAGCGATTCTTTGCCTGCGAAGAGATGAGAAAGATGTTCCTTCACTAAAGGAAAGGTTATTTCTGGTGGGAGTTGGAGGTAAATACCACAAGTAGGTTGATGTTTAGGAGCTAAAGAAAGGGCAATTTCAGGAGAGACTACCAATGTGTAAAAGAGCTTAAAATTTTCTGGTAATTGGTCAAGGAAAGAAAGCGCTCTTGAACCTATGGCTACGACTAAAAGATTATCTCTTTTCAGACTATGACGGGCTAGTGAAGCGTCTTCTGGAAGGATGAATTCTTGTGTTTGAGGATAGATTTTTCGGAACCCATCCCTGACTTGGAAATAAGGTTTAAGTTTCGCCGAGAGGACAAGAATCACCGTAGGTCTTTCATTTGCCCAGACCGAAGAAAAAAAGAGGCAAAAGATCAAGAAAAGCCGCCAAGTCTTCATAAGATTTGTTAAAATTTAAAAACATAAAGTGGGTCAATCAAAAATTGTAGACTTTTGGAATTTAAAAATGTATGCATTAGGATTCTGGAGAGATCGTATTCGACTTCAGCATGGTAAATACAGAGCGAGGGAAATCTAAATATTCTGTGAGCCAAGGTTGCCATCTTGTGCGCATTAGTTCAGCTTCTTGACGTAAGAAGGTTCTTTCTTCTGGTCTCCTCGGAAGACCTCGGGTCTTAGATTCGTGGTGTAGTAATCGTATGTGGGGGAGTACTACGTGATGGTAACCTTGACGCCAAAGTCTCAAGCAGAAATCTACATCGTTGTCAAATATTGCGAGCTTTTCATCGAAGCCTCCCACTTTTTTCCAAAGCCACCGTCTAACCATAAGACAGGCTCCGGTGACTGCTGGATAATTACACACTATTTGAAATTCTCCGTTGGGTCCGGGGTGGTTCTCTGGAAGCCCCACCCCAAAATGCATGAAAGGCCTATATGTCACTCCTGGGACGTATACTATACCAGCATGCTGGATAGTTCTATCCGGATAAAGAAGAATGGCTCCTACGCATCCTATATGTTTTTGAAGGGCATAACCTGCCATTTCGTGCAGCCAAGTTTCTGGGCCTAATACCTCTGTATCATCATTTAGAAGTAAGATGAGCTCTCCGGTGGCGGCAGATACCCCGGCATTTACCAAACGCGAGAAATTAAAGGGAATTTCAAGCCGTAAAATCTTAAATCTTTTAGGGAAAAGATGGCAAGCCTTTTCTAAAAAAGTTTGTGTTTCTGGGAGTTGCGAACCATTATCCACTAAAATGATTTCATAATCCACGCCTTTTGTTTTTTCTTTAAGGGAGAAAAGACAGGGACGAAGGAATTTAAGATTGTCTTTGGTAGGAATAACAATACTTACTCGAGGTACCTGTTTTGGAGAATAGCTTATAAGAAATGTTCCATCTTTGGTTTCTTCCACCAGGGCACTTTTTCTCCGTCGTTTAAGAGCTTCTTTTATAGTGTTTTTCCGTACCACCAAGATAGGTTGACTTTCAGGTTTACGGCGGAGGTAAAGCACGAGCGGGAGATGGAAGACGTGAGAGGTCCTTTCGGTCACACGCAAGAGAAGATCCCATTCCTCGGCCCCTTTTTTGTCTCTAAAACCGCCGCTTTTTAGAAGGAGATTTCGGCGTATAAAACAGAGACGACCTATATACATTTGGCCTAGTAACCGATCGGGGCTCCATGGTGGTTTTAAGAAGATTTTCGGCGAGTGTGTAGAAGAAACTCTTTTTTCGTTTGTATAAATAACATCCACTTCAGGATATTTATCAATCACGAGTGCTGACCAAAGGAGAGCCTCTGGGTGAAGGAGATCTCCTTCCTCTACCAGGGCCACATAATCCCCTAAGGCGAGGGCTACAGCCTGATTTAGGCCTTCGGCTAGGGAAGCCTGATCAGCTTTTACGAGTCTTATTGAGGTATATTTTTGGTAATTTTTAAGCCAGGCTGGAATTGTATCTCTTGTTATAAGTAGAAGTTCCCAAGAGGGATAAACTTGTTTGACAACGCTCTCTACCGTTTTTTTAAGGAAATTTTCTTCAGCCTTTTCAGAGGATAAAAGCAGAGAGAAAGAAGGACGACAAGAAAGTTTTTGCAGAAGGACAGAAATCTCTTTTGGGCGCAAAAATTGAGATGATACCCCTGGCTGTTTTAGTCTCCACCAGGCCCGGGCTCGGGACAAAGCAGCCTGGAATCCAAAAGTGCAGGTGTAAATCCAGAACTTTTCGGTTAAAGTCCACAATTGTTTGCCGAGACGCCACATCATATATAGAGATTTTCCTTCACGGGGAAAGATAATTCACCCCTTTCATGGCGAAAAGTCATTTTGAGACTATTTTTGTTCGACTTAGCGATTCATTAGGGATCCGTTCCTATTTTTCGTGACAAAAATTAAGAACGGATCCCTAACGGCTGTACCTAGTGGGTGAAAAATTGGAGTTTTCCTCAGAGTCATGGGGGGCCAGAGGTTGATAATGTCACGTATTTAACAGAGAAATTTTAGGAGTTCAATTAAAAATCTATCAATTAGGGGAAAAACAACCTTATTTTAAACTTCAATTCAATTTTTCACCCGATAAAAACGCTTGTTAAAAAATTTTATAGGTCCTAAAATTTAGAATTAAATTAACAAAAAATTATTTTAATTAAGGAGGTTTGTATGAAGAGGTTATTTTTATCTATAATTTTGATAATGGGGGTTTTGACTGTTAGTACAGTTTATGCAGCTTCTGGTTATAAAGCAATTTTAGACTACCAAGGCACTACTGTGGGAATTATCATATATTATGATAACAGTGTTAGTGATTATGTATCTGATATTAATGACACTCTTAATGAGATTTTTCCGTCTTTTGCTCAGTATGACGTAAATGTTACTGATTATAATGCGATTACTGCTGAAGAAGTTTTGCAAATAGCAAACAATGTCATTAATTATGGTTCAAGTTATTATAATTGGAATTATTGTTTTGGTTTCTTAGTCTATAAAAGTAAGGCCTATGATACTAATGTCATTAAATGTGATGTTTTTGTTCTTGGTTTAAGATATGGAGGGCTTTCTATTCCTTTTATGTATGTAGGAAGTTTTGACGTGAATGAAATGTTACAATATTATCTTGAGTTTTAACTTCCCCTTACAAGAGGGAGGAATACTTCCTCCCTTAGTGAAATTTGTTTGAAATTTTAAGAAGGGATTTTTAATTCTTTTTGTTGAATAACGCCGGAGATCTCACCACGAAGGCGTAAGAAGTATTTTCCGGGCGCTAAACGCAGTTTTATTTCTTTTGGTAGATCAAAATTAAGATCAGCTTGCCAGTCTGCCTGGGCAAAAGGGATAAAAAGAGGGTTTATACCAACTTCAAGAAATATTTTCTCGTTAGGTAAAGCTTCTTTTGGTTTTAGGAAAGGGGTTTTGGTTTCTCCACCTGGGGGAAAACGCAAAACATTTTGGATATCAACATAATATTTTTGTAAAAATTTTTGTTTAGATTCCTCCATAAGATAGGCTTTGCTTACTGGAGGTTCTGGACTTTGATTCCAAAAATGGATCATTTCTGCTTGAGGCACACAAAGGACAAGTTTTTTTTCTTTTTGGGCTCTTAAGCAAAGGTCGGTATCCTCGTAGTAGAGAAAAAAACGTTCATCAAAAAGAGGAGGGCGGAAGTCGTTTTGTCTTATTAAGAGACAAGCTCCCGAAAGGAAGGGCTCATAGAAGGGTTTTTGAGCTCTCCAAAAACGCTCGTGTCGGAGAAGCCAATAGAAAGAGACGAGAATGGCGTCATAAGGGGAGAGGGTGGCCGCTCTGAGAAAGAATTCCCAAGCCAGGGTAAGGCCAGTGGCTGGTGGTAGGCGAAAAATTTTTCTTTCGTCCCAATAAAATCTTGGACCAAGAAGACTGGCTCTTGTCCTTTCGGCGGTATCCAGGAGGGCCTGGATGGCTCCAGGACAAATTCTCACATCAGGGTTTATTACTAATAAATAGGGAGTGGAGGCCTTTTTAGCTCCTTGGTTAACCGCTCGACCAAACCCAATGTTGCACGGATTGCTTATCACTCTTACAGAAAGATCTTTTAATTCTTCTAGTGCTTCTCCAGAATTATCCACAATAATTATTTCTTTTATTAGAGGTTCAGCCAGGAGTTGTTGGATAAGAGGTCTAGCTAAAGAAGCTGTCCTGTAATTAACTATAATAGTGGTAATCATTTCTTCTGTGCCCGAAAGACCAGCTCTGCGGTCAAAAGAGATTCTTCATCCCCAAGGCCTTGAGAGAGTAATTTTTGAATAAACTCTTTACCCTCAGGGGTAGGGGAGAATTTTTGATGTTCTAAGGTTTCCAGTACAAAACCAGCTTCTCTAAGGGCCTTTTTCAGGGTTTTTTCCGTAAAGAAGCGGATATGCGAAATACACAGGAGTCCCACGGGGATATATTCAAATTCGCCGAGGAGTAACTGACGTAAGATGGTCCAGTGGTTAGCATTAGGCACACTACCAATGAGCCATCCGCCGGGGCGCAGCAAACGAGCGATTTTACTTAACACTTCCCAGGGGTCATAAAGATGTTCTAAGACATCCCCCATGTTGACTAAGTCAAAATCATGGGGAAGACAAGCCTTTTCTATAGGATCAGTGATAACCAGATCGTAGATTTGAAGGGCCTTTTTCGCCAAGATAGTGTTGAGTTCTACTCCAACCAAATAGATCCCTGGACGGCGTTTTTTAAGCGTGTGGCCAAAGCCCCCTTTAGCACAACCAATATCTAAGATCTTTGAAGCTTCTTTAGGGACCAAGGCCACCAAATCTTCACGGGCTGAAGCGTAATAGTTTCCAAACCGATGTACCAGTGCTCCCAAAGCTACAAGTTTAGTAAGTCCCGGGAGAGCAGGAATCTCCTCTAAGAGGATATCAGAAGGAAGCTGTGCAAGGGTTTTAGCTGTTAATAGAAAACAAGTGGGATCAAGAGCAGAGACCGCAACCGTTTTTTTACCATGCTCTTTAGCTAGCTCGGCGGCGGTTTCTACAAAAGTAAAAGCGTCCAGATAGGGGAAGGGTAAAATTACCTGCTGAGCCGGGAAGGTTGTTTCATTGAACATCGGGCCCACAAGATCGGCATTAGAAGAGTGTATACAGAGAATTTCTAAAGCTTTCGGCGAGATTACAGTCTCTGGATCAGTAACCACCAACGCTGCTTGAGCTCCTTTTTTCTTGAGAAGGGCTTGTACCGATCCAACAGAAGCTTTTTCGGCTATAGATAAAACAGGGGTTGATAAAAGCTCTATAGTTTTTTGGTAACAGTAACGGTAGGCAAAAGCCGTTTCGTATACTGCTGGCGGATTTTTTTTCAGCCAAAGAGTTATAACGCGCATAAGATTTAAATTTATTTGAAAAAATTTCAAAAAATTCTATTAAAGAAGAAATCCTTTCAATTTCTTATTTTTTTCGGGTATTGCATACGTACAAAAAAGCGCCAACGTACAAAAAAAAGCACCAAGAGTAACTTGGTCATAACTTTAGCATAAGAAAAACGTTTGGCCTGTTTGAGACCATGTTTACGTAAAGCCAGATAAAATTCTTGGTCATTTAAAAGACGAGAGGCACCTTCCAAAGCTTGTTCTTTAGTTTTAAAAAGGGGATATTGGGTCCCGCATATTTCACGAAAAGGAGGGAGATCAGAAGCGATCACCGGGGTTCCACAAGCCAAAGATTCTAATACAGGTAAGCCAAAGCCCTCTTTTTGGGGAAGATAAATAGTAAGAGTTGCCCGACGATAGAGGGAGGCCATCTCTTTTGGAGAAAGAGCTTGATAATATTTATCAATAGGACAGATTTCTCTTTCTATTTGTAGAGTATTTGTTGGTGAGGCCCGGAAAATTTTGAGTGCTGGAAATTTTTGTTTTAGTTGCCTTGCCAAGGACAGGCTCTGTTCTATCCCTTTAAAGGGAAGTTCAAATTGGCCTACGATTAAGATGCTCAGCTCTTTTTGATTTATAGGACCGGAGTAAAAAATATGATGATCAAGGCCTTGGCCGATATTGAAAACCAGTCCCGGACCCAAGGCCTTGAGTTTTTGCTTAAGAAAGGCATTAACAGTTATTTTCGGTTGGCCTAATCTATAAAAAGATTCTACTTGCCCTTTGAGATCCGGTCTTCCTAAGTCTTCAAGGTAATCGCCTTCATAACCCTGAGAAAAGTGTAATATAGGCTTATGAGACCATTTTTGATAGATCTTGGTTTGGGTGAAGAAGGTAGTAATAATGAGATCAAAGCTCGAGAGGTCGGTGTCTAAAGGATCCTGAGAAATAAAAGGCAAATCCAGTCTGCCGAACCACGTTGGATATGGTCCTGGGCCTAAGACAAAGGCTCTGATCCAAGGTAATTGGTTGAGGCGAATAACCTGTTCTAAGACGACTTTTACCCCGCCTGAAAGACTTGTTCCTGGTAAAAGATAGACGATCTTCATCAGTCTGGTAGTCGGCGCCAGACGTTACAACCTTGGCAGGCCGGTGGAATTTGTCCTCGGGCAAAGCTCTCTCTAAAAACTTGATAAGAGGGACTTTCCCATATTTCTTCAAAATAACTTTGTCGAAGGTCACCAAAAAAGAGGGGTTTGATTTGATAAAGCTGGCCTTGAAAGGTCAGATTAGGAAACTCCAAAGCCAAGATACAGCAGGGCGCAACTAATCCCTCGTAAGTAACATAGACATTTTGGAAAATGTCTGAGCGACAATTACCAGGCGGTGGATCATCTAGATACAAAAATTTGACTTCAAGTTCTGGAAAATTTTCTTGTACCTGTTGTTTTAAACTTAAAAGTTCGGCTTTGGTTATTAATTCTGGAAAAAGATCTAAAGAAGGAATCATAATGAGGGGGATTACGCCTATTTGGACAAAAGGGAAAGGACGAAGATATTCTAACCATTTAGGGAAGTAGGAAAGCCACTTTCGAGAGAGTACCACGTTACAGATGAGCCGGAAGGGTAGCCCTTGGTCCTGATAGGGGGCCAAGAGAGTTCGTAAATGCTGAGCCATTTTTTGGGGGTCAAGCCCAGCGGCCTCAAGATGGTAGAAATCCCAGGAGATGTTGAGTTGGTCGAGGCCAACTGTAGCTAAACGCTGGAGGGTTTCTTGAGAAAGGAGGAGAGTGTTAGAAGTAGTCCCTACGGCAAACCCCTTTTTCTTTAACCGTATTAGACGGTCAAAAAACTTTTTGTCAAGCATGGGTTCGCCCCAACCCGTAAGGGCACAATTGGGAAAGATGGAAGGAGAGATATGCTCCAAGATTTGTTCAAAGGTCTCCCATGTCATAAAACCTGCTGGATAATTTTTAGCATATACGGTAGGGCAGGCCCTACATCGCAAGTTACAAGAACGGGTATTTTCTAAAACAACAATATTCATAATTCCCAAGTATGCTCCAAGAAGAAACGGCCATATATTCCCTGAGGTCCCTCAACCTGAAAACTTTCTGAGACTTTGAGATCATAAATATGTAATCCGGTTTCATCTAATAACACACCGAAGGCTTGATACCTACCAGACAAAAGGGGCAGGCAGGGGAAGAGGAGGTTGACTTCTTCCTGCTCTTGAAATTTTAAAGGAGGAAGGCCTGCACTCTTGGTACTGGTTCCAAAAATACTTTCTCCACCAGCATATTGAAATCCAGCTCCTATATGTCCTTGCAAAAATTTTTTACTTTTAATTCGTATCTGAATGGCTATCTGTTCGCCAGTTTTTATCTTTGAGATAGCTTTTTTTCTCTTTGGTCTCAAGATTTGGACGGATTCTATCCAAGCTTCGGTTTGTTCAGGCGAGTGGAAAGGAGAGGCCTCGACTTTTTGAATTTTTTGTTGACACCATTCTTCGTAAGCCTCTACGACTTCTTTGGCTTGGCCACTCAGTTGAATACGCCCTTCATGTAGCCAGATGGCTCGTTGGCAGAGTTCAAGCACATGATACATACTATGGCTACAAAAAAGAATGGTCTTACCTCGCTGACGAAATTCCATAATGCGATCGATACTTTTTTTTTGAAATCGTTGATCTCCTACCGAAAGGGCCTCATCCACAATGAGGATATCGGGGTTGACCATAGTGGCAATGGAAAAGGCTAGGCGAACATACATACCAGAAGAATAGGTTTTAATTGGTTGGTCAATAAATTCTTCTAGTTCAGCGAAAGCGATGATTTCTTCTTCGCACTCGCGGATTTCCTTTTCACTAAGTCCTAGAAGCGAGGCATTGAGATAGATATTTTGCCGCCCAGTAAGTTCAGGATGAAAACCAGCTCCAAGTTCTAGAAGGGCGGCTACTCGCCCATTTCGAATCACTTGACCCTTGGTGGGGGCAAGAGTACCAGCCATTATTTTAAGCAATGTAGATTTACCGGCACCATTATCTCCAATAATACCTAAAGTCTCACCAGTCATAACCTGAAAGGAGATGTCTTTAAGGGCCCAAAAAGATTTGTGTCTGGGTCGGCGGGTCAAGACTTCTAATAATCGATCTACTGGTCGAGCATAAAGCCGATAAGCTTTAGAAAGATTTTTTACTTCTAGGGCTAACATAGTTAATATTCTATTCCTAAGTCTCCCAAAGGACTATGAAAAATTGGGCTAAAACACCCACACGCCTCCTTGGAAAGGAATGAAAGAGAGGAGTTTCGGTGGAACTTCAGAGCCGATGGTCTCTTTTGTCTTGAAAAACAAAAGCTGAGTGACCAAGCTTTCCTTTACTTTTTTATCTACCAAATACGCA
>Ga0256914_1001379_pt1 | contig 22149 bp, 18 predicted proteins | sample HulkmetaG_FD_191571 | JGI IMG/M metagenome (GOLD analysis project Ga0256914, IMG submission 191571) | Hydrothermal chimney microbial communities from Main Endeavour vent field at the Juan de Fuca Ridge, Pacific Ocean - Hulk | ecosystem: Environmental > Aquatic > Marine > Hydrothermal vents ... | reverse complement strand
GCCTCGTCCACACCCTCAACGGCTCGGGCCTCGCCTTCCCGCGGGTCATGGCGGCGCTCATCGAGAACTACCAGACCGCCTCCGGCGGCTTCGAGCTCCCCGAGGCCCTGCGGCCCTACCTGCGCTAAGCGTATCTAATAAGTATATAAATTATATTATGTATATAGGGATATTTTTATTACAATGTAACATTGTTATTATTTTATTTTATTTTATTTTTAATGTTTAATGCATCCCATGCGGCCTCTTGGGCTTCCTGATGCCGGCCGAGTGAGGAGAGATCGCGGCCCAGGTTGTTGAGGCTCCCCGCCAGGTCGGGGAGGAAGCGGTCGGGGTTTTGTTCGGCGAGCTGGCGGTAGATGTTGACGGATTCTTGGGTGGCCTCGAGGGCTTCGTGGTGCTGGCCGAGTGAGGAAAGGCGGTTGCCCAGGTTGTTGAGGCTCATCGCCAGGTCGGGGCGGAAGCGGTCGGGGTTTTGTTCGGCGAGCTGGCGGTAGAGTTCGACGGCTTCCCGGGTGGCCTCGAGGGCGGCCTGGTGCTGGCCGAAGTGGCTCAACGCTACGCCGGCATGCAAAAACACGGCAGCGCGCAACTCAGATTGCCCGATCTCTCTGGCAGCGCGGGGGAGCAGCGCCGCAAAGAGAACGTGCGTGAGCATGGGGGCGTTCGGGTCGAACTTCAGCTTTCCTCCATCGTTCTGGCTTTCATTAATGAGTTGTATTCCAAGATCAGCAAAGGGATACCCGCTCATCCCCGCGAAGGCCTGCTCCAGCAAACCCAGCGCAACGTCGCCGCTAAACGCCCTTTGCAAAACGTCGCTCACGCGGCGGAGGCGGGCATACCGGCCTTCTCTTCCTTCCGGCGCTTCCAGAACGCCGCGCACCATAGCGGCGAAAGCGCCCCGGTCTTCGTCGGCCAGTTTTCTGAGCAGATAATCGGCTACCGGGTCGGGCTCCAGCGGGGCAATGCTCCCGTCCGGCCCGGGGAGCGTGCGCCGCAGCGCGTCGCGCAGCCGCAGCGGTTTGTCTACGTATTCCCCGGCCTCGCCGCTGAGTACGTAGCCGCCGCGCGCGTGGCGACCGGCCTCTTCAGAAGAAAACCCGCCCGCCAGCGCAGCCGCCGCCATTAGCCGCTCAAGCGCCCGGGCGTGCTGCTCGTACCTTTCTTTCCAGCCTTCGTCAACGCCCGAGGCCTTCAGCGCCTTTTTCGTTTCGTGCTCTACCAGTTTTTCAATCAGCCCTTCCGCGCCGGCACTGCCCGTGTCCGCCCCCACCACCTTCAAATAAGCCGCCAGCACCAGGTTCAACGGGTACTTTTTAAGTTCTCCCCCTAGCTGCTCCCAGGCGGCTTCGTCGTCCGCGGCCGGCCGGCTACCTTCGAGGCGACTGAGGGCCCGGTAGGCGGCAAGGAAGATGCCTCTCGCCTCTTTTGGTTCGAACTCACTAAGCGAGAACCCCCTTTCCTCGACTCCGGCCAGCCAGGCCGCAAGACCGGTTGCGCGCTCGTCCGAGGTGGAGTTGCGTAAATTCTCGACGTGGGTAACGGGCGCGCGGCTAAGCAGCGCCAGAACGAACGGCCCCCGCAGCCCCGCTTTCGCCGCGGCGTCCAGCACGTTCTTAACGTCGTCATAACGCAGCTCGGCGTAATCCAGCACCATGAAAAGCGGCCGCTTCTCGGCGCCAAAGATGGTCAGCAAATCCCCGTATCTCGCCTGCGGGTTCAGGAAACCGCCGGCCCACCCCCTGGCGGCGAGGCGCCGGCTCATCTCCATCCAGAACCGCGTTTTGCCGTATCCGCCCGGGGCCGCGAAGTGCAGCACGACCGGCGACGCGAGCTTGCCCAGAAGCTCCTCGACCTCGCGAAAGACGGCGGTTTCGGTAAAGCCCACCACCCCTCGCTTGGCGCTGACGGCCCAGAAACCCAGCTCTTTCGCCGGCTCCAGCGCGTAAGGGGTGTTGACGGCGGCCTCCCACGCCCTGGTTAGCTCGCGGTTGCGCATCAGCTGCGTTACCCGGGCATCCAGACCTTGATCAAAGCGCTCGAACTGCCGGCTGAGCTCTTGCAGCGCCTGGGGGGCGAGCTGGCCAAAAACGCTCTCGTGGCTCAGGTAGGTTTCGAAAAACGCGCGCAGCAATAGCAGCAGGACGTCTTCCAGCTCGGCCGGGTCGAGCCCGTTTTTCCTGGCTTTTTTGAGCGCCCGTTTGGCGTGTTCTTCGGGGTTGTAGGGCGCGTCGCCCTGCAACGCCGGCAGGTATACGCTCAGCGCTTCGACGGTCATGCCCGTGAGCGCCAGGCGGTCTTCGTCTGAAAGGTTTTCCAGCTCGTCGCCCAGGCGCTCGATAATCTGGGGAACCGCCCAATTGGGATCGAGGCCGAGTTTTTCGGTGGTTTCTCTGGCGGCGGCAAAAAGATCGTAAGCAATGCCTGCCACGGGCACCGCACTCTTCAGCAGCGCCGCGCCCAGCGACGGGACGTAAACCATTAGAGCCGCTTTTGCCCGTTCCAGATTCACGCTGGCCTTATTATACTCGCCTTTTGGTATTCAAACGGGTTACGGCAAACCTTCAGCAGTCGCCCCGCTCCGGGCGTTTGGCGACGAAAACTTAACGCGCGGCCGCGGCCGCGCGTCGGCAGCGCCTGCCAGAATCTCAGCCGGAGACGATGCGGTTCCTGAGCGAAAGCGCGTACTCGGCCAGGTGGGCCAGGTTGTCGGCCACCGGCTCGCGCAGCAGGTACTCGCCGGAGCCGGTCTTCTCGAGCAGCAAGAAGGGCGGGCCGGTGAGCGCCTCGAGCACCGTCCGCACCTGCTCCTGGTCCCAGCCGCCCTCACCCAGATTGGCCATCACGTCTTCGGTAAAGAAAACCTGCTGCCGGCTGTACTCGACCAGCGCCAGCAGAACGGCCGAGAACACCGCCCGCTCGCCTACCCAGCGGCGCACCTCCTCGGAAAGGGCGGCCACCGTTTCCAGGTCCACCCGGCCACCCTTGAGCAGCCGCTCCAGCTCCACCGGCCCCACCGGAAAGAGCTTTTTCAGGGCGACCAGCTTTTCGAGCGCCTCGGGGGTAATCAGCGCCACCCGCAGCGGCCCCAGCTCGCGCATGGCCTCTTCGCGACGCTGCTCCGGAACCAGGAGGGCCGCGTAATCTACGTTGCCGGTTCGCCTCAGCCCCAGCATGTCGGCCGGCGACGTCTCACCGTAGCGGCCCAGCGCCAGCGAGTACTCGCGGCGGCCCAGGTAGGCGCGGAAGACATCGTGGTTTTCGCCGGGCTGGTGCTTGAGCTCCAGCCGCTCCAGCGCCTGGACGTGGCCGGGCCGCGCCGGGGCGCGGCGCTCGCTGCGGCCGGTAACCCGCACCCGTTTGGGCGGCGCGGGCGGCGCGCCGCCGCCGGAAACGGCCGCGCCCTCGCGGGCCACGGGAACCTTTTCCTGCACCGGCGGGGCCGGCTGGGCCTGGGGCTGCTGAACCGGACGCGGGCGCACCTTGCGGGCGGCGGCGGCCTCGAGGCGCACCTTTTCGTTTTCGTAGGTCAGCCAGATGACGTCGTTTACCTGCAAACGGCGCTTCTCGAAGTACGGAGCAAGCCCTTCCAGCACGCCGCTCACCCAGTTGACGCTGCACTCGAGCGCTTCGTCGTCTTCGTCTATGCACTGCACGCGCTCCCTGCCCGAGAACATCTCCCGGAGCGAGCGCGTAAGGCTGATGGTTCCCGATTTCAAACAGGTACTGGTCACCACGTATCGTGCCCGCATCTATACCTCCGCCGGCCTTCTGGGCTCGCCCGCGGTGAGTATGTAATACATCTCCCGCGCGACCTCCCAGGTGGCCTCAACGTCGCCCAGCGCCCGGTGCCGGGCTCCGGCGTCAATGGGTACCTCGAAAGCCTTAATCAAATAGTCCAACCCTCTTCGCCTCATCCGCGGCAGGGCCCGGCGGGCCCACTGCACGGTATCAATAACTTCGTTATGTATCTTAACACCAAGCCGGCTCATGCGGGGCCGTAAAAAACCCAGGTCGAAGGGAGCATTCTGGATGATCAGGGTCGCGCCGTCGAAGTAAGGCAAGAGCTCCTCCAGAACGCTCTCGACGTCGGGAGCGCCACGTACGTCGGCATCGGTTATGCCGGTAAGCCTGGTAATGAAGGGCGGAATCGGCTGCCCCGGGTCGACGAAGCGGCTGAGCCGGGTCAGGCGCCCGCCGTCGGCTCGCAAAAGGGCTATCTCGATTATCTCGTTATCGCCCGGCGAGAGGCCGGTGGTCTCCAAATCGAGCACCAGCAGGGGGTCGTCCGCCCGGGCGAACGGGTAGTGCCACTCCCAGAGCCCCACCTCGTCGCGCTCGCGGAAGAAGCGGCCGTCGAGGACCGGCTCAATCGCCCGCTCCAGCTCCAGCTCCAGCCCCGGCTGCGAGGCCAGCGAGAGGGCCCGGTAGGCCAGCTCGCGGGCCGTCCGCGGCCTCCCCGCCGCCCGCAGTTCGCGGGCGATACGGGCGGCCATCCTGTACTCGAGCGGAACCAACCTGCTACTCCAGCGGCGCCGTTTGCAAGAAGGCCCCCTCGGTCAGCTCTTCGAAGAGCTGTGAGGCGTCGAAGAGGCGCTTTTCCTGCAAGGGCGGGGCGATTAGCTGCACGCCCACCGGCAGCCCCGCCTCGAAGCCGGCCGGTATCGAAAGCGCCGGCAGGCCGGCCAGGTTGACGGCCACCGTGTCAACGTCCGAAAGGTACATCTCCATCGGGTCGTTTACCTTCGAACCCAGCTCGAAGGCCGGCGTCGGGCTGGTGGGGGTGAGCAGCAGATCCGCCTCCTCGAAGGCGCGGGCAAACTCGTCGGCTATCAGGCGGCGCACCTTGAGGGCGCGGCCGTAGTAGGCGTCGTAGTAGCCCGAGGAGAGCGAGAAGGTGCCCATGAGTATGCGCCGCTTGACCTCGGGGCCGAAACCGCGCTCGCGGGTCTCTTCGATCAGTTCGCGGACTCCGGCGGCCGCCGCCCGGCTGCCGTAGTGGACCCCGTCGTAACGGGCCAGGTTGCTGCTGGCCTCGGCGGTGGCCACCAGGTAGTAAGCGGCCAGCGCATAGCGCAAACTGGGCAGCGAAACCTCCACGAACTCGACGCCCGCCGCCTCCAGACGCTCCCGGAAGGCGGTGACCGCCGCGCCGACGCCGGGGCTGTTGCCGCTCTCGAGGGTCTCGCTGACCACGCCTACCCTGAGCCTCCGGGCGGCCCCGGCGTCGGGCTGCAGCCGGGGAACCTCCTCGGCCAGGCTGGTGGCGTCGCGGGGGTCGTGGCCGGAGAGGACCTGGCTGACGAGGGCCAGATCGGCGGTCGAACGGGCAAAGGTGCCTATCTGGTCGAGGCTGGAGGCGAAGGCCACCAGGCCGTATCGAGAAATGCGCCCGTAGGTGGGCTTGAAACCCAGGGTGCCGGTGAAGGCCGCCGGCTGGCGCACCGAGCCGCCGGTGTCGGAGCCGAGGGCCACCGGCGTCATACCGGCCGCCACCGCCGCCGCCGAACCGCCCGAGGAGCCGCCCGGCGCCCTTTTCGGGTCCCAGGGGTTGCGGGTCGGGCCGAAGTGCGAGAATTCGGTAGAGGAACCCATGGCAAACTCGTCGAGGTTGGTCTTGCCAACGATCACCGCCCCGGCCTGCCGCAGCTTCTCGACCACGGTCGCGTCGTAGGGGGGCACGAAGTCGCGCAGGATGGCCGAGCCGCAGGTAGTCTTGAGGCCGCGGGTGCTGATGTTGTCTTTGACCGCCACCGGCACGCCGGCCAGGGGCAAATCCTCCCCGTTTCGCAGCCGCTCGCGCACCGCCGCGGCCTCCCCGGCGGCGCGGGGGTTGAGGCTGATGAAGGCGCGCACCTGCTCGTCGAAGCGCTCGATTCGGGAGAGCGACTCCGCCAGCGCTGCTTCGGGGTCGAGCTCGCCCCGGCGCACCTTTTCGGCAATCTCGATCGCGTACATTTCGGGGCTCATCTTAACCCATGCAAACAGGGCGCGCCCGGCGGCGCGCCCGCTGGTTTGCCACGGGTTCAGCCGGCGGAAAGGGTGCCGATGATCTGGAAGAGCGGCAGGAACATACCGGCGACGATGGCGCCGACGATGGCGCCGAGAACGATAATCATCACCGGCTCGATGGCCGCGGTCAGGCTGCTGACCGCTTCGTCCACCTCGCGCTCGTAGAAGTCGGCCACCTTTTGCAGCATGGCGTCGAGGGCGCCGGTCTCCTCGCCGATGGCGATCATCGAAGAGACCATGGGCGGGAAGACCTGCGGGTACCGCAGCAGCGTCGAGTGGATCGGCTCGCCGACCTGGATGGACTCCTTGGTTTCGCTGAGAATGTCTTCGACGATGGCGTTGCCGGCGGTGCCGCGGGTGATGTCCATGGCCTCGATGACGTTGACGCCGCTGGAGACCAGCAGGCCGAAGGTGCGGCTGAAGCGGGCTATGGCGCTCTTCTTGTTGAGGTTGCCGAAGACCGGCATGCGCAGCTTGAGGCCGTCGATGACGCGGCGGCCGCGCGGGGTGGCGTAGTAGTAACGGTAGGCGAAGTAGACGGCCAGGCTGAAGCCGATGATGTAGAGGACGCCGTGCTGCAGGAAGTCGGCGATGATGATCAGCACCCGCGTCAGCAGCGGCAGCTCGGAACCCAGGTCGGTCAGGATACTGGCGAACATCGGCACTATGCCGACCATCAGGAAGTAGGTGATGATTATGGCGAAGGCCAGGACGATGACCGGGTAGGTCATGGCCGACTTTATCTTGCCGCGCAGCTCCAGGTCTTTTTCCAGGAAGGTAGCCAGACGGTCGAGGACGCTGTCGAGAGTGCCCGAGGTCTCGCCGGCGCGCACCAGGTTGACGTAGAGGCGGCTGAAGACCTTGTGCTTGTCGAGAGCGTCGCTGAAGCTGGAGCCGCCCTCGACGTCGGCGCGGATCTCCTTGAGCATGGCCTTGAACTTCTTGTTCTCGGTCTGGCGCTCCAGGATGGCAATCGCCTGGACGATGGGCAGGCCGGCCGAGAGCATGGTGGCCAGCTGGCGGCTGAAGATGGCGATGTCTTTCAGGTTGGGGCCGCGCTCGAGGGCGGGGATGCTGATTTCTTTTTGCAGCCCCTTGCCCGGCTCCTTTAACTCGGAGATGAAGTAGCCCTTTTCGCGCAGGATGCGGGCCGCGGTGCGGATGTCCTCGGCCTCGATGGTGGCGGCGATGGAACGCCCCTGGCGGTCCTTGGCTCGGTAGTGAAACAGCGGCATCTTAAAGGTAGTATACCTTAGAGAGCGGTCATGAATCCTGAATTGCGGAAGATTGTAGAAATTCTCGAGCGCGGCGGACTGGTGGCCTGGCCGACCGACACCACCTGGGGGCTGCTGGCGGCGGCGCGGCCGGAGGCGCTGGCGCGCGTCTACGAGCTGAAGGGCCGGCCGCGCGGCAAACCGCTGCAACTCCTGGTGGCGGACGTTGCCACCGCGCGGAGGCTGACGGACACCGGCGGCTTCGAGCCGGCCTGGGAGCGGCTGGCTGCCCGCTTCTGGCCCGGGGGGCTGACCCTGGTAGCGCCGGCCGCGGCGGCCGCTCCGCCGGCAGTGGTGCACGCCGGCAAGGTAGGGCTGCGGGTGCCGGCCGACGAAGAGCTGCGCCAGGTGATAGCCGCCTCGGGCGGCTGGCTGGCGGCGACCAGCCTCAACCGCAGCGGCCGGCCGCCGGCGGCGAGCTATGAAGAAGCTCTGCAGTTCGCCGCAGAAATAGACTACGTCCGCCCGGGGCGCTCCGCGGGGCCGGCCTCGAGCGTCTACGAGCTGCCCGAGGGCCGCCTGCTGCGGGCCGGCGCGGTTTCCCAGACCGAGATAGAGGCAGCCCTGGAGGAAGCGTGGAGCCGAAACTGAGCGAACTGCTGGCGGTTTTCTTTGCCGCCGGCAAACCCCTTACGGCGGCCGAGCTGGCCCGCGGGCTCGGAGAGGAAGAAACGGCCGTGCTGCGGCGGGTGCAGCGCCTGGCCAGGGAGCTCGAGAGCGGCGCCTGCGGCGTCGCCCTGGAGGAGGTGGCCGGCGGCTGGCGGCTGATAGTCCACCCCGGACAGGTCGAGCTGGTGCAGCGGGTCCTCAAGCCCCGGCCGCCGCGCCTCTCGGCGGCGGCGCTGGAGGTGCTGGCGATCGTCGCCTACCACCAGCCGATCACCCGGCCGGAGATCGAAGCCATGCGCGGCAAGAACTCGGACGCGGTGCTCGAGGGCCTCCAGGAGCGGGGCCTGGTCGAGGTGGTCGGCGAGAAGCCGGTGGTCGGCCGCCCCCGCCTTTACGGAACTACCCAGAAGTTTCTCGAGGTCTTCGGCCTGGCCAGCCTGGCCGAGCTCCCCCCGCTCGAAGAGGGGCCGCGGCTGCTGCTGCGCGACTAGCGCCGCCTGGTTTACAATCACATTGCCATGCGCCTGCGCGTCGACCTGATTCCCCGCCCGCCCTACGGCGAGTCCGCCGTGGTGATGATTGACGTTCTCCGCGCCACCACCTCGATTACCATCCTGCTCGAGCGGGGGGCGCGCGAGGTCTGGGTAACGCCCCGGGTCAGCACCGCCCGCCAGGCGGCCCGCGAGGGCGACCTGCTGCTGGGCGAGCGCGAGGGCATTCCGCCCGAGGGCTTCCACTACGGCACCTCGCCGGTCGAGCTGGAAAAACTGGACGTGGCCGGCCGCCGCGTCATCTACACCAGCGACAACCTTCCCATCGCCCTGAACCGGGTCGACCGCAACCGCGTCTACCTGGCCGGCTTCCGCAACGCCGCCGTCCTGCTCGAAAAGCTAATCGCCGACGACGTAGAGAGCGTGGCCGTGGTCTGCGCCGGTTTCCGCGGCGCCGAGGCCCTCGACGACGCCCTGGCCGCTGGCTTCGTCGCCCGCGGCCTGCGCCTGCGTCTGGGCGGAAACCTGCGGCTGGGCGACGCCGCCCGCCTGGCGGCCTCGCTGCTCGACGCCTACGCAAACCCCGTTGACGGCCTGTGGACATCGGCCTCGGGCCGCTTCCTCAACAGGCTCGGTTACGGCGACGACCTGGCGGCGGCCAGCCTGATCGACGTCAGCCGCACCCTGCCGGTCCTCGACAGGGTGCGCCGGATCGAAGGAACCCCTCTCTACCGATTCGTAGCCAGCGCATGAAGCGCCGCGTCCGCCTCCTCGGCCTGCCGCTGGACCTGGTGGACATGGAGACGGCGGTCGCCTGGGTCGCCGACCGGCTGGACGGCGAGCCGGCGCAGATTGTCACCCTCAACCCCGAGATGGTCGTTCGCAGCCGCCGTGACCCGCGTCTGGCCCGGGCGGTGGCGGAGGCCGAGCTGGTCACCCCCGACGGGGTGGGCATTCTCTGGGCGGTCCGCCGGATGTGCGGGCTCGAGCCGGCCGAGCGGGTTACCGGCGTCGACCTGACCCAGGAGCTCTTCACCCGCCTCGGCGGCGAGCTGCGCGTCTTCTTTCTGGGCGGCCGGCCGGGGGTGGCCGAGCAAGCCGCCGCACGGAGTCAGCGCCGCTACGGGGTGGCGGTGGCCGGCTTCCACCACGGCTACTTCGACGACGAGGCGGAGGTGGTCGAGCTGGTGCGCGCAAGCGGGGCCAACCTGCTCCTGGCCGGTCTGGGTGAGCGGCAGGAGGTCTTTCTGCACCGGCACAGGCAAAGGCTGGCGACGCCGGTGATGATTGGCGTCGGCGGCACCCTGGACGTGCTGGCGGGCGTGAAGAAGCGCGCCCCCGGGTGGTCGCGGCGGCTGCGGCTGGAGTGGCTGCTGCGCGTGGGCGGCGACCCCAGGCGCTGGCCGCGGGCCGGCAGACTGCTGCGGTTCGCGCTGCTGGTGCTCGCCGAAAGACAAAGCGGCTGCCAAAAATAATAGAATGGGGTCGACGTGGCCAGCGACTGCAGGGTCCTGCTACTTGGACCACCGCTAATCCGCTGCCAGGGTGAGCTGTGGACCCCGCCCACCAACCGTGGCATGGCCTTGATCGCATACCTGCTCGGCAAGCGGGAGGGCGAGAGCCGGCAGGCGCTGGTCGGCATCCTCTGGGACACAATCGAACGCACCGGCCGCCACCGCCTGCGTCAGGAGCTCTACCGGCTGCACCGCGGCCCCATGGAAGGCCACCTGCAGATCGAACGCGAGCGGATCCGCCTGCACGACGTCAGCTCGGATACCACAGACTTCCTCCGCTACCTCGACGAAGGCGAGTGGGACAGGGCCATCGCCCTCTGGCGGGGCGGCTTCATGGAGGGATTCAGCCTCAACCAGGCCGAGGCCTTTGAAGACTGGCTTTTGCTCGAGCGCGAAACCTGGCGCAACCGGCTGATTCTGGCCCGTTCCCGCCGCGCCTTGATGCTGATGAGCACCGGCGACCTGACGGCGGCCGCCGCCGACTGGCGGGCGGTGCTGGAGCTGGACCCGTTGCACGAAGAGGCGCTCAGGCAGCTGATGCGCACCCTGGCCGCCGACGGGCGCTGGCCGGAGCTCGACGAAGCCATCAAGGCCCACCAGAACCGCGTCCGGAACGAGCTGGGCCTGGAACCCGACCCCGAGATACTCCGCCTCTACGAACAGCTGAAGCAGCGAAGGGAGCCGCCGCCCCCGGCCGGCGCCCCCCTGCCGGTCGCCCTGCGAAACCCGCCGCTGGTCGGGCGGCGGGGCTTGCTCGAAGAGATGGAAAATTGCCGCCGGCCGGTGCTCCTCAAGGGCGAGGCCGGCAGCGGCAAGAGCCGGCTGGCCCGCGAGCTGGCTTTGCGGCTCGGCGGCGGGCTGACCGTCGAGCACGGCGCCCACACCAGCTCCCTCCCCTACGCCAGCCTGACCCGCGCCCTGGAATCGGCCCTGGAGAGAAAGCCGAAGGTGAATGTCGACCGGGTCTGGCTGCGCGAAGCCGGCCGCCTGGTGCCCCACCTGCTCCCCGCCGCCAACCGGCCGATCAACAACGCCACCGAGCAGGCGCGCTTTCTCGAGGGCGTCGCCCGCACCCTCCTGGAACTGGCGGGGCCGCTTCTGGTCTGGGAGGACCTGCAGTGGACCGACCCGGCCAGCCTGGAGGTTCTCTCGTTGCTCCTCGAGCTGGCCCCCCGGCTGGAGACCCGCCTGTTGATTACCCTGCGCACTCCCCTGGAGGGCGGCCCGGCGCGCGACTGGCTGCAAAACTGCCTGCAAGCCGGCAGCCTTTGCGAGCTCGAGCTTCCGCCGCTCGACGAAGAAGACCTGCACGAGCTGATAAAGAAACTGGCCCATCAGGAAACGGGAGCGGCGCTCTTCGCCCGCCGCCTCCACGCCGCCACCGGCGGCAACCCCTTCTTCGTCGTCGAGACCCTGCGCCACCTCTTCGCCAGCGGCGAGCTGCGCCAGGGAGAGCGGGGCTGGTCCACACCCTACGACCGCACCACCCGCGACTACCGCGAGCTACCCCTGCCCGGGAGCGTGCGCGAGGCTTTGCGGGTGCGCGTTTCCACGCTGGAGAACCAGCTGCGCCGCAGCCTGCAACTGGTGGCCCTGGCCCGGAAACCGGTTACCGCCGCCGACCTGGCGGCGGTGCTGGGCATCGACGAGCTGGAGGCGGCCGCCCACCTGGAAACGCTCCAGGAGTTGCAGCTCCTGCGCTCCCGCGACGGCGGCTACTCCACGGCCCACGACCACCTGCGGCAGCTGCTGCTCGAGACGCAACCGGCCTCGACGCCCGCCTACCACCGCGCCTGGGCGCGCGCCCTGGAGGCCCGCGGCGAACTGGCGCCGAGCGCCGAGCACTGGCTGGCCGCCGGCGAACAGGCCCGCGCCGCCGCCAACCTGCTCGAGGCCGCCCGCCGTTCCGCGAACAGGGCCACCCTCTCGGCGCTGGCCCTCTACGAACGCGCCCTGGAGCTGGCCGACCACCTCCCCGCCGCCGAGGCGCGGCGGGCCCGGCTGGAGCTCTTCGAGCTCAGGCTCCGCCTCGGCCGCCTGAGCCCGGCCGACCTGCAGGAGCTGGAGGAGCTGAGCGAGGAAGCCGACCCCCGGCCCCGGCTGCTCCTGGCCGAGGCCGCCCTGCAACGGGGCGAGTACCAGCAGGCCCGGCGCGAGGCCGCGCTGGGGCTCGAGCTGGCCATCGCCCGCCGCGACCGCGCCCAGGAGGCCCGCGCTCACTTCGTGCTCGCCTGGGCCCACTACCGCTACGGCGACCCGGAGGCCCAGCTGGAAGAGCTGGAAAGGGCGCTCGCGGCCTTCGAAGAGGCCGGCGACGTCCGCGGCGGCGCCCGGGTGCTGCGCAACCTGGCCGCCCTCAACTACCGGCTGGGCCGCAAAGCAGAAGGTGACCGCCTGCAGGAAAAAGCCATCGATTACGCCCGCCGCGCCGGCGACCCGACCCTGAGCCTCCGCCTGCGGGCCGACCAGACCACCGGCATGTGGTTACGCGGCGAGTTCCCCGATTCGCTGCGCGCCGCCAGGAGGCTGCTGGCCGACGCCCGCCGCCTGGGCGACCTGGGCGGAATCCTCGACGGGCTCGAGCTTGTCGGCCTTTCCCTGCACAAACTCGGCGACGACAAAGCGGCCCTCGACCGCTTCAACGAGTTCGTCAGGCTGGCCGGCCGCTTCGAAATTGAGAAAGACCTGGCCCTGGCCCTCTCCGAACGGGCCCTGCCGCTAATCGAAAAGGGCGACTGGGACGGGGCGGCAGCCGACCTTGAGCGCGCCCTGGCAATCCAGGAGCGCATCGGCGACCAGGCCAAACTCGGGCACACCTACCACACCTTCGGCTACCTCTACCTGCGCCGCGGCGAGCCGGCCCGCTCGCTGGACTGGCTGCTGCGAGCCGCCGCCCACTGGCGCGGCCGCGGCGAACTGGGGCACCTCTCCCGCAGCCTGGCGCTGGCCGCTCTGGCGGCTCTGGAGCAGGGCGAGGCCGGGCGGGCCAGAAACTTCAGCACCGACGCTCTGCGAGCGGCCCGCGGCTGGGTGGTCGGCGTCCCCGACCTGCCGGTCGTCTACGCGGCCCACGCCCTGGCCACCGGCGACGCCAGTAGCGCCAGCAGCGCCCGCGAGCTAATCGAAAAGATAGCCGCGCGGCTCAGCCGCAAGCGCCGTGAGCAGTTCGCCCGGAGCTTCGCCAGCACCCTTGTCAGGAGTTTGTGACGTTTTTGTGACGCCCGCCGACTATGCTGACAGGCGAGATGGAAAGGAGAAACGGCGAACGCTCGGAATGGCAACTGGCGCTTACCGTCAAAAAACAGGATGCCGACAAGCTGGTCATCGAGGTAAACGAGGGCCGGGGGAAGAAGCTGGTATTCGACTCCTGGGCGTCGCTCTACCACTACCTGAGCCAGAGGTTCCCCGAGCACCGCGGTTTCTTGCGCTGACCGGCGACGGGTCGTAATAGCCAGGACGGCCGCACGCTGGCTATACTGATAACTGGAGGTTATGCGATGACCAAGCGGATTGCTTTAACGGCACTGCTGGCGGCGCTGGCCTTGCTGGTTACCGGTTGTCCTCAAAACCTACCCCCCGACTTCAACGCAATCCCCAGCGCCTCAAGCGTCCAGGTTCACCAGGGCGACAGCGAGACCGTCGGCCTGCGGATAGAGCCGCTACACGGCTTCAGCGGCGAGGTGGAAATCTCGCTTAAGCAGTCGGATGGCAGCGACCTGCCCGCCGGTATCAGTTACTCGCCCACCTCGGTCACGGTCGGCGACCAGCCGCTCGACTTCGAGCTGACCGTTACGGCCAGCGACACCGCGCCGGTAGGCGTCTACCAGGCGAAGATAACCTTTAGCTCTGGAAAGGTTGAGCACTCGCTCGGCTTCGCGATCGAGGTGGTTCCGCCCGCCGGCACCCTCGACACCAGCTTCGCTAACGGCGGGGTCTCGGTGGTCAACGACCTGACCCAGGTCCAGGGCGAAGACGACGTTGCCTACAGCCTGACCGCCACCGCCGACGCCGTCTACCTGCTGGTGCGCAGCAACGACCAGCTGATGGTGGCCAAGCTGGACGCCGACGGCGCGCTCGACACCGGCTTCGGCAACAGCGGCGCGACCAACCTCGGCCCGCTGGAGGCCCTGGCCACCGACACCCTCGACTTCGACCTCGACCGCGCGATCCTCGTCAACCTCGCCGGCAAGCTCGTGGCCACCGGCTACGTCGTCGGCGCCAACGAAGACATGCTGCTGGCCCGCCTGAACAGCGACGGCTCGCTCGACACCACCTTCGGAAGCACCGGCGTGATCACCTACGACGCGGTGGCCGGCGGCGTCAGCGGCAACGACCGCGGTTATTCGCTGCTCCAGACCGCCAGCGGCTACCTGGTAGCCGGCATGAGCTACGCCGACGCCACCGCGGTCGAGCAGTCGGTGGTCGCTCCCTTCACCGCCGACGGAACCATCGACGCCACCACCGTCGCCGTCTCGGGGTCCAACGGCTATTACGACGCCAGCTACTCGCTGGCCGTCGGCGCTGGTGGCTACGCCGCCGCCGGTGAGACCCTCCCCGGCGGCGCCCGGAACGGCTTTCTGACCACCTACGACGCCAGCTACAACCTGACCGGCTCGCAAGAGCTTACCGCTTTCGCCGGCGGCCGCGTTCGCTCGCTAGTAGCCAGCGGCGACGGCGGCTACTACCTGGCGGGGTACAACTACAACGGCAGCAACTTTGACCTGGTGGTGGCCAAGGTGCTTTCGAGCGGCGGCCTCGACAGCGCCTTCGGCAACGGCGGCCTGGTCGTCCTCGACGAGGTAGCCGGTGGCGGCATCGCCGGCAGCGACCGCGCCTTCTCGGTGGCGGTAGACGGCGAGGGGCGTGTTCTGGTGGCCGGACGCTCCTTCGTAGCCGGCCACGGCGACGACCTGATCGTCATCCGCCTGAACAGCGACGGCAGCCTCGACGGCAAGTTTGGCACTAACGGCGTCTTTTCATACGACGGCGGCAACGGCGACGACGGCGCCTTTGAGCTGACCCTCGACCCCAGCGGCCGCATTGTGGTCACCGGCTACACCACCAACGCAGACGGCGACTCCGACCTGCTGACCCTCAGGCTCAACCCCTGAAACCCCGATGGACGCCGGAGGGGGCGGCTAGCCGCCCCCTCCCTTCATTCGCAGGAGAGCGTAGGCGTAACCGTCGGTCAGGGCCTTGAGCGAGGCCTCGAGCACGTTGGCGCTGGCGCCGACGGTGCTCCAGCGCTCGCCGCCCTCCATCTCCACCAGCACCCGCACCGCGCTGGCGGTTCCCGCCGCCTGACCCTCCAGCACCCGCACCTTGTAGTCGGCCAGGCGCACGCCGGCCAGCTCCGGAAAGAAGTCGAGCAAAGCCTTGCGCAAAGCGTTGTCGAGCGCCCCCACCGGCCCCTCACCCAGCGCCGCGGTGTGGACCACCCGGCCGCCGACGGCCACCTGAATCGTCGCCTCGGCCTGCCAGCGGCCGTGGGCGTCGCCGCTGGTCCAGCTCTTGAAGGCGGTTACCGTAAAGGGCTCGTCCCCGCCGCGCAGCCGGCGGGCCAGCAGGTAGAAAGAGGCGTCGGCCCCTTCGAAAGCGTAGCCCTCGCGCTCCAGCGCCTTGACCTCGTCGAGCAGCGGACCGGCCTCCTCCTTGCTAAGTTCCAGGCCGGCCTCGGCCAGCTTGGCCAGCAGGTTGGAGCGGCCCGACAGGTCGGAGACCAGGAAGCGGCGGCGGTTGCCGACCGCTGCGGGCTCGACGTGCTCATAGGTACGCGGGTTCTTGAGGACCGCCGAAACGTGCACGCCCCCCTTGTGGGCGAAGGCGGCGTCGCCCACGTAGGGCGCGCGCTTGTTGGGGTGCTGGTTGGCCCGCTCGTCAACGAAGTGGGCCAGCTCGCGCAGGCGCTCGAGATTCCCGCCGGCCCGCAGCCAGGCCCCGTACTTGAGGACCAGCGTGGGAATCAGGCTGGTCAGGTTGGCGTTGCCGGCCCGCTCGCCGTAACCGTTGATCGTTCCCTGCAGGTGGCGGGCGCCCGCCCGCAACGCCGCCAGGGTGTTGGCCACCGCCAGCTCGGCGTCGTTATGGGCGTGGACGCCAATGGTCAGGCCCGGGTGACGGGCGACCACCTCGCGCGTCGCCGCGTAAATCTCCTCGGGCAGCCGCCCGCCGTTGGTGTCGGCGAGGACCAGAGTGTCCGCGCCGCCCTCGGCCGCGGCCGCCAGCGTCGCCAGCGCGTAGGCGGCGTCGTCGTAGTAGCCGTCGAAAAAGTGCTCGGCGTCGTAGACCACCCGGCGGCCGGCGGCGCGCATGCAGGCGACCGTCTCGCGAATCATCGCCAGGTTCTCTTCAAGGCTGACGCCGAGGGCCTCGAGGGCGTGCAGCGTCCACGACTTGCCGAAGATGGTCACCACCGGCGTCCCGGCGTCCAGCAGCGCCGCCAGCGAGGGGTCGTCTTCCGGAGCCATCCCCTTGCGGCGCGTGGCCCCGAAGGCGGCAAGCCGCGCCCCGCCCGGCAGCTCGCGCCCCTTCATGGCCTCGAAGAAGTCGGCGTCGCGCGGGTTGGAACCCGGCCAGCCTCCCTCTATCAGGTCTATCCCAAACTCCGCCAGCGCCCCGGCGACGGCGACCTTGTCGTTCACCGAGAGGCTTACCCCCTCGGCCTGGGTGCCGTCGCGCAGCGTGGTGTCGAGCACCTCGAGGCGCGCTCCCCTTAGAACCGCTTTTTCTTCAATCACAACCGCTTCGTCCCTCTTTTTGCAGCAAGAGCTCCTGCACCAGCATCAACGCCGCCGCTCGCGAGAGCGCCTGGTCGCGGGCGTCGTCCAGGTCGCGGGCAAAGCAACGCAGCACCCGGTGATAAGCGGCGAAGATGCGCTGGGCGTCGGGCTCCACCGTCGCCCCCAGGCGCGCCTCCGTTTTTAGCACCCACTCCTCTATCTCGCTCAGCACCGGCGGCATGGAAGCCTCCTCAGGGCGTTTCGACCGCCTCGCGGCTGCCGACGCCGGCCACCAGCTTGTTAAGAGCGTCCAGGTAGGCCCGCGCCGAGGCCTCGACGACGTCGGGCGCGATCCCGCGGCCGGTAACCACCACGCTCCCCTGGCGCAGGCGGACCATCACCTCGCCCAGCGCCTCGGTGCCGCCGGTGGTCGCCTCTATCCGGTAGCGCTCCAGCGTCGGCGAGAGGCCCACCGCCCGGCTGATGGCCTTGTAGACGGCGTCCACCGGGCCGTCGCCGGTAGCCGCCTCGGTTACCTCGTCGTCCGGCGTCTTCACCTTGACGGTCGCCACCGGCGTCAGCGAGAGCCCCGAGTGAATCTGCATGTCGAGCAGCTTGAACATCTCCGGCGCCCGGGTCCGCTCGTCTTCTATCAGGGCAATCAGGTCCTCGGTCGAGACCTGCTTCTTGCGGTCGGCTATTTCCTTGAAACGGGCGAAGAGGCGCTTCAGCTCCTCGTCGTCAACCTCGTAACCGAGCTCGGCGAGCGCCTTTTTGAAGGCGTGGCGGCCGGAGTGCTTGCCGAGCACCATCACCGCCGCCTCGCGGCCGACGATTTCGGCGTTCATTATCTCGTAGGTCTCGCGGGCCTTGAGAACGCCGTCCTGGTGGATGCCCGACTCGTGGGCAAAGGCGTTGCGGCCGACGATGGCCTTGTTGGGCGGCACCACCATGCCGGTCAGGCGGCTGACCAGCTGGCTGGTGCGGTAGAGCTCGCGGGTGTTGACGCCGGTCTCGGCCTCGAAGAAGTCGCGGCGCGTGTAGAGGGCCATGACCACCTCTTCCAGGCTGGCGTTGCCGGCCCGCTCGCCGATGCCGTTGATCGTGCACTCCACCTGGGTGGCGCCGGCGCGGACCGCCGCCAGGCTGTTGACCACCGCCATGCCCAGGTCGTCGTGGGTGTGAACCGACCAGTCAACGCCGTCGGCGCCGGGGGTGTTCTCGATGACGTAGCCCACCAGCTCGGCGAACTTCCAGGGCACCTGATACCCGACGGTGTCGGGGATGTTGATGGTGGTCGCGCCCGCCTCGATGGCCGCGCCGAAGATGCGCACCAGAAAGTCGGGGTCGCTGCGGCCGGCGTCCTCGGCGGAGAACTCGACGTCGTCCGTATACTCGCGGGCCAGCCTGACGGCCCAGATCGCCTTTTCGACCACCTCGTCGGGGGTCATCCGCAGCTTCTTTTCCATGTGGACCGGGCTGGTGGCGATGAAGGTGTGAATCCGCCGCCTGGCCGCCGGCGCAATCGCCTCGGCGGCCCGCTCGATGTCGGGGCGGGCGGTCCGCGCCAGAGCGGCGATTACCGGCCCCTCCACCTCCTCGGCGATGCGGCGTACGGCGTCGAAGTCGCCCGGGCTGGCAATGGGGAAGCCGGCCTCGATAATGTCCACGCCGAGCCGCGCCAGCTGCTTGGCGATGGCCAGCTTTTCGTCGGGGCTGAGGGCCACGCCCGGCGACTGCTCGCCGTCGCGAAGCGTGGTATCGAAAATCTTAATCCGTCGCATCTCCTACTTCCTCCTCGCTGATGTGGGCCTTGAGGAAAGGCATCATCGCCCGCAGCTTGGGGCCTATCTGCTCGATGGGGTGAGCGGCCCACTTGCGCCGCTTGGCCTCGAGCACCGGCTGCCCGGCCTGGTTCTCCAGCACCCACTCGCGGGCGAACTCGCCGTCCTGAATCTGCCGGAGCACCTCCTTCATCCGCTCCTTGACCTCCGGCCCGATTACCTGCGGACCGCGCGTGTAGTCGCCGTACTCGGCGGTGTTGGAAATTGAGTAGCGCATGCCGGCCATGCCCGATTCGTAGATGAGGTCGACTATCAGCTTGACCTCGTGGAGCGTCTCGAAGTAGGCGATCTCCGGCTGGTAACCGGCCTCGGTCAGGGTCTCGAAACCGGCGGCGATCAGCTGCGTCAGGCCACCGCAGAGGACCGCCTGCTCTCCAAACAGGTCGGTCTCGGTCTCCTCGGCGAAGGTGGTGGGGATGACGCCGGCGCGGGTCGCGCCGATGCCCTTGGCGTAGGCCAGCGCGGTCGGCAGCGCCGAGCCCGAGGCGTCCTGGTGAACCGCCACCAGCGCCGGCACGCCGCGGCCGGCCTGGTACTCGCTGCGCACCAGGTGGCCGGGGCCCTTGGGGGCGACCATCCAGACGTCCAGGTCGGCGCGGGGCTTTATCTGCCCGAAGTGGACGTTGAAGCCGTGGGCGAAGACCAGCGCCGCCCCCTGCTTCAGGTTGGGCTCGACCGACTCGTAGTAAACGCGCGACTGCACCTCGTCAGGGAGCAGAATCATGACCACGTCGGCGTCGGCTACCGCCGCGGCCACCGGCTTTACCTCGAGCCCGGCCTCCGCCGCCTGCCGCCAGCGGCGCGAGCCTTCGCGCAGGCCGACGACCACGCTCACGCCCGACTCGTGCAGGTTGAGGGCGTGAGCGTGGCCCTGAGAGCCGTAGCCTAGAATGGCGACCTTCTTGTCTTTTATGAAGCCTAGATCTGCGTCGTGGTCGTAGTAAACTTTCATACCGCCTCCTTTTTCATCCGTGGCCTCAGTATATTCTCGCCCCGGCTCATGGCCACCGCGCCGGTGCGCATTACCTCGAGCACCCCGTAGGGCTCGAGGCCCTCGATGAACCCCTCGATCTTATAGGGGGTGCCGGTCACCTCGTAGATGGCCGACTTGGGGCCGACGTCAATCGCCCGGGCGCGGAAGGCCTCGACGATTTCCTTGATTTGCAGCCTCTCCTCCACTCCCTCGGTGCGAACCTTGACCAGAGCCAGCTCCCGCTCCACGTGGGGCTCGCTGTGGTCGGTGACCTTGATGACCTCGATCAGCTTGTTGAGCTGCTTCTCGACCTGCTCGATGGTGCGGTCGTCGCCGAGCACGACTATCGAGATGCGGGAAAGGCCGGGAACGTGGGTCTTGCCCACCGCCAGCGACTCGATGTTGAAGCCGCGGCGGGCGAAGAGAGAGGTTATGCGGGTCAGGACTCGCGGGTGGTCTTCAACGAGAACGCTAACCAGGTGCCTCATCAGTTCGCCTCCTCGGGGTGCTGGGTGATTATGTCTTCGGCGCTGCCGCCGGCCGGAATCATCGGGAAAACGCCCTCTTCGTTGTGCACCCTGAAGTCGGCCAGCACCGGCCCGGGGTGCTCCAGAATCTCATCGACCGCCTGCGGGAGCTGCTCCTTGTTTTCGACGACGACGCCCTTCATGCCAAAGGCCTCGGCCAGGCGGGCGAAGTTGGGGTTCGACTCCTCCAGGTGGACCTCGGCGTAGCGCTTTTCGTTGAAGAGATCCTGCCACTGGCGGACCATGCCCAGATAGCCGTTGTTGAGCAGGAGCACCTTGACCGGCAGGTTGTAGCGGACCAGGGTGGCCAGCTCCTGAACGGTCATCTGCAACGAGCCGTCGCCGTCGAAGTTGAGCACCAGCTCGCCGGGGTGGGCCACCTGGACGCCCACCGAAGCCGGCAGCCCGTAGCCCATGGTGCCCAGGCCGCCGGAGGTGATGAAGCCGCGGGGGCGCTTGGTCTTCCAGTAGAGGGCGGCGAACATCTGGTGCTGACCGACGCCGGTGGTTACGTAGGCCTCGCCGCCGGTCGCCTCCCAGAAGGCCTGGACGACCTCGATCGAGGAAAGCAGCTCGCCGCGCGGCTGCGGCAGGGGGTTGGCCTCCTGCCAGGCGCGGATCTGCGCCCACCACTCCTCGAGCTCGAGCGGCTCGGCTCCCTGCGCCAGCTTCTCGGCCACCCAGGCGGCGTCGCCGACTATGGGAATGCTGGCCTCGACCACCTTGCCGATCTCGGCCGGGTCTATGTCGACGTGGATGACCGTCCGCACGTTGGGGGCGAACTTCTCGAGGTTGCCGGTAATGCGGTCGTCGAAGCGCAGGCCGATGGCCAGAATCAGGTCGGCCTGCTGGACGGCCAGGTTGGCGGCCACCGTGCCGTGCATACCCGGCATGCCGACTACCTGGGGGTGGGTGGCCGGCACCGCCCCCAGCCCTTTGAGGGTGGTGATGACCGGAATACCGGTGGTCTCGATCAGCTTCAGCAGCGCCTGGCTGGCGTCGTGGGCGCCGCCGCCGACCATCAGCACCGGCCGCCGCGCCTCCTTGAGAGCCGCCAGCGCCTTCTGAATCTGCCGCGGGTGTCCCTTGGTGGTCGGCTGGTAGCCGGGAAGCTGGGGAGCTACGTCGAAGCTGCCGCTGAACTCTTCGAACTGCACGTCTTTGGGCACGTCTATCAATACTGGCCCGGGCCGGCCGGTGGAAGCGATGATGAAGGCCTCCTTGATGATTCGGGGAATGTCGTTGACGTCCTGCACCAGGTAGTTGTGCTTGGTAATCGGCATGGTGACGCCGGTCACGTCGGCCTCCTGGAAGGCGTCGGTGCCCACCGCCGAGCGCGAGACCTGGCCGGTAATCGCCACCAGGGGAACCGAGTCCATCATCGCGTCGGCCAGACCCGTCACCAGGTTCAAAGCACCAGGGCCGCTGGTGGCGAAGACCACGCCGGTGCGGCCCGAGCTGATGGCGTAACCCTCGGCGGCGTGGGCCGCGCCCTGTTCGTGGCGGGTGAGGATGTGCTCTATCCCCTCGCGCGTGTACATGGCGTCGTAGATGGGCATGTTGGCCCCGCCGGGAACGCCGAAGATGTGCCTGACGCCCTCGCGCTCGAGCGCTTCCAGTATTGCTTCTGCTCCGTTCATCAAACCCCCCTTGCGCAAAACCAAAAACCCCGCCTCAGCGGGCGGGGTGTGGTTTGCCAAGTAAAACGCGCTAGCCCAACAAGCCACCCCCGCCCCGACCTAGTACTAGGCCGAGCGCGGGGAGAATAATAATCTGGCTCGCAGAGCAACGCATCTTGCGGCGATTGTATGCGCCTAAGCTCACAATGTCAACCTTCCGGCGCGTCGCGGCCGGCCATCCTCGCCACGCCGGTCTCGAGGCCGGCAGGGCCTCCAGGCGCGCCCGTCGAATACCGCTTCCCGGAAGTATGCGGATGGAATGCTGACGGTTCTACTGACCGACCTGCCCGGACCCGCTTCCCGGGCGTGCGGGGTCATAACGGAATTCGCAACCGGCGCCGCCGCGGCGGCCAGATCTCCCGGCGTACGCAGACCGAACTTCTGAACGGTTTTTGCCCGGGATGGCGCGGCGCCTGCACGTCAAACGCGCGAACGGAACCATAAAACACCGTCATGGCGGCGGTGGCGCGTCTTTGCAGGGGCCGCGCGGGCGCAACGGCCCGGGCG
>Ga0256914_1001378_pt1 | contig 22164 bp, 16 predicted proteins | sample HulkmetaG_FD_191571 | JGI IMG/M metagenome (GOLD analysis project Ga0256914, IMG submission 191571) | Hydrothermal chimney microbial communities from Main Endeavour vent field at the Juan de Fuca Ridge, Pacific Ocean - Hulk | ecosystem: Environmental > Aquatic > Marine > Hydrothermal vents ... | reverse complement strand
CGCAAGCTCACTCCGTGGCCTTACTCCCGCCGCCATGATGACCAGGTCAGCTTCCAGCGTCCGCTGCGGTGTTTTCACCGCTCTGACCCGTCCCTTGTCATCACCGAGAATTTCTGTTGCCCCTTCTCCGGTATACACGGCCACCTCCTTTTCCTGGAGATGGTTTTTCAGCATGGCGGCAAACTGCCAGTCCACGATCCTGGGAAGAAGCTGCGGCATGAACTCGATGAGCGAGGTCTTTACACCCCACAGGTCCGCCAATGCCTCGGCCATTTCTACACCAATGGCTCCACCGCCGATAACCACGGCTGTCTCGACCTCTCCCCGGGCGATCCGCTTCTTGATCTCTATGGCTTTGTGCAGGTTGGCTATGGTGAAGACGCCGTCCAGGTCTGTTCCCGGGATCGGCAGGACAAACGGCCGGGCGCCCGTGGCCAACATCAGCCGGTCATAAGGGAGGTCCTGCTCCTCTTGGGAATCGAGATTTCGGACACGGACGGTCTTGGCCTTTCTGTCGATGGCCAGGGCCCTGGTCCTGGTCAGCACGTTCACGCCTTTGGCGTTCCTGAAAAAGGGCACGTCACGGACCATGTGGAAACTGGTGGAGCGGAGTTCCGCCTCGTCCGAGACATCGCCACAGACATAGTAGGGAATGCCGCAGCCGCCATAGGAAATCAGGCTGTCCTGGTCGACTATGGTGATTTCCCAGCCAGGCTGCAGTCTTTTCAGATGACAGGCCGCCTTGGGACCAGCCGCCACACCGCCGACAATCACGATCTTTTTGCTCATCACAATCCTCCATGTATATGAAAACAGAAAAAAATAAACCCGCAGAAAAAATAAGAAGGGGAAAATCGTTTCAGGATGCCCGGAAAACAGGATGGAATAGGCTAATTTGGCCCGGTCTTTTTCTTTGTATGCCGATACATGCGGACATGCATCTTCTCCAGGGTCACCAGGCCTTCCTGGATGGCCGGATCAATGACCTCGAGGAATTCTTCCAGCATCCTCCGGGTGTCGACAAGCTCGATGACCACAGGGAGATCCTCGGAAAGACGCAGGATAGAGGTGGTCTTGATTCGGGAATTGGCTCCATAGCCCATCATCCCACGCAGTACCGTGGCCCCGGCAATGCCGCACTCCCTGGCCTTGATCACAATCCACTCGTAGAGGTGCTTGCCCTCGTGGCGGGCACTCTCTCCAATGAAAATACGCAGCATGCAACCCTGTTGCGGCAGCTCCATCCTTACCTCCAGACCAACGATGCCATGACCCGCCCCAGCCAGACCAGGGCCACCCCGGCAATCACCTGAAAACCGACATTGAAAAGGGCCAGCAGGACCCGGTTATCCCTGAGCAGGGTCAGGGTCTCGTTTCCGAACGTGGAAAATGTGGTAAATGCACCCAGCAGGCCGACCAGAACAAATCCTCGCGTTTCCACTGAAAAAAACGATCTCGTCTCAACCAGGTATGTGAGCAGACCGATCAGCAGGCAACCGATCATGTTCACGGCCAGGGTGCCGAAGGGAAAGGTGACCGATCCGGAACGATCCTGCACCCAGCCGCTCACCTGATACCGAAGTACAGCCCCACAGAATCCTCCCGCCCCGATCAGGCAGAGCCGAATGACAGCATCCATCCCCGTAGGCCTCGCTTACTTGTCAAACAATCCTTTGAACAGATCCGGCAGGATCTTCTCTGCCTGCTTTTCAATGGCCTTACCGGCTGCCTGGGCCATGAGATCACTGATGGCCTCGGATAGAGCCTTGCCGTCGTAGTAGGGATTTTCCGCATCCCCCCGGATGGGTACCCGGATGGTGGTGCCGGCAAGCACCCGGTAGCCCTCCCGGCCCACCAGCTTCTCGGTCACCGGAATCTCCAGCAGGTAGTCCAGGGTCCGGTCCATCCCCACAGAACCGCTGAGTTTCATTTCAGACTCGGCAACCAGGATGCGCAGCGGGGTGCAGGTGATCCGCCCCTGCTTGCCAATGCAGGTGATCTCGCTTTCCTTCAGAGAAAGCGGCTGGTTTTCCAGCCCGGCCAGAGCGAGCAGCTCACGCAGCACCCCGCTGGAATCCAGTTCTATCCTGCTGGTATCGAAAACCACGGTAAACCGGGCACGCTGCTCTCCCCCTTTTTCCAGGGGCCACGAAAACTCATCGAACCGACCACTGAGCCGGCCGCTCGGCCGGGCCAGGACGCCGAACAGGGGATGGATCTTTTGCAGCAATCCCTCGACCAGGGGCTTCTGGATAGCCACATCCTGAAGAAACCTGCTGCCTTTTGCAATGGCCAGGACAGCCGGTTGCCGGTGAAAGTCGACCTTGGGCGCAAGGTCCAGTTTGCCATCGTTGAACTTTCCGGCCAGTCTCAGGTTCATCATCCCGTCCTCCAGCCGTACCGGCAACGTCAACTTCTGCAGACTGCAGCCAAGATACTCGATATCCTCGGCAAAGAGTTCAATACGGGCCTCAGCAGCCTGGAGCCGTTCCTTTCCTGGGCGATCAAGCGGGATCCGGCACCGGAAATCACTCTTTTTCTTTCCGGTCATCGCGATTCGGGTCCCGGTCAGCTGTTCGATCACCGCTGCCAGGACTTGCAAGTCGGGCAAGATCTCGCCCTCCAACTCCAACTCGTTTTCCGCCTGGACCTTTCCCTTTGTGTCCAGGGTCAGCAAAGCGGATTCCAGGGAAAGCCCGCTGATCTGCAGATCGACCGGTTGCAACTGACCTGTGGCTGCAAGCTGCAGGTCGACCGTTTCCTCGGAAAGGATCTTCCTGGCAGAACGGTGCACTGTCAATGCCTGGATGACCGCATGCAGGTCCATGGACCGGCTGTTTTCCGTGCGGTCGTCGATCACGGCATCAAAGGAAGTCTTTCCGGAAATTGCCAGGTCTGGTGACATCGCACCGGCAAGGTGCAGCAGATCGCTCAGGCGGCCCAGATCAGCTTTTCCCCGGGCCTTGAGGGACAGGGTCTTCAGCGGTTCTCTCCAGTCTGCAAGGGCAAGAGATGTATCGCTGAGATTCAGACCTGTTGCGGAGAGATCCATATCCTTGAGAAAAAGCCTGTGGTCTTTGAGTGCTATCCTGGAAGAATCCGCCTTGTGCGGGAACGTATCCATCTTGTCGTACACCTGGAGCTTGCCGATGACCACCGGCGCATCCCCTGCGGCAGTTTTCTTGCCCATGGAAAAACGGACCGCCTTGTCCTGGTATGTTTTACCATGATCATGAAGAACAAAATCCTCCAGGTCCAACTCCATGCCCCGGAGCAATACCACATCCTCCCCCATCGAGCCCTGGCCGGCCAGCCGGAAGGCACCGGTGACCGTCATTGCTCTCGGCATCAGGTCAAGGCTGTGCAGAAGATCAGTGATCCGTCCCAGCCCGCCGGTTGCCAGCAGATGAAACTTTCCTGCTGCCGAACCCTGGCTTTTTTTCAAATCCCGGGCCTTCAGGTGTGTCGTTCCCAGCCAGGAAACGAGATCCAGGTCCAGGTCCATTCTTTTGCTGCTAGCATTGCTCAGGGGAGACGGCAACAGCAGGGTGCAATCAAGGGTCAGGGGATGGGCAGGCAGGAGCAACTCGTTGTCTCTGGAAAGCGTGAATGCGCCCACCTCCATCCGGGTATCCACCTTGAACCGTCTGTCCACCTCTGCAGCCGAGGTAGCGGTCAGGTGCAGGTTACCACCCAGTCGCCAGGGCATCTTGAACAACCTGCCGATTTCCGCTGATGCCTTTCGCAGATCCACATCCGCCTGCAGGGCGGATCGATTGAGATCGCCATGACCCTGCAATTCCAGGAAAGGCGCCTTCAACCGGGCCGTCTTGACGGTAAACATCTTGTCCTGTTGTTCGGCCTCCAGGTCAAGAATCAAGGGCGCATCCCAGGCCAGCACCTGTCCCCCCTGAACGCCCCTGATCTGGTCGATCCCTGCATTGGCCCGCAGGGTCATGCGCTGTTCTTTTCGCTGCATGTTCAGCGACAGGGAAAGGGTGCCGGAGTCGAGCCGGGTTTCGGGCTGGAGACGGAGAAGGTGCGGAAAGGCGGCAAACAGCAAGGGCAGGTCAAGTTGGCCCTGGCCCCTGATCTCCACCTGCTCTGGTCCGTATATACCACTGGCGGTGAATTCCGCAGGATCGGCTCGAAAATCGAGCCGGTTGAGTTCGATTTCCCGGCCTTCCTTGCGGCGGGCATCCATGGAGAGCAGCACCTCCTTGAACCTGGGCCTGTCCTGACCGAGAAATCCCCCTTTCAGGGCAAGATCATGCAGACTGATATTTCCTCGCAGGCTGATGTTCCCGATGCCGGTCATCCGCACATTCCAGTCCCCCTCGAGAACGCCCTCTCCGGTGGGCAGATCGGCAGTGACGGCTGCAAGGCCAAGGATATCCTGGACCGGGAAATCACTGGCCGTCATGTCGACCTGGCCGATCAGGGTATCCAAAAAGGCATCTCCGCGGCTGGGCAGATCGATCTTTCCCTTGCTGGACAGCCATCCTGTATCCCCGGCAGGGAGTGTTTTGAGAGTATAAACCAGGGAGCCTCTGGTCAACTCGGCATCCAGATCCAGGGCATGGACAACCACCTGCTGTTGTCCGCCGGGCTTCCTGTACAGGACCGCACCGTCTTCAAGCAACAGCTTGACCAGCAGCTCATTCCATATCGGTTTGCCGCCGGATTGTTTTTTTTCTGGTTCCCTGGCCGGTGTCTCCTGCCTGTCTGCCTCCCCGGCTTCCGCGGATGGGGAGGGCCGGGATCCGGTCTCCCGGGAAGTGCCGGCAGAAAGTTCCACCAGCGGTTTTTCCATCCTGATGGTCCCCAGGTCCTTTCCGGCCGTTGTCAGCACGGCCAGGAGTCCCTGGCTGCAGGTCAGGCGCGGCACCACCACGTGTATCCCCTGTGCCCTGTCCTCATAGTCGATCTCCCTGGCTTCCAGGCCGTCGCTCCAACCCACATGCCACGACCCGATACTGACCGTACCGGGAAGACGTCCGGACGCCTTGCGTACACAGAACTGGAGGAAGGCATCCGTCGAAATGACCATTGGCAGGGATGCAACCACCAGCACCACTGCAACCAGGATGACCAGCAATAGTGTCGTCTTCTTCATGAACAGGCTACCTCGTCAAACCAGTGTCCAGCCGGTCCCACCACCCCAGGTTGATCCAGCCGTTTCGGACACTTCATACTGCTGCGTTACCTTGACGTGAAAACAAGAGGTTGTCAATGTTAAACCCACTTCCGGCCACGAGGACCCTGTTGCCGCCCTGTTCAGCGTCTCTGCAGCTGATCCAGCCGCAGCCGTTCCCGGTCATCGAACAGGTTCCTGCGAAGCTGCCAGATGGCGACCATCACCCCGAATCCAGTCCCCGCCGCTATGAGAAACATGATCAATATCTGGTATTTCACCGCATCCATGGGACTGGAACCACCCAGAATCTGGCCGGTCATCATCCCCGGCAGACTGACCAGTCCGGCCACGGCCATGGCATTGATAATCGGAATCATGCCACTCCGCAGGGCCTGGCGGCGGATCTCTGCAGTGGCCTCTGCACCGCTCTGGCCCAAAAGCAGCCGTTGCTCGATAACCTGCCGCTGCTGCCAGATCGTTTCGGTCATCCGGTCCATGCTCAGGGCGATGCCGTTCATGGTATTGCCCAGGAGCATGCCGAGAAGCGGGATGGCATACCGGGGAGCATACCAGGGTTCGTTGCCGATGATCACGGCCAGGGCAATATACGCCACCGTGAACGAGGAAACGAACATGGCTCCCGTGCCCAGCAGCCAGCCCTGGACGCCCCGGATCCTCCTGTTCTGTCTGGCAGACACCTCCCGGCCGGCCACCAGAAGCATAAGCAGAGAAACACCTGCTACAAAAAGAAAATCACCTCGGGCAAAGAGTATATTCAGGACCTGGCCGATGAGGAGCAACTGCACGGTCGTCCTGAAGGCCGAGACAGCCAACCGCTTTTCCAGGCCCAGACGGAGGCGGTAGCTGCACAGCCCCAGTACCAGGACCAGGCCCGCTGCAAGGGCGAGATCGACAGCGCTGAGCGGTTTGACTCCCATCCTATGCTCTCCCCGGTTGAAGCATCTCCAGCGAACCATCCCGGTGCATGTGCATCACCCTGGCAGCCACCCGGCCAAGCTGCTCCGGATCATGACTCACCCAGAGCAGGGGGACAGCACGCCCAAGCCGGTATTGCTGGAGTACCTGTTCCACCTGGGCCACGTTGCTGCTGTGGAGATTACCGGTCGGTTCATCGAGCAGGAGTGCCTCGGGCTGGTTTTGCAGCAGGCGGACCAGGGCCAGCCGCTGCTTTTCTCCGGTGGAAAGACGGCTCACCTGCCAGGACAGCACAGAGCGATCAAAGCCAAGCAGCCGGAGACGCTCCAGGTCATCAGGGTCAAGTTCCCTGAAATGCTCACCAACCCGGTCGTGCCACCAGTGGCTTTCCGCAGGCAAAAGGCCCACCTTTGTCCGCCAGGCCGGTCCGGAAATCTCCCGGCAGTCGAGATCTCCCAGAAGGACCGATCCCTCATGGGGATCCAGATCCGCTATGGCCCGCAGCAGCAGTGTCTTTCCAGCCCCTGATGCCCCTTCCAGGCCAAGGCATTCACCGCTCCGGACCGTGAAATCGTAGGGCCCCCGTTGGGCGAAAGCAAGGGCGCGGATCGTCAGGGGGGCCATTACCTGTCCCTGCCGGTAACTGGAGGCAGGCCAAGCAGGAAATCAGCCACCTGGTCAGCGCCATCGGCCATTGCCGGCGAGCTACGTCCGAGGCGCACCAGCTCCGGCAGGCTGGCCAGCCACTCCCCGGTCCGCAGCCCAGAGGAGGCAATTTCGAGGCCGGCCATGTTTTTCCTGATAAAGGCTGCCAGGGGTCCGGATTCCCTGAAGTCGGTACGGCAGACATAGCCATAGGGCACCCCGGCCCGCCAGACCTCGGCCAGAGTCGAATAGCCGACCTTGCCAATTACCGCATCACTGGCATGGATGAGATCGGGATGATAGATTCCGGAGTTGGCCGCCAGGAGACGCAGGTTGCCGTCAACCACCAGGGTATCGGCATATCCGGGCAGAACAAACACCCACTCTCTTGCCCTGCGCAGGGGCTGGAGGCCGACGTCCTCGCCACTGATGCCCCCCATGGTGACAAGGATCATGCGTTCGTCCCCGCCGATCTGTAGCTGCCGACGGATATCCTCACGGGATGTCCGTGGCTTCCTGGCCACAGGGGCGGTCTGGCAGTCACAGGCAGCCGGCCGGCATATTGGGGCGGTCTGGACGTGATAGTCTGCCTCGGAAAACAACGTTTCCAGGTAATCGATGAAGGGTCGCAGGCCAGGGTGCTGTTCTGCATAGCCGGCATATATCCAGTCCCAGGTGAAATTCTCCACCAGTACGGAGAGCGCACCGCTGTTTTTTGCCACCTCGATTCCGAGGGGGGCGATGTCGCAGACTACCAAGGAACAGGAGGACAGCCGCTCACTCACCTGGTCGACCAGTTGCTGACCGAGGGGATAAAGGGCGGCCAGGGCGGCCAGAGTCGCCTCCAGGTCTTCCTGAAAGGCCGACTGCTGCACCAGGCCCACATCCGTGGGAAGACGATGGTAGACAAAGGGTGCGGAGAGGGACTGTTGGAAAAACCACTCCGGCACTTCGGTCACCACATGAAAGAGGACCTCTGTCCTGGCGGCCACCGCCTCCATGACCGCCGCTGCCCTGGCCGCATGCCCGAATCCATGGGGAGTTATGCAGTATCCGATCTCTCTGGCAACCACCTGGCCTCACTCCTGCCTGCTGATGGTAATGGTGAACACAGAACCTCTCCCCTCCTCACTTTCCACGGTGATGGTGCCGCCGTGTTTTTCGACGATATTCCTGGCAATGGCCAGGCCCAGTCCGGAACCACGGTGTTTGTTGGTGAAAAACGGGGTAAAGATCTTGTCCAGGGTGTCGGCTGCAATGCCCTGGCCGGTATCTTCCAACCGCAACCAGACACTGGACCGGCTTTCATCCATGCCAGTTGAAACCGTCAGCGTACCCCCTTCGGGCATGGCCTGCACCGCATTGATCACCATGTTGAGAAGAACCTGATGCATCTGTTCACTGTCCAGCTCCACTTCGGGCAGTTCAGGATCCAACTCCTGGACCAGAACGATATGTTTGGCCTCCAGTTCGGCTGCCATGAACCGGACGACCCGCTCGACCACCGCGTTGAGGGACCATGGTGCGGTCTCCGGGTCACGCGGCCTGGCAAAATCGAGAAATTCCCGGACGATTCTGTCCAACCTGGTCGTCTCCTCGACAATGATCTCGGCCAGGTGTTCATTGCCCGGTGCGACCTTTCGGATCCGTTTTCCCAGGATCTCCGCAGTGGAGCGGACAATGCCCAGGGGATTTTTTATCTCGTGGGAGACCGCGGCAACCATCTTTCCCAGGGAGGCCAGCCGTTCGGCCTCGTGCAGCTTGTCTTCCAGCAGACGGCGCTCCCGCGCCTTTGCCTCCATGATTCGGTTGGCCCGAACCACGATGGCGCTCAACACTCCGAACAGCACGCCCATGACCAGCAGGGAAACGAGGATCATCCGTCCCTGCAACTCGATGATCGCCCGCAGATCATCGGAAAGATCCTTGACCACCTCGATCACCCCCATGATATTGCCGCCCCTGCCGCCGGGCCGCTCCTCCTGGCGAAAGGGGACAAAGGTCTTCAGGGTACAATAGACGGGTGGAGTTCCGGGCAGAAGGTTATAGAGGCTTCCCGATGAGATAAGAATGGAATTCTCCTCTCCCTTGAGGGCCTTCTGATACTCTATCCCGCCCATGTTCCTCCTGCCCACCAGTTCCGGATCGGTAGAATAGGAGATGATATTTTCCCGGGAATCAAAGATGGTTACCGATTTGATCTGCATTCCTCGGGTGATATTGTGCACAATGGCGTCCAGGCGTTCGAACTGGGCCTTGTTGGACAGGGCGATCCGGCCGTAGCGGACCACTGTGGGCAAAACGAACTGGAGAAAGACCTGCCTGTTCAGGTTCTCGGCAAAGAGCCTGGAATAGGCATCACTGCGTTCCAGCAGCACCTGCTTGGCATTGTTGGACAGAACCCAGGACAGGATGAGTGAGGCCACGAAGATGACGGCCAGGCTGGTGAAGGAAAAATACTTGACCAGCTGAAAGGGCTGCGGTCCCTCGACTGTGGATGGCGTTTCCTCTGCCTTGGACGATCTTTTTTTGAAGTCAGGAAAATTCAGCCGCATTGCATACCCCGCACCGCCGGCAGACAGCTGTGTCGCAGGCAACAGTCTCCCTGCCGGCCAGGGCCTTTTCCAGTTCACGCCAGAGGTATTCTTTTTTCAGGCCATGGTCGATGATATCCCAGCAGAACAGTTCCTCCCGGGAACGGCTTCTGATACCGTACTGCCAGGGACTCAGACCATGATATTTCATTGCCTGCTTAAAGGAACGCTTTCCGGTACCGATGTCAAGGAGAACCGGGGCAATCCTCCGGTCAGCCCGTGAAAATACCGCCTGCTGCAGGGCCCGCTCCGGACGCTCGCTCCGCAACTGGATATTGGCGATGGACCGTAGCCCCTGTTTCAGATACCGCAGTTTTTTTCGTAGCGCCGGCAATGGATCGGTCTCTTCCGCCGCACCTGCTCCACAGGGCAGTCCACCGCCAAACCCGACGTACTGGAAGGGTGTCCACGGCTTGGGAACAAAACTGTTGACCGACAGCATCATCTGACAGATTCTTCCCCGCCGCCTGCCGACAGCAAGCAGCTCCTGGTGAAGACTGCCGACGAGCGCGATGAACTCATCCAGATCTTCCCGTGTCTCCGTGGGCAGCCCGATCATCACATACAGTTTCAGGGTGTGGATGCCTGTCCTGGCCAGGTCACCGGCTGCCCGGAGAATATCCTCCGTGGCCAGCCCCTTGTTGATGACCATCCGTAACCGCTGTGAACATCCATCAGGGGCAATGGCTACGCTTTTCAGTCCAGAGGATTCCAGCAGGGCCAGCAGGTCATCGGTTATTCGGTCCGCCCTGAGGGAAGAAAACGAGAGGCTGCAGCCCTGCTGCCGTAAGTAGCCGGCCAGGCGATCCAGGGTCGCCGCCCCGGACATCTCCATGCCCAGCAGGCCGATGTGACGGCAGAACGACGGCCGTTTCTCCAAGGCGCTGATCACGGCATCAGCAGACCACAGCCTGGGAGGACGATAGATGAATCCGGCAGCGCAAAAACGGCAACCTCTACTGCATCCACGCCCCAGTTCGACCATGAACATTCCCAGTTCCGCTTGCGGAGAAAGAATGGTTGAATGGGAGGCAACCCCTTCCGGTGCTTTCAGGGCTATCCGGCGGACCTGTTCCGGCAAGCCCGGTTGCCGCTTCCATCCCTGCAACCTGCCCAGGCTGTCGTATCTGCACCGGTACAGGGAAGGTGCATAACAGCCGGCCATGCCGGATGCGAATTCATGCACCAGCCTGGTCCGGTCGCAGTTGTCGGTCAGTTCGGCAAGCCTGGAAACAAGCCCGGGCAGGACAGGCTCGGCCTCGCCGATCACCATCAGGTCGGCAAAAGGGGCAAGCGGCTCCGGGTTCATGAAGACAGCAACCCCGCCCAACACGACCAGGGGATTGCCCGGCACGATCCGCCCTTCCCTCTTTTCAGCAAAGGGCTCGATCCCTCCGGCAACGAGCATGGCTGCCAGGGCCGGATAGTCCTGCTCAAAACTGATCGAAGCGAAAACCAGGGAAAAATCGCTCAGGGGACGGCTGGACTCCAGGGACCGAAACAGCTGGTCTGCCTCGGGATAGACAAACCGCTCGCAAACAACGCTCTCAAAGCTGTTCAGTCTATGATAGAGTAGCTGCCAGCCGAGGTTGGATACGGCAAGGGAATAGGGAGCTGGATAGAGGAGGGCAATCGGAAGCCGGTCTCTCCATTTCTTGCGGACAGTCCCGACTTCCTGGGCGAGGAGATCAGTCAATGGCAAACCGGGACTCCGAATAGCCGGGGATATGCCCCTTTTCCACTCTCTGGATGATGAGCTCTTGCCCTCCTCATCCGGTGTATAGCCGGTTCACTTTAGATCAGTTGGCTTTTTTTCGTATGTAGGCCGGCTCATCCCACTCCCCGGGTTCCTGCTCATTGAAAATGGGCGTCGGCATGGTCCGCAGTCCCCTGGGAACAGGATTGGGCTTGGCATAACTGACCGAGTGACCGTCAGCTATCTCCTGATCCACCACATCCTGGATCGAATTCTGTCTCGCCTGTCTATCCCGTTTCTTTTCCCTGGAACGGCGGACCACATCGAGTTCGGAAATGGTCTCGGTATCGTCTATACTCTCGATACCGGTGGCGATCACCGTTACCCTCAGTTCATCACCAAGGGAATCGTCGAACAGGGCGCCAATGATGATATTTGCGTCCTCATGGGCCTTGTCCTGGATGAGAGCCGATGCCTCCATGAACTCGGCCATGGTCAGGGTTTCTTCGGCTGCCGAGATGTTGATCAGTACACCCCGGGCCCCGTCGATCCCCACATCCTCCAGGAGCTGATTGTCAATGGCCCGCTTGGCCGCCTCGCTGGCCCGGTTCTCGCCAGAGGCCGATCCCGTCCCCATGATGGCAGGCCCGACCTCTTTCATGACGGTCTTCAGGTCGGCAAAGTCCACGTTGATATGACCGGGCAGGTTGATGAGATCGGTAATCCCCTTGACAGCCTGAAAGAGGACATTGTCCACCATCTTCATCATCTCCACCAAGGTGGAATTCTTCTGCATCAGGGTCAGCAGCCGGTCATTGGGAACCGTGATAATGGTGTCGGTGTACTGTTTCAGCTCCTCCCAGCCGACCTCGGCATTCCGCATCCGCTTTTTGGCCTCGAAATAAAAGGGCTTGGTGACCACGGCAACGGTCAGGGCGCCCGCCTCCTTGCTCAGCTTGGCGATCACCGGGGCTGCGCCGGTTCCTGTCCCACCCCCAAGCCCTGCGGTGATAAAGACCATATCGGCCCCGCGAATGACATTCTGGAGGTCATCATAACTTTCCTGGGCCGATTCCCGCCCCATCTCCGGATCTGCACCGGCCCCCATCCCCTTGGTGATGCCTGGCCCGAGCTGCAGGCGAATATCGGCACGGGACTTCTCCAGAGCCTGCATATCCGTGTTCGCGGCAATGAATTCGACGCCGGCCAGCCGCTGTTCAACCATGGTGTTGATCGCATTACCGCCACCGCCACCAACTCCGATGACCTTGATGGTCGCTACCGATTCTTCTTCTGCCATTCTAAACGGCATCTTCTCTCCCTCGCTCACCATATTCCCCTTATCTGATCAATAATTATACCACCAACCACAGTCCGTCTAAAGTCCTTTCCAGGCCTTTCAGACAATATTTTTTATCCAATCTTTCAGTTTGCTTACCATGCCACCACTGACCCTCGGCCTGTACTGCCTGCCCTGGCTGCCATACAGAACCAGGCCCACTGCTGTGGTGCAACGCGGTGTCGCAATTTCTTCCACCCTGCCGCTCACCCCGCCCGGATGACCGATTCGCACCGGCATGTCAAAGATCTGCTCTGCCATGTCGACAATATTGGGCAATAGGGCCGTTCCCCCGGTGATAACCAGTCCTGAGTTGATCTGGCTGCGATAACTAGACGAACAGATGTTCTGGTTGACCATCTGCAGGATCTCTTCCATTCGCGCCTCCAGTATCTCCACCATGACCCGCTGGGAAACCTTGCGGGGCTTGCGGTCGCCGACGGTCGGCACCTCGATGATGTGATTGTCCTTGATCAACGAGGAAAGGGCGCCGCCGAAACGGTACTTCAGTATCTCGGCCTCCTGAAGCGGTGTACGCAGCCCCACCGACAGGTCACTGGTCAGATTGTTACCGCCAAGGGCCAGTTCCCAGGTATGTTTGATGGTTCCGTTACAGAAAATGGCCACGTCCGTGGTGCCACCGCCGATATCGAGCAGGACCACACCCAGGTCCATCTCTTCCCGGCTCAGGACGGCATGGGAAGAGGCCACCGATTCCAGGACGATATCGGTCACGCTCAATCCTGCCCGGTTACAGCTTGCCACCAGGTTATGGAGGGCGGTCACATCGGCCGTAACAATGTGTACATTGGTGACCAGCCGAACTCCGGTCATACCCAGAGGATTCTGGATACCGGTATGATCGTCCACCATGTACTCCTGGGGCAGCACGTGGATGATCTGCTGGTTGTCGGAGATCTTGACCGTCTGGGCGGCCTGGATCACGGCGTCGATCTCCTTCTGCCTGATCTCCTGATTGTTGATGGCAATGATACCCGGAGAGTTGAATCCCTTGATGTGCTGGCCGGCAATCCCCACGTAAACGGTCTGGATGTCGCAGCCGGCCATGTCCGAAGCCTCGTCGATCGCCTGCCTGATGGACCGGACCGTTGCCTCGATATTGACCACAATGCCTTTTTTTATTCCAGCCGAAGCGGCTGTCCCCACCCCGATGATCTCCACCCGGTCGGCAAACACCTCGCCGATGACAGCGCAGGTCTTGGTGGTTCCTATATCAAGACCGGCAACCAGCTCTCCAGTCTCTCGAATCTCCTGTTCTTCCATCTCTCCCTGTCAAGTTATCAGTTTCCGGCCGAAAACGGGGCCCTCCGGGCGGGGACAGGTTTACTGCTCCATTCCCGCGACCAGTACCCGATCTTTGGCGTATTCCATGTCGATCCTGCGGATTCCTTCCATGCCGTCTTTCCTGTAATACCAGCCCAGCAGCTTGACCAGCCGCCTGTATTTCTCTCTGATGTCGTCCCGCCCCACGTGGATGGGGAAAGGGGTATCCACCAGGAAAAGCGTCAGACCGTCCCTCCGGTCCAGGTGAATCTCCGAGATGATCTGAATCGGAAAGACCGCGTTACCGCTGGCCGCCAAATGAAGCAGTTCCAGGACAGCCTCTTTCAATCCGGTGGCATCATTCTCATCATCTTGAGCTTCTGACAAGATCGTATCAAGACCTTCTCCGGTCAGGACCGGCAGATCCAGATTCTGACCCGGCTCAACCGGCGCAAAGACCTTTCCCTGCCGATCCAGGTAATAGAGCTGGCGTTTGCCTTCATGTTCCATATTGGCGAGAGCCAGAGGCACATGCTCGTGCACCCTGATTTCCAGAGCAGAGGGCAGGTATCGCTCCAGTTCAACCCGATCTATCCAGGCATGGCTGGCGATGCGCTCGGCCACCTCTTCCAGGTCCAGCCCCAGGAGGGAGATTCCCAGTGTCAGCCCTCCCAGGTTCATGATCTGCTGGCGGGTCGTCATGACATTGCCGTAGATATTGAGTTCAGTCAGAAGAAAGATGTCCGAGGTGCGAAGGACCCGGTATCCAAAAATCATTGTGCCTCCGAAAAATATCACACCGGCAAGGCACAGGACAGAGGTCCTGGACAGCCGCTTCAGCCGCCAGGACCGCTGACAGCGGGAAAGAAAAGAATTGCCGGCAGGAGACCGGTACAGTTTTCCGGCCCGCAGCCTGGACAACCACCGGCCCAGGACCTGCCGCAGCATGTTCCGTCCACCTGTCCTAGAAAACCGGCTGTAATGAGATCGTATTCTTCGCATGGCCATATCCGTCGTTACAGTATGTGCACCTCTGGTTCCAGATGGATGCCGAAACGGTTATAGACCTTTTCCTGGACCAGTCGCATGAGCCGGATGATGTCGTCTGCCGAGGCCCTTCCCCTGTTGATCAGGAAGTTGGCATGCTTGCTCGATATCACGGCATCCCCGCAACGCATTCCCTTCAGTCCGGCAGCCTCGATAAGCCGGCCCGCCGAATCACCGGACGGATTCCTGAAAAAGGAGCCGGCAGAGGCCGAACCGGTGGGTTGTTTTTTCCTCCTGCCGGCAAGATACTCGATACAGCGGCTCAGAATTTCTTTCTGCCGGCCCCGCTGCAGCCTGAAGCTGGCTTCGGTAACAATCAGACCGCGCAGATCATGCCCCAAGACAGCCATTTTTCTGTACGATGGCAGCAGATCGCTGGCCGAAACCCGAAACCGGTTTCCCTGTCGGTCCATGAGCGAGAGGGAACTGATGCACTCTCCGACCTCCCGACCCCATGCGCCGGCGTTCATCCGTACTGCGCCCCCCACTGTCCCCGGTATACCCACCATAAATTCAAGGCCCCCCAGAGCGTGTCCCGTGCACCAGGCCACCAGGCGGGCCAGGGAGCAGCCCCCGCCGGCAGCGACTATCACAGGATCCGAACCATTATCGACACTCTCCTCCTGCCGTCTTATGGCGGCAAATCTCCCCTGCAGCCGGATAAACACGCCCTGATACGGATCGCTTGAAACCAGCAAATTTGACCCTCTTCCCAAAATCTGCCAGGGAATCTGATACTCATAGAGCAGTCTGAGGAGGTCCCCAAGCTCGTCTTCACCATGAACCGTGACCAGGGCCATGGCCCTGCCGCCGGCGCGAAGAGTGGTGTGATCGGCCATGGCCACATTCCAGGTGATAGTCCCCGGCCACTCCAGCAAAGGCCTGGCCAGATCAGACGACAACACTGTGGTTTCATTATATTTTAACATCTGCACCGTTCTCTCTCCCATCGGCCAGTAGAGTAAGCAACTCCTCGCCGGCACGTACGATATTTCCAGCTCCCAAAGTCAAAACCAGATCCCCTTTCTGGATCAGGTTAAGCAGCATTTCCGGGACCTCCTCCACTTCTGGAACATAAAAACAGTTGCGCTGGCCATGCGCTCTGATGGCCTGCAGAAGTACCGGTGAAGTGACCCCTTCGATGGGCGTCTCACTGGCTGCATAGATATCGGTGAGCACCAGAATATCGGCCCGATGAAAACAGGTGGTGAATTCCCTGAACAGGCCCTTGGTCCTGGTATAGCGATGGGGCTGAAAAATCACTACCAGTCGCCTGTTTGGCCAGCCCTCCCGTACGGCGTTCAGTGTTGCCCGGATCTCGGTGGGATGGTGTCCGTAATCGTCAACCACCAGAATGTTGTCTTCTTCACCTTTAACCTGCAGCCGGCGTTGAACCCCGGCAAATCCAGCCAGGGCCTTGGCGATGACCGGAAAATCGATATCCAGCTCCAGACCGACCCCGATGGCGGCCAGAGAGTTGTAAACCGTATGCAGCCCGGGCCGGTTGAGCCGTACCTGGCCGAGTTCCTGACCATGATGATAGACGGTGAACACTGTGCCACCCTCGTTCACCCGAATATGCGAGCCGTAGATATCAGCCTGTTCACTCAATCCATAAGTAATAACCCGTCGCCGGATTTCGGGCAACAAGTCTGCCAGATTCCCGTCATCCAGACAGAGAATGGCTGCCCCGTAAAAGGGTATCAGATCGATGAAGGCCAAGAAGGCCTGCTTCACCTGATCAAGATCCTGGTAGTAGTCCACATGTTCCAGATCGATATTGGTCACCACCTCGATCACGGGTGAAAGTTTCAGAAACGAACCGTCACTCTCATCGGCTTCGGCCACGAGAAACTCACCCTCTCCCAGTCGCGCATTGCCTCCCAGACTGTCCACCTTGCCACCCACTACCACGGTTGGATCAAGCCCTGCCTCACCGAGAACCGTGGCCACCAGTGAGGTTGTGGAGGTTTTTCCATGACTGCCTGCAATAGCGATACCATACTTTTTCAGGCGCATTAATTCGGCAAGCATCTCGGCACGCTGGATTACAGGAAGATGGGAATCCAGGGCAGCCCGAACTTCCGGATTGTCGGAGGAAATAGCCGACGAAGTGACCACTACATCGGCACCCTGTATCCATTTTCCTGCATGTCCCTGATATACCGTTGCCCCGAGTCGCTCCAGCCTGTGCGTAATCTCGGAAACCCGCAGGTCGGAGCCACTGACCTGGTAGCCGAGATTCAACAACAGCTCGGCAATACCTGACATTCCGATGCCGCCAATACCAACGAAGTGTATATGTTTTGTTTTGTTATACATCTACCTCGCGTTGCCTTGCCTTGCAGCCTTTCACGGAGCAAAATATCCTGTTTACCGAAACTACGAGCATTTCACCATATCCAGGCAACCCTGAACAATCAGATGTACCGCCTCGGGCCGGCCAGCCTGCCGCATTTTTCGGGCCATGGCATGTAACCGGACCGAATCCCGCAAGAGTCTCTGGATGGTGACAGCCAGCTCTGCTCCATCCAGTTCCTGCTCCCGCATCACCAAGGCCCCTCCCTGCTGTTCATAATAACGGGCATTTTTTTCCTGGTGATTGTCCGCAGCATAGGGATACGGGACCAGGAGAGCCGGCAACCCCATGACAGCCAGCTCGGCGAGCGAGGTGGCTCCGGCCCGGGCCACGACGAGATCGGCCTGGCTGTAGATGGACGCCATATCCCGGAAAAATGGATTCACCTCTGCCTCGATACCAAGCTGACCATAACGTTTTCTCACCAGTTCATAATCAGCCCTGCCTGTCTGATGGATGACCCGTATCCTGACTGCTGCGGTTGTACCATCAGCGGCCGCAAGCTGCTCCACGGCATCCAGCATGAGCAGATTGAGAGCATGCGCTCCCTGACTGCCGCCCAGGACAAGAATGCAGGGCGAACCAGTTCCAACCTTGCCGGTTCGCAATTCAGCCGCTTCAACGATGGACTGCCGGACCGGATTGCCGGCCAGCACGACCTTGCTGCCGCCAACTCCCTTGCAGGGCAGGGAAAGAAATATCCTGTCCGCGATGCGGGCAAGAAGCCGGTTTGCCAGCCCGGGTACGGAATTCTGCTCATGGATGCAGACAGGTATCCGCTGCAGCTTTGCCGCCAGGAGTACCGGCACGGTCACATATCCGCCCACACCAAAAACAAGCTGGGGCCTGAAGGAGCGAATCATCCCATAGGCCCGGCCGACCGCTCCGGGCAGGCGGGCAAGGCTCAACAGACTGCCGCGGAGCCCCTTCCCCTTGATGCCTGAAAATGCCAGCGGACGGCAGGAAAATGTCTGACCGGCCAATACCTCCAGGTCCAGCGTCCTGGCTGTGGTGATGAACAGGATCTCACAGCGCTCCCGGAGCCGTTGCATGCCACCGGCCAGGGCAATTCCGGGAAAAAGATGTCCCCCGGTTCCACCGCCTGTGATCACGATACGCATCCGTCACCACCTACTGCTGTAGTTACCGGCCTGTCTTCTGCCCTTGGCATGGCCCGGTCCCGGCAGCCAGACTGTCCCGGGAACCGTCCCCTTGCAGCCAGCTCCCGCACCTGGGCGGCGAAGATCCTGCCCCGCTCCGAATAACTGGCAAACATATCAAAACTGGCACATCCAGGTGCCAGAAGTACCACGTCTCCGGGCTCTGCCACTCTGGCGGCCTGCCTGACCGCAGCCTCCATGGAGTTCACCCGCTGCCAGGGAACCAGGTCGCCAAGGGCTGCCTGCAATTCCCCGGCACTCTCTCCCAGCAGAACCAGACGACGAACATGCCTGCTGACATGCGGTCGCAACTGGCGGAAATCACCACCCTTGTTCCTGCCGCCGGCGATCAGGATCACCGGCCTGTCGTACGCGGACAGAGCGGCCTGGACTGCCCCGATATTGGTTGCCTTGGAGTCATCCACAAACTCGACCCCGTCGATCACCGCCACCCGGGTCATTCTGTGCTCGGGTGGCTCGAACCCTGCCAATCCCTGCTGTATGGCCTGTTCACTGCACCCAAAGACACGGGCCGCCAGGATAGCTGCAGCACTGTTCAGGCGGTTCACCCCTGATGCGAGGCTGGTCCCGGCCAGATCATACTCCTCCCGGCCGGGAAGAATCCCGGGCAGATCCAGGACAACCTTCTCCTGAGCCACCCTGGCCGAACACTGTCTGTCCCGACCAAACCAGAGCGTGGTGGCTCCGGTCCCGATCTCCAGGCCTGCCAGTACCGGGTCGTCGCGACCGAGGATCGCCCAGTCACCCGCTCCCTGGGATGCGAAAATCCGCCTCTTGGCAGCCAGGTAGCTTGTCATACTGCCGTGCCGATCCAGATGATCGGGAGAGAGGTTGAGAAACAGGCCAATATCCGGCCTGAACGATCGTACCGTTTCCAGCTGAAAACTGGACAGCTCCAGGACCACCACCCTGGTCCGACCTGGCGCCAGCAGGTATTCGCACAGCGGCGTACCGATATTTCCGCCGAGGAAAACTCCATACCCGTCAGCCTCCAGCAAGGCCGCGATCAGGCTGGTCACCGTGGTCTTGCCGTTGGAACCGGTGACCGCGATGACCGGGACCTCGATCCGGCCTGCAGCCAGCTCCAGTTCCCCGACAACCGGGATGCCCCGTCGGCGCGCCGAGTCCAGGACATCCAGCCCCGGATCCACCCCCGGGCTCACCACCACAAGATCTGCCCGGCAGACAAATTCCTCGGTATGACCGCCGTACTCCATCCCGATGGTTGAGCGATCCAGCATCTCTCTGTTTTCGCGACTCACGGCCTCTTCCGGACCAGCCTCGGACACCAGGACCTCCAGGCCGCAGCTGTGCAGAAAACGGACCACGGCCAGTCCTGACCGGCCAAGTCCGATAACCACTGCCCGCATGCCGCTGCCCAGTTCCATGCCCGCCTACCTGAGTTTCAGGGTGGCCAGGGCCATGAGCCCCAGAAGAATGGAGACGATCCAGAAACGCACCACTACCTTGGGCTCCTGCCATCCCTTTTTCTCAAAATGATGATGAAACGGTGCCATGAGAAAAATTCGCTTCCCACCGCTCAGCTTGAAATAGCCCACCTGGAGAATGACCGACAGGGCCTCCATGACAAAGATGCCTCCCACGATGGCCAGGAGGAACTCCTGCTTGATGATGATGGAGACGGTTCCCAGGGTTCCCCCCAGGGCCAACGACCCCACGTCGCCCATGAAGATTTCCGCGGGATAGGTATTGAACCAGAGGAAACCGAGACAGGCACCAACCATTGTCCCGCAGAACACCGCAATCTCGCCTGCGCCCTGGACAAAGGGAATCTGCAGGTAGGAGGCCACAATGGCGTGTCCAGCCACATAGGAGAAGATCAGATAGACCGAACCGCTGATCATGAGCGGACCGGTGGCCAGGCCGTCCAGTCCGTCGGTCAGGTTGACCGCATTGGAGGCGCCCACGATGACCAGGACGGCAAAGGGCACATACCACCAGCCGAGGTCGGGATGAATCCCCTTGAAAAACGGAATGGACAGCGTCCCGTCGTATTCAGGATGCAGGAGCAGGTACATGCCGACCGCAGAGGCACCGAGAACCTGCAGAAGAATCTTGCCCCGTGCCGACAGGCCGGCGCTGTTCTTCTTCCGGATTTTTCTGATATCGTCCACCGAACCGATACCGCCGAAGAACAGCGTTATCCCCAGTACCAGCCAGACCAGACCATTGGTCAGATCGGCCCAGAGCAGGGTGGCTACCGTCATGGCGGCCAGGATGAGAACACCGCCCATGGTGGGCACTCCCTGCTTGCTGAAATGGCTTTCCGGCCCATCCGAGCGGATAACCTGGCCGATCTGCCTCTCCCTGAGCCAACGGATGAACAGTGGCCCCAGGAAAAAGACGATCACAAAGGCGGTCAGGGCACTGCCAATGGACCGGAAGGTGATGTACCGAAACACGTTCAGCCAGCCAAACTGCGCGTGGAGAGGATACAGGAGATGATAGAGCATACTCTTACCCCAATGCCTCCGCCGTTTCCCTGTCCGCACCAAGGCCATCCAGCAGGGTCTCCATTCGCATCCCCCGTGATCCCTTGATGAGCAGCCAGTCCCTGCTGTTCACCGCCCCATTGTTCAGCAGGGTATGCAGCCAGGACAGTATGTCGGCCTTGTCGGCAAAGGCCTGCACCCTTTCTCCAGGCATCCCGGCCTCTCTGGCCGCAGTCGCCACCTCCTGCCGATGGGCTCCGGTCACGGCCAGATAATCGTATCCCAACCTGGCCACCAGCGTGCCGATCCGGGCATGGGCATTGGCCGCTTCCCGTCCCAGCTCGAGCATATCACCGAGAACCGCCAGCCTGCGGCAGTCCGGCCCGCCAAACGAGGAGACTGTCCGCAGGGCCGCTTCCATGGATGCGGGATTGGCATTGTATGAGTCATTGACAACCCGCAGCCTGCAGCCGGGCACCACCTGCATCCTCTGGCTATACCCCTGGAAATCTTCCAGGCCGGCACCAATGACCTCCGGAGGCAGACCGGCGGCATGGCAGATGGCAGCGGCGGCCGCGCAGTTGCTGATGTTGTGCAACCCTGGAAGGTTGACGGTAAGTGTTCCCCGCCAGTCGCCGATATCGAGGACACACCGGGCTCCCTGTTCGCCCAGTTCCCTGATATCGGTGATGCGCACCACCGGATCACACCGGAATCCTTCCGGGGTGACGGCAAAGCCGACACATTCGGCCGGATTCACGGGAAGTTCCCGAACCAGGGGATCGTCACAATTGATTATTCTGGCTGCACCGGCGCGCATACCGGCAAAGAGTTCTCCCTTGGCCCGGGCCACCCGGTCAATGGATCCCAGGCCCTCCAGGTGGGCAGGCTGTACATTGTTGATGCATCCTATGTCTGGATCGCAGATTTCGGTCAGCCGGCCGATCTCTCCGGGCCGGTTCATGCCCATCTCCAGAACGGCCACCTGAGTGGTTGCCTGCACAGGCAGCAAAGAGAGAGGCAGCCCGACGAGGTTGTTGAAGTTTCCCTTGGTCTTGAGGAGTCGCTTCTGTTCCTGATCTGCACCAGAAAACCAGCGGTCAAAAATGGCTGCGGTCATCTCTTTGACCGTGGTTTTCCCCGAACTGCCAGTGATCGCGATTACCTGCAGCCGTTCTCCCAACAGCCGGCGGCGGTAGCCGGCCAGGTTGCCCAGGGCCTGCAGGGTATCCTCCACCCGGATCAGGAGCACATCATCGGCCATCCTGCCGACATCCTTGTGGACGATCGCCGCAGCAGCACCGTTGGCCACGGCAGTGGCCAGAAAATCATGGCCATCGAACCGCTCACCCTCCAGGGCGACGAACACATCGCCCTTGCGCACAGTCCGGGAATCCGTACTCACCGTATTCAGGAGCACCGGTTGCCGACCGCTGATGATGCGACCACCGGTTGCTGCCAGCAGGTGCTCCTGGTTCCAGCGGAGCAGGCCA